>WNGA01003727.1_pt1 | contig 22804 bp, 22 predicted proteins | sample 5400061 | NCBI WGS metagenome assembly WNGA01 (sample SAMN13153366, study PRJNA577476) | soil metagenome | isolation source: 100 cm soil or saprolite under grassland replicate 2 | place: USA:California | collected 2016-06-15
TGTCCAGAATTTCTGGCGCCAGCTTATGTGAAGCTATACTTACCGGGATATGCGGTCCTTGCAGGACGGGGAATCGTAATCCCAGAACTCCCCAAGCATTGTCAATGGAGCACAGACACCGAGTCTGTCTCGGGCTCTCATGCGCAGGTCGGGGCACCCTAATCAGCGACCAATGTCTTTGTGGCGCGGGGGATCTCATGAATGATTTGGCGGTCTGCAAGAGCACGAGTCGCTCAGCCCCGCCTCCGCTTGTGGTCCCGCTTCTAGCGCTGCTTACGGTCGTGCTGTTGCCGGCTGTCGCGAATGGTCCGTGGCACCCGCCCGACGGCCATAGCAGCCTGCCTCACCACGCCTCGGGGTCGACGCTTGTCGCCGAGAGCGCCTCCAGGAGCGCGGCAACGCCGCTCGTGCCAGGCGTCGAGCTTCGCACTCGGGTCAGCCCCAATTCTGAACGACGGCCTGGAATCGTCGATTCTGAGCCGCCCGAGCACCCTCCCCGTTAGGCGACGCCTTCGGTAGCCGGCTCCACGCCGGCCAGCGCCGTCCCACGAGCGTGCTTACGCCTTGACGCAGGCGACCATTTCGCCGCGACCTTGAGCAGGAGTTCACCAATGACCGAGATCGACTCATCCTCCTCCGAGAAAGAATCGAGAAACGACGCCCCTCACGCAGGCAGCGCGGCCAGTCAGAGCCAGGGCCGCTTGCTCGTTGTCCTGGGCCTCAGCGCCGTGTACATGCTGGTCGAGGTCGGGGGTGGCCTCTTTACCAATTCGCTGGCGCTACTCGCCGACGCCGGACACATGCTTGCCGATGTGCTCGGCTTGGCCATGGCCCTGTTCGCCATTCGGTTTGCGCAGCGGCCGGCTACTCCGGCCAAAACGTACGGCTTTTACCGGATGGAGATCCTGGCGACCGTGGCGAACGGCGTCGCCCTGTTCGGGATCGCCGCTTACATTCTCTACGAAGCCTGGCGGCGCTTTCGAGAGCCTCCCGAGATCAACAGCCTGCCGATGCTCGCCGTCGCCGCGGGCGGCGTCGTCGTCACCCTGACCGGGGCGTGGCTGCTGCACAGTGGGGCCGGAGAGAGCTTGCTCGTCCGGGGTGCCTTCCTGGACGTGGTATCGGACTGCCTCGGTGCGATCGGCGTGATTGTGGCCGCTGGTGTCATTTACCTAACCGGGTGGCGGCAGGCCGATCCGCTAGTCTCCATGCTCATCGGGCTATTCATCCTTCCACGCACGTGGCAACTATTGAGGAGTGCGCTCGACGTGCTGCTGGAGGCCACTCCGCGACACATCAAACTGGATGAGGTAGAGCTGGCAATACGTGAAGTGCCAGCGGTGGTGTCGGTCCACGACCTACACGTCTGGACCATTACGAGCGGCTTCGTCGCCATGAGTGCGCACGTCGTCGCTAGCGACCGGGCCAGCAGTGACGTGCTGCACGAGCTGCAGGCGTTGCTGCGGGACCGATTTGCGATCGAGCACGCCACACTCCAAGTCGAGCGAGTCGACCAGGCCGACGAAGGCGCCTCCTGTATGGTCGACCCGCGCTGTTTAGTCGTGGGAAGACGTTTCCCGCTCGGCCCTGCCGAAGGAGCCGGTGGCGAGCCTGTCGATGGCGCCGTGCCGAGCCGGCAGCGGGTGTGACGGGGCTACCCGCCCTCAGGCCGGCCTAGCGTTTCAGCTTCGCTTCATGGGTTCACTCCCTATCGAGCTTGGACCGCTCCTAACCACCGGCCTTCGTAGATCGGCCTCAAGCCACTTGCAGGCTACCTTCGCGTGGCCCCGACACGCCTGGCACCGAGGCGGACCGTTCAGCTCAGAAAGGAGATCTGCATGGTCGCGGGCATTCTGTCGCTTCTATTCCTTCTTGCGTTGGTGGCGGGAACGTGGGGCCACCGCAGCCACGGGAACGCGAGCTGGTTGCCCTTCGTGCTGCTCGTGCTGATCACTCTCGGGCTGCTGCTCACGGGCAATCTCAGTGTGTGAGCAAGCCCAATGATGGTGATCCACGGGCCCATTGGGCGCTGATTTAGACCGCCGGCGGACTATCAGTCCAGTTCCGCCGAGTGCCACATGACGTGCTGACCATGGCGGCCGCGATTGTCCCCAGCGAGCTACCTGATCGCTTCGCCGCCGTACTGGGCTGGGCAACGCTGCGAACGGGCTCCGGGCGGCGCTGCTCGGCGAGACGCTGGGCTCCCTCTTGCTGGTCCTCTTTTGGTACCGGGGCGGTCGTCGTCCAGGTGATCTGCGAGGCCACACCGTGCATCCTCTAAAGCGCACAGGCTCCCGACGGCCATTATTGCTTGTTGTGCTGGTTGCTCTGACGTCTGTTCTGGCCCCCGGCCGGTTACTTGGCCAGGTCGGTGGGGAAGGCTGCACGGCTGATCATGATGAGCCCGGCGCCCCACTGGAGACGTTGACTGATCTCCGCGCTGAAATCGACAAGATGCTCGTCATAACAAACAGGGCGTTGTTGGCCGTGTACGGCAACGACGCGCGTCTGGCGCGGTTCCAATTCAGGCAGTTCCGGAACTCATGGCACCGGGTAGATGCTTTGATCGCTGCGCTGTACCCCGAGCGGTGCACGGCGCTCGATCTCGAGGCAGGCCGGGCTGAGGTCGCCCTTCTCTACCAAGACCCCGAGGACATTGACACGGCTCGCTCCGCCCTGCAAGCCCTGAGCGAGGATCTCAGCGAGATAGCCCTGGACCCAGCAACCCGGATGCGTGACGAAGAGGAAGGAGAGTAGAAGGCGAAGGAGGCTAGGGAGAGACGTCCAGCCGGCGGCTCAAAAAGTGATGCAAGCGCCGTCGTGATCGGCAAGACCGGCTAGTTGTGGATGACCAGCGGGGTGCCGATGCTGGCCCACTCCCACATGTATTTCGACCCGTCGAGACGCATGCCCAGACAACCGTGCGAGCCCGCGTAGCCGAAACCGTACGGCGGCCCCCACCAGTTGTAGTGGATCGCCGCTCCGTCGCCCGTGAAGTACTGCGTGTACAGCACGTTCGTCAGGTAGTAGCTGTCCTGGAGGCCCGGGATCGTTCGGCTGTCCATCGTCTCGTTCCGTACCCGCCGCAGGATCCGGTAGAAGCCAGGCTTCGTCGTACCCTGCAGCCCGGCCGTCACCAGGTCGCGGAACACCGCTTCGTCGCCCTGCATCGCCCTGATGTGCTGCATCGGCGCCAGGTCCACGTCGATCCAGCGGCCGTCGTCGGCAAAAGCGCTCCAGAATGGCGGGTCGACCGGCCCGACTGCCTCCGCGCCGATGTAGACGTGCTCCCCCATGTGCGGGTCAAAGACGGGCAAGCGGTATCCGCGCTGCCTCCCCTCGACCCGGAAATGTCGACCCTCAGGAACGGTGTCGACGGCCTCGACCGTCTCGTCCGGCGTCGGCCAGGTCTTGGTTGCCAGGAAGGTCTTCACCCACCAGGATTGAAAAGGGGGATCGCCGGCCGGCCGCGCGACCAACCCGCCGGGCTCGCACACCTCAGCGGGGCCGCTCGCGTCGTCGGTCAGGCAGGCTGCCGCGCCAGGGACCGACGGAATCGGCAACGCCAGGGCCACCGCGATGGCGGGCACCGTCCTCAAGAAAGCTCGTCGCGTGACCTTCATCTCAGCGGACCCCCACCCGAGCGTTGCGTGAGTGTCCATCTACGATTGACCATCGTACTACGCGGACATTATAATCGCAACAGGCAAGTGCCGGCGCGGATGCGTGCCTTTGGCGCCTATCTCCTGCTGACGTTCTAGCGAGTAGAGAGACGTTCGACACCGTTGAACGAGCTCCTCCAGCTCCTACTGGACCACCACGTGCCCTTCTTCGTGCTCGCTGGTATAGGGCTGTACATCTGGGGCCGACGGACGGGCCCGCGCGGCACGTCCCGCCGGCGGCGTTTGGCGCCGCCAGCGAAGAAGAGATCACCGGCCCATCATCAGGAGCCTCGGCACATTTTCACAATCCTGGCGCGGCTGGGCCGCTCGTGGCGGAGCAAGGCGAAACGGCCGGCCAATGCTGCCGACGTGGCTAGCGACAACAAGCTCGTCGACCCAGGAGGGCACCCGGCAACGGTCGTGGAGTTGCAGGGCCGATTAACCGAATTGCAGGCCCGGCGGCAGAGCCTCGCCCGGGAAATCACGGCGCTGGAGGCCGATCCAGCTGGGGTTGGCCCGCGCCAATCGAACGGTTCAGCGCGGGCCGGCAAAAGAAAGCGCAAACGGCGATGAACGACGTGCGTTGGCGGCCCCGCCGCAACAGCGGCGAGACTCCAGGCGCAGCTCGAAAGCCCTCCAGCACGGTCGCCCGCGCCGGCGACGGGCGGCAGATGGACCACGCGTCGCGATGATGACCGGTAGTCCATGGTGCGCTGCAGCCGGCCTTTGCCTCGCTGTCGCGATGGCCATACTTGTCGTGGGCGTGACCGGCGGTAGCGCCTGGGCCGGGGCGACAGTCCTCGGGCTCGGTTTGCTGCTGGCGATCCTGATCGGCCTCGTGCTCGGGCTCATCGCATCCAATCTTGGGCCCTCCGGCGGCCCGGAGGCGGAGCGTCGGCCTCGCTCGCCCCAGCAGACATTGGAGGAGCGCTTCGCTCAGGGTAAGTTGACTCGACAGGCGTATCGTGCAGCGCTCGTGGACATTCTGAAGGGCCGTTATGTCCGAGGCGAGCTCGACCTCGACGAGTACCAGGCCCAGCTTGACGTGCTGCTCGATGAATCAGCCAGCGGATCGCGACCCGAATCTGGAAGAGGGACGGCGGCGGCCGTCCGTCGCTGAGGTGTGAAGCCCCATGAGATGGCTGCCCTCGAGCATCGCTGCCAGCTTGCTGAAGCCGCGCCGGCACGCGCGTCAGCTGGAACCGCGGGCCGGAACCGCCCCGGCTGAGCGTCCTGGACGCGGGCCACGGCACGGCGCCGAATGAGGAGGTCTCGTGACCATCGATACCCGCACCGGCACCCATCAGGTGCGGCAGACCCTTTCCATCGAGGGGATGACCTGTGCTTCGTGCGTCAACCGCATCGAGAAACAGCTCAAGAAGCTGGAGGGCGTGCTCGACGCCACCGTGAACCTCAGTACCGAAAAGGCAACCGTCCGCTATAAGCCGGGCGCGGTCGGGCTGGAAGATTTGCGCCGCGCCGTCGAGGCCGCCGGCTACCGCATCGCCGAGCAGCGCCCGACGACCCAAAAGGCGGCGTTCGGCGTGACGGGTATGACCTGCGCGTCGTGCGTCAACCGCATCGGCAAGGCGGTGCGGAAACTGCCGGGCGTGGTCTCGGGAGAGGTCAACCTGGCCACCGAGAAGGCGACCGTCGAGTATGACCCGGCCCTGGTGGGGATGGCCGACTTCAAGCGGGCCGTCGAGGGGGCGGGCTATGGCATTGCTTCAGACGGCATGGAAAGAGAAGGCCTCGCTGGTCAGCAGTACACCTGTCCTATGCACCCAGAAGTGCGAAGTGACCAGCCAGGTCAGTGCCCCAAATGCGGTATGGACCTGATCCCTACCGTGACGGCGATGGATATGGATGTGGCCGGCCGCCGCGAACTGGCCACGCTGCGCGTCAAGACCGCCTTCGCCCTCGCCGCCGGTGTCCTGATCCTGCTCGGCAGCGTGCCGACCTGGGGCGGCTTCCCACTGCGCGACTGGTTCGCCCCGGTGCCGGACTGGCTCCAGAGCCCCCTCCTGCTCTGGGCGCTCGCCACGCCGGTCCAATTCTGGTCCGGCTGGCAGTTCTACACGGGCACCTGGGCGGCGGCGAAGCACCGGGCGACCAACATGAACACCCTGATCGCTGTCGGCACCACCGCGGCCTATCTGTTCAGCGTCGGGGCGATCCTCTTTCCAACCTTCTTCGCCGCGGCCGGCCAGGCCGAGATGTACTTCGATACTTCGGCGATCATCATCGGCTTGATCCTGCTCGGCCGCTACCTCGAGGCGCGCGCCCGGGGCCAGACCTCCGAGGCGATCAAGAAGCTGCTCGGCCTGCAGGCCAAGACCGCACGGCTCGTGCGGAGCGGCCAGGAGGTCGACATTCCGATCGAGCAGGTCCAGGTCGGCGACGTCGTGATCGTGCGACCCGGCGAGAAGATCCCCGTCGACGGGGTGGTACTCGAGGGCCGCTCGGCGGTCGACCAGTCGATGCTCACTGGCGAGAGCATCCCGGTCGAGAAAGGGCCCGGCGAAGAGGTGATCGGCGCCACACTCAACAAGGTGGGCAGCTTCCGCTTCCGCGCGACCAAGGTCGGCAAGGACACGGCCCTCGCCCAGATTATCCGGCTGGTCGAGGAGGCGCAGGGCAGCAAGGCGCCGATCCAGCGCCTCGCCGACGTGGTAACCGGCTACTTCGTGCCAGCCGTAATCAGCATTGCCGCCCTGACATTCGTGGTCTGGCTCCTGTTGGGTCCGGAGCCGCGGCTGAATCACGCGCTGCTCAACTTCGTCGCCGTGCTGATCATCGCCTGCCCCTGCGCGCTCGGCCTGGCGACGCCCACCTCGATCATGGCGGGCACCGGCAGGGGCGCGGAGAACGGCATCTTGTTCCGGAGTGCCGAGGCGCTCGAGACACTCCATAAGGTGCGGGCCATCGTCCTCGACAAGACCGGTACGCTTACCGCTGGCAAGCCGGTGGTGACCGATGTCGTGACAGCCAATGGGCTTACGGAGCCGGAGCTGCTGCGCTTGGCTGCCTCCGCCGAGCGCGGCAGCGAGCACCCGCTCGGCGAGGCGATCGTCGAGCGAGCCAGGGAGCTGGGCCTGGAGATCGAGGAGGGGACCGGCTTTACGGCGATTCCCGGACGTGGCATCGAGGCACGCGTGGGGCGTACGACGGTCTTACTTGGCAATCTGGCCCTGTTGCGCGAGCGCAACGTGCCCGTGGATGGCCTCGACGGTCGCGCCGCCGCGCTGGCCGCCGAGGGGAAGACGCCAATGTACCTCGTGGCCGACGGACGGGCCGCCGGTCTCGTAGGCGTGGCGGACACCCTCAAGTCGAATTCACGGTCTGCCGTCGCCGCACTCAAGGGGCTGGGGCTCGAGGTCTATTTGCTGACTGGCGACAACCGCCGCACGGCCGAGGCGATCGCCCGCGAAGCCGGCATCGACGGCGACAAGGTGCTGGCGGAGGTGCTGCCGGACGAGAAGGCCGACACGGTGAAGGGGCTCCAGGCGCGCGGTCTAAGGGCGGCGATGGTCGGTGACGGGATCAACGACGCCCCAGCCCTGGCCCAGGCCGACGTTGGCATCGCGATCGGCACCGGCACCGACGTGGCGATCGAGGCCGCCGACGTGACGCTCATCTCCGGCGACCTGGCGAAGATCCCGACCGCGATCGCCCTCTCCAAGGCGACGCTGCGCAACATCAAACAGAACCTGTTCTGGGCGTACGCGTACAACACCATCCTTATCCCTGTCGCCATGGGCGTCCTCTACCCATTCTTCGGGCTCCTCTTGAACCCGGTCCTAGCCGCCGCCGCGATGGCCACCAGCTCGGTGACGGTAGTCTCAAACGCGCTGCGACTGCGCCGCTTCCGCGCGCCGAAGGTGACGATGTGAGACGGTTGGCTCTGTGGAAAACTGAATGGAGGCGCAGGGCGACATGAGGACGCCGAACCACCCAACGGGCAGCGGCCAAGCCCCGGGACGGGCAACGCGCCGCGTGGCCGAGCCGATCTTCGGGCTCAGTCTGGGCAGTGAACCCAATGACGAAACTTCCCCGGCGACTCCTCACCTCGCTCACGCTGGTAGCGATCCTTGGGCTCGCCCTCCCAAAAGCCACCCGGGCGCACGCATTCCTGGTCCGCACCACGCCCCAGGCAGGCGAGCGGCTTGCCGCGGCCCCGTCCGGCGTCAGCTTGCAGTTCAGCGAGCCGGTCGTCGCCGGGTCTGAGCAGATCGCGGTCCGGGTCGCCGACGGCAAGCCGGTGGCGGTCGGATCGGTCCAGCGCGACCGCGGCGGGACGCTGCTCAGGGCTGGTCTGCCGCAAGTCGACAAGGCAATCTACGTCGTGAGCTGGCGCGTACTGGCCGCCGATGGGCATCTCGCCGCCGGGGAGTTCGCCTTCGCCGTCGGGGCAGGTGGTCGTCTCCCGGTCGCTGCCACGACCGTCTCGGGGACGATTTCCTGGCCGGATGCGGTCGCCAGCGGGCTCTTCCACACCGGGTTGGCGCTAGCGGTCGGCGGACTCTTGAGCGAGGCCGCCGTCTGGCGGCCCATCGCCCGGCGCCGCGGGCTCGTCGTGCCGTTGGCGCCCGTCGCCCCCGGCCTGCTGCTCGCCCTGCTGGGCGCCGCACTCCAGTTCGCGCTGCTGGCCGGGGCCCAGAGCACCTCCGTTGGGAACGCCAGCTCCTGGGCCACTGCCTTCGTCACCAGGCCCGGCCTGCTGACCGTGGGCCAGCTCGTCTTCGTGGCATACGGCCTGTGGATCTTACGGGTCCGGCGGCTGCGGCCCTGGAGCCTGCTGCCGCTGGCCGGGGCGGTCGCGGCAGCCGCCTTCCGTGGCCACTCGGGCAGCTCCGGGGAATGGTGGGCCGCGCCGGCCAACGCGCTCCACCTCGCACTGGCGGCCTTCTGGGTGGGCGCGCTGCTGCACCTGGTATTGGTCCTGCGGCGCCCAGGGGGCGAGGGACTCCGACCGGCTTTGCGCGAAGCCGCCCGACGCTACGCCACCCTCGCCCTGATCCTGGTGCCGCCGCTGCTCGTGGCCGGCGTGGTAACCGCGCTCGCCGAGTTCAGCCAGCCGGCCGAGCTCATCGAAACGACCTATGGGCGGGTACTCCTGCTCAAGCTGCTGTTCGTGGTGGCTGCCCTAGCGTTGGCGCTTGTCGCGCGACTCCGAGTCCTGCTGGCGCAGCCCCGGCGCCTGGACCTGCTCCACCGCCTGACCGGGGCCGAGGGTGTCGTCCTGGTGGCAGTGTTGGCGATCACTGCCGTGCTCGTCAGCGCTGCTCCGCCACGGACCGCGGCCGCCGAGGCCGAGCTCCTGGGGCCCGCGCCGCTCGACGACCCCGTGGTCCGATTAGCGTCGCTGGCCGGCCAGCTGGCGGTGTACCTGGCCGCCGCGAACGGCGAGCTGCAGTTGCGCGTGCTCGCGCCCGGCGGGAGCCCGGCCGAGGGTGCGCTCGTCGAGGTCCAGGGGCGCAGCCCGAGCGGCGCGGGCCTGGATCTTTACCCGCGCTCCTGCGGCCGGGGCTGCTTCACGATGGGTTTCCCGTGGCAGGAAGGGACGACCCGCCTGACGACGACAGTGTCCAGCAAGGACTGGACCGGTGGCGTGCTCGACTTCAGCGTGCCCTGGCCGCCCGAGCCGGAAGACCCGGAACTGCTTCGGCGAGTCGTCGAGACGATGCGCGAGCAACCAGGCATTCAGTTGACTGAGCGAGTCTCTAGCGGGCCCGGGGCGACAGCGGGCCCCTACCCCGCGCGCTTCACGGGCCCGCGATTCGTCGCGCAGGAAATCTACGCGGCCGGCGGCGCGAGCGACATCCGACCGGTCCCGTCGGATCAGAACCTGCGAGCACTGACGGCCTATGTTTCGGGTTCCGCTATTTGGTACCGGCTGGAAATCGACCCGCAGGACCGGTTGCGGAGCGAGACCATCGTGAACCCGGGCCACATCATCGAGCGAACGTTTACCTATGACGGCCACCCAGAGCCTCTGCCAGTGCCAGGGCAACCGTGAACACACCCTGGCGGCCGCTCTGGCTCCTGGAGCCGCTGTCCCTACTGCGGGGCCCAGACGGCCCGGACGCCGTCCGCCGGGTTCAGGCTTCAGAGGCCGCGCGCGGGGGCGGAGCGAGGCGCACGCGACAGCGGAGAGGTGGTCGCGATGACTGAGGCTACCGGCAGACCGACCGAATCGACTGAACTGAACGCCTTGGCGGGTTGCATAACCTGGATGCTCCTCGCCCTCGCGGTCCTCCCGCTGGCGGGCTCCGCCGCCGTCCACACCTACCGCTTTGCAGGCGCGGCCCTCGAAGGGGACCGGATCGCGCGGCCCTGGTACGGCAACTGGGCCGGCGCGGCATTCGCCGTCGCGTTCTTCTCGGCGTTCGTGCTGGCCTTCCTCCGCTCGCCGCGACGGCGCGAGTGGCGGCACTTGGGCCTGGCCGAGGCCTACCTGGTAGCCCTGTTCGCCGAGATGTTCGGCCTGCCCCTGACCATCTATCTGCTCGGCTCGGTGCTGGGCGTGAACCTCGGCTTGGGGATGCTGGAGGGCCACCTCTGGGCCGTGGCGCTCGACCGGCTGGGGCTGCTGCCGCTGGCGCGCGGCGTGGCGCTCGTGATGGCCGTCAGCTCGGCGCTGATCATCCTCGGGCTGGCCCTGATGGCGGCCGGCTGGTTGCAAACCTGGCGAGCGAGGGGCGAGCTGGTCACCAGCGCCCTGTACCGGTTCGTGCGCCACCCGCAGTACCTGGGGTTCCTGCTGGTCGCCGTCGGCTTCCTGATCCAGTGGCCGACGCTGCCGACCCTGGTGCTGTTCCCAGTTCTGGTCTTGGTCTACGTGCGGCTGGCGCGGCGGGAGGAGCGCGACATGGCGGCGTGCTTCGGCGAGCGCTGGGTTGCCTACCGGGCGCACACTCCGATGCTGGTGCCCGGCTGGCCGAAACGGGCCGGCGAGGGGATGCCGGGTAGCTCCAGCGGCGCGGCTCCGGCCGGTCACTTAACGACCAGCCGGCGTGATGGTTAGCAACGACAGCTGGCGACACTGCCGCTAACTCCGGAGGGGGCACCCGTAGCGCGCGCGCTCCGGCGTCACCTTCTGGTCCTCATCCGGGCACGACTTCGTATCCCGCCTCCCTCCACGCGAGCATACCTCCAGCCAGGTTGAAGATGGTGGTGTAGCCGAGGCGAACCAGCTCTGCGGCAGCGATCGCGCTCATCCGCCCGGTCATGCAGTAGACCACGATCGGGGTGTTCGGGTCGGCCGGGAGCTCGGCCGCGCGCGTCGCCACCTCCGTATACGGTATGCGGGCGTCCGTACTAGCCAGGTAGCCTTCGTTGGGTACGTGCACGTCGAGCAGGAACGGACGGCCTTGCCCGAGCAGCGCCTGGAGCTCGTGTGGCGACAGGTTCTGATAGCCAGCCTCGCTCTGACTGGCCTGCGCCTCGAGCGGCGGTCGGATACTGCCGGCCGCGGTTGCTAGCGCCACGAGCAAGACGAAAACAGGCTCGGATCATCGCTGGTCTCCTTTGCCACGACAGCTGTTGCGCGTCCCTACTCGGCTGGGAACGGGGCGATGCCGGCGAGATAGAGTACAGCCCAGAGCGCGAAAGCACCTCCCAGCGGACGGATGACGCGCCTACCCCATCGCGTCGTTCGCTCGGCTGCCATTAGAGAGCCGAGGATGAGCATCCAACCGAGGTTGGTGGCGCCCAGGGCGAACATCAATAGCATGATCGTCCAGCAGCAGCCCAGGCAGAAGAGACCGTGGCGGATGCCCAGCCGCAAGGCGTCCCGCCCGGCGTCGCGGCCCCTCCAATGTTGGACGAGGAACGAATACGGCGAGCGGCACTTGTCCAGGCACAGCATCTTGAATGGTGTGAACTGGTAGAGACCGGCGACAAGCAGGAGCGCTGCCGCGATGCCACCAGATGCCGCCTGCAGCCAGGAGACGCGGTTCACTGCCGTGTGCAGCAGACTGTCGCCGACATAGGCCAGCAGGCCGAAGTACGCCCACACTCCGAGGTAGCCGGCTCCGAGCAGCAGCAGCAGACGGTCGCCGTCGGGGCGGTTGCGAACGAATGTGCGGAAGAGGTTGATGAGCGGAAGGCTGCTTGGGAGCATCATCGCGATCGTCATCATGGTCCACCCAACATCGAAAGCGGCTAGCCGGAGGATTGGGGAGAGGGTGGTATTGCCGATCTCCCGGTGGCTCAAAAGGCCGGCAAACGGCGAGGCCCCCCAGGCCGCAATCACGGCCCAGGCTGAAAGCACCAGGGCCGCAAGCGAGAGGTAATACCAGCGCTGGTCATGCGGCGTGCGCATCACGTTGATCATGGTTGCGCCAGTCCCGGCCTTGGTGGTAGCGCCGCGCAGGTGCTGCTGGAGCGCTCGCTCCGATCCATGCCGGCCATCCGAGTTTGGCTCGACGCCCTGGTGCCATTCCGACGGCCAGGTGTCGCCGCCAGGGGAACTACGATTGACTATAGTACTATAGGCGGGTATAATTCTCAACACCGGCTCGTGCGTGCGCCTAGTGGGACTGGCCAAAGCGCGGATTCGGAGGCCAGGGATAATTCTGGAACCGACGATCGGCACGTTTCGACCCGACCGCCCGGGCATCCGCAAGGTGCTCGGCGACCTCGAGGCCGAGATCATGGAGCTGGTCTGGGCGCGCCCGGCCGACGAGGGGACCACGGTCCGCGACATCTTCGAGTTGCTCTACCAGCGTCGCCGCATCGCCTACACGACAGTCATGAGCACCATGACGCGCCTGGCCAGGAAGAACCTGCTGCGCGCCGAGAAGCGCGACCAGGCCTACGTCTACCACGCCAACTTTACCCAGGCTGAGTTCGTCTCCCGCTTCGTCGGGCACATCCTGGAGAACCTGCTCGTGAGCTTCTCCGGCGCTACACTCGAGGGCCTCGAGGCGCTGGCCGATCCACGAGCCGCGACCCGAGCACGCGAGCTGCTCCACGAGATCGCCCGCCGGCGCGCGGCGGAGGAGGGCGAGTAAGTGCACACCTTGCTCGGCCTCTCGAGCGTCCTGCTCGTGGTCCTCGGCGGCTCGCTGGCGCTCGGTATCCTGTGCCGCAGCGACGGCTGGGCGCAGCGGCGCGAGCTCCAGTTCTTGGTCCTGGCGGCACCCGTCGTGAGCCTGGGGCTGGGAATTGGCGGCCTACATCACTTCGCCGGCCAGGTCTGCTTTCTGGGCGCGCCGCCCTGGGACTACACGCTCGGCGTGGCGCTGCCACTCGGGATGGGGCTGGTCGCGCTCGCCGCGCTCGGCCTGGGCTTGGCGCGGCTCGTCCTCATGGACCGGCTGGTGCGCCACAAGGGCTGGCGCGCCGACCCTGATCTGCAGGGCCTGGCCAGTCGCCTGGCCGAGCGAGTGGGTGTGGCCCCCCCACGCCTGCTCGTTTGCGCGTACGACCGGCCGCTGGCGCTCGCCTGCGGGCTGTTCAGCCCAACTCTGCTCCTCTCGACCTGGATGGTCGAGCGCCTCGACCGACGCGAGCTCGAGTCCGTCCTCGCCCACGAGCTGGGCCACGTGGCTCGGCGCGACTACCTGATGGTCTGGCTGGCGACCGTGCTCCGCGACGCCTTCTTCTACCTGCCGACCAGCTGGGCGGCCTACCGCCAGCTCCAGCGCGAGAAGGAGGTCGCCTGCGACGACCTGGCCATTGCCGCGACGAACCGCCCGCTCGCCCTGGCGAGCGCGCTGGCGAAGGTCTGGGAGCAAGCCGTCGGCAGGCGAACCGTTGCGATAGCGCAGTCCCTGGTTGGGGCGGGCGGGGCGATCGAAGGGCGAATCGAGCGGCTCCTTGCCGGGCCCGTCCCAGCTGCCCCCGCGTCGCGCTCGCGCTCCATTGCCGTTGGTATCGGCAGCTTGGCGCTGGTCGGGCTCCTGATGCTGGAGGGGGTGAACGTCGTCGTCATGCTGACCCCGATGGGTTGCGGGCCCGCCTCGCCCCTGCGAACCCTGTTCTAGATGGCACGGTATTCGACGTTTGGAGGAGACTGAACATGGAGAGCCTCGCAAATCTGCTGCCCCTTTTGGCCTGCCCGATCGGCATGGGCCTCATGATGTGGATGATGATGCGCGGCAACAAGGACCAGCCGACCGGCTCGGTCCAGACACCTGCGGAAGATGGGACGACTGGCCGCCCAGTCGCTGCCAGCATGCCGGAGCGCGGCCTGGCTGCGCTTCGGGCCGAGCTGACCGAGCTGCAGGCGCGGCAGACGGCAGTCGCCGCCCAGATCGGCGGCGTCCAGACCGAGGCCAAGCCGTCCGACGCGGGCGACGGCCGAGTTGGCGAGACGCGCTCTGTTGAGGCATCGGAGAGACCGACGATGAGCAAGATGGGCGGAATGTGTCTGAACTGGAAAGTGATCGGCGGGCTGGCTGTGGTAGGCCTCGGCGTCTGGGCCGTGGCGCCGAACCTGGTCTGGGCGGCCGCGCCCCTGTTGCTCGTGGCGGCGTGCCCGCTCTCGATGCTGTTCATGATGCGAGGCAGGCCGGGTAGCCAGTGTGCCTCACAACCCCAGCGGGTCAGCCAGCCGGCTCGCGCCGGGTCGACGCCCGACGAGCAGCTCGCCGAGCTGAAAGGCCAGCTCGCAACAACTCACGCCCAGCAAGAAGCCATCGCCGGCCAGATCGCCCGGCTGGAGGCGGCGAGCGCACCAGCGGTGCATCAGGCCGAGGCGGTCGCGCGGGCGGCCGACGAGCGTGGCCGGGACCGAGCTTGAGACGCAGCCCTTAGCCGACCCAGCCCGCGGCGCGTCCGTGATCGATCCCGTCGAGCTGGCAGACGCGCCCGAGACCGGCCGAAGCGCCAGCCCGACCGTCGCCCGCTACGTCATCCCCGTCCTCGTCGGCCTGGCGGTGGCGGCCTTACTGGCGCTGCTGGTCTACGGGATGCTCCGCCGCCAGGGCGGCAGCTTCGCCGGCTTCGCGGTCAACACCGTGGGCAAGGCGGCCGAGCTCAACGTGCGACCGGCCGCCGACTTCACGCTTCAGTTGTTCGACGGCCGCACGTTCCAGCTGTCCGAGCAGCGTGGTCGAGTTGTCGTCGTGAACTACTGGGCGTCCTGGTGCCCGCCCTGTCGCGAGGAGGCGCGCACGCTCGAAGCCGCCTGGAGGACCTATCGAGATCGGGGAGTCGTGCTCGTAGGCGTGGACATCTGGGATACCGAGCGTGACGCGCTCGCCTTCCTCCGAGAGTTCGGCGTGACGTATCCAAATGGCCCGGACCCGAGCGGCCAGATCGTGATCGAGTACGGGGTCACGGGCATCCCCGAGACGTACTTTGTGAATCGCGAGGGCCAACTGGTGCGGCGCTGGATTGGGCCGATCACGCAATCTCAGATCGGGGCCTTCATCGAGGAGCTTACGCAGTGAACAACCTGCCCCAAAACACCTCGCGGTCTCGGATGCGCCGACACCGGCATCGACGGCCGCCACAGATCTATCGGGAACGCCGCGTCGTATTCCGGAGGCGAGCCGAGGAGGTGATGTGTGAGCAACCCGCGAAAGGCTGAACGGCCGCAGCTTTCGATCGGGATCGCCCTGCTGCTGGTCAGCGCTCTGCTAGCCGCGTGGGCCCTCGGCGGCGCTCGCACAGCGACCGGGGCGCCCGTCGATACGAGCGTTCGACAGGCCGCGCCCGAGCCGGCGGTCGGCCTCGAGGTCGGCCAGCGCGCCCCGGACTTCACGGTGACGACGCTGGATGCCCAGGCGCTCACGAGCGCGGACCTCCTGGCGCAGGACAAGCCGTTCATCCTCTACTTCTTCACGACCTGGTGTACGACGTGTCGAGCCGAGTTTCGGCTCCTCAAGGACCTCTACCCCGGCTACGCCGAGCGGGTCAATTTCGTGGCGGTCGGGATCGATCCCACGGAGGGTCCGGATATCGTGGCGGCGTACCACCAAGCGATGGGTTATCCGTGGACGGTGACGCTGGCCGAGCGCGATGTCCTGGAACGCTATAACGTGATCTCGACCGCCATCAAGTATGCGATCGACCGCCACGGCATCATCACCTTCCAGCGAGGCTACGGGGTTAACAGCTCCGAGACCTGGACGCGGGTGTTCGAGGACCTCCTTCAGCGATGACCACGGCTGAGGCCGCGGCGGGGACAGAGCGCCGCCCCGGCATCGAGTGGCAGGGGGTTGCCTTCCTGCTGCTCGGCCTGGCTCTGGGCGGCGTTTTGATCTCGGCCGGCAACCGCGTCTACGCCCTCCAGGGCGGGATGTCGACGCTCGCCAACCTCCTGCCCCTGGGCTATGCCTTTGGGGCTGGCATGGTGGCCACCGCCAACCCGTGCGGGGTGCTGCTCTTGCCATCACTGGTGGCCTTCTATCTGGGGCGCGGCGAGGCGGCCGAGCTATCCGGTTGGCAGCGGGCTGGTAAGGCGCTGGTGCTCGGCCTGATGGCCACGCTCGGCTTCGTCGCCCTGTTCGCCGTCGTCGGCCTCATTATCGGGACCGGCGGCCGGGCGCTGGCGACCGCCTTTCCCGTTGGGGGTCTGGTGATCGGCGTGCTCTTGGCCGGACTCGGCGCATGGTTGGCGCTCTCGAACCGCCCGCTCGGGATTCTCGCCGCCAGCCGGGCGATGGGGCAGGTTCAGCTGGGCGATGACCTGCGTTCGCTCTTTCTGTTCGGCGTCGCCTACGCGGTCTGCTCGCTGGCCTGCACCCTGCCGATCTTCCTGGTCGTCGCCGGCTCCGCGCTGGCCGCCGGCGGTCTGGTCGCGGCCGTCGGGCAGTTCGTCAGCTACGCGCTGGGCATGGGCAGCGTGCTGACCGCGGTCATCCTGGCGGCGGCGTTCTTTGAGGCTGCGGTGCACCGCTCGGTCCGCCGCGTCGTGCCGTACGTCCACCGCCTGGCGGCCGCATTCCTGATCGGGGCCGGGCTGTACGTCGTCAATTACTGGCTGACGTACGGCGGCCTGCTCGGCTGAGGCTCGAACGGAGGTGCGGATAACCCCACCTCCCTCGAGCCATGTTGGGGTGTTGCTGTCGTGTCAGTGTGTCTTGGGCGTGCAGCCGCACGCGCAGGACGGCTCAGCGACCGGCTGAGCCCGCCCGGACCCACAGCCACAGCTTCCATCGCAGCCACAGCCGCACCCGGCGGTCAGCACCGGAAGCTCGTCTGCCTCGGCCGGAACGTTCTGCGTGGTGGTCGAGGTCGTAGTGGTCTTCATCGTCGTCTCCTTCTCGCACAACTGACGGCGCTGGCTGTTGACAATCGCGGTCGCTCGCCGCTTTGGGCGAGGCCGTTCATACTGATCGGGTCACCTCCTCGAGCGGTATAGGCAGGCAGGCACAGTCTGCTGGGAAGGCAGAACAGCCACAGGCTGGTTGGTCCTCACTCTGTAGGGCGAGCTGATAGCGCTCCTCCAAGCTCGCCTTGAACGCAGTCAGCTCGGCGAGCTTGGCCTCAGAGTCCTCGATCTTGCGGCGCAGCAGCTCCGCGACTTGCTTCCGCAATGGCCGACACGCACCCTCTTCGGCCAGGCCGAGCAGGCCACGGATCTCGTCAAGCGTTAGGCCGAGCTGTTTGGCGCGTCGAATGAACTGCAGCCTGCCGAGCTCGACCTGACCATACAGACGGTAACCACCCTCGCTCCGAGTAGCCGCCTCCAGGAGACCGAGCTGCTCGTAGTATCGGACCGTGTCAGCCGTGGTCCCCGCACGAGCAGCCAGCTCACCGATGCGGAACCCTCGGCCCCTGTGGTTAGCGCGCATGTGTACCATCCAGCGCCACTATAAACCTTGGAGCTAGCTTCAAGGTCAAGGTTGCCGTGGAGCAAGCAGGTGCGGGCGGAATCGCCGGATAGTGGGAACCGGAGTTCCCTGGCAGTTCGACAGGGCCGAGGCTAATGGCCCTCTGGCTCCGACTCGATGATGCGGCAGACAAGCGCGCCCTCGCCGCGCTGGCTGGTCGCCGCCGCGGCATCCCGCGCCTGCACCAAGGCACGGCGCAACGCCCGAAGGTCGGCCATCGTCCGGTCGATCTCCCGGATGTGTGACCCCAAAAGCTCGAGTACCGTGTCACAGGGCTGCGTGCCCGCCCGCTCGAGCTCGATGATCTCCTTGATCTCCTGAAGCCGAAGCCCGAGGCTTTTGGCCCGTCGGATGAAGCGCAGCACGTCAACATCGCGCTGCGAGTAGGTGCGGTAGCCCGATTCTGTTCGCTCTGCCCGTGGCAGCAACCGGCGGGACTCGTAGAGGCGGATGGCCTTCGGGGTCAACCCGCTGCGGCGGGCAGCCTGGCCAACCGTGATGGTTCTTCCCGTCCTCTCCATACCGTCCCCATCATACCTTGACATTGCCCTAAGGGCAAGGTTGTAGATTGGAGCTACCAGGAGACGTAAAGGAGGTCTCTGAGCAATGGAGCAGATCATTTTGCGGGTGGGCGGCATGACGTGCACGGCGTGTGAGAGCCGCATTCAGCGGGCGCTCGGCCAACTGGAGGGGGTCAGGCAGGCAAGGGCGGATCACCAGGCCGGCGAGGTCCGGGTGGTCTTCGATCCAGCCAAGACCCCTGAGGAGGCGGTCCGCGCCTGCATCACCCAGGCAGGCTACGAGGTGTCACCATGAGCGCAGCACTCAAGGAACCATCTGCAACCGCGCCGTACTGGGACGAGGAGCTCCCAGGAGGTCGCGCGCGCTTTCGCGCCAAGGTCGGCGGACTGCACTGCTCGCTCTGCACGGGCACCCTCGAGAAGGCTCTCGGCCGCCAGGAAGGCGTCGAGAAGGTCGCCGTCAGCCTCACCCACGAGCAGGCGCTCGTAGACTACGACCCAAAGCGGGTGCGGCCCGAGCAGCTCCTGCAGGTCCTGCGTGACATCGGCTACACGATCTGGGACCCGCGCAAGGTTCGACCTTACGAGGAGGAAGAGGCCGAGTTGGTCCGCGAAGGCAACCGCCTGGTCGCGGCGATCGGCTTCAGCCTGGTCGCCATCGGCCTGATCGCCCAGCTCGCCAACCTGTGGTCGCTCGCGATCCCGATCGTCGTGGGCGCAACCCTGATCGCCGTCGCTTTCCTGCTGCTGAAGGGCCAGGGGACGGCACTGGCAGCGGTCGGCGCGCTGGTACTAGGGGGCCTGACGGTCGCGGCGCTTTTGGTCAACGCCGAGGGGCTGCTGCAGGAGGCGCTGGCGTGGGTGCTCGGCGCGTTCGCCTTTCTGGTCGTCTTCGGCCTCGCGCGGCACATCCTGGTGATGGCCGTCCAGTCGCTGCGGCGCGGGATCCTCAATCAGCATGTCATGCTGGAGATCGGGGCCTTCGCCGGCATCGCTGGCGGGCTGATCGGCCTCATCCTGCGACCGCCCGGTTTCCCCACCGCGCCGTTCTTCGCGGTCGCGGTGCTAGTGGTCAATTACCACGTGTTCTCGGAGTTCCTCTCGCTCCTGGTCAAGACGCGCAGCTCCCAGTCGGTCAAGCGACTGCTCGACCTGCAGCCGGAGACGGCGCGGATCGTCCGTGATGGGTACGAGCGCGACTTGCCCATTACCGAGGTGCTCGTGGGTGACCTGGTCCGCATTCGACCCGGCGAGCGCATCCCGGTCGATGGTGAGGTCGTCGGCGGCCACTCCGCGGTCGACGAGTCCTTCGTCACGGGCGAGCCGATCCCGGTCGAGAAGACAGACGGCGATATGGTCATCGGCGCCTCGATCAATGGCACCGGCACGCTGCTGGTGAAAGTCAGCGTCGTCGGCGAGGGGACCTTCCTCCAGCAGGTGATCCGCCACATCGAGGACGCGCGGGCCCTCAAGCCCGGCCTGCTGCACCTGGTCGATCGCATCCTCGTCGTGTACACCCCGACCGTGCTGACCGTCGCGGTCCTGTCGCTCCTGGGCTGGAGCCTGGGCACCTGGCTGCTCACCGGCCAGGCTGACACGCAGCGGGGCGTCTTTGCCGCGCTCAGCGTCCTGGTGATGGGCTACCCCTGCGCGGTGGGGATCGCGGCGCCCCTGGCGATCGTGCGCGGGGCAGGCGCGGCCGCTGACCAGGGCATCATCATGCGCACCGGCGAGGCGTTCCAGGCGTTTGGGTCTGTGCGCTCGATCGTGCTGGATAAGACCGGCACCTTGACCGAGGGCAAGCCCACGGTCCAGGAGATCGAAGCGCTGGGCGACCCGGAGCAGCTACTCGCCACGGCGGCAGCGGCCGAAGCCTCCTCAGAGCACCCGCTCGGGCAGGCGGTGCTGAGCGCAGCGCTCGAGCGCAACCTGGACCTCCCCAAGGTCGCGGACTTCCAGTCCTTCACCGGCCGCGGCGTCGCCGCGTTGATCGAAGGGGACCGCGTCCTGGTCGGTCGGCCCCAGTTCCTCGAGGCAGAGGGCGTCGACCTGGCAACACTGGCAGCACGCATCCAGGAGCTCGAAACGGCCGGGCGAACCGTCATCGCGGTCAGCCGGGATGGGACGCTCCTCGGCGCAATTGCCCTCGGAGATCGCCTTCGGGCCGATGCGTCCGCGGCGATGGCGGCGATGCGCCAGGCCGGCCTGACTCCGATCCTGGTGACCGGGGACAACCGGCGTGCGGCGAAACTGGTCGCAAGCCAGCTTGGGATCGAGGACGTGCGGGCGGGCGTGCTGCCCGGCCAGAAGGCCGAGATCGTCCGCGAACTGCAGCTGAAAGGCCGCGTCGCCATGGTGGGCGACGGGATCAACGATGCCCCGGCGCTGATGCAGGCAGACGTGGGCGTGGCCATGGGTCGGGGCACAGATATCGCCATCGAGTCCTCCGACATCATCATCGTCCGCGAGCGCCTCGAGCTGGTGCTCACCGCCCGCGACCTCAGCATCCGCAGCTACCGCAAGACCAAGCAGAACGTCGCCCTAGCTTTCCTCTTCAACGGCATCGGCGTCCCGGCCGCGGCGACGGGGCTGGTCTATCCCGTCTGGGCCATGGCCGCGATGGCCCTGAGCGTGACCAGCATCTTCCTCAACTCCATCGGCGATCGACCCGCGATCCTGTTCGATGCGCTCCAGAGCGTCGGAAGGGGAGTGCCCAGCGAGCCCGCCCCGGTGGCGCTCGAGGCCGCCTGAGCCGTCGCCGATCCAGTCGCGCCGAACGATCAGCCGCCTTGTCGGCAGCTCTGGATCCAAAATATACTCGCATTCGTATATCCGAAACGAGAGGGCGGATGCATGGCGGTTTCGCAGTCGATGATTTCTCCAGCGGTCCGTGACCGGGCGGCCATGCTGGCGCGGTTCTTCTCCGGGCTCGACGACGCGACGCGCGTGCTCATCCTCGAGCTGTTGCTCGATGGCGAGAAGACCGTCTCCGAGCTAGTGGCCGCCATCGGCAGCCCACAGGGGCGAGTCTCGACCCACCTCGGCTGTCTGCGCCACTGCGGCTACGTCAGGACCCGGCGTGACGGACGCAACGTCTACTACCGCCTGGCCGACGATCGCGTGCGAGCCCTGCTGCGAATCGCTCAGGACCTGATGGCCGACCACGCTCGCGAGCTGCTCTCCTGCGCGCTCGTCAGCCCTGACGTGCCGGGTGCCACCCTTCACGATCTCGAGGAGGAGGCCGAACAGCCGGTCCCGGCCACCCAGGCCGGGACGGCGGAGTGAGCTGCGCATGTCCGAGCGCTTCGATCTGGTGATCCTCGGCTCTGGGTCGACCGCCTTCGCGGCCGCGTTGCGAGCCGCCGAGCTGGGCAAGACGGCTGTCATGACCGAGTCGCGGACCCTCGGCGGGACCTGCGTCAACCGTGGCTGCCTGCCCAGCAAGAACCTCATCGAGGCCGCCCGCATCGTCTGGGAAGCCCAGCACCCGCGTTACCCCGGGCTCCGTCCAGCCAGGATCGACATTGACTTCAACGAGCTCGTCCGCCAGAAAGCCCAGCTCGTCCACGACTATCGCGACCGCAAGTACAGGTCGATCGTGGAGGACGCCGACCTGATCAAGGTGTACGAAGGCCACGCCGCGTTTGTTGGAGAGCACGCTATTTCCGCCAATGGACGCGTACTGGAGGCAGACCAGTTCCTCATCGCCACTGGCGCGCGGCCAACCGTCCCGCCCATCGAGGGCCTCGCCGACGTTCCCTATCTGACGTCCGATCTCCTGACCTCCGGTGAGCCCCAGGAGCTGTTCGAGCTGCCCGGCTCACTGGTCATCGTCGGCGGCGGGTACATCGCGCTGGAGCTGGGCCAGATGTTCCACCGCTTCGGCTGTCAGGTCACCATCCTCGAGCGCAGCCACAAGATCCTCAAGGACTACGAGCCTGAGGTCTCGCTGGCCGTGACGGAGGCGCTCCGATCGGAGGGCGTCAACCTCGTCACTGGCGTCGCCGTAAGGCGCGTTCTGCAGGAAGGCGACGAGATTCTCGTCGTCGCCGAACGGTCTGGGCTGGAGCAGCGCTTCCGCGCACAGCGCCTGCTGGTTGCCACGGGCCGCGCTCCGAACACCGATGGGATCGGGCTCGATAAAGTCCGCGTCGAGCTGGACGAGCGCGGCTTCGTCCCAGTCAGTGACCAGCTTCGCACCAACGTGCCATACATCTGGGCAGCCGGCGACGTCATCGGGCGATTCACTGGTAGCCAGCTGGCCACGCCGGTCGGCGCCCATGATGGCGGCATCGCGGCCAGCAACGCGCTCAACGGCGAGCGCCGCGCAGTCGACCACGCGGTAATCCCACGCACCATCTTCACCGACCCGCAGGTGGCCGTCGTCGGGCTGACCGACGCCGAAGCGATCGGCCTCGGGCACCGCTGCTGGTGCAACACGATCCCGGTCGAGCTGGTCCCGCGGGCGGGCGCTGTGCGCGACACCCGCGGCATCGCGAAGATGGTGATCGACGCAGACACGGACCAGGTCCTTGGCGTCTCGCTGGTCATGCGAGACGCGGGCGAGGTCATTCACGAGGCGGCGATGGGACTCCGACTCGGAGCGACGATCCATGACTTCATCGAGCTGGTCCACGTCTACCCGACGATGGCCGAGGCGCTCAAGATCGTGGCGACCTCTCGCTACAAGGACCCGCACAAGCTCTCCTGCTGCGCTGAGTAGCGGGAGAGGCCGATCACGGCGAGGACGAGCGATGAACAAGACTGACGCGGCGGCCGGATTCGGCATGGCCGCTATCATGGCGATCTGCTGTGCAGGGCCCCTGCTCGT
>WNGA01009862.1_pt1 | contig 22797 bp, 24 predicted proteins | sample 5400061 | NCBI WGS metagenome assembly WNGA01 (sample SAMN13153366, study PRJNA577476) | soil metagenome | isolation source: 100 cm soil or saprolite under grassland replicate 2 | place: USA:California | collected 2016-06-15
GGAGGCAGAGCTCGATCGGGACGTTGGCGATCTGCTCGCCGAGCCTGCGGGCCTCCTCCTTGCCCAGGTCGCTGAGATCGACCGGGACTGACGGGTCGCCGTTGATGCGATCTTCGACGTTGAGCGTGGACTCGCCGTGCCGCGAGATGAGGAAGAGCCGCACGAGCGCACCTTAATCGCTGGCGCACTTTCGGCACGAACCAGTTCCCCATGCGTTCGAACTCGCCACGTACCGTTGCCTCCTGAGAAAACAAGGAGGTGAATGTGTACAGATCAGCTCTCCGCATCTTCCTGCTCGTGGCGCTGGGAGTCGCGGTTGTGATCGGCGCCGTCGCGGTTCCGCGGGCGTCCGCCTATGTGCTGGCGAACGGCTGCGACGAGTACGACCCGGCCACCGGGACGACCTATGTCTGCAACCCGAGCCGCACGGACTTCTACACCCCGGACGGCGTCGATCCGGCGACTGTTTGGGTCGGCACGAACTACCCCGGCGAGATGACGGCGGCGAAGGCATTCGGTTCCATCCGCCTGGTCACGATCCTGCCGGGCGGGAGCATCATTCCCGCCCCTGCGCCCTACAACTCCAGCAGGGATTACTGCAGCAACCCGTGGTGGGCCCCAAGTCCTTTCGAAGGTATCTGGAATCGAGGCTGTTACAACCACGACGTTTGCTACGGATCGCAACTTGGCCGCAAGTACTGCGACGTCCGCTTCTGGCATGACACGTCTCAAGCGTGCAAGTCGAATTACTGGGTCATCGATCCGAGGCGGTACGCCTGCCTCGGCAACGCGCGAGTCTGGTACTACGCGGTGCGTTGGTATGGGGCATCGAACTACAAGCCCAGGACTTCCAGCAACCAGCCCTAGTGAATAGGATGAACGCACACGTGAGAGCTTGCCTCGTCGCGGCACTCCTTCTCTGTTCGGCAGCCGCTCCCACGCACGCGATTGCCCAGTCAGACGGCCGGCATGGCCCTCTCAAGGCCTACATGTCGAAGGTCGTCCCTCAGATCCGGGGTTACATGGCAGTCGCCAAGCGTGCGGACGATGCGTTCGACCTCGTCCCCGCGGACGACGTGAGTCCGCTCGTCGAAGGTCTCTCCGACGTGGCTATTCGGTTCGATCGCCTCGCAACCAAGTGGAGCGTGATCAAGGCGCCGCCCGGCCTCGGTCTCAAGCACCGAGGCATGGGCGGCGCCTTTCGGCTCCAGGCCCGGGCCTTCGCAGCTTGGGCAGACGGCTGGAGGCAATTCGGTGACACGAATGACGTTGCGGTTCTAACGGCCGCCAACGATCACGCCTCCGGTTTGCTCCACAGCGCTGCATACCTTCAGAAACGTTGGGCGGCCGCGTTGAGCGGAGCGCTGATACGCGCCTATCTGCCGGTGCCTCATTGGCTCGAGCGGATCTCAATGCTCGTGCCGTGAAGGCCGCGGGCCTCGTTCTTGCGGTCGCCGGAGCGATCGCGGGGTTCGTCATTGCCTTCGGGGCTTGGGGGGTCGGCTATTGCGGCGCGCTTACACCGGACACTGCGCCACCGGGGAGCCTTCGAAGGGATCTCTGCCGAGGCACGACAGGAGACCTCTTCGGCGGCATCGTCTTCGCAAGCTGGCTCCTCGTAGCGGCCGCTCCGCTGCTCGGCATGTACTGGGCTCGGCGAAGAGGCGCGGTGTGGCCGCTCGTCTTGTGCGCGATCGCGGGCGCGGTTCCGCTCGCGACAATCGGCATCCTCGCCGAGACGCTGCCCCGGAACTGAGCGAGTACACTGTCGCCGATGGTCTGGGAGTTCGTATTCCTGATGGTCATCCTGAAGATCCCGGTCATCTACCTGTGTCTCGTGGTGTACTGGGCGCTCAGAGGCGACGGCAGGCCGGCTGAGCCTGCGCCGCGCCGGCCCCGCCGCCGCGGGCCGCACGGCTCGCCGCGCCGCTCGTACGCGCGCGTTCAGCGCCGAGCACCCGCCGGCGTATGAGTGCGATGGAGCAGGATCGCCCTGCCGACACCGTCGCAGGCTTTCTCGCCGCGCTCGCAATCGTCGCTGCGCTGCTCTCGCTTGTCTATCGCCCGATCCGCCTCGATCCCTTCGCGATCATCATCGCCTTCGTCGCAACCGGGATCGGTGGGCGCCATGCCCGGCTGGCCGCCGTCGCGGTCGCCGTCGCGAGCGCATGCTTCATCCTCGGGATGGTGATCGCGATCCTCACGCGCCGCCCGCTCTATTAGCAAGGAAACCCTTGCTACAACACTAAGTAGTGAGCATGCACGACGTCGATGGGCTGAATTCGGGCTACGCCCGGCTCCTGCTCGAGCAATACCTCGAGAGCCCGGAGACCGTCCCCGACGAATGGCGGAGTCTCTTCGAGAGCGGCGACAGCGAGCTCGTGGCAAGCCACCCCGGCCTCGCCCGGCTGCTCGAGGCGCTGCGCGCCGAGGAGAACGGCCACCTGCCGGCGCCCGCGCCCGCCGCCCCCGTCGAAGAGGCACCGCGCGCCGAGAGGCCCGACGACGAGCTGATCGAGGCGGTCGCCGCGGCGGTCTCCCTCGTCAAGGCCTACCGGACGCACGGCCACCTCGCCGCCCGACTCGATCCGCTCGGGTCGGATCCGGTCGGCGATCCCGCGCTCGAGCCGGAGAGCCTGAAGTTGACCCCGGAGCTGCAGAAGCGGATCCCGGCATCTGTCCTGCGCGTACACGTGCCGGGGGAGACCCTCGCCGACGTGCTCCCGCACCTGCGCGAGATCTACTGCGGGACGATGGCCTACGAGATCGAGCACATCTCGAACCACGAGGAGCGCGTCTGGCTGCGCAAGGCGATCGAGTCCGGCCGCTTCAGGACGCCGCTCGGCCCCGACAAGAAGCGACAGCTCCTTGCCCGACTGAGCGAGGTGGAAGGTCTGGAGCACTACCTCCGCCGCACGTTTCTCGGCCAGAAGCAGTTCTCGATCGAGGGTCTGGACGTCCTTGTGCCGATGCTTGACGAGTCGATCGAGCTGGCGGCCGAGGCCGGTGCGCACGAGGTCGTGATCGGCATGGCCCATCGCGGCCGGCTGAACGTGCTCGCACACACGATCGGCGTCCCGTACGAGGAAATCCTGCGCGAGTTCGAGGGGGAGCGGACGAGCGAGGCACTCGCGCACGACCGCGAGCAGGGCAGCGGCGACGTCAAGTACCACCACGGCGCCGAGGGCACGCGCGCGACCGAGGCGGGGGAGATCACCGTCACGCTCGCCGCCAACCCAAGCCACCTCGAGGCGGTCGACCCGATCGTCGAGGGACGCGCGCGGGCGGAGGAGACCGACCGCGGCACGCGGCAGGGCGTCATCGATCCCAGGATCGCGCTCCCCGTCCTGATCCACGGCGACGCAGCCTTCCCCGCCCAGGGTGTCGTCGCCGAGACGCTCAACCTCGAGGATCTCGCCGGCTACACGACCGGCGGCACGCTCCACATCATCGGAAACAACCAGATCGGTTTCACGACCGATCCGCAGGAGGGACGCTCGACCCGCTACTCGAGCGACCTCGCCAAGGGCTTCGACATTCCGATCATCCACGTCAATGCCGACGACGCCGAGGGCGCGATCTCGGCGATCAGGCTCGCTCTCGAGTACCGCAGGCGGTTCGGCCAGGACGTGGTCGTCGATCTCGTCGGCTACCGCCGGCACGGCCACAACGAGCAGGACGAGGCCGCATACACGCAGCCGCTGATGGCCGAGCGGATCGCCCACCATCCGTCGGTGGGGCAGGAGTTCGCCGCCCGCCTGATCGAGGAGGGGGTCCTCACCGAGGAGGAGGCCGATGCGCAAACCAAGCAGGTGCTGGATCGGCTCCGCGCCGCGCACGAGCGCCTGAAGTCGAGCTTCGGCCGCGACGAGCCCGAAGAGGAGGATCGGCCGCTACCCGGCGAGATCTCCGAGGACGTGCACACGGCCGTCTCCGCCGATCAGCTCGAGTCGCTCAATCGCGAGCTCCTGCGTGTACCCGACGATTTCACGATCCACCCGAAGCTCGAACGCCAGCTCGAACGGCGGATCCCGGCGCTCGAGGAGGGTGGAATCGACTGGGGACAGGCCGAGGCACTGGCGTTCGCGACGCTCCTCGTCGAGGGGATCCCGATCCGCCTCACCGGACAGGACACGGAGCGTGGGACGTTCTCGCACCGGCACCTCGTCCTCCACGACGCCCGGACGGGCGAGCGCTACGCGCCCGTCCAGAACCTCTCGGGCACGCAGGCGTCGTTCGAGGTCCACAACTCGCCGCTGTCGGAGTTCGCCGCGGTTGGATTCGAGTACGGGTATTCGATCGCCGCCCCGGAGGCGCTCGTTCTCTGGGAGGCGCAGTTCGGCGACTTCGTCAACGGGGCGCAGGTGATCCTCGATCAGTTCCTCGTCTCGGGCCTGTCGAAGTGGGGCCAGACCTCGCGGCTGACGCTGCTGCTTCCACACGGCTACGAAGGGAACGGGCCGGAGCACTCGAGCGCACGGTTGGAGCGTTTCTTGCAGCTCGCCGCCGAGGGGAACATCCGTGTCGCCAACTGCTCGACGGCGGCGCAGTACTTCCATCTGCTGCGGCGGCAGGCGCTCAACCCGAGCGCGCGCCCGCTCGTGGTGATGACGCCGAAGGGCCTGTTGCGGCTGAAGGATGCGGCGTCGCAGCTCGCGGAGCTGACGGAGGGGCGGTTCCGTCCCGTCATCGACGATCCGTCCGCCGACCACGAACGTGTGCGCAGGCTCGTGGTCTGCTCGGGGAAGCTTTACTACGACCTCGTCGGGAGCGAGGATCGTGCCGCCGCGGACGACGTCGCGATAGCGCGGCTCGAGCAGATCTATCCGTTCCCGCTGGAGGAGGCGGCGGAGCTCGTCCGCTCGTATCCGGCGCTCGCGGAGATCGTGTGGGCGCAGGAGGAGCCGCAGAACATGGGCGCGTGGCGCGCGACCCGCCACAGGCTCGAGCAGATTCGGCCGGAGGGCGTTCCGCTCCGCTACGTCGGCAGGCAATGGCGGGCGAGCCCGAGCGAGGGCTACCCGACGACGCACGCTCGCGAGCAGGAACGGATCGTCCGCGAAGCGCTGGCTAGAGCCTAGTCCGGCGGTATTCGCGATAGCGCTTGGCCGCCTCTTTCGCGACGCGCGGCCCGTGCTTGCGCGTCGCCGCCATGATCTGCCGCCGGTATTCGGGCGGCAGCCGGCGCCAGATGTCCCAGGCCGTGAGCGCGAGCCCGACCGGGCCGACCTTGCGCGTGATCACTCGGCTGAAGCGCGGCATCGAGGGCTATCTTCGCAGACCCCGCTGGACGGACGATCGTGCTGTCTGCGACATGCACGGGAGAGAAAAATCCTGCGTAGTCGTTACAATCGACGGCCGAGGCAACCCAACACCGACACTGGAGGGGATGCATGCCGGTGGAGACTCCCTCGTTCTTCGCGCAGGTAATCCAAGATCATCTAGAACTGAAGCGGCGCAACTCCGACCTGGAGGTGCACATGCCGCTCGATCGCTACAAGAGCGAGGATCCTTTCGACAACCATCCGCTGTTCAAGACCGAAGAGCAGGCCCGGCTCGAAGAGACCATGGACGGAGAGGTCCAAGCGCCGGTCGAGACGAAGACGCTCAAGTGGCCCGGCGAGGATCCGGAAGAGCAGCTTCCGGAGCTCGAGGGCAATCTCTGGTCCCAGTCGCGCGACTTCGACTGGGGCGATTAGGCGCTCCTGGCCGGCCCCCGCTCACGCCCGGCGAAGCCGGGCTCCGCGGAGGCCTGACGCCGCTGACGGCACGGGGCATTACGGGGCCGTATTGAAATACTGTCCCCTCCAGCCCCGCACCGCCAGCGGCGCCCCATGAGGGCCTAATCGGGCACGAGCGCGCGACCGTCGCGGCACTCTCCTCTCCCTCTGGTTTGGCTCACCCGTCGGCGGGTAACCCGTTCGACGAGAGAGCCAAGACAGAGGGAGGACTGAAGATGAGACTGAGAAACACCGCGCTGGGCGGTGCGATCGGTGCCGCGCTCGTGTACTTCTTCGACCCGCAAAACGGAAAGCGGCGCCGCAAGATGACCGTCGCCCGACTCGTGGGGCTCCTCCACCGCACCGAGCGGAAAGGCGAGCGGCTGGCGCGAGGAGTGGCCGCCGAGGCCTACGGCGTCGCGCAGAAGGCGACCCATCTGAAGGAAGAGCCCAAGGAGTTCGACGACGCGACGCTCGCGCACAAGGTCGAGACCGAGATCTTCCGCGACGCCGACGTCCCCAAGGGTCAGATCAACGTCAACGCCGAGAACGGGGTGATCGTGCTGCGCGGCCAGGTGGAGCAGCCCGACATGATCGCGGCGCTCGAGCAGAAGACCCGCAAGGTCCAGGGCGTCCGCGACGTCCAGAACTTGCTCCACACGCCCGGCCAGGAAGCACCCAGTCGGGTCTAGCGGAGCCGCCGCATCGAGGGCCAGTCCCTGAGATAGGTCCGCTCCGGCCAGGTCCGAGGGACAGTCCCTGGGACATGTCCGGGCCGGCCGGGTGCTGGCTACTGGCCCCGGGAAGGGTCAGGGTATGCGCGGTTCCGAGGCACAGTCCCTAAGGCCTGTCCGATCCAGTCAGGTCCGAGGGACTGTCCCTGGGACCTGTCCGCGCCGGACCTAGGGCAGGTGCCCCGCCACGACGCGTAGGTCGTTCACGAAGGCCGCCAGCTCCGCGTCCCGGTCCTTCGGATCGGCGCGCAGGATCGCAGAGGGATGAATCGTCGCGATGACGACCGGGGTGAGCTCGGAGTCGACCGGCACGCCCCGCTGCTTCGTGACGCGAAAGTCCCGGCCGAGCAGCGCCTGTGCCGCGGTCGCGCCCAGACACACGAGCACGTGCGGCTTGACCACGTCGAGCTCGGCGTCGAGCCAGGGTCGGCAGGCCGCGATCTCCGACCAGCTCGGCTTCGCGTGGATGCGTCGCTTCCCCCGCGCCGTCCACTTGAAGTGCTTGACGACGTTCGTGACGTAGGCCTTCCTGCGGTCGATCCCCGCCTGCTCCATCGCCTGGTCGAGTAGCCGCCCCGCCGGGCCGACGAACGGCCGCCCCTCGCGATCCTCACGATCGCCGGGCTGCTCGCCGACAAACATCACCTCCGCCGTCCGCGTCCCCTCGCCGAACACCGTCTGTGTGCCCGATCGCCACAGGTCGCACGCCCTGCAGCCCGCCGCCGCCTCGCGCAACTTCGGCAATCCGGCTGTGCCAGGGATCAGATCGGCCGCTGTCACGGGCGTCCGATACCCGAATCGGCATCCGCGAATCCGAGCAGGACTCGTGCCTTCAAGTGCGTATTGACCCCGGACAAGGCCGCGCCCGGCGCGCTGGCTTCCCAAGGAGAGGCTAAACCGCGTCGCGTCGGGCGAGGCCCCAAAATTCTAGCAGTAGCCTCTGCAACGCCAGGGGCGAATTTTCGCGCCTAAGGTGCTCTAGGCGCCGCTCTCGATCAGCTCGATTCGGTACCCGTCCGGATCGCGGACGAAGCACAGTCTCGAGCCGCCTTCGCGCACCGTGTAGGGCGGCCGCTCGGGCTCGATCCCCTGCTCCTTCAGCTGCTCGAGGGTCGAGTCGAGATCGTCCACGGTCACTGCGATGTGGCCGTAGCCGGTGCCCAGCTCGTACGAGTCGACGCCGAAGTTGTGCGTCAGCTCGAGCCTCGGCCCGTCGCCGGGCAGGCCCATGAAGACGTTGATCGCCTCGTCCCGGATCGGCATCCTGCGGATCTCGTCGAACCCGAGCGCCTCGTAGAACGCGACCGAGCGGTCGATGTCGCCGATGCGGTAGCACGTGTGGATGAGTTCCATCGTGGACTGGATCCTGCCAAACTCGGCGCCATGATCGTCTCGCTTCACGTGGCCACCGGGGCCGCCGGGGGGGCGCTCGTCAGGTCGCGGCCGGCCGCCGTCGCACTCGGGCTCGCCCTCCATCTCGCCGGAGATCTCGTGCCGCACCAGGACATCGACTCGCGGCGCTTCGAGATCTCGAGCGGTGTTGCGGGGATGCTGCTTCTGATCGCACGACGGGGCGCGTTCGACCCCGCCACTATCGGTGCGCTCGCCGCTTCGTCGCCGGACATCGAGCACGTGATCCCGCTGCCCCGTCCCGGTGGGAGGAAGCTCTTTCCGACTCATCGGATCCGCGGCTGGCATCGAGCCGGCGGGCTGCCCACGTGGCTGCAGCTGGTCGCCGCCGGCGTGCTGCTCGGAGTGGTGGTGTCGAGATGAGCGAGCGCCTGAGCCCGCCCGAGATCACGAGGCTGCTCGCGGTGACGTCTGCGGAGACGCCGGCCGGAGTGCGCAACCGGGCCCTGTTCGTCGTCCTGTTTCGTAGCGGCCGTTCGATCCCCGAGACGCTTGAACTGACCGCGCTCGAGGCCGGGGTCGTCGAGCTCGCTCCGGACTTCTCCGAGGAGATCGAGGCCTGGCTCGACTGCCGGAAGGAGCTCGGGATCGAACGGTGGGCGCCGCTCTTCAGCACGCTCAAGGGCAATCCGCTCAGAACCTCCTACGTGCAGCGCCTGGTCGACCAGGCGAAGGCGAGGGTTGCCGAGCTGCCGCTGGAGGAGGAGCCGCCTCCGCCTCCACCACCAGCCGAACCGTCTCCACCGCCGCCTCGAACGCCGCCTGGGCCCCCTCCACCGAGGCCGGCCCCGCAGCCTCCTGCCGCCCGGCCGCCGAGCCCGCCGCGTCCTCCGGTGCTACCGCCCATCGCCGGCCGCTTTTCTCCCAAGCTCGTCGGCGGCCTGCTCGGCGCACTGCTCGTGGCCGGAGGGATCGCCGCGGGCGTCGTCCTCGCGACCGGCTCGGACAAGACCGCCCATCCGGGCCGGTCGACCTCGCCGCCCGCGACCGGCGGCGGCGGCAACACGTCCAGCGCCCCGACGACGACAGCGCCAAAGCACACGGGCGCCGCCCGGCTCGTGTTCGTCCCCGGCCAGAGCTACTGCCAGCTGCAGCCGGCGAACAAGCTCGGATTCTGGATCACGCTGGCGAACAAGGGCGGCGAGGACGCGGAGAACGTCGCGTTCGTCGCGAGCGAGCGCCTCAACGGAGCCACGGAGAAGAACCCGAGGATCGGCGGGCTACGCGTGCCCGCGAACGCTCCCAAGCTGCAGACGGTGGTCAGCTACGGCGTCCCGCCGCAAGGGAAGGTGAGCGTCTGCTCGGTACGGATCTTCTCGCCCGCGTTCGCCGACTCGGGACAAGAGCTCTCACTCGAGGTGAAGAGCCCGAGCCCTTAGCGGGTCTTGACCTTGATCTTGATGCGGTCTCCGCGCGCGACGAGCCGCGAGAGATCCTGAAGGATGGCCGGAAGGTCGTTGTCGTGACGAAGCTGTCTGCGCGCGTCGACCATCGCCTTGGCCCCGCGGCCGTTCGTGATCGTGATGTCGTGGAACGCGTTCAGATCGAGGCTCTGCCAGAGCCAGAGCCCGCTGCCGGCGACGAGGAGTGTGGCAAGAACGAAGCAGCCGGCTCCAACGACCATGGATGTCCGCCACGCGCGCCCGATCGCGCGCAGGAACAGCAGGACGAGCAGCGCGGCGGCCAGCCCTCCCAGGAGCCCGAACATAAAGGCGCGCACGAAGGTCCAGATCGCGGAGTGCTTGATGTCCTTCTTCGCCTGCTTGAGCGCCGGCTTGAAGCCCTTCGCCGCCCGCACGATTGCCGTCGGGCTCACCTCCCGCGGCTCGATGTGCAGCACGTACGGAGCGCCGTACAGCGGAGCCTCGAGCTCCCAGTCCGCGAGCGGTACGTAGATCTGGGCCTTGCCCGAGAATGAGGGCTCGATCTCGTATTCGAGCGTGCCGAGGTTGTACGAATGCGTGACAGGGCCCGCGAGCCGCATGGCGAGCAACATGCAGACAAGAGTGAAGAGGGCGAAGCCGAGCGCCCCGGCCGCGAGCCACCAGCGGCTGATCCCGTCGAAGCCGAGCCTCATGTCTGGGAAGACTTGAGATCCGGCGTGCCCCCGATCCAGTTGCGGAGCCTCAGCTTCCGCGCGCTCCGCTTCTCCTCCCGGGCGAGCGCCTTGGTCATCTTCTTCTCGTTGTCCCGGTAGCGCCAGCGCGCCCACGGCGACGAGGGGCGCGCGAGCCTGATCGCCCCGATGGGGGCGAGGATCGGGATGAAAAGCCCAATCAGTCCGAGGAAGATCTTGCCCTTCAGCAGGGCGATCAGCGAGAACAGCGTCCCCACGAATACCGCGACGGCGATAGCGACTCCCGAATCGTTCTTGCCCAGCCCGAACGGCGTCACTCCCAGCACGATCAGCCCGCCGAGCATCGTCGCCATGATCACCGCGTCGACCGAGGCGCGCCCCTCCTCGGCCCAGTAGACGTCCTTGAGGTGCAGCCAGAGGGCGAATTCGTCGAGCGTGAGCGCGGCTCCCACTCCGAAGAGGACGCCCAGGAAGTCGACCCAAGGCTGGCCGGGATCCATCGCCAGCGACACGAAGCCGGCGAGGATGATGAACACGATTCCGAACACCATGTGGTGCAGGTGGATGTCTCCCGCGTGGCCGCTCCCCCAGTTGCGCACACGGGCGAGGCGCGTGTACAGGCGCGTGAGCCCGAACGTGATCAGGAACGAGAGCAGGATCAGGAACGGAACCGCCCGGGACGTATCGACGTAGATCTGGAGGCCCACGGCTTGTCGATCCTAGTCGTCCACTAGGATCGCCCCGTGCTGAGCCGGATCTTGGGGCCGCGGATCACGACGCTCTCGACGCGGGCGCTCGACATGGGGCCGCTGCTCGACACCGTGCTCGTGTGCGCCGTCGGGACGATCCTGCTCATCCGTACGGAGCTCTGGCTGACCAACTACCCGCAGCTCGGAGGGCACGGGCTCCACATCGCCCATCTCCTCTGGGGTGGCCTCGCGATGCTGATCGCCATCGTCATCCTCGTGTCGTTCCTCGGCCCGTTCGCCCGCCAGGTCGGCGCAGTCCTCGGAGGAATCGGGCTCGGCTTCTTCATCGACGAGCTAGGCAAGTTCGTGACCTCGGACAACAACTACTTCTACAAGCCGACCGCTGCGATCATCTACATCTTCTTCATCGTCTTCTTCCTGATCGCGCGCGCCCTCCAGCGACGCCGGGAGCTCACGCCGCGCGAATACCTCGTCAACGCGCTCGAGCTCGCCAAGGACGGCGCGGTCCGCGACATGGACGCAGAGGAGCAGCGGCAGGCGCTTGCCCTGCTCGACCACGCGGACCGAAGCGATCCGCTCGTCGCCAGGACGCGGGAGCTGCTGGAGGCCGTTCCGATTCGCGCCGACGCGGAGCCGTCACTCGGGACCAAGCTCGTGCGCAGCGCGCGCGGCCGCTACTTCCGGCTAACGGAGAATCGCTGGTTCATCCGCATCGTGACTACCCTGTTCGTCCTCTGGGCGCTGGGGACGATCCTCGAGATCGCCGGGCTGCTGACGCAGCTGAGCGCACATCTCACCGGCCAGCGGGCAGTTCGAATCGGAGGAGAGATCACTTCAAGGCCGGGCCATTACGGCTTCGTCCGCGGGGCGAACCTCGCAACCTCGATCGTCTCGGGAGCGCTCGTCATCTGGGGACTCGTGCAGTTGCGGCGCGGTTCGCGCCTGGCCGCCTACGCATGGTTCGAGCGGGCGCTGCTCGTATCCCTGTTCCTCACCCAGGTGTTCGTGTTCATCGAGTCGCAGTTCGGCGCCTGCGTCGGGTTCGTGATCGACGTCCTGCTCCTGGTCACCGTGCGGTTCATGCAGCAGAGTGAGCGGGAGCTGGAGCTCGCCCGCGGGACGAAGAAGGAGCCGGGGGCCGCGCTTGCGCCACCTCTTCCTGCTCGATCCTGAGGTCGTCTTCCTCAACCACGGCTCGTTCGGCGCGTGCCCGCGCGAGGTGTTCGAGGAGTACCAGCGTCTGCAACTGGAGCTCGAGCGGCAGCCCGTCGAGGTCCTCGGCCGCCGCTACCCGGAGCTGATCGACGAGGCCAAGGCGAAGCTCGCGGCCTACGTCGGCGCCGAGCCCGCCAACATCGTCTTCGCCACGAATGCGACCGAGGGCCTGAACGCGGTCGCGCGCTCGCTCCCGCTCCGCGAGGGGGACGAGGTGCTGGCGCCCGTCGGCGAGTACGGCGCGGTCGACATCCTCTGGCGCCACGTCTGCGAGCAGGCGGGCGCCCGCTACGTCACCCGGCCGATCCCGGCCGGCATCGCTCAGGAGGACGCGCTCGAGGAGCTCTGGGCGGGAGTCACTCCCAAGACGCGCGCGGTCGTCGCGAGCCACGTGAGCTGCTACACGGGAGTCGTCTTCCCCGTCGAGGAGCTGTGCCGCCGCGCCTGCGAGCGAGACGTCCTCTCGATCGTCGACGGGGCGCACGCCCCTGGGCAGATCCCGCTCCGGCTCGAGTCGCTCGGCGCCGACGTCTACGCCGGCAACTGCCACAAATGGCTCTGCGCCCCGAAGGGATCCGGGTTCCTGTACGTGCGCCCGGAGCGCCAGGATCTGGTTGAGCCGTTCGTCTTCAGCTGGGACTGGGAGGAGCAGTCGGAGTTCGCCGCGCGCCGGCGCTGGCGCGGCACGCGCGATCCGGCCGCGTGGCTCGCCGTCCCGGCTGCGATCGACTTCCAGGCCGAGCACGGCTGGGACGAGGTTCGCCGCCGCTGCCACGGGCTCGCGGTCGACGCTCGCTCGAGGCTCGCGGACCGGTTCGGACTCGAGCCCGTCACCCCCGGCGAGGACTCGTTCGTCCAGCTGGTCGGAATCCCGCTTCCTCCCTGCGACTCGAAGGAGGTCCAGGCCCGCCTTCTCGCCGAGCACCGGATCGAGGTGCTCGTCCAGCCGCTTGCCGACCTGCCGATCCTGAGGCTGTCGTTCCAGGCCTACAACGACGAGGCGGACGCCGACCGCGCCGTCGAGGCCGTCGGCGAGCTCTTCGACTGACTCCAGGCGAGCGTCACGGGCATACTTATCGGCCTGCAGGGAAGGGGTCAATCGGAATGAAGCACGGCCGGAACAGCTTGCGGCTGCTCTTGGTTGCGGCGCTTTGCCTCGGATTCGTGCTGATCACCGGGAGCGCGAGCGCGGGCTCGCCTACCAGTTTGAGCACCGCCTTCGGTGCGCCCAGCTTCGCTCTCGCAGCGACGCCCCAGCTAGACCCGTGTCCCGACGCTCTCCCGTCCGTGCCGGGCTCGAACCCTCTCGAGATCTGCAGCGTCGATGCCACTTACACAGGCGGCAGCCTTGTCGTTTCCTTGTCGTTCCTTTCCGGGAGCCGTCCATCCTCCCTCAACGCTTACGACAGCGTCATCGTCTACATCGACAAGGATCAAGTACCAGGCTCCGGTTGCGTTTCGTCGCCGTACTCGGATGTGGAATTTGGTCTCGCCGCGAGCGGCACGAGCTCTGCCGGCGACGGGCTCTACACGTGTCCGAGCAACGGCGCAGGGCTGATGCTGAACGGAAGCGTCTCGGTTTCGCGCGTTGCGGACGGCCTGGTCTTCACCGTGCCCGGTACCACGCTCGGTGTCCCCGCAGGCATGTTCACGCTCGGCATCGGGGTCCAGGCCATCTACGACCCTCCGCAGATCGTTGATCCGAACACGTACACCGATTTCGCGCCGGATCCCGGCGGGAGCCTTTATTCGTTCTCGTTCACCGGTTCATCCGTGCAACGGAGACTGACCATCTTGAAGGCCGGAAGCGGGACCGGGACGGTGACGAGCAATCCGGCCGGCGTCGATTGCGGGTCGACGTGCTCACACGCCTTCGCGGACGGAACGTCCGTCGTGCTGACCGCCACGCCCTCCGCAGGCTCGACCTTCGCGGGCTGGAGCGGTGGCGGCTGCTCTGGCACGGGGACCTGCACGGTCGTGATGAGCGCCGACCAGACGGTGACCGCGACTTTCACCAGCTCGGTTACGACGAGGACCCTGACGGTCTCGAAGGTCGGGGCCGGGACGGTGACGAGCAACCCGGCCGGCATCAACTGCGGCCTAACCTGCTCGGCGCAATTCAACGACGGCACTTCCGTCACGCTGACGGCCGCGGCCTCCGCCGGCTCGACCTTCGCCGGCTGGAGCGGCGGCGGCTGCTCCGGCGCGGGGACGTGCACGGTCGTGATGAGCTCGGACCAGGTCGTGACCGCGACCTTCACCGGCTCGGGCACGACGAGAACCCTGACGGTCTCGAAGGCAGGAACCGGGACCGGGACGGTGACGAGCAATCCGGCCGGCATCAACTGCGGCGCGACGTGCTCTGCGCCCTTCGCCGACGGCAGCTCGGTCACGCTGACGGCCACGCCTTCCACCGGCTCGACGTTCGCCGGCTGGAGTGGCGATTGCACCGGCACGGGCACGTGCACCTTGACCATGAGCGCGGACCACTCTGCGCTCGCCAGCTTCTCGAGCTCTCCGCCTCCGCCTCCACCCCCGCCGCCACCCCCGCCGCCACCGCCACCCCCGCCTCCGCCGCCACCCCCGCCGCCACCTCCACCTCCACCCCCGCCTCGGCGCAAGAAAGGCACCGTCATCGCCCAGGCTCCCCGCGCGCACGCCAAGTTGCGGGTGAACGCGAAGGTCAACCTGACGGTCAGCCGCGGCCGCAAGCCTCAGCGCCACACGCACCCGCGGTCGCGCTGAGCATCCGATGAGGGTCGGCGTGAAACGCCTGCCGCTGGTGTTGGGGGCTGCACTCTGCTTCGGGATCGCGACGCCTGCGTCCGCCGGGCCCGTCCGAGCGCTCGACACCTATAACGATTCCTGCTTCGACGCCGGGAACGCTCCCGACATCTGTTCGGTTGATGTGTCTCCCACGAGCGATGGCCGGATCACCTTCTCGATCGGCCTGCAGAACCGACCGAGCTCGATCACCTCGTTCGACAGCGTGTTCGTGTACGTCGACCGTGATGGCGATCAGGCCACCGGCTGTGCGTCGCCTCCATACGCCGGGGTCGAATACTTGCTAGCCGCCTTCGGAAGCTCGGGACCGGACGGGTTCTTCGTGTGCTCTGGGAACGGTGGAACGCTGGAGAACACGTCCAGCAGCCTGGTCGCGAAGCGAGTAGTGCCCAATGCGCTGACCTTCACGATTGACGGCTCCGACTTGGGCCTCACCGTCGCGCCGTTCTTCGCCTTCTCGTTCGGCTTCGCCGTTCAATCCGTCTATAACAACGGCACCGACGCGTTCGCCGACTTCGCGCCCGACGGGCCGCCCGCCGAATGGCCCTTCTCGCAGACGACCCCGCCCCCACCGCCTCCGCCACCCCCGCCTCCGCCCCCGCCGCCGCCTCCACCGGTCGGACTGGATCACTTCGCCGTCAGCTCGACGAGCGGACATTCGATCGGCGACCAGACCGCCGGCGTCCCTTTCAGCATCAGAGTCACCGCTCAGGACCAGTCGGGCAACACGGTCAGCACCTTCACCGGCACGGTCGACATCTCGTCGAACAGGACGTGCTCAGCAGGGTGTACGACGACCGCCGGCTTCTCGCAGGGCGTGCTCGTGGCCCAGTCGGTCACGCTGCTCGAGACCGGTCCGGGTGCGGTCGTCACGGCGACGAGGACCGGCGGGACCGAGAGCGGCAGCTCGAACCCGTTCTCCGTCAACGCCCCTCCACCGCCTCCGCCCCCGCCGCCACCTCCGCCGCCACCTCCACCGCCTCCACCACCGCCACCTCCTCCGCCACCGCCACCTCCTCCGCCACCACCTCCTCCACCGCCCGTGCGCTGCAGCGTGCCCCGGGTGATCGGGAAGACCTTGAGCGGCGCGAGGGGGCTGCTCGAAGAGTCGAACTGCCGGGCGGGCTCGATCAGCCGGGCCTACTCACCCCGTTCGAAGGGCAAGGTGATCGCCCAGCATCCGGCCGCGGGCGCCAACCTGAGAGCGAATGCAAAGGTGAACCTGGTCGTCAGCAAGGGACGCAAGCCTCACCGCCGGCGTCCACACTGAAATCCACCTTTGAGCCCGGCCCTTTCTCGGGCACAATGAGACGGGGTCTATGAGACGTATCGCCGTCAGGGGTCTTGTCGTCGCGTGCGCGGCCGTGCTCGCGGGGCTGTTGCATGCGCAGACGGCCAGTGCCGCGTCCCCCCTCACCGTCACCGTCGCCGACGAGCCCGACCCGGTTCGCCTCACCAACGAGGTGCGGTACTTCGTCACCGTCACGAACAACGGCGCGGACAACGCGAACGACGTCACGCTCGACTCGAACACGGACGTCCCGGCGACGATGCCGGTGACCGCGGTGCAGACGAGCCTCGGGACGTGCTCCTACAACGCGTCCACGTACAACGTCCACTGCGACCTCGGGACGATGCCGCCGGGGACGCTGATCCGGATCACGATCGTGGCCGACGTCCGGGTCGTGGGCACGACCGGCGCTCCCCGGGTCGCGACGCGAGCGGTGACAGTCGCCGCGACAAACGCACCTTCCGCGACCGTGAACGAGACGACGAGCATCGAGCGCGCCCGCGCCGATCTGGCGGTGACGAGGTTCTCAGAGGCGCCGAGCACGGGACTGCCCGCGCTCGCCGTCACGGTCAGGAACATCGGATTCGACAAGGCGACGCAGGCCGCCGTCGACATCGGCCTCCCCTCCGGGTGGGCCTGCCTGCCCTCGTGCACGCCGCTCTTCGTCGCCTCGCTTCCGCGTGGGGTGGAGGTGACGGCGACCGTCTTCGTCCTCCCGGCCGGCTTCGGGCTCTTCACGCTCACCGCGCACGCGTACCACCTGCCGACCTCGTTCACCGACGATCCGAATCCGTCCAACGACACGGCTCAGCTCGTGGTCGATCCGCCGGCTCCCTCCGAGCCGCCGCCGCCCCCGCCGGTTGTCCCGCCGCCTCCGCCGCCTCCACCGGCGATCGATCCGGTGCCGCCGCCCCCGCCTCCGCCGGCGACGTCCGTCCCTGAGCGATTCCCCCCGGCGAAGTCCCGCGCCAGCTCAGCGTTTGGACCACACCGGACCACGCGCCTCGCGGTGCGGCCTGCGCGCCTGAGCCACCTCTGGCCCCACTAGCGGACGAGGTCGCGCAGTTGCGCGGCAGACCGCGGTCTGCCTAATCTCCGGGCCCCCGTGGGCGCCGAGACCGTCAGCAGCCTCCAGGGCAGCACGTTCGTCGTCAGCGACCGCGCCGGCGACGTCGATGCTTCCCCGAGCGAGCCCCAGGGGCTCTTCTTCCAGGACACGCGCTTTCTGTCCCGATGGAAGCTGGCCGTCGACGGTGATGCGCTCGCGCCGCTCTCCACCGACGACGTCCACTACTCGTTCACGCAGTTCTTCCTCGTGCGCGGAACGGGGACGGTCTACTCGGATGCCTCGATCTCCGTCTTGCGGCAGCGGCTCGTCGGCGACGGTTTTCACGAGGACGTGACGGTGATGAACCACGGCAGGGAGCCGGTGGAGCTCCACGTCCGCGTCGACGCGGCCGCCGACTTCGCCGACCTGTTCGAGGTCAAGGACGCGATGGCGAAGAAGGGCGAGGGCTCGCAGCGGGTGGAAGGGAACCGGCTCGTGCTCGCGTATCAGCGCGAGCGCTTCGTCCGCGAGACGTGGATCACCCCGAGCTCCCCGCAGGCGGAGCCGGACGAGAACGGCATTTCCTTCCGAATCCAGATCGAGCCGCACGGCGAATGGCACACGTGCATCGACGTCGTCCCGGGCGTGACCGGCGATGCCGACGCCCCGGACCGGCCGCGCTTCAAGCACGGTGACACGGACCCGAAGCCGGAAGGCGCGGCCAGCCTCGAGGAGTGGCTCGCCGGCGCGCCCTCGCTCGAGTGTGACTGGCGGCCGCTGGCGGACATCTACGAGCGGAGCCTGATCGACCTGGCCGCGCTGCGGTTCTATCCGCCGATCCTGCGCGGCCAGCCGATTCCGGCGGCCGGCCTGCCCTGGTTCATGGCCGTCTTCGGCCGCGACAGCCTGATCACGAGCTATCAGGCGCTGCCGTTCGTACCCGAGCTCGCGCAGGCCACGCTCACCTCGCTGGCCCTGCTCCAGTCGACGATGGACGATCCCTTCCGGGATGCGGAGCCCGGCAAGATCCTGCACGAGTCCCGCGTGGGCGAGCTGACGGCGTTCGAGGAGCGTCCCCATTCGCCGTACTTCGGCTCGTCCGACTCGACGCCGCTGTTCCTGATCGTTCTGGACGAATACGAGCGCTGGACGGGCGACTCGGATCTCGTCCGCCGCTTCGAGCCCGAGGCCCGGGCGGCGCTCGAGTGGATCGACCGCTACGGCGACCTCGACGGCGACGGCTACGTCGAGTACCAGCGCCGGAACACCGAGACGGGTCTCGACAACCAGTGCTGGAAGGACTCGCACACGTCGATCGTCGACAGCGCCGGGAAGATCGCCGTCCCGCCGCGGGCGGTTTGCGAGCTCCAGGGCTACGCCTACGACGCCAAGCGGCGCACCGCCCGGCTCGCCCGCGAGCTCTGGGGGGACGAGGAGCTGGCCGAGCGGCTCGAGCGCGAGGCCGCCGAGCTGAAGGAGCGATTCAACCGCGACTTCTGGATGCCCGAGCACGAGTGCTTCGCGCTCGCGCTCGACGGCGAGAAGCGGCAGATGGATGCGATCGCCTCGAACAACGGCCATCTGCTGTGGAGCGGGATCGTGGACGAGGACAAGTCGGCGGCGGTCGCGCGCCGTCTCCTCGACGAGACCTTGTTCTCGGGTTGGGGCGTTCGCACGATGGCGGACTCGGAGGTGACCTACAACCCGCTCGGCTACCACCTGGGCACCGTCTGGCCCCACGACAACTCGATCATCGCGGCGGGCCTGGCGCGCTACGGGCACCGGGAGGAGGTGGGGGCGATCGCAGCGGCCCTCCTCGAGGCGGCCACCTATTTCCGGGGCCGGTTGCCGGAGGCGTTCGCGGGCTACCCGAGGGCCGGCACGCGGTATCCCGTCGAGTATCCGACCGCGTGCAGCCCGCAGGCGTGGGCCTCCGGGACGCCTTTGCTCCTGATGCGGGCGCTGCTCGGGCTCGAGCCGGACGGTGACTCGCTGCAGGCCGATCCGGCGCTGCCGGCGCTGATCGGGCGGCTCGCGCTCGACGGGATCCCGGGGCGGTGGGGCCGCGCCGACGTCCACGGCGAGCGGCAAAGGAGTGCTTCGGCTCCCGGGCTCGCCGACCTCGAGGCGTTCTTCGAGACGCTGCCGGATCTGCTCGATCTCGACCAGGCGCAGACCTTGACGGGAACGATCCGCTTCGACGTCGCCGGTTGCGATCCATGGCACGTAAGCATCTCGCGCGGGCGGCTGGTGATCACGCGCCGGCGCGCCCGCGCGGACACTGTGGTCGAGGGGGACGCGGAGGTGCTGTTGCGCCTGATGACGGGCGAGCAGAACCCGCGGACGGCCTACCTACGGGGGCTGATCCGGATCACGGGCGACCGAGCGCTTCCCTACGAGCTGACGCGGCTGATCCGGCCGCAGCGCTAGCGCTCGTGGAAGGTCGCCGAGGGTCTCGGGTTCCAGGCGGGCGGCACCGTCCCGAGCGCCGAGGGCGACTTCTACGTGATGACGCGCCGCGCGCGCTGACGCGCGACGGGGTCGGGAGCGTGCTAGGGCAACTACGATCGGGCTGTGGAGCGCTACGAGCCGGTCATGAGTTTTGGGGAGGAGGCCGCCGAGATCTACGACGATGTCCCACGCGGGGACGAGTCGGCGGCCGTCGCCTTCCTGGAGCAGCTGGCAGGTGATGGTCCCGCGCTGGAGCTCGCGATCGGCACCGGCCGGATCGCGCTGCCCCTCGCGGCTCGGGGAGTCCGCGTCGACGGCATCGACTTCTCACCCGCGATGGTCGCCAAGCTGCGCGCCAAGCCGGGAGGCGACGAGATCTCGGTCACAATGGGCGACTTCGCCGATGTCCCGGTTGCGGGCACCTACCGACTGATCTACGTCGTCTACAACACGCTGTTCAACCTGCTGACCCAAGACGACCAGGTGCGCTGCTTCGAGAACGTCGCCGCCCATCTCACCGACGACGGCTCGTTCGTCGTGGAGGCCCACGTGCCGACCTCTCTCATGCGCCTGCGCGACGATCAATACGTGGACGCGGAAGCGATCGGAGTCGACGAGGTCCGACTCGGCGTGGGTCGGCACGATCCCGTGACGCAGCGGCACGACGAGAGCCACGTGCACCTCTCCCGCGACGGTGTACGCCTGTACCCGATCGTCACCCGGTACGCATGGCCGAGCGAGCTCGATCTCATGGCGAGGATCGCCGGGCTGCGCCTGAAGGACCGCTGGGGCGGCTGGGACCGGGAGCCCTGTAGCTCCAGAAGCACCATGCACGTCTCGGTCTACGGACGCTGAGCAGCTCTATCATCCGGCCATGATTCCCGAGGCTCCACCCGAGAAGACCGAGGAAGGGCTCGTGCCCGTTGGCGGAGGTTGGTTCGTCCTGAACGCGCGCGAGGCGCGCTGGAACTCGCGCCCGGGCCGTCAGGGCCTGCCGTTGACCGGCTCGACGGACTGGGAGGCCGACACGTACTTCCCGATGCTCGGGGTCAGCCTGGCCGTCCTCGGGCCCGGCGAGCCCAATTCGATGTACCACTGGGAGACGGAGACGGAGGCCTTCCTCATGCTCTCGGGGGAAGCGCTCCTGATCGTCGAGGGACAGGAACGGCCGTTGCGACAGTGGGACTTCGTGCACTGCCCCCCCAAGACCGAACACGTCATCATCGGCGCCGGAGACGGTCCCTGTGTCGTCTTGGCGATGAGCTCGCGCGAGAACCAGGCCTTCGGTCCCTATGGCGCGTACACCGTGGACGAGGCCGCGCGCCGCTACGGGGCGTGCCCCGAAGAGGAGACACAGGACGCGGACGTCGCGTACGCGAGCGTTCCGAACTCGGAGCCCACGCGATATCGCGACGGCTGGCTTCCGAGCGGCTAAACGCGCCGCGCCGAGATCCAGCCCACCTACGAGAGCGCCGCGGATCGCGCGGAAGCGGGTGCGCATGGTCTGACACAATCGTCGCCCACCGTTGCCGCTATGACCGAACCGCGACTGAAGGGGAAAGTGGTGCTCGTGACCGGGGCGAGCCGTGGCGGCGGCAAGGGGATCGCGCTCGTGCTCGGCGAGCAGGGAGCGATCGTCTATGTCACTGGGCGCAGCGTCCGCGGAAAGGCGACGACGCTCGGCCGGCCCGGCACGATTGACGACACCGCCGAAGAGCTGACAGCCCGCGGCGGCACCGGCATCGCCGTCCGCTGCGACCACACGGACGACGCACAGGTCGAGGCGCTCTTCGACCGCATCCGCGGCGAGCAAGGGAGGCTCGACCTGCTCGTCAACAACGCGTGGAGCGGCTACGAGATCGCTCCCTGGTCGTCGCTTGCGTTCTGGGAGATCGAGTGGCGTCACTGGGACCTGATGTTCGCCGGCGGCCTGCGTGCGACCGCTTTCGCCGCGACCCTGGCGGCACCGATGATGATCGAGGCAGGCGGCGGACTGATCGTCAACATCACCTGGGTGCTCGACCGTCCCCACGGCCACGCTTTCTACGAAGTCGTCAAGAACGCAACCAACAAGCTGACGGAGCAGATGGCCGACGATCTCCGGCCGCACGGCATTGCCTGCGTCGCCGTCTCACCAGGCTTCATGCGACTCGAACGAATGGACCTGACGCCAGAGGTCGCAGCGAAGGCCGAGTCGCCCGAGTTTCCAGGACGCGCGATCGCAGCGCTTGTTGCAGATGACAACGTCCTTGCGAAATCGGGCCAAGTCTTTACCACACCTGAACTTGCCCGCGAGTACGGCTTTACCGACGTCGACGGCAAGCAGCAGTCCATCTTCTGGGACGAGCATTGGGCAGGCACGTGGGGCGCCTAGCTGTAGTTCCTAAGGACGTTGTTCATCCGGGCCTCCTTGGAGGCTGGGGGTGTCGAAGCCACCAGCTCCAAAGGAGGACACCGGATGAAGCTGCACGCTAATCATCGGACCTGTCCGAGCAGCCGACTGCTGATCTGCCGGAGGGTGCTCGAAGAGGGATGGACGCTAAAGGAGGCAGCCGCTGCTGCTGGATGCAGCACGCGCACGGCCGCGAAGTGGGTGCGTCGTTTCCGTGACGGTGACGGCCAGCTGCTCGACCGCTCTTCGCGGCCGCGGCGCAGCCCAGCACGACTCCCTCACCGGCGGGTCGAGGCGATCGAGCGGCTGCGCCGCCTGCGGATGACCGCCGCCGAGATCGCCGAGATCCTCGGCTTACCGCTCTCGACCGTGTCGGTGTGGCTGAAGCGAATCGGGCTCGGGAAGCGCTCCAAGCTCGAGCCAGCCGAGCCGCCCAATCGCTACGAACGCCGCCACCCCGGCGAGCTCGTCCACGTCGACATCAAGCAGCTCGGCCGCATCTCCGCGCGCGGCGCCGGGCATCGCTTTGCCGGCCACAGAGGCAGCCAGTTCGCGCGCCGAGCTGGCAACGGCCGCCGACGTCGCGTGACCGGCTTTGAGTATCTGCATGTGATGATCGACGACCACTCCCGGCTCGGCTACGCCGAGGTTCTCGACGGCCTGACGGCGGTCTGTGCGATCGCTTTCCTCCATCGTGCCGTCGCCTGGTTCGCCGAGCGCGGGGTGCGCATCCAAGCAGTCATGACCGACAACGGCTCCTGCTATGTGGCCGACGCCTACGCGGTCGCGCTGCGAGAGCTGCGGTTGCGTCAGTTGCGGATCAGGCCGTATCGGCCGCGCACGAACGGAAAGGCCGAGCGCTTCATCCAAACACTCCTCAACGAGTGGGCCTACGTACGGATCTACGGCAGCTCAGAAGAGCGCAGAGCCGCGCTTCCCGGCTACCTGAGGCGGTACAACTTCAG
>WNGA01003729.1_pt1 | contig 22794 bp, 21 predicted proteins | sample 5400061 | NCBI WGS metagenome assembly WNGA01 (sample SAMN13153366, study PRJNA577476) | soil metagenome | isolation source: 100 cm soil or saprolite under grassland replicate 2 | place: USA:California | collected 2016-06-15
AGTGGACGAAGAATGCCGACGAAATCCTCGAATCAATCGCCCGCTTCGCAACGCGGGCTCTCGTCGCGCACCGCGGGTCGTGACTTTGTCGACTAACCAAAGATCCGGGGGACTAGCCGCTCTCGCGCGAAGCGCGAGTGTGCGGCTACTACTGCAACAATCTCCTAGCGCTTGGGCGACAACGATCGATCGTTCAGCGCACGGTCAATCGCGGCGGTGAGATCGGTGGCGCCGTAGGGCTTGGCCAGGAAGGCCTGGAACTCGCCCTGCGGCAGCCGCCGCTCGACCGCGACGTCGAGGTACCCGGAGGACACGATCACGGGCACGCGCGATCCGCTCGCGCGCACCTGGCGCAGGACTTCGGCGCCGTTGAGGTCGGGCATCGTCATGTCGAGGATGACGAGGTCCGGGCGGCCGTCCGCGACGGCCGCGATCCCCGAACGGCCGTCGGCGGCCTCGGCGACCTGATAGCCGCGCAGCTCCAGCAGACGACGGAGCTGAGTCCGCACCAGCGACTCGTCGTCGATGATAAGGATGCGGCACGCGGCGGCGGGCCGGACCTCGACCGGGGGGGCGACGGGTTTGGCGCTACTCGCCGGCAGAACGACCGAGAAGCAGCTGCCCTGGCCGGGCTGACTCTCGACCAGCACCGCCCCGCCGTGCGCGGCGACGATGCCGAGGCACGCGGCCAACCCGAGACCGTGCGCGCGCTCCTTGGTCGAGAAGAACGGCTCGAACACCCGCCCGCGCGTCTCCTCGTCCATCCCCGCGCCGGTGTCGCGGACCTCGACCAAGACCCAGCTGCCCGGCCCGACGGTGGCACCGAGTGCGGCCTCCCAGCGCGCATCCAGCGTGGACACCCGCCGCGCGCGCACCTCGATGACGCCGGCGCGATCCCCGAGCGCGTCCGATGCGTTGGTGAGGAGGTTCATCATCACTTGGCCGAGGGTCGCGCGATCGCCGTCGACCATCGTGCCGGGCTCGACCATCACCTCCAGCCGCGCCTGCTTGGACAACGTCGCGGCGAGCAGCCCGCGCAGCTCGCCGACGAGGTCCGCGAGGTCGACCGGCTCCCGGCGCCCGAGGTCGCGCTGGGCCGCGTACGCCAACATCTGCCGGGTCAGCGCGGCGGCGCGCTGCGAGGCGGTGACGATCGCCTCGGCTATCTCGCGCCGTTCGGGGTCGGCGGACATGTCGCGCAGCACCGACGCGTTGCCCATCACGCCGGTCAGAAGGTTGTTGAAGTCGTGGGCGATCCCACCGGCCAGCACGCCGAGGCTGTCGAGCCGCTGTGCGCGCTGCAGGCTCTGCTCCAGCGTGCGCCGCTCGGCCTCCAGGCGTTGCGCCGGCCGTAGGTCGCGAACCGCCGCTGCCCTCACCGGCTGGCCATTCAACGTCGTCATCGTCACCATCAGCAGCACCGGGACGACCTCGCCGTCCTTGTGCTGCGCGACCGCTTCGTAGGAACCGATGATTCCGTCCTGGATGCGTTGCTGCACTTTGGGTTGGGCCGAGGGCGCGGTGAACGCCAGCACCGACCGGCCCAGCATCTCGGCGCGTGACAACCCCAACACCGGCCCTGGGTCGCCGTCGACATCGACGATGACGCCGTCGCGCGTGAAGGTGGTGAAATCGAACGCCGCCCGCGCGAGGTCGCGAAACCGCTGTTCGCTCTCGCGCAGGAGCGCATGCGTCCGTTCACGTTCGGTGACGTCGCGGACCGCGACCACGCGCACCGGGCGGGCACCGATCCGTCCTTGTTTGGATTGCAGCTCGGCGCGAAACCGCGAGCCGTCCTTGCGCACGCCGGTGATGACGTACGCGCCTTCGTATTGGGTGGCCATCCGCTGGCCGACGGCGGCGAGATCCTCGGGCGCCACGCAACGGCCGAGGATTTCCGGGCCCAGCACCTCGCCGAGGCCGTAGCCCAGCATCTCGCACAATCGCTGGTTCGCATCGATCACGTTGCCGTCGACGTGAACGAGGATGCCCTCGAACGATGCCGACGACAGCATCTCGAGACGCTCTCGCAGCCGGGCGTCGTGGTCGCGCGCCTCCTCGACGACGGCGCACGCCTGCGCGCGCGCTCGCTCGGGGTCGTCGACTGCCAGCGCGTCGGTCAACCGCGCGAGCCAGTCCGGGGACGAAAGGGCGGGCACCTCCACCGCATGTTAGTCCCGTTTGGGGCTGGCCAGCGGTTGCAGGTGATCTCGGGCGAATCAGGGGTAGACGTCGACGCAGAGCACGTAGTCGCGCCCGTCGGTGGCGTCGCGAAATCTCGTGCTGATGGTACGGCAGAGGTTGCCGCTCGCCAGAGAAACGTACGAGTCGGTCGTGTAGCGCGGCAGCTCGGCGTCGACCAGCACGTAGAAATACTCCTTGAGCGAGTGATCGGTGCCGCGCGGCGCCGGCCGGAACATCGCGCCGCCGGAGCGCCGCGCCAGCGACGCGCTGCCGACGGTCTCGGTTACCTGCTGACCGCCGTCGTCCAGCACGTAACAACACTCGACCTTGGGGTCTTCACCCACCACGCGCGCGAGGATGGTGGTGAACTCGGCGGCGGTCGCGTGCGCGAGCTCCGCCACGATGCGGGCGAAGATGCTGTCGAACCGGCGGTGGCGCAGCCGGCGATCGTTGATTTGTCCGACGAGGTGGCTCTTGAACGTCTGCGCGAGGTTGATCGCGCGCGCTGCGGTCTCGGCCATGCCAGCGCCCGCGAACACCGAGGCGTCCTGCGGCCGGCAAAGAAAAAACCCCTGCAAGAGGTCGGCGCCAAGCGCCAGCACGGTCACCGCCTCGCCCTCGGTCTCAACCCCCTCGGCGACGACCAGCGCGCCGATCCGGCGACACAGGCTCACCAGGCTCTTGAACGTCTCCTGCTTGTAGAAGTCGCTCTGGATCCCGGTAATCAGGCTGCGGTCGATCTTGATGACGTCGGGGCGGAACAATGGGATTCGGTCCAGGTTCGAGTGCCCCGCGCCCACGTCGTCGAGCACGACCAGGAATCCGCGCTTGCGCAGCGCGGTCGCGAGCTCGGCGAAGCGGCCGACGTCGTCGAGGCGGGCTTCGAGGAACTCGACCGCCAGGCTGCGCGGCTCGAGGCCGCACACCCGGATGAGGGCCTCGAGATCCGCGAGCATCGCCTCCGGGCTGGGCGAGGCGACGAGATCCAGGTTCAGGAACAACAGCAGATCGTCCGGGCGCGAGTCGAGCCGCGCGAAGGTCTGCACCGCGTTCCAGCGGCACAGCTCCTCGACCGGTGCGGAGAGGCGCTCGGCGGCTGCCATCGCGAACAGCTTGAGGGGTGGGATGAGAAAACCGCCGGGACCGACCCCGCGCGTCAGCGCCTCCATCCCGACCACGCTGCGCTGAGGAACCGAGAAGATCGGCTGGAAGTGGGTGGTGATCGACTTGCTGTCGAGCAGGAAACGCATCGGCCCGACCATCCCCAAATTGGTTCGGCGCACAGAAGGCGGGTCGGTCGGCACGTTCCCAGCCATCGGCACCGTCGGTGCCAACCCTGAGGGTCCGGAGACCGAATTGATGAACTCTCGGCAATGTGGACCAAACAATTCGTAAGCGCCCAACAAACGGCGCGCCGCGTTCCAATCCGATTGAACCGGAGGGTTCGGGAACCCCTCAGGTCCGAGTATCAAGCCGCGTCCGACTGGACCTCGGGGCGCGCGGCCTGGAAGCCGGGAAGCTCGGCGCACGCCGCTTCCACGCGCAGCAGGGTCGGGTACGGGGCGAGGTCGACGTCGAACCGGCGCGCGCCGTAAAGCTGGGGAATCAAGCAGACGTCTGCCAGGCTGACCGCGTCCCCGACCAGAAACGTCGCCGCGGTCTCGCCCGCCAGGCGCTCGAGCGCGCCGAGCCCGCGCACGTTGAAGTGGCGCGCGACGTCCAGCGGCTCGGCGATCCCGACCTTCCCGAGGTGCGTGAGCAGGGTGAGGTTCTGATACGGCTGGATGCCCGAGACCACCATCGCCGCGAGCTGCCGCGCCCGCGCGCGACGCCCGGAGTCCGCGGGAAGCAACGGCGGGTCCGGGTACCGCTCGTCGAGGAGGGCAAGGATCGCCAGCGACTCGCTCACGGTGTAACCGTCGTCGGTGATCAGCACCGGCACCTGGCCCATGGGGTTGACGGCGCGGAACTCGGGCGAGTGCTGCTGATCGGCGCCGGGCCGGAGATTTACCGGCCGCCGCTCGAACGCCACGCGCTTGAGGTGGAGCGCGATGCGCACCCGCCACGCCGAGCTCGACCGCCAGTAGTCGTAGAAGATCACGCCGCGACCACCTTCTGCTCGATGCGGCCGAAGATGTCGCGTCCTTCGTCGTCGCGCATGTCGATCGCGACATGGTCACCCGCGGTCATGAACGGCGTCGTCGCCGCGCCAGACTCGATGATCTCGATCGCGCGCCGTTCGGCGAGACAAGACACGCCGCACGCGCGGTCGCTGCTCGAAGCGGTCCCCGCCCCCAGGATCGTGCCCGCGGTCAGCGCGCGCGTGCGCGCGACGTGCGCGATGAGGTCGAAGAACGAGAAGTGCATCTCGGCGCCCGCGTCGACGTTGCCGACCACGGTGCCATTGTAGATCGTGCGCAGGGGCAGGTGGACCCGGCCGTCGTGCCAGCTGTCGCCGAGCTCGTCGGGCGTCACCGCAAACGGCGAGAACGCGGTCGCGGGTTTCGACTGGAAGAAACCGAAGCCCTTGGCCAGCTCGCCGGGGACGAGGTTGCGCAAGGTGACGTCGTTGGCGAGCACCACGAGCCGCACGAAGCGGTGGGCGTCGGCGGCGCGCACGCCGCGCGGGACGTCGCCGAGGATGACCGCGACTTCGGCCTCGAAGTCGAGCCCGTGCTCCGGATCTGCGAGCGGAATGTCGTCGCGCGGGCCGAGCAGAGCGCCCGAACCGCCCTGGTACACGAGCGGATCGGTCTCGAGCGTCGCGGGGGGCTCGGCGCCGCGCGCCCTGCGCGCCAGCCGCACGTGGTTGAGGTACGCGGAGCCGTCGATCCACTCGTACGCCCGCGGCAGCGGCGGGCCGAGCTGCGTGGTGTCGAGGGCCTCGGCCGCTGTCTCGGCCAGGCGCGCGAGCGCCGGCGCCGCGTGCGCCCAATCGTCGAGCGCGTATTGCAGCGTCGGCGCGATGCCGCCCGTGTGAGCGCCGCGGGCGCGAGCACGGGCGAACGCCCGTCCGTCACGTCCCACCACGACCAGCGTCCCGTCGCGCGTGCCGTCCCGTAGCGTCGCCAACCTCACGCGAGCAGTGTAGTAAGCTCCCCGGCCATGGCCAAGCCGCCAGAGTCCGATCCCGCGAAGCTCGCGGCGCGACTCACCGAGCTTCGCGCGGCGATCGACGGCGCCGACGACGACATCCTGGGGCTGCTCAACCGCCGTGCCGCCCTGGTCGCCGAGGTCGCCGAGCTGAAAGCCGCGCTGGAGGTGCCGTTCTACGTGCCGTCGCGCGAGCGCCAGATCGCCGAGCGACTGTCGGCCGCCAACCACGGCCCGTTCCCGAGCGAAGCCATTCGCAACGTGTTCCAGGAGATCTTCAGCGCCTGCCTGATCTTGGAAAAGCGCGTGCGCGTCGCCTACCTCGGCCCTGAAGGCACGTTCTCGCACATGGCGGTCAAGCAGCAGTTCGGCCTGTCGGCGCGGGCGACGCCGATCGGCACCATCCCGGCCGTGTTCGAGGAGGTCGCGCGCGGCAACGCCGACTTCGGCGTCGTCCCGGTCGAGAACACCACCGAGGGCGGCATCATCCACACCTTCGACACCTTCCTGGACAGCGACCTCAAGATCAGCGCCGAGATCGCGCTCGAGGTGCACATGTGCCTGCTCGCGCGCGCCGGCCTCGAGCTCGCCGAGATCGAGCGCGTGTACTCGATTCCGGTCGCCGCCGGGCAGTGCAAGCGTTGGCTGGCGGCGCACCTGCCGCGTGCTACCGTGGTCGAGGCGCGCTCCACCGCCGACGGTGCCCGGCTGGCGCACGACGACGCGCGCGGCGCGGCCGTCGGCGCCGAGATCGCGGCCCGGCTCTACGACCTCGTGGTCCTCCGCCGCAACATCGAGGACTCCCCCCACAACATGACCCGGTTCCTGATCGTCGGCCGCGAGCAAGCCGAGCGCACGGGCCGCGACAAAACCTCGATCCTGCTCGTGACCCGCGACGAGCCCGGCATCCTGTTCCGCGTCCTGGGCGCGTTCGCGAGCCGCGGCATCAACATGAGCAAGATCGAGAGCCGCCCGTCGGGGAAGCGGCCGTGGGAGTACGTGTTCTTCGTCGACGTCGACGGACACGAGAGCGACGCGCCAGTCGCCGCCGCGCTCGCCGACGTCCGCGCCGGCTGCGAGACGCTGAAGGTGCTGGGCTCGTATCCCCGCGCCGAAGCCCCCGCCGCGAGCTGATCGCGTCGAGCGCAGCGCGGCTTCGCCGCGCGGAGCTCATCGCGGGAGGTTCGGAACCCTCCCAGGGTTCCGAGCTGAGATGTGAAAACAGTTCGCGATGCACACGCTGACAACACGCGGAACCCCCGTCGCGTATGGGCTTAGCGCCCCGCTGCAGGTGATTTCCTGAACGCTGTTGCGGAGTTGTCAACAGGCCGCGTGCTCAAGAGCCGCGCGGGTGGGCCGATGTCTTGCTGTGAAGATGTCGAAACGAATTCTGATCGTCGGCGACGACCCGGCGATTTCCACCGCGCTCTCGACGCTGCTGCGGGCAGCGGGATTCGAGGCCACGGTGAGCGCCGGCGCCGCCGATGCGATCCGCCGTCTCGGCCAGGTTCGATTCGAGCTCGCCGTCGTCGACTTCGGGCTGCCCGAGGCTGAAGCGACGGGCGTCGTGGTCAAGGCGCGCGCCTGCCGTCCGGTCGTCCCCACGTTGGCGCTGACCGCCGGCGGCTCTGTCGCCGCCGCGGTGGAGGCCCTGCGCGCCGGCGCCGCCGATGTCGTGTCCAAGCCGATCCACGCCGCTGCGCTCGAGGACGCGCTCCGCCGCGCCGGCGTCACGCCCGGCCCCGAACACGCGCGAACGCCGCGCACCCCCGGCGTCGCGGTGATAGGCGACCACCCTTCGATGCGGCGGGTGCTCGACCAGGTCGAGCGGATCGCCGACACCGACGCCGGCGTGCTAATCCGCGGCGAGACCGGCACCGGCAAGGAGGTGATCGCGCGGCTACTGCACGGCGCCAGCACCCGCCGCGCGGGCGCGTTCGTCGCGGTCAACCTCACCGCCATTCCCGATTCGCTCGCGGAAGCCGAGCTGTTCGGACACGCCCCCGGCGCGTCGACGGGCGCCAGCCATGCGCGCGTGGGCCGGATCGTGGCCGCCAACGGCGGCACCCTGTTCATCGACGAGATCGGCGATCTGCCCCGCGGCGTCCAGGCCAAGCTGCTGCGCGTGCTGGAGGACCGGGCTCTGACTCCGGCCGGTGCCGGTGACGCCATCCCGATCGACGTCCGCGTGATCGCGGCCAGCCAGCGCGACCTCGAGGCGATGGTCGCCGACGGCCGCTTCCGCGAGGACCTCTACTATCGGCTCGACATCGTGCCGATCGAGATCCCGCCGCTGCGGGCGCGCCGCGAGGACATCCCGGCGCTGGCCGAGCACTTTCGCGCCGAGATCAACGCGCGCGAGGGCCGCGCCGTGCCGGGGTTCGCGCTCGACGTCATGCGCCGCCTCAGCCAATACGACTGGCCCGGCAACGTTCGTGAGCTCGCGAACCTGGTCGAACGGCTGGTGGTCGTCGCCGGGACGCGAATGGTGGTCATGGGTGATCTCCCCTGCCACCTGCGCTCCGCCGCCAGCACGCGCGAGCGCACGGCTCCCGTGCTGCCCGCCGAGGGCGTCGATCTACCAATCCTGCTCGACGAGATCGAAGAGCATCTGATCGCCGAGGCGATGTCGCGCAGCCGCGGCAACCGCAACCGCGCCGCCGAGCTGCTCGGTCTCAACCGCACCACGCTCATCGAGAAACTCCGCCGCCGAAACGTCGCGTAAGCCCACCGAACAGAGGACAACACAGCCGCACACACGGTCGCTGACGTCGGGGATCAGTCGACCGTCATCCGGTTGACGTCCCCACGACGTGGCCACCGCCATTCGGTTGACGGTTTTCGTGGGCGGCTGATCGAAAGCCCACGCGCGGCGCGGGTCGTGACACGCCATGAACGTGGCATGCGAAGTGCTCTAGCTATTCGTCATGGCAACGACGACGAAGCGGATGGCGGTTGTGAAGGCTCCGGGCAAGAAGACCACGAAGAAGGATCTGGTCACGCGTCGCAACGAGTACGCGGCCAAGTTCTTTCCCTACATCGAGAAGGTAGCCCGCCGCCTGGCGCGCCGCCTTCCCGCTCACGTCGAGATCGACGACCTCATCTCGTCGGGCGTCATCGGGCTGATGGAAGCGGCCGAGCGCTTCGACCCGAAGCGCGTCGACCGCTTCGAGGCGTTCGCCGAGTTCCGCATCCGGGGTGCGATGCTCGACGACCTGCGCTCACGCGACACCCTGTCGCGCGACATGCGCCGGCTGTCGAACGAGCTCCGCGACGCCACCCGGCGCCTGGAGGCGCAGCTCGGTCGCACGCCCGACCACGAGGAGATCGCGAAGCGCCTGGGCGTGGGCGTGGACGAGCTCTACGCGCGCCAGCAGAAGCTCTCGGGATCATCAGTGGTCGGCATCGACGACGCCGGCCCGGACCTGCTCGAGCGCACCGGCGACCAGAGCGCCGAGGATCCGTTCGAGATCACGTCGCGCCGCGAGATGTTGCAGAGGTTGGTGTCGGGCATCGGTGGGCTGCCCGAGAAGATGCAGCAGGTGCTGTCGCTCTACTACTGCGACAACCTGAACCTCAAAGAGATCGGCTCGGTGCTGGGTGTCACCGAATCGCGCGTCTGCCAGATCCACGGTGAGGCGACGCGGCGTCTGCGCGACGAGCTGGGCGAGCTGGCGGCCGAGGCCGCGGCCTAGGAAGCGTCAACAACCTTTGGCACCTCGCTAAAGTCTGTGGAGAAACTGCCGATCAAAGAGCGCGCGGCATGTTGCGCCTCGGGCAACTCCGCGACAGAGAGCTGAACGGTTTGGCGTTGATTGGTACGCGACGGAAAGGTCGTGGGAATCGGCCACTGGCCGAGCCGGGACGATTTTTCTCAAGTTCTGGCCACATGTGCCGATGATGTAGGGCATGAGCGGCAGCAACCGACACATCACCCGTCGTCCTCCCCAAACAGCCCCCGGCGCTCCCCACGAAACTGGCGTCGTCAATTCCCCCGCGAGGATCGAGGCGCTGCGCAAGTTGGTGGCGAGCGGTCAGTACCACGTCAGCCCGCGCTGGCTCGCGACCAAGATCTTCCGCGCCGCGGGCGTCAAGCTCCCCGAGTAGCGCTAGCCGCTACGGCCGACCGAGCGCCCGCTGCAGTTGGGCGCGTGCGGTGTCGAGCTTGAGCGCCGACTGGAGCCTCTGAAATCCGGCACGCGTGGCTGCGAGCTGCGCGTCGGAGAGCTCGATGCCGTTGCCGACTCCGGTCCGGTAACGGAGCTCCGCCAGCTCGAGACGAGCCTTCGCGTTGTGGAGCGAGCGCTCGGCTGCCGAGAGCTCGGCTTTGCCGGCGGCGATCGCGAGCCGCGCGCCGTCGACCTCGACCCGCGCTTGCTGGCGCAGCACGTCCACCTGGGCGGCCAGGGCGGTCCGGTTGGCGTCGCCCTCGCGCTCGGTCGCTCGGACGAGGCCTCCCTCGAGGAGCGGCCACGACAGCGTCAGCCCGCCGCTCACGTTCCACACCAGGTTGTCGAGCTCGCGACCCGCGTACGTGAGGCCCGCCCCCGCCAGCAGGGTCGGGCCGTAGCGTCCGGCGGTGGCGCGGTTGGTGAGCTCCTGGGCGCGCAACTGCGCCGTGCCCGCAACGACGTCGGGCCGCGCGCGCACCGCCTCGTCCACCAGTGGCTCGAGCGCGCCCGCCTCGCCCTCCATCGCCTGGCTCGGCGCCCCGACGATGGCGTACGCGGCCGGCGCCTCGACCCCCATCGCCTGGTTGAGCACCGCCCGCGCCGTGGCGTAGCCGTTCTCGGCGTCGATGAGCTGGACCTCGGCGTTGGCCTCGTCGGTGCGGGCCTGCAAGAGGTCGATCTCGGGCCGCGTACCCACCTCGACGAAGGCCTTGATCTGCTCGACGTGGCGGCTCTGATTCTCGAGCGCCTCCTTGGCGACCGCGACCGCGTCGCGCGATGCCCGCGCGGTGAAGAACGCGGTCCGGATCGTGAAATCGGCGGCGAGCCGCGTCGCGCGTTCGGTCTCGAGCTGCGCGTCGGCGTTGGCGCGCGCGGCGTCGCGCCGCCGCCACGCTTGACCGAAGTCCCACACCAGCTGACTCGCGCTCACCCCGCTCGTGAAGAAGTTGTAGGTGTCGAACGACGTCGACGTCATCGCCGTGATCCCGCTCCCCGCGCGCGGCACGAAGTTGCCGGTGGCGCGTGTGTAGCCGGCGTTCGCGGTGATCTGCGGCAGCAGCGGGGCGCGGGCTTCGTCGACGCGGGCGTCCGCCGCCGCCGACTGCGCCCGCGCCCGGCGAAGTTGCGGCTGGTTCGCGCGGCCGATCTGGAGCGCGGCGTCCAGCGACAGCTCGGCGGGGAGATCGACCGCCTGCTGCGCGGCCGCCGTCCGCGCCGCCGCCAGCGCGGCGACCAACACGACCGCGCGCTTCATTCGTACCTCAGCGCCTCGATTGGATCGAGGCGGGAGGCCTTGCGCGCGGGGTAGAGCCCGAAGCCGATGCCGACCAGCGCCGAGAACCCGACCGCGATCACGATGATCTGCGGACGGATCAGTAGCGGCCACTCGAAGCTCTGCGACAACTTCTCGGCGATCCCGAGGCCGGTGGCGATGCCGACCAGGCCACCCGCGGTCGACAGCGTCAGCGCCTCGACCAGGAACTGGGTGAGGATGTCGATGCGGCGCGCGCCCACCGCCATGCGCAGGCCGATCTCGCGCGTCCGCTCGGTCACGCTGACCAGCATGATGTTCATGATCCCGACCCCGCCCACCAGCAGTGACACGGCCGCGATCGCGGCCAGCAGCGTGGTCAGCGTCTGGGTCCCCTCCTGCTGCGCCGCCGCCAGCTCGGACAGGTTGCGAATCGAAAAGTCGTCGTCGACGCCGCGGGCGAGATGGTGCCGTTCTCGCAGCAGGGCGACGATCTGCCGCTCGGCGCGCGACGTCGCTTCCTGCGACGTCGCGCGCACCATGATGGTGCCCTGGAGGAACTTCTTGAGGCCTCCCTGGATCTTGCTCATGAACGTCGTCGATGGGATGAACACCGCGTCGTCGAAGTCCTGGCCGTTCGGCGACTGACCCTTCTTGGCGAGCACACCCACGACCTGGAATGGAACGTTGCGGATGCGGACGGTCTGGCCCACGGGGTCGCCGTTGGCGCCGAACAGCTTCTCGACCACGGTCTGGCCGAGAACCGCGACCTTGTTGGCGCCGTCGACGTCGGCGGCGCCAAACGCCGCGCCGGCGGCGGTCGGCCAGCTGCGAATCAAAAAGTACTCGGGCGTGGTGCCGGTGATGCTCGTGGTCCAGTTCTGCTCCTCGGTGATGACTTGTGCGGTCGCCCGCAGCTGGGGCGCCGCATACTCGACCGAGGTCAGCTCGCGCTCGATCGCGGACATGTCGTCCCAGGTGAGGGTCGGCATCGAACCGAAGCCGCCGTGCGCGCCGCCGGCGGTGGTCGTCCCCGACATCACGACCAGCAGGTTGGAACCCATGGCGGCGAATGACTTCTCGACCATCGCCTTCGCGCCGTCACCGATCGCGACCATCGCGATCACGGCGCCGACGCCGATGATGATGCCGAGCGCGGTGAGGAACGAGCGCAGCTTGTTGCGGCGCAGCGCCTTGCCGGCGATGCGGATGGTGGCGATCGGGGTCATGCCGGCGCCTCCTGCACGGCGGAATCGGGCTCCCCGCTCGCGCCGCGCTGCGCACGCGACTCGACCAGCGCGGCCTTGGCATCGGCCGGCTGTTGCCGGCGATCGAAACGGACGCGCCCGTCTTTCATGTCGACCACGCGTCCCGCGAAGGCCGCGATGTCCGGCTCGTGGGTGACCAGGATGATGGTGATGCCGGCCGACCACAGCTCCTGGAACAGCGTCATCATCTCGATGCTGGTCTCGGAATCGAGGTTGCCGGTGGGCTCGTCGGCGAGGATGAGCTTGGGTTGGTTCACGAGCGCGCGCGCGATCGCGACCCGCTGCTGCTGACCGCCCGAGAGCTGGTTGGGGTGGTGATCCATCCGCTCCCCCAGCCCCACCCGCCCGAGCGCCTCGCGCGCGCGGCGGTGGCGCTCTGCCGCTGGAACGTCGGCGTAGAGCAGCGGCAGCTCGACGTTCTCGAGCGCGGTCGTGCGCGACAGCAGGTTGAAGCTCTGGAACACGAACCCGAGCGTTCGGTTGCGCATGCGCGCGAGACCGTCGGAGTCCATCTTCGAGACCAGCTCGCCAGCGAGCCGGAACTCGCCGGTGGTCGGCTTGTCGAGACAGCCGAGGATGTTCATCAGCGTCGACTTACCCGACCCCGACGAGCCCATGACGGCGACGAACTCTCCGGCGTCGATCGACATCGAGACGCCGCGCAGCGCGTGCACCTCCACGTCCCCGAGCGCGTAGATCTTGGTGACGTCCACGACGTCGACGATCGCCATCAGAACACTCGACGCATGGCCCCGCCGGTGGGCGGCGCGCCCTTGCCCTCGCCGCCGGTGTCGGCGTCGGTGACCAGGCGATCACCCTCGGCGAGCTCGCTGGTCTCGATTTCGGTGTTGGTACCGTCGGTGACGCCGATCTTCAGCTTGACCGGCGCCGGCGTCGGCGAGGTTCCACGCAGCACCCACACGGTGCGGCGGTCGCGCGTCTCGGCACTCCGGCCGATGCCGCCACCGCCGCCGCGCTTGCCCTTGGTCGCGGCCTGCGCCCCTCCCCCGCCGCCGCCCGCGGCCTTGGCCAGGTTCGGCGGCGGCTGAAAACGCAGCGCCGCGTTCGCCACCCGCAGCACGCCCTCACGGTGGTCGTACACGAAGGTGACGTTCGCAGTCATCCCGGGCCGAAGCTCGAGACCGTTGTTGGCGACGTCGATCACGGCGTCGTAGGTGACGACGTTCTGCTGGGTCTGGGGTGCGTTTCGGATCTGGCGCACGACCCCCTTGAACACCTTGGATGGGAACGCGTCCACGGTGAACGACGCGTCCATGCCGGACTTCAGCTTGCCGATGTCCGCCTCGGCGACGCTGGTGTCGACCTGCATCTTAGTCAGGTCCTCGGCGATCAGGAACAGCGTCGGCGCCTGCAACGACGCGGCGACGGTCTGGCCGACGTCGACGCTGCGCGAGATGACGACCCCGGTGGTGGGCGAGATGATGGTCGCGTAACCGAGGTTCACCTCGGCCTGATGCAGCGATGCCTTGGTCTGCGCGAGGTTGCCGCGGGAGGCGGCCAGCTCGCCCTCGGCGGCCTTCTGGGTCGCGCGCGCGGTGTCGAGATCGGCCTGCGCGATCGCCTTGCGGTCGAACAGCGCCTGGGCGCGCTCGTGTTGCAGGCGGGCGTTCTCGGCCTGCGCTTCGAGCTTGGCGATCGTGCCGGTGACCGCGAGGTTGTTGGCGCGCGCCGACTCGACCGCCGCCTGAAACAATGCCGGCTCGAGCCGCGCGATCACCTGGCCCTTCTTCACCGGCGAGTTGAAGTCGACCATGATCTCCTTGATCCGACCCGAGACCTGCGTCCCCACCTGGACCGTGACCAGCGCCGACAGGGTCCCGGTCGCGGTCACCTTGGCGACGATGTCGCCGCGCTCCACCGCGACGGTCTCGTACTTGGGCGCCTTGTCTCTGTTCGCCTTTTGCCGCCAGGTCCAGATTCCGGCGGCGCCCCCGACGAATACGACCGCGGCAATGGCAATGGCGAGAGGTCGTCTCATGTAGAGCCTCGTCTAGACACGTGTCCCGACGGGCAAGTTATAGCGCCAATTGTAATGGGAACCCTGGGCGGGTTCCCAAACCCTCCCGCGACGAGCTCCGCGCGGCGCAGCCGCACTACGCTCACGCGCACATCATTGTGTTAGCTTCCGCCGATGCGACGTCGGCGATTCTTGGGGCTGACGAGCGGCGGCGTCGCGACCGTCGCTGCAAGCCGGCTTGCGGCTTCGGCGTCGGCCGCGCCCAAACCCGCTGGCGCGGCGGCCGGCTTCCCCAACGGGTTCGTGTGGGGCGCGGCGGCGGCCTCATATCAGATCGAAGGCGCTGCCACCGCCGACGGCAAGGGGCCGTCGATCTGGGACATGTTTTCGCGCAAGCCGGGCGAGGTGTGGAAGGACGGCAACGGCGACTTCGCGTGCGACCACTACCACCGCTACAAGGAAGACGTTGCGATCATGAAGGGCCTCGGCCTTCACGCGTACCGCCTGAGCGTGGCGTGGCCGCGCGTGTTCCCCGACGGGACGGGCGCGATCAACGGCAAGGGCCTCGACTTTTACGATCGCTTGATCGACGAGCTCTTGCGCGCGGGGATCACGCCGTGGGTGACGCTCTACCACTGGGACCTGCCGCTCGCGCTCTACCACCGCGGTGGCTGGCTGAACCCCGACATCGCTCACTGGTTCGCGGACTACGCGACCGCGGTCGCCAAACGCCTCTCCGATCGGGTCAAGCACTGGATGCCGCTCAACGAGCCCCAGGTGTTCCTGGGTGCCGGGCTCATCCAGGCCCGGCACGCTCCCGGTGACAAGCTGCGCCTCAACGAATTCCTGCACGCTGTCCACAACACGCTCATCGCCCACGGGCGCTCGGTGCAGGCGCTGCGCGCCTCGGTCAAGCAGCCGGCGCGCATCGGCACCGCGCAGGCCGCCTACAACTACGTCCCCGCCAGCGACCGCCCCGACGACCTCAAGGCGGCGCGCGAGCGCTGGTTCGCGACCGCCGACGACAGCTACAAGCAGAATGGGCTGTGGCTCGACGCGCTCTTGCTCGGGCGCTACCCGGAGGACGCGCTCAAGCTCTTCGGCGCGGCAATGCCGCCGATTCGACAAGGCGACATGGAGACGATCAAGCAGAAGCTCGACTTCATCGGCCTCACGCTCTACAGCGCCGACCCCGTTAGGCGCGGCAAGGACGGCAAGCCCGAGGTGGTGCCGTGGCCGCAGGGTTACCCGATCACCAGCTTCGAGTGGGCGGTCGCGCCGTCAATCTTGCGCCTCGTGCCGACCTGGGTGCACGAGCGCTACAAGCTGCCGATCGCGATCGTAGAGAACGGCATCGCGCAACGCGACTGGGTGTCGGCCGACGGCGCCGTCCACGATCCGGCGCGGATCGACTTCACCGCCCGCTACCTGCGCGAGCTCCACGGCGCGATCGCGGCGGGTGTGCCGATCGAGGCGTACTTCCACTGGTCGATCATCGACAACTTCGAGTGGGCCGAGGGCTACAAGCACCGCTTCGGCCTGGTGTACGTCGACTACGCGACCCAGAAGCGGACGCTCAAGGACTCGGCCCGCTTTTACGCGGAGGTCATCGCCTCCAACGGCAAGACGGTGCTGGACCGAACCACGCCCGACCCGCCGATGTACTAACTGGGAGCGAGGTTGGGTCAGTCTCGCTCCCGGAGGTTGGCCCTCGTATTAGCCGCCGAAGCCAGTCGACGCAAACATCGTCAGCGCTCGTCTCGACTTGCCTCTTCGAGCGCCTTCGCTGCAGCCCAAGAGAGCGGGCGTGGCTGATTCGCGACCAGCCGCGCGAAATAGTCGATTCCTTTCCGCCTGGCGGGGCGACGCGAGATGTAGGGGCGAAGCACGAACGCAGGTCGGCCATGATCCGTCAAGATCACCTCACCATGCTTCGTGAGCAGCTGCTTCAGATGGCCGAAGCGCGTTCGCAGGTCACGGATTGTCGCGGTGGCCATCAGTTGAATCCTGTCGTCAGGGCAAGCGTGGGCGCAGCGGGGTCGGCGGGGTGACGCGCGCGGGCACGCCGACGCCGAACGCGTGCGCGGCGGCGCGCGGGTGCGCGAGATGGGTATGCCACGCCGCCCAGGTCGCGAAGCCGAGGCCGCTCAGCACGGCGGCGGCGGTCCCGAGCGCCCACGGCAGCAGCACCGGCCCGAGGCTGAGCGAGCGCTGCCGCAGGGTCGCATCGAACAGCTCGAGCCGTCCTTCGGCGCTGCGGAAAGTCCCGGCGCCCTGGCCAGCGCTCTCGAGCACCCCCTCCACGTCGAGCACCTCACCCGCACGGATGATCGTCTCCTCGACGGAGATCGCGCCCACGAACCCGAACTCGCGCGACACCGCCAGCGCCCCCGGCGTCCCGACGCGATGTAAATCCGGCGTGCCCTCGATGCGCGCGCTGGCCGGATCGAGCCGAACCCGCAGTGGGCGGTCGGCGGCGCCCCACGTCAGATCGAACCGTTCCGACGACGCCAGCTCGTGCACGAGGTCGCTGCCCGCGGTGAGCCGTTCGACGACGCGCAGCCGCCAGTACGCGCACGGCTGGCCCGTCACCGGCGAGTGCACTACTTCCGGCCCCGGCTCGGCGCGAACTTCCAAGCTGGCCCACTTGACCAGTTCAGTCGTCGTCACCGTCGCGAGCTTGGTCATCGTCCTGACTCACTTTCCCCGCCGCCCGCGGCGGTGTCGGCGGCGGCGCGCGGTCCCGCCGCGCTCGCCGCGTACTCCTCGAGCTTGCGGTACAAGGTCTTGCGATCGAGGCCGAGCCGTTGCGCGGCGCGCGTCTTGTTGCCGCCTTCGGCCGCGAGCACGCGCTGGATGTACTCGCGCTCGAGCTCGTCCAGCGTCAGGCCGCGCGCGAGCGCGCCCCCCAGCTCGTCGCCCGAGGTCTCGACCGCCCGGCGCTCCCGAAGCATCGCCGGCAAGTCCTCCTCGCGTACCAGCGGTCCCTCGCAGAGCGCGACCGCGCGCTCGACCGCGTTCTCGAGCTCGCGCACGTTGCCGGGCCAGCCATAACCGCAGAGCGCCTTCTTCGCGGACTCGTGAAAGGCGCGGATGTCCTTGCCCGCCTTGGACGCCGACCGGCCCAAGAAATGTTCGGCCAGCGGCAGCACGTCCTCGGCGCGATCACGCAGAGCGGGCAGGTGGATGTGCACGACGTTCAGGCGGTAGTAGAGGTCCTGCCGGAACGCGCCGCTCGTCAGCCGGGTCTCGAGGTCCTTGTTGGTCGCCGCGACGACGCGCACGTCCACCTTCTCGCTGCGCGCCGCGCCGAGCGGCCGGATCTCACCCTCCTGCAGCGTGCGCAGCAGCTTGGCCTGCAGCGCCGGCGACAGCTCGGCGATCTCGTCCATGAAGATGGTGCCGCCGTCCGCCTCCACGAAGATGCCGGCACGGTCGCTGCGCGCGTCGGTGAACGCGCCGCGCTTGTAACCGAACAGCTCGCTCTCGAGCAGCGTGTCGGGGATGGCGGCGCAGTTGAGCGCGACGAACGGGTGATCGCGGCGCGGGCTGTTGAAGTGGATGGCCTTGGCGACCAGCTCCTTGCCGGTGCCCGAGCTGCCCGTGATCAGCACCGACGCCGACGATCCCGACAGCCGGCGGATGAGTCCGAACACCTCCTGCATCGGCGCCGAGCGGCCGACGATGTTCGCGAACCGGTAGCTCTTCTGGACCTCGTCGCGCAGCCGCGCCACCTCCGAGCGCAGCGCGCGCTCGGCCAGCGCCTTCTGCACCGACAAGATCAGCTGGTCGACGTCGAACGGCTTGGTGATGTAGTCGAAGGCGCCGAGCTTCACCGCGCGGATCGCGGTGTCGATCGACCCGAACGCGGTGATGGTGATGACGTGGGGCGACGGGCTCACGGCCTTGATCTCGCGCAGCATGTCGATGCCGTCGAGGTCGGGCATCTTCACGTCGGACACCACCAGATCGATGCCGCCCTGGCGCACGCGCTCGACGCCGGCGCGGCCCCCAGCCGCCGCCTCGACCGTGTAGCCGTCCTCTTCCAGCGCCTCGCGCAGCATCGTGCGCATCGCGGTGTCGTCCTCGACGATCAGGATGGTGCCGCGCCCGGCTCCAGCTGCGGTTCCCGCCCCGGCGCCCGCCGAAGCGGCGCGGTCGGAAACGCGGTTTGGAGCGGCTTCAGCCATGCGCCTCGTGCAAGACGGGGACTACCTTCAATCCTTGCCGATCGACTTGGCTTGAGCAAGCGCCGCGGGCGAGGTTCTGCCTTCCCAGGAGTCGGAGGGATCGGCCAGCCCGGCTTCCGACGCCGGCGTGCAAGGTAAGAAGATGCGGAACACCGCACCACCGCCGGGTGGGCTGTCGACCTCGATCCAGCCGTCGTGGTCCTTGACGATGCCGTGAGTCACCGCCAGCCCCAGCCCCGTCCCCTGCCCCACGCCTTTGGTGGTGAAGAACGGCTCGAAGATGCGGTCGCGATCGGCGGCGGGGATGCCGGGCCCGGTGTCGAAGACCGCGAGCACGACGTATTCGGCGGGAGGGGCCAGGTCGAGCCCGCCCTTGCGGCGGGTGACGCGCTCGGTTGTGATGCGCAGCGTCCCACCGTGCGGCATCACGTGGATCGCGTTGGTCATCAGGTTGATGCACACCTGCTGGATCTGATCGGGGTCGCCGGGAATCTCGGAGGGCGCGTCCGCGGTGCGCGCATCGACGGTTATCCCGAGCTTGCGGGTGGTCTCGCGCAGGAACTCGAGCGCGTCGGCGACCACCGCGGCGAGGCGCACCGTGGTCAACGTCGGGCCGCGCGAGCGCGAGAAGTCCAGTACCTGGCGGATGATCTTGGTGATGCGCGCGACCTCGTCGGTGATGATGCCCGCGTTCTTCGTGACCTCGGCCGTGTCGGCGCTCTTGCGCAGGATGGTGCGCGCGCGGCCGCCGATCACGTTCAGCGGCGTGCCGAGCTCGTGCGCGATCTCGGCGGCCATCTGGCCGATGGTGGCGAGCTTCTCGGCCTGGCGCAGCCGCGCCTCGAGGCCGACACGCGCGTCGGCGGCGCGCTCGCCGTGCTCGCGCGCCTCACGTAACGAGCCGGTCATCTCGTTGAACTGGCCGGCGATGGCGCCGATCTCGTCGTCGCGCTCGGCGAGGATCACGCGCGACAGATCGCCCTTGCCGACCGCGCCGATGCCCTCCAGCAGCCGGCGCAGCGGCTTGACCACGGTGTGACGCAGCGCCAGCCGCACGCCGATCGCGACCGCGATCAGCGCGGCGAGAAAGAACGGGAACAGCCGGCGTGCCGTGGCGGCGACCTCGGCGTCGATGTAGCCGGCGTCGCGCCGCATCCCCATCACCGCGATCGGGTGGCGGCCGGGATGGCGGAGCGGCAGCTCGAGCCCGGCCACGTCGTAAAGCGGCACCGCCATCGCGTAGGAGCGCGGACCCGACGACGAGTCGAACAGCCGCCCGACCGGGGCATCTTGAATGTCGGCGGCGCGCACCAGCAAAAGCCAAGCTTCATCATCGGTGCGCTGGTCGTCGCGGATGCTCAGCACTTCCAGCTGAAACAGCTCATTGTGCTCGCGCGCGGCGCGCACGCGACGGAGCAGCGCTTCCTCGGCGGCCTCGGCGCGGCTGTCGATGGGCTGGATACCGGTGCGCAGCGCGGCGGCGATCTCGTGCGCCTCGCGGCCGAGGTCGGCTTCCAGGTTGGCGCGCCGCACGCGGAGCGCCGCAATGCCGGAGACGGCGAGCACGGCCGCCATCACCAGCGTCGTCACGACGGTCATCCGCGTGCCGAGCCGCATATCCGGCGATTATAGCGTGCTATACGTGTCGCCCGATGACGCCCGACGACATCCAGGCCCGTATTCGCGCGGCCCTTCCCGACGCGATCGTGCGGGCGACCGACACGACCGGCGGGGGCGACCACTTCGCGGTGACGGTGGTGTCGGCGACGTTCGCGGGCAAGGGTCCGGTCGATCGCCACCGCGCGGTGTACGCGGCGCTGGGCGAGGCCATCACCGGGCCGGCGGCGCCCATCCACGCGCTCGCGCTCACGACCCAGACGCCCGACGAGAGTCAGCCGTAAAACCGACAGAAGGAGCATGAAAATGATCAGCGAACCCCTTCGCCAGCGCATCGCCGACACCATCGCCAAGGGGCGGGTGATGCTGTTCATGAAAGGGAACCCCGCCATGCCCCAGTGCGGGTTCTCGGCCGCGGTGGTCAGCATCCTCAAGCAGGCCGGCGTCCCGTTCGAGTCGCACAACATCCTCGCCGACCCCGAGCTGCGCGAGGGTCTCAAGGAGTACTCGAGCTGGCCCACGTACCCGCAGCTCTACGTCGACGGCAAGCTGGTCGGCGGCGCCGACATCGTGCGCGACATGCACGAGAAGGGCGAATTGACCAAGCTGCTCGCGACAACGCCCGCCGGTTCGTGATTCACTCGAGGAATGCGGGCTAGCTTTTCGGGGGTCGCCGCCGGGGTCTTCGTCATTTCGTTGTTGTCGGTCGCCGTGGGATGCGGCGACGGCGGGGGCCTCGCAGGCGGCGGTGGCGGCAAAGGCGGCAAAGGCGGGGCGACCGGCAGAGGCGGCGCGAGCGGCGGGCGCGGTGGCACGGCGGGAGGATCCGCGGGGAGCGGCGGCGCCGTCGGAGGTACGGGTGGAGGCGGTACGGCTGGAAGCGGTGGCGCGGCCGGCGCGGTCGCGGGGACAAACGGATCGACGGCGGGATCAAGCGGCGCGGGGACCGGCGGGCGCGCTGGCGCCGCGGGCGGAAGCGGCGGCTCCTCGGGCGCAAGCGGCGGCGGCGGTGCCACGGCCGGAACCGTGGGATCGGCCGGTGCCGGAGGCGGTGCCGCAGGAACCGGCGGCGGGGCGCCTGGCGGCGCGGCGGGCAGGCGCGGCGGCGCGGGCGGCTCCGGCGGAAGCGCGATCGGCGGCGGCGGCGCCGGCGGTGCGGCCGGCAGCGCAGCGGGGCGCGGGGGCGGTGCGGGGACCGGCAGCGGCGGCGCGGCGGGCGCGTCTGTGTGGCGGCTCGAGTACGCGACGACCTTCACCGCCGCGACCAACTTCGACGTGCGGATCACGAAGCTCGGGCCCGGCGACCAGTCGATCGCGGCGATCAAGTTCCGCTACTACTTCCTCGACGAGTCGGGCGGTACGACCACGACCCTGATCGATGCCGCGAAGTGGACGGTCTACATCGCGAACAACACGGTCATCGACATCCGCAGCAACGGCTGCAAGGTGAGCACCTCCATCCGCGTTCCGCCGGTGGTTTCGTACACCGACGTCGGCTGCGACTTCGCAACGCCGATGAGCATGAACGACAGTCTGTCGTTCACGGTCCACGACGCGGCGACGCAAAACCCGACCAACGACTACTCGTACCTGGCGGGCGGAGCGCTGGCCGCCAACACGCACATGCTGATCACGCTCAACGGCACCGTCGTGTGGGGAACGCCACCGCCATGACCAAACGGACAACCAAGCGACCGTCCAAGACGGCGAAGCGATCGGCCAAGGCGCGCGCGAAGCGATCAGCGCCGAAACGAGCGGGCAAGGCCAGCGCCGCGAGCGCGACGCTGCGCAAGCTCGCGCTCGCCTATCCCGGCGCGAAGGAGGAGTTCCCGTGGGGTGAGCGCGTGGTCAAGGTGAACAAGAAGGTGTTCGTGTTCCTCGGCCACGACGCGAGCGACGGCTTCGGCATGTCGGTCAAGCTCCCCAAGAGCGCCGAGATGGCGCTCCTCCTCCCATTCGCCACGCCCACCGGCTACGGCCTCGGCAAGAGCGGCTGGGTCAGCGTCCACTTCGACGCCAAGCAATCCCCACCCATCGACCTCCTCGCCGAGTGGCTCGACGAGAGCTACCGCGCGGTCGCGCCCGCGAAGCTCGTCGCCGGTCTCAGGGAAACAACGCCGACAAAGCGATCCTAGATCAACCGAGGCGGCGCTTCCGCTGCCATGCGAGGCGCGCGACGGCCGCGCCGGCTACCACCAGCAGCGCTGCGGCGAGCGTGGCGAGGAGCGAACCGGGTAGCGGCCACAAGTCGGCGACGTCGACCGCGAGCGCGACGCCGAGACCGGCGGGGATCGCGCCCAGCAGCTTGATCCAGTCGGGTGCGCGCCGGCGCCAGCCGAGGATGAACACCACCGACAGCACGGCGAACCCCCACGCCTTCAGCGTCACCGTCCGGTCGACCGGCGTTCCCTTTTGCAGCGCGAGCGCGGGTGGCCAGCGGGGCGGGCACAGGTCGGCGACCGCGAGCTCGGAGACGGTGTAGAGCCCGTCGCCGCCGGACGCGGTCAAGCGTAGCCATCGCCCGACGCCGGCCAAGTCGCGCGCGATGCGCGGCTGCATGCCGCGGTCGCCGGTGGGCTCGGCGTTCCATACCGGCGTGAACCCATCGCCGTCCATCGACGCCCACAGCGTGTAGCGATCGTCGCCGTCGGCGATCACCACCGCGCAGGTCAGGCGCGACGCGGCGCCGAGATCCCAGCTCACGAACGCGTCCGACGACCCCATCACGGTTGCGAGCTCCGTCCGCGGCGGGTCGTAGGGCTCCGCCGCGATGCCGTCGGTCAGCCGGTCGACGTGCGTCACACCGTGCGAACGGGCAGGAGCCTTACCGCGCAGGAGCCCTTCCTCCGGGCCAGGCCGCCCGGCGAACTTGGTCGCCAGGCCGCTGCAAGCGCAGCAGAGCCCAACCACGAGCGCGAGGCGCGGCGGCGGACGCATCTGCGGCCACTCTACCCCGCGGGCGTGCCGACGTTCAGCGGGAGACGGTTCAGTCTTTTGGCCCAAGCGCGGCGGCGAGGGCGTCGACCAGGCGGCGCATCAC
>WNGA01003731.1_pt1 | contig 22777 bp, 22 predicted proteins | sample 5400061 | NCBI WGS metagenome assembly WNGA01 (sample SAMN13153366, study PRJNA577476) | soil metagenome | isolation source: 100 cm soil or saprolite under grassland replicate 2 | place: USA:California | collected 2016-06-15
CTTTTCGGTTTAGAAAGACGTGGATGCCCGGCACAGGGCCGGGCATGACGCAAGCCCGAACATGCGTCATGTCATTCCACGACCGGCACCGGCGCCGCGATGTCGAGGCCCTCGCCGGCGACGGTGCAGCGATAGGCGATCGCTTCCACCCCCTTCGCGCGGGCGCGGTCGAACGCCATGCCGTAGGCCGGATCGATGTCGCGGGCGAGCGCGAAACGCGACGCCGAGCAGATCTGGATGAGGTACAGCATGACGGCGCGGGCGCCGACGGCGGCCACCGCGGCGAGCTCGTCGAGATGCCTGGCGCCGCGCGCGGTCACCGAATCGGGGAACTCGGCGAGCCCCGGCCGGCGCATCAGGTGCACGTTCTTGACCTCGACGTAGCAGGGCGGCTTGCCTTCACCTTCGAGCAGAAAATCGACGCGCGAATTGCGGCCGTACTTCACCTCGCGCCGGATCGATCCATAGGCGGTAAGCTCGGGGATCAAGCCCTGCGCAATCGCCGCGGCGACGAGCGGATTGGGATGCGCGGTGTTGACGCCGACCAGCTCGACCCCGGCCCCCAGGTCGACCTCGACCAGCTCCCAGCTATGGCTAAGCTTGCGCTTGGGGTCGGCCGATTTCGACAGCCACACGCGCGCGCCGGGCGCGGCCAGGCCGGTCATGGCGCCCGGATTGGCGACGTGCACCGTTATCGCCTCGCCCGATTCGAGCAGCACGTCGGCGAGGAAGCGCTTGTAGCGCCTGATCAGGGTGGCGGGGATGAGGGGCGCGGGAAAGCGCATGGCAGCAGCGAAATCAACGCCTACGAGGCGTTCCTTCCGCCCTCATCCTGAGGAGGCCGCGGAACGCGGCCGTCTCGAAGGATGGGGCGGCCTCCTCCTTCGAGACGCGCCCTTCGGGCGCTCCTCAGGATGAGGCCGAAAGAGTCCGCGAAAACATCCGACGGCACAATACCTCCCGGCAAGGATTTTCACGCCGCGATCTTCCCGTCCAGCTCGTCCTCGATATGGGCGCGGATGATGTCGTCGAACGAGGCCTCGACGCGGAAGTCGAACGCCAGCGCCCGGCGCGCGTCGAAGCGGCTCGGCCAGCCGTCGACGATGCGCATGATCAGCTCGTCCGGCGCGCGGCGGATGCGTTGGGCAACCTTATCGCCGGCGATGCGGCGGAGCGCCGCGATCTGCTCGCCGACCGTGCAGCACACGCCCGGCATGGTGAGATTGATCCGGGCGCCGAGCCCATCGCGCGACAGGGCGGCCGCGTGAATGAGGAAGCCGACTGCCGAGCGCGGGCTCGCGTGCCAGTGCAGGACCGTCTCGGCGACCGGCAGCACCGCCTCCTCGCCCGCCAGCGGCTCGCGGATGATGCCGGAGAAGAAACCCGATGCCGCCTTGTTGGGCTTGCCCGGCCGCACCACGATGCTCGGCAGCCGGATGCCCACGCCGTCGAGAAAGCCGCGCCGCGTGTAGTCGGCCAGCATCAGCTCGCACATCGCCTTTTGCGTGCCGTACGAGGTCAGCGGGGTCAGGTGGAAGTCGTCCGGGATCGCCGCCGGAAAGGGCGCGCCGAACACCGCGATCGAGGAGGTGAAGACGAATTTCGGCTTGTATCCCGCTGCGCGGATCGCCTCCAACAGCGCCCGCGTGCCGTCGAGATTGATGCGATAGCCCTTGTCGAAATCGAGCTCGGCCTCGCCCGACACGATGCCGGCAAGGTGAAACACGACGTCGGGCTGGCCTCCGATCAGCTTCGCGGCTTCGCCGGGCGCCGCGATGTCGGACGTGGAAATGTCCACGCGGCCTGAGAATGCCACCGGCTTCTCCGGCGCGACGACGTCGGTCAAGGTCAGCTTGTCGATGGGCGCGCCGTTGAGCGCGCCGTCCTTGACCAGCCGCTCGGTCAGCTTGCGGCCGATCATCCCGGCCGCGCCGGTGATCAGGATGTGCATTCCGTCACCCTTTCGTACCGCCGAAATCGTAGGTTGGGTTAGCGCGGCCACCGGCATCGAGGTGATGCACAACATCGATCCGCGCGTAACCCAACATTGTTCCCAAACACTTCCGCTGGAATGTTGGGTTACGCGCGGTTCGATCTCATTGATCTTACCCAAACGCCGAGGCCGCGCTAACCCAACCTACAAGTGTGCCGGCCGCGCCGGTGGTCACATCGCCATTCCGCCATCGACGAGATGCGGCTGGCCGGTGATGTAGCTCGATTCATCGGACGCGAGGAAGACCGCGAGCGCCGCGACCTCCTCCGGCTTGCCGAGCCGGCCCATCGGCTGGCGGGCGATGAAAGCCTCCTGCACCGCCTTGAGCGACTTGCCGGTCGATTTGGACTGCGCCCGCATGCGCTCTTCCAGGGACGGCGACTCGATCGTGCCGGGGCAGATGGCGTTGCAGCGGATGCCCTGCTTGATGAAGTCGGCGGCCACCGCCTTGGTGAGCCCGATCACCGCCGCCTTGGTGGCGCCGTAGACGTAGCGGTCGGGCACGCCGCGGATCGAGGAAACCGCCGAGGACATGTTGACGATCGAGCCTTTCTTCTTCTTCAGCATGCCCGGGAGGAACGCGCGGATCGTGCGGTGCATGGATTGGACGTTGAGATCGAAGGAAAAATCCCAGTCCGCCTGCGAGCAGTCGAAGATCGTGCCGTGGTGCACGTAGCCGGCGATGTTGGCGAGCACGTCGAGCGCGCCGAATTCCTTGCCCACGACCTTTGCCAGCGCCGCGACCGCTTCGGTCGAGCGCACGTCGAGCTTGGTGCGCATGGCGGCCTTGACGCCTTTGAGCTTCTTCTCCTCGAGGTCGGTCGCGATCACCAGCGCACCCTCGGCGATGAAGGCGTCGACGATGGCGCGCCCGATCCCTTGTCCCGCCGCGGTGACCAGCGCGACCTTTTTCTTCAATCTCCCGGCCATGGAAAACTCCTATGTGGGCGCGCCGCATCGAGCGTCTTCATCATGTGAACCACCCGGCGATCATCCAGCTCTTCGATGCGCTCGCGCACATAGCCGTGGCGTTCATACCAGGCAATGTTGCCTTGAAGCCGCTCCCCCGTATAGAGACGCACGACCGTCAACCCCAGTTCCCGTGCGCGCGCCTCCGCCGCCTCCAGCAGCCGGTTGCCGATGCCGCGACCCCGCAGCGCCGGCGCGGTGGCGACGCTCCACAGCAGAAGGTCGTCGCTGCGCCGCTCCAGGATCAAGATGCCCTCGAGCCCGGCCGCCCCTTCGGCCAGCCAGATTTCGAACGCCGCGAACACATCGGCGTAGTCCGCCATGAGCGGCAGCGGCTCGACGCCGAGGATCGGGCGATTGCCGGCATAGGCCGCGCGCTGCAGCGCCGTGACCGCCGCGATGTCGGCCGCCCCCGCGCGCCGCAAGCCGGCGGTCATCCGCCGACCCCGTGCAAGGCCGCAAGGCTCGTCTTCTGCGACCCTTGCTCGAAATTGTCCGGCGCGAGCCAGCGTTCGAACGCGTGCTTTCGCTCCGGCCACTCGCGCTCGAGCATGGAATACCAGGCGGTGTCGCGATTGCGGCCCTTCACGATCATGTGGGCGCGAAAAATGCCCTCGAAGGTGAAGCCCAAGCGCAACGCGGAGCGGCGCGAGGCGGCGTTGAGTGCGTCGCACTTCCATTCGTAGCGCCGATAGCCGAGCGCGTCGAAGACGTAACGCGCGAGCAGGTATTGCGCCTCGGTCGCGAGCGGCGTGCGCTGCAGGGCCGGCATGTAGACGATATTGCCGACCTCGATGACCCGCGTCGCCGGGCGGATTTCCATCAGCGTCGCGATGCCGACCGCGCGGCCGCTTCGCTCGATCACCGCGTAGGAGCAGGGGTCATCGAGCTTCGCCCGTTCGGCCACCCATCGCGAAAATGCCGCGGCGTCCGCGAACGGACCGTAGGCCATGTACGTCCACAGCGCGTCATGCCCGCGCGCGGCTTCCCACAAATCGGCCCCATGGCGGACCGGATCGAGCTTCTCGATGCGGCCGAAGCGGCCTTCGAGCACGACCGGGCCCGGCCGTTCGGCCGGCGTTGCGACGACCGGCGGTCCGACCGGTTGGCCGGTTGCATCGGGCTCCGTCACGGCTCGCGCCGGGCAAGATCGTCGCGAAAGAAGGCGTTGAGCTCCGCGTTCGGCATGGTGCCGGCAAGACCGGCGAAACTGCCCTCGTTCGCGATCTCGCGTGCCGCACGGACGACGGCGGTCCAGGCGACGCGCGCGAGCGTGCCGCCCAGGCTGATGCGGCGCACGCCGAGCGCGGCGAGGTCGTTCACGCTGTATTCGGTCGCCGCCGACATGAGAAAATTCACCGCCTTGGGCGCGACCGCCTTCACCACGGCGGCAATGTTCTCGCGGCTCCTGATGCCCGGCGCGTAGAGGCAGTCGGCGCCGGCGTCGGCGAAAGCCTTGAGCCGCCGGATCGTTTCATCGAGATCGGGGCGTCCCTTGATGAAGCCCTCGCTGCGCGCGGTGAACACGACGTCGCCGCCGGCCTTGTCGATTGCGGCGCGCGCGGCGCGAACGCGCGCAAGCGCGAGGTCGAAATCGTACAGCGGGTTCGCGTCGTCGTCGGTGAAATCCTCGATCGACAGCCCGGCGACGCCGGTCGCAACGGCGAGCCGGACGCTCTCGGCCACGCCCTCCGGTTCGTCGGCGTAGCCGCCCTCGAAGTCGGCATTCACCGGCACGTCGGTCGCATCGGCGATCTCGCGCAGATGGGCGAGCACCACCTCGCGCGGCACGGCGCCGTCGGGATAGCCTTGCGCGTGGGCAAAGCCCGAGCTGGTCGTCGCCAGCGCCTTGAAACCGAGGCCTTGCAGATAGCGCGCTGAGCCCACGTTCCAGGGGTTGGGAATGACGAAGCAGCCACTTTCGTGCAGCTTGCGGAAGGTACGGCGTTTGTCGGCAGCGGAGGGACGAGTCATGGACGGCTCCTTCCTGGCGAGGCTGCAAGATTGAAGCATCTGCCGCCGCCGCGACAATGCATTTTCTTGATCGATCCGATCAACTGCCCGTCATGCCCGGCCTTGTGCCGGGCGAGCGGCCACAGCCGCGAGGGATCCACGTCTTAACATGCGGGTCGATTTGAAGACGTGGATGGCCGGGACAACCCTCGCGGCTTATAGCCGCTCGCCCGGCCATGACGACGCGGACACTTCGAGGTCAAAGACCGCTGGTATCAATGATTATCCCGCGGCACGCCCATGGTCTCGGCGACGCGCTGATACTTGACGGCGGGCCGCAACACCATGCCGTCGGCGAGCTGATCGACCATCGCGCGCTGGATTTCCTGCCACGGGGTCTGGCTCGGCGGGTATTTGTAGCCGCCCTGCTTCTCCAGCGCGGCGCGGCGCTCTGCAAGCTCCGCCACCGGGATCAGGACGTCCGCGCTGCCCTTGTTGAGGTCGATGCGCACCCGATCGCCGGTCTTGATGAGCGCGAGCCCGCCACCGATAGCCGCTTCTGGCGAGGCGTTGAGGATCGACGGCGAGCCGGACGTGCCGGACTGGCGGCCGTCGCCGATGCACGGCAGCGACGTGATGCCGTGCTTGATGAGCTCCGCGGGCGGCTGCATGTTCACAACCTCGGCCGAGCCGGGATAGCCGACCGGGCCGACGCCGCGGATGAACAGGAGCGTGCGCTCGTCGATATTGAGCGAGGGGTCGTCGATGCGGTGGTGATAGTCCTCCGGCCCTTCGAACACCACGGCGCGGCCTTCGAATGCGCCGGGATCCTTCGGGTTCGACAGATAGCGCTGGCGAAATTCCTCGGAGATCACGCTCGTCTTCATGATCGCCGAGTCGAACAGGTTGCCCTTCAGCACCTTGAAGCCGGCCGCCTCCCGGAGCGGCTTGCCGTAGGGCCGGATCACGTCCTCATCCTGCACCTTCGCGTCCTTGACGTTCGCGCCCATGGTCTTGCCGTTGACCGTGAGCGCGTCGGCGTGGATGCGGCCGGCTGTCATCAATTCGCGCATCACCGCCGGCAGGCCGCCGGCGCGGTGATATTCCTCGCCCAGATACTGTCCGGCCGGCTGCATGTTGACGAGCAGCGGGACGTCGTAGCCGATCTTCTCCCACTCCTCGATTGAAAGCTTCACGCCGCTGTGGCGCGCGATCGCATTGATGTGGATCGGCGCGTTGGTCGAGCCGCCGATCGCCGAGCAGGCGACGATGGCGTTCTCGAACGCCGCGCGGGTCAGGATGTCGGATGGCCGCAGATTCTCGTGCACGATCTCGACCGCGCGCCGGCCGGTCTCGTAGGCGATCTGCCCGCGCTCGCGGTAGGGCGCCGGGATCGCGGCGCATCCCGGCAGGCTCATGCCGAGCGCTTCGGCGAGCGCGTTCATGGTCGAGGCCGTGCCCATGGTGTTGCAATGGCCGGCCGACGGCGCCGACGACGCGACCGCGTCGAGGAATTCCTTGTAGTCCATGCGGCCCGCCGCCAGTTCCTGCCGCGCCCACCACACGACCGTCCCGGAGCCGGCGCGCTGACCGTGCCACCAGCCGTTCAGCATGGGCCCGCCGGACAACACAATCGCCGGGATGTTCACGGTCGCCGCCGCCATGATGCCGGCGGGCGTGGTCTTGTCGCAGCCGGTGGTCAGCACGACGCCGTCGATCGGATAACCGAACAGCACCTCGACCAGGCTGAGATAGGATAGGTTGCGGTCGAGCGCCGCGGTCGGCCGTTTTCCCGTCTCCTGGATCGGGTGGCAGGGGAACTCGAACGCGATGCCGCCCGCCGCGCGGATTCCTTCGCGCACCCGCCCGGCAAGTTCCAGGTGATGACGGTTGCACGGCGAAAGGTCGGAGCCGGTCTGCGCGATGCCGATGATCGGCTTGCCCGAGGTCAGCTCGGGGAGCGTGAGCCCATAGTTCAGGTAGCGCTCGAGATAGAGCGCGGTCATGCCGGGATTGTCCGGATTGTCGAACCACAGCTGCGAGCGCAGCTCGCGTCGGCGCGGGGCTTGCGGGCTCGTCTTCTTCGCCATGGTGACCTCCTGCGCGGCGCCTGCCCTTTATCTATGTCAGTCGTTAATGCGTTCCGCCTCGACGGAAACTTAATCCAAGTCGTCGCTAACTCAACTCAGCTGCCGAGTTCCGGCCTAGGTATCGACCCCGAGCCGGTCCGATGATCTTCCCGTTACGGTAGACCGGAACGCCCCGCAGGAAGGTGCTCTTCACCCGGCCCGTGAGTTGGAGCCCCTCGAACGGCGAATAGCCCTGCTTGGATTCGGACTCGGCGGCGCGGATCAGGAAGCTTTCATGCGGGTCGACGAGAGCGATGTCGGCGTCGTAGCCCGGAGCGATGTCGCCCTTGTGGCGCAGGCCGAATCGCCGCGCCGGCGTCCAGCTCAGAAGCTCGGCCACGCGGTTATAGGACAGGCCGCGCTTGCCGCCTTCGCTCAGCACGCCCGAGAGCAGGTACTCGGTGCCGCCGAACCCCGCTTTCGCCAGCCAGATATCGGTCGGATCGTCCTTCGACCATTTCTGCTCGGCCGAGCAGCAGGCGTGATCGCTGACGATCCAGTCGATCTTGCGGTCGAGCACGGCCTGCCATAATGCCTCGACGTCCTCGCGCGGACGGATCGGCGGATTGACCTTGGCGTGAACGGCGCATTCGCAATCGACATCCAGCAGCAGATGGCCGACCGTTACTTCGCGACGGAACGCGATGTGCGGAAAGACCTGTTGCATGGTCCAGGCTGCATCCACCGCCTTGCGCGAGCTCAAGTGCAGCAGGTTGATGTTGAGGCAATCGGTTTCGTTGGCGAGATACGAGGCGATCCAGATGGCAAGACCTTCCGAGTGGGGAGGGCGGGCGGCGCTGTAGGCGCGCAGCCCGGTCAGCTTGCCTTCGCGCTCGACGATTTTCGTGTAGGCGTTGAGGATTTCCGCCAGCTCGCAATGAAGGCTGACGCTGATGGCGGCGGCACGTTCGGGATATTTCGCCATCAGACGCTGCGCCGAACGCATGATGAATTCGAAATGGGCGATGTCGTAGCGGTCCTCGGGCCCGATCATCAGAAATTCATGCTGGTGGGACGACCGTCCGTGCAGCCCATACCCGCCATAGAACATGAAGATCTTGAACGAGGTGATGCCGTGGTCGAGGACGAGATGCTCCATCTCATCAATGTGGCCGGCCTCGATCGGCGCAACGTGATAGCCGTAATCGACCCAGAACCGCCCCTCGGATTGGTTGAGCACCTCGGGCATGAAGTCGCGGTAAGGACCGCCGCGGTTCAGATAGTAACGCCCCGTCCGGATGTAGTTCAGGCTCGAAGTGACGCCGCCCATCGCCGCCGCCTTGCTCTCCGAGACTGCGTCCTGGGCAAGCGGCGCGTAGATGCCGATATGCATGTGAGCATCGACGCAGCCCGGAAACGCCAGGAGATTCTTGGCGTCGAAGACCTGCTTCGCCTGTTCGGCCTGGACCTCGGGCGCAAGGCGGGCGATCTTTCCATCCTTGACCGCGATGTCGAGGCAATCCACCGACGTCTTGTTGGGGCGTACCACCCGGGCGTTCTTGATCACGAGGTCGAACAGCTTTTCCATTTCACCGACCGGTCTCTCTCTTCGCGCTCGGCGGCGATGCCGAAGATTCGTAGCGTTTGCCGAGCGCGAGCATCTCCGGCGTTCCGATCAATTCATTGAGGCCGATGAAGTCGAGCATGCGGGAACGGAACGGCTCCGAGGTTCCGTGCGCGGCGAGGGCGGCGTAATATTCGCGCGCCGTGCGCGCCAGCGCGCGCACGATGCCGCCGGGGAAGATCACCAGCGCAAAACCCAACGTCTCGAGCTCGGCAGCCGACAGCGGCGGGGTTTTGCCGCCCTCGACCATATTGGCCATCAACGGCACGCCGGTAAGCGCCGGCGGAATGCGCGCAAGCTCGGCGTGCGTCTTCGGCGCCTCGACGAACAGCACGTCGGCACCGGCGTCACGGTAGAGCGTGGCGCGCTCGATGGCGCGTTCGAAACCCTCGACCGAGACCGCGTCGGTGCGCGCGATCAGGAGCGTCTCGCGCGAACGCCGGGCATCGAGCGCGGCCTTGATCTTGCCGGTCATCTCGGCCGCCGGGATCAGGACCTTGCCGTCAAGGTGACCGCAGCGCTTGGGAAAATCCTGGTCCTCGAGTTGGATCGCGCGCGCCCCCGCGCGCTCGATGAGCCGCACGGTACGTGCGACGTTGAGCGCGTTGCCATAGCCGGTGTCGGCGTCGACGATCAGCTCGGCGTCGACGCGGTCGCGGATCATGCCGACGGTCTCGACGACCTCGGTCATCGTCACGAGACCGATGTCCGGCCGGCCGAGCCGGGTATAGGCGATCGCCGCGCCGGAAACGTAAAGCGTTGCGAAGCCCGCCTGTTCGGCGACCAGCGCGGTGAACGCATCGTAGACGCCGGGCGCGACCACGATGGGCTTCCTCGTGAGTCGCGTGCGCAGGTTCACCGCATCAGCCATCGTCATAGTCCGAGATAGGCGAGTTTGAGGTTCGGGTCGTCGCGGATATCGGCTGCGTTGCCATGTAGCACGAACACGCCGTTTTCGAGGATATAGGCGCGGTGCGCGACATCGAGGCTCTGCACCACGTTCTGTTCGATCAGGAGGACCGCGATCCCTTCCGCGTTGATGCGGCGGATCAGCGCGAACAGCTCCTCGACCAGCAGCGGCGAAAGACCGAGCGAGGGCTCGTCGAGAATGAGCAATTTCGGCTCCGCCATCAACCCACGGCCGATTGCCAGCATCTGCTGCTCGCCGCCCGAGAGTGTCCCGGCGCGCTGCGACTGCCGTTCGGCGAGCCGCGGGAAGATCGCAAATACCTGCGCGCGGTTCGCTTCCCGGCGGTCGCGGCCGCGCCGGTAGCTGCCGAGGTCGAGATTTTCCCTGATCGTCAGGTTGGGAAAGACGCAGCGCCCCTCCGGCACGTGAATCAACCCACGCGCGACGATTGCCGCCGGCTGCTCGCGCTCGATTGCGCTGCCGGCGAAACGGATGGAGCCGCGCGTGGCGCGCAGCACGCCCGAGATGGTGCGGTTGAGCGTCGACTTGCCGGCTCCGTTCGAGCCCAGCACGGCGACGATTTCGCCCGCAGCGACCGCAAGATCGATCCCGCGCAGCACTTCGGTGCCGCCGTAGCCGGCGGCAAGTCCGCTGACCGAAAGCAGCGCGTCAGGCATGCGCGCCTCCGGCGGCCGAAAGGCGCGCCGCGGCGCCATGGCCGAGATAGGCTTCGACCACGCGCGGATCGGCGACCACGGCGGCCGGCGCGCCTTAGGCGATGATGCGGCCCTCCGCCAGCACGAAAACGTGCTCGGCAAGGCTCATCACCGCCTGCATCACGTGCTCGATCATCAGGATCGCGATGCCGCGATCGGCGAGCGCGCGGACGATCGGCACCATCGCGGCGACCTCCGCCGGATTGAGGCCGGCCAGCACCTCGTCGAGCAGAAGCAGCTCGGGTCCGGTCGCGAGCGCGCGTGCGAGTTCCAGGCGCTTGCGGCCGGCGACCGTGAGGCTCGCCGCCGGCCGGCCGAGCAGGTCGCCGAGGCCCACGGTGCCTGCGACCTGCGCCGCCGCATCGAGCGCGTCGGCGCGCGCGCGTCGTGTGAGGTGCGCGCCGATGGCGACGTTGTCGTGCACCGTGAGGCCGGCGAACGGTTGCGCGATCTGGAACGTGCGGGCGATGCCGCGCCGCGCCAGAAGATGCGGCGGCATGCCGGTGATGTCCGTGCCGCGGTGAAAGATGCGGCCTTGGCTCGGCGCCAGGAACCCGCTGATGATGGAAAACAGCGTGGTCTTGCCGGCCCCGTTGGGCCCGATCAGCGCGGTGATGCGGCCCGTTTCGGCGGCGAGCGAAACGTCGTCGACGGCGAGCACGCCGTCGAAGCGTTTGCATACGCGCTCGACGCGAAGCAGCTGCTCATCCATGCGCACGCTCCCGTACCGACTGCCTCCGGCGCGCAAAGCGCGCGCCGAGGTCCACCAGCACGCCTGCAATTCCGCGCGGGGCGAAGGCGACGATCAGGATGAGCACGCTGCCGTAAATGACGAGGTCGAGGCCGGGCGCATCGCCGGTGACGAGCTTGGTCGATTCGCCCAGCGTCTTGACGACCAATGCGCCGAGCAGCGGGCCGAACACGGTGCCGACCCCGCCGACGATGGGTGCGAGCAAAGCCTCGATGGAAATCCACGGCCCGTAGGCGATGCCGGAATCGATGAACAGAAAATACTGTGCATAGAAAGCTCCGCCGGCGGCGGTGATTGCGGCGGAAGCCGTCATGGCGGCGAGCTTGAACCGCGCGGCGTCGACGCCGAGCGCCTTCGCCGCATCCTCGTTTTCGCGCACGGCGACGAGCCACGCGCCGAACCGGCTGTGCTCGATCCCCCGTGCGACGACGAGCGAGACGGCGGTGAGCGCCAGAACGATCCAATAGAACGGCGCGCGGCTCTGGAACTGGAACGCCTGCGGCCGCAGGTCGAGCGTGATCAGCATGCCGACGCCGGCGCCCGTGATGGGTGCGACGCTCGCAAGAATGCGCAAGACCTCGGCAAACGCCAGCGTGACGAGGGCGAAATATGAACCCTTCAATCCCGCGCGGAAGGCGAGCGCGCCGATCGCGGCGCCGAGGAGGGCGCCGCCGGCGATCCCGAGCGCGAATCCGGCCCACGCGTTGACGCCGTAGCGCATCTGCAGGATCGCGGTGACGTAGGCGCCGGTGCCGAAGAAGGCCGCATGGCCGAAAGAGTATTGCCCGCCATAGCCGCCGAGCACGTTCCAGCCCTGGCCCACCAGGGCGATCAGCAACGCGACGGTGAGGAAATTGAGCACGACGTTGGAGGCGGTGAGCAACGGCACGGTCGCGAGCACGGCGGTGACGAGCAGAATGTGCGCGATCGAGGGTCCCCTCATGCCCGCTCCCCGAACAGGCCGCTCGGGCGGAACAGCAGCACCAGGATGAACATGACGAAAATGCCGATCTGCCCGAGCGATTCCCCGAGATAGAGGCCGGACAGGCTCTCCACCACGCCGATGAACAAGCCGCCGACGAGCGCGCCCGTCACCGATCCCATGCCGCCGAGCACGACGATGGTGAAGGCGACGAGCACGAAGGCGTTGCCGACGTGCGGATTGACGTAATAGGTCGGGATCAGCAGGCAGGCGGCAATGGCAAGGCACGCGGTGCCGAGGCCGAAGGTGACCGCATAGATGTGCGCCACGTCGATGCCGGAAAGCTCGGCGCCGAGCTTTTCCTTGGCGACCGCACGGATCGCCTTGCCGGTGTCGGTCAGGGTCAGGAGCAGCCACAGGACGAGCGCCACGGCGAGCACGACCCCGAAGGCCACGACTCGCGGCACCGCAACGAACGCGATCCCGAGGTCGACGACGTTGAACGCATAATCGAGGTTGAGCGTGCGCGTATCGGCGCGGAAGGCGAAGAGCAGGGCGTTCTCGATCACCACCGCGAGCCCGAGCGTCACCAAGAGGACGTTGCGGTCCTCGCCATGGCCGGCCGGACCGATGACGAATCGCTGCAAGCCGTAGCCCAGCGCGAAGAACAGCGGGGTGAGCGCGATCGCCGCGACGTAGGGATCTATCCCGAGGAGCCGGTGCGCGAAGAACGCCGCGAACATGGCGGCGGTCAGCAGCGCGCCGTGCGCGAAGTTGATGATGTGCAGGACGCCGTAGATCAGGGTGAGCCCGAGCGCGACCAGCGCATACAGCGCGCCGGTCAGGAGCCCGTTGAGGACGGCGGAAACGAGGATGACCGGCGACAGCATGCGACGATCGAAAGCAGCGACGCTCTAGGCCGCTCAGGCGCGCGGCATCGGAAATACCGGCTTCGCCGTGGCGAACGTCTGCGGGAAGATCACCTGGATGTCGTTGTCGAGAACCTGGGTGTTGACCGGCGCGGCGCCCTGGTTCTGGCCGTTGACGAACCTGGTCGGGCCGTAGGGCATCACGTGGCCGGAGAACGTCGAGCCTTCCAGCGCCGCGATGAGCTTGGCACGCTCCGCGCTCCCGCCGCGCTCCAGCGCGTCGGCGATGAGGAGGACGCACGAGAAGTTCATGAACACCTCGTAGGTATAGAACTGCCCCCTGTCCTCGACCTTCTTCTTCAGCGCCAGCGCCTTGGGATTGCGCGGATCGAACCAATGATTGCAGTCCATGATGTATTGCGCGGCTTCGGGGAACTCCTTGACGAACTTGTAGGAGGACGCCGCGCCGCCGAGCACTGAATAGATGCCTTTCGGACGCACGCGCTGTTGCTGCATGGTGCGGGCGAGCAGCACGTATTCGTTATAGTAGTTTGCCGGGATCACCAGATCCGGATTCTGCGCCCTGATTTTCAGCACCACGTTGTTGAAATCGCGGGTCGGTGTCGGATGCGGAATGGTCTCGAGCACCTGGAAGCCGCGCTCGGGCAGTTGCGCGTCGAGCAGCTTGGCGAGTCCCGATCCGAACAGGGAATCCTCGTGCACGATCATCACCGTCTTGGCCGGCTTGCCGGCCTGGTCGTTGATGGTGACGAGGTTGTCGAGCGCGGTCTTCGCGATCACGCCGAAGCCGGGGCCGAACCGGAACGTGTTCTTGAGGCCGCGCGTGACGATGTTGTCGGCGACGCCGACGTCGACCAGATAGGGCAGGTCGTAGCGGGCGGCGGTCTGGCTGGCGGCGAGGCAGATCGAGCTGGCGTAGCCGCCGACGATGGCCGCAACGCCCGCTGCGTTCATCTTCTCGACCTCGGCATTGCCGCCTTCCGGCGTCGACTGCGCGTCGCCGAGCAGCGCCTCGATCCTGGCGCCGCCCAGCGCCTTGATGCCGCCTGCCGCGTTGATCTCCTCGATCGCGATCGTTGCGCCGAGCCGGCCCTGCTGGCCCGAATAGGACAGCGCGCCGGAGACCGGGTGCAGCACGCCGAGCTTCACGGAAGCGCCCTCAGCGCGCAGCACCGCCGGTGCATCGATGAGACCGGTCGCCGCGCCCAACGCCGTCGCCTGCAACAAACGGCGGCGCGTCACCCGTGCTGACCAATGCGACATTGAACCCTCCCTGCGACGTGAGGCGATGAGCCTAACATTGTCCGGCGATGCCTTCTATATTGCGCTAGGCGCGTCGAGACCCGTGAGAAATCCGGGTTAATACCTTTTGGTCCGCATGAGCGAGCATTCGACCCTGTTCGACAAGCTGTGGGCGGCGCACGAGATCGCGCGTCGCGACGACGGCGAGGCGCTGCTGTGGGTCGACCGTCATTACGTGCACGAGGGATCGTTCAACGCCTTCGGCCAGCTCGCGGCGCGCGGCGCCGAAGTGGCCGAGCCGGGCCTGACCTTCGGCGTCGCCGACCATTACGTTCCGACGCGCGGCTCCCGGCGCGCAATCGCCGATCCCGAGATCGCCCGCATGGTGCGGACCCTCGAGGAGAACACCGCCGCGCACGGCATCGCGCTGTTCGGGCTCGACGATCCCCGCCAGGGAATCGTGCACGTGGTCGGGCCCGAGCAGGGCCTCACTCTGCCGGGGCTGCTGATCGTGTGCGGGGACAGCCATACCTCGACCCATGGCGCGCTCGGCGCCTACGCCTTCGGCATCGGCGCCTCCGAGGTCGCCCATGTGCTGACGACGCAAACGCTGTGGCAGCGCAAGCCGAAGCGCATGCGCGTCACCGTCGATGGGCGTCCGGCTCCCGGCATTGCGGCCAAGGACATCGTGCTCGCCATCATCGCGCGCATCGGCGCCGACGGCGCGACCGGCCATGCGATCGAGTTCGCCGGCTCCGCCATCCGTGCGCTGTCAATGGAGGGACGGCTCACGCTGTGCAACATGTCGATCGAAGCCGGCGCGCGCTGCGGCATGGTCGTGCCTGACGAATCGACCTTTGAATACGTGAAAAGTCGGCCCTTCGCGCCGAAAGGGGCGGCGTTCGAACAGGCGGTCGCGGCGTGGTCCAAGCTCAAGACCGACGACGGCGCGGAATTCGACCGCGAGGTTGCGCTCGACGCCGCCGCCATCGCGCCGATCGTCACCTGGGGGACGAGCCCGCAGGATGCCCTGCCGATCGATGCCAGCGTGCCGGATCCTGCCCGCGAGCGCGAGCCGGCGCACGCGCAATATGTGCGCGATGCACTCGACTACATGGGACTTTTGCCAGGCACGCGGCTTACCGACATCGCGGTCGACCGGGTGTTCATCGGCTCCTGCACCAATGCGCGCATCGAGGACCTGCGCGCGGCGGCCGCCGTCCTGACCGGGCGGGTCAGCAAGGTTCCCGGGCTGGTGTCGCCGGGCTCGTCCGCGGTCAAGCGCCAGGCCGAAACGGAAGGGCTCGACCGCATCTTCCGCGACGCCGGCCTCGAATGGGGCGAATCCGGCTGCTCCATGTGCGTCGGCATCAACGGCGACATCGTCGCTCCCGGCGAACGCTGCGCTTCGACCACCAACCGCAATTTCCGCGGACGCCAAGGACCGGGCGCGCGCACGCATTTGATGTCCCCGGCCATGGCCGCGGCGGCAGCGGTGACCGGAAGGCTGACCGACGTGCGGCTGCTGCTCGCCGGGCGCAGGGTTTGAGGCGCGCATGGACAAGTTCATCCGCCTGACCGCGACCGCCTGCCCACTCGACGTCGCCAATCTCAACACCGATCAGCTCATCCCGGCGCGCTTTCTGAAGTTGCCGCGCGCGGCCGGGCTCGGAGCCGTGCTGCTGCACGATCTGCGCTTCGATGCCGAGGGGCGCGAGCGGCCGGATTTTCCGCTCAACCGGCCGGCCTGGCGCGACGCCGGAGTGATCGTGGGCGCCCGCAATTTCGGCTGCGGCTCCTCGCGCGAGTCGGCGGTCTATGCGCTCTACGACTACGGCATCAGATGCGTGATCGCGCCGTCCTTCGGCGACATCTTCGCGGGCAACGCGGTGCAGAACGGACTGCTGACCGCGATCGTTTCCGACGACGAGGCGGCCACGCTCAGGGCCATGCTCGGCGAGAAGCCGGACCGGTCCCTGACGGTCGATCTCGAGCGGCAGACGATCCAATGCGGTGCCCAAACCTTCTGTTTTGCCATCGATCCGATCCGCCGCACGCGCCTGCTCAACGGCTGGGACGACATCGCGTTGACCGAGAGCTATCGCGACGAGATCGCCGCGTTCAAGGCGATCGATCGCGCGCGGCGCCCCTGGGCCGCGCCGGCGGGACGATGAATGGTGCCTCGTGAACGCCTCATACCGCGCAAGGTACTTAATTCATTGCGGGACCGGTATCAGTGGATACCCACCGCGGCGCCGAAGTTTCGACACCGAATTGTGATTGAGCGGGATCAAGCCCGCTCTTGCATTGCGGGCCACATCGCTGGCAAAGCCGTCGTCCGGAGTAAGTGGTCGATATGATCTCGTTTCCCATCAAGCTGTTTGCTTTCGCCGTCGGTCTCGGCCTTCTCCTGGCGTCGCCGGCCGACGCAGGGCAGTCGCGCAAGCATCGAAAGCACGTGGCGGCACCGACCGTCGTCACGGTCAATCCTTATTACCGCGGCGCGAACCTGTTCCCGGCCGGTCCCATCTTCTATGGCAACGAATATCTCGGCGACGATCCCGATCCGTTCATCCGGTTGCAAATCTGGCGAGACCTGGGCGCCCATTTCGGCGGCGGCCGTTAGCATCAACGGTCCGGCCACCCCATCGTCATGGCCGGGCGAGCCGCAAAGGCGGCGAGGGTTGTCCCGGCCATCCACGTCTTTCTTCGGATCTTAAGACGTGGATACCCGGCACAAGGCCGGGCATGACGGCGCGCTGGCTACTGAGCAGCCCGTGCTTGGTCTGCCGGCACGAACAACAGCTTGTCGATGCGTTTTCCGTCCATGTCGATGACTTCCACCTTCCAGCCGTCGATCTCGAAGGTGTCGCCTTCGACCGGAATGCGTGCCAGCCGCTCCAGCGCCAGCCCCGCGGCCGTGTGGAAGTCGCCGTCCGGCCGTTCCAGTCCGAGCTTGTCGACGAGAGCGTCGATCGACGCGCGCCCGTCGACCAGCCACGAACCGTCCAGCCGCCGCACGATGTCCTCCGACTTGCGGTCATGCTCCTTGGGCAGATCGCCGGCAATGGCTTCCAGCACGTCGGTGAGCGTGACCAGGCCGAGGAAGTCGCCGTATTCGTCGACCACGAACCCGACGTGCAGCGGCACGGCGCGAAACATCTCCAGCACGCGCAGCACCTGGACGTTCTCCGGAATGTAGATCGGTTCGCGCACGTTGCGCTCGACCTGCAGCCCGCGGCCGGCGATGAGATCGTCGACCAGGTCCTTCTTCTGCAGGACGCCGAGCGGGTGGCCGAGGTCGCCGCCGCGCGCCACGACCAGCCGCTGGAACGGGCAGTCGGCGATTTCGCGCGCGATGACGTCCGGGGGGTCGTCGAGGTCGATCCAATAGACGTCGGGGCGCGGCGTCATGATCGATGCGACTGACCGGTCGGCGAGCGCGAGCACCCCGTGGATCATCTCCTGCTCGACCTCGTCGATGACGCCGGCCTCGGTCCCCTCGGCGATGGCGAATTTCACCTCCTCCTCGGTGACGCTGTGGCCGCGCCGCTCCGGTATGCCGAATAGCTTGAGCAACCGCGCCGAGGTGCGCTCCAGCAGCCAGACGAACGGATGGAAAATACCGGCGATGACCTGCAGCGGACGCGCCACGCGCACCGCGATGATTTCAGGGCACGCGAGCGCGATCCGCTTCGGCACCAGCTCGCCGATGACCACCGACAGCGCCGTGATTGCGATCACCACCAGCACGACCGCGAGCTCGTGCCCGTGCGGAGCGACCCCGGGTATCCGGTCGAGCACCGGTCCGAGGCGCACGCCCAGCGTCGCCCCGCCGTACGCGCCGGAGAAAATGCCGATCAGGGTAATTCCGACCTGCACGGCGGACAGGAAACGGCCGGGATTGTCCGTGAGCGCCAGCGCCTGCTTGGCGCCGCGCCGCCCCGCTTCCGCCATGTGCTGCAGCTTGATACGGCGCGAGGACACCACCGCGATTTCGGCCATGGCGAAGAAACCGTTGAGCAGGAACAGGCCGAAAAGGATGGCAATCTCGAGCGCGACATCCATGGGAAGACCATAGCGGCACATGCGCCCGGTGCAATGTGGGTATCGGGCAGCCCGTTCCGGCGTTTGATTTTTGCCAGCGATTCCCGCTAGATCGGGTCAAGTACGGCCGGGACAGGACCGTGCCGGCGCGGGAGGATATCCATGCTTCGAACCATCGCGGCTTTCGACCGCATCGGCGAGGAGAACGCCTTCGCGGTGCTTGCGCGCGCAACCGAGCTTGCCTCCCAGGGCCGCGACATCATCAATCTCGGCATCGGCCAGCCCGACTTCCGCACGCCGGACCACGTGGTCGAGGCCGCCGTCAAGGCCTTGCGCGACGGCCACCACGGGTACACCCCGGCGGTCGGCATCAAGCCGTTGCGCGAGGCGGTCGCGGCCGACCTCTTCAAGCGCTTCAAGGTCGCCGTGTCGCCCGACGAGGTCATGATCATGCCGGGCGGCAAGCCCACCATGTTCATGTCGATCCTGATGTTCGGCGAGGGAGGTGCCGACATCCTTTATCCCGATCCCGGCTTTCCCATCTATCGCTCGATGATCGAGTACACCGGCGCCAAGCCGGTGCCGGTGCCGATCCGCGAGGAGAACGGCTTTGCGTTCTCGGCGGAGGAAACGTTGAAGCTGATCACGCCGCGCACGCGCCTGCTCATCCTCAATTCGCCCGCCAATCCGACCGGCGGCGTCACGCCCAAGCGCGAGGTGGACAAGCTCGTCGCCGGGCTCGAGCGCCACCCCGACGTGGCGCTGATGTCGGACGAGATCTACGACCAGATGGTCTACGACGGCGAGACGCACGTGTGCCTGCTCACCTATCCGTCGATCCGCGACCGCCTGATCCTGCTCAACGGCTGGTCCAAGACCTATGCGATGACCGGCTGGCGGCTCGGCTACGCGGTGTGGCCGGGCAAGCTCTACGACTATGCGCGCAAGCTCGCGGTCAACCTCTATTCCTGCGTCAACGCCGCGACGCAATGGGCGGGGCTGGCGGCGCTCACCGGCCCGCAGGGCGACGTCGCCAAGATGGTCGCCGAGTTCGACCGCCGCCGGCGGGTCGTGGTGGACGGCCTGAACAAGCTTCCCGGCATCGCCTGCGCAACGCCGAAGGGGGCGTTCTACGCGTTTCCCAACGTCACGCGCACCGGGTGGAAGGCGAAGGCGCTCGCCTCGGCGCTGCTGGACGACGCCGGCGTCGCCATCATCGGCGGTCCCGATTTCGGCATCCTGGGCGAGGGCTACGTGCGGCTCTCCTATGCCAACTCCACCGAGAACATCCTGCGCGCGCTCGACCGCATGGGCGAGTTCCTCACCTCGAGGAAGGCGGCGTGACACCAGCCGCCTTGATCTTGACTCGTCATGCCCGGCCTTGTCCCGGCCATCCACGTCTTTAAAATGCGAGTCGCTATAAAGACGTGGATGGCCGGGACAACCCTCGCCGCTGTGGCGGCTCGCCCGGCCATGACGATGCGGATAGGTCGCGATCAAAGACCGCGAGTATTAATTGTCTCGGCGAGAACGGCCGTCATACATGCTCGGATCATTGTGGCGGCTATCCTTTGGCTGGGCATTCTGCCATGCGCGGCGCAAAGCGATTCCGCAGCGGCGCCGAAGCAGAGCGGGGCATGGCGACTCGACTCCATCCAGGACGCGGATTCGCAGGAGGAGAATTTCTCAATTCGCACCGCGGCGGCCGGCAACGAGGACGCGACGTTCAGCCTTTGGTGCAAGCGGGATGCGACTCTCTACTATTTCGCCATTCGAGATCATCGACTGGCAAAGCTTCCGCGCGGTGAGGAGGCCGCCGTTACGGTGCGGATCGGGGACCGGGAACCGGCGCGGTTTCTCGCCGCGTCCGCGGGCGGCGGGAGCGTCATCATCCAGGAAATCGTGCATCAGACCGCGTTTACATTGATCTTGGCGTCGCTTAGTCAACGTGGCGCCGCGACCGTCGAACTATCGATCGCCGATCTCCAATGGGTTTTCTCGTTGGATGGCTTCGCCGACTCGATGCAATCCTTGATCGAGCATTGCAAATTTGTCCCCGATCCGGGGCGAGCGCAGCAAAGTCGTTAGAGAGCACTGGCTCAGTCCCGTCACCCTACAGCGATCCGTCCTCGGGATGACGATCAACGTCAAGCGCCGCCGGTATCACTCCTGGAACGCGACGGTCGTTCCCTTCTTGACCATGGCGGCCAGCGCCCTGGCGTCCCAATTGGTCAGCCGGACGCAGCCGTGCGAGGCGGTCTTGCCGATCTTCTCCGGCTCGGCGGTGCCGTGGATGCCGTAGGTCCTCGCGTTCAGGTTCATCCACACCGACCCGACCGGGTTGTTGGGGCCCGGCGCGATCTTCAGTCGTTTCTCGGCCCTGACCCCGGCAAAGTTGAATCGAGGATTGTAGTAATAGACCGGATAGCGCACGACGCGGGTGATCTTGAGCGTGCCGGTCGGCGCCGGCTTCTCGTCGCTGCCGATGGAGGCGGGATAGAAGCCGACCAGCTTCCCGCCGCGATCGAAGGCGCGCACGAAGCGCCGCCCCTTGTTCACCTCCAGTCGGGTTACCTCGGTCTTCGGCGGGGTTCGGTTCACGTTGGCAACGACGATGACCGTGCCGGGCAGGTCGAACGGCCTGCCGGGATTGAGCTGCTGCAGCAAATCCTCGTCCATATGGAATTTTTCCGCCAACAGCTCGACCGGACCGGTGTAGGCGAGCCGCCTGAGCCCGACCATCTTCTCCATGCTGTCGGGAATCTCCAAGGCGAAGGGTCCGCTCGCTTCGTCACTGGTGATGACGTAATTGATCAGCGCCGGCTCGGCCGACGTCGCGCCGAGCTTCGACCAGGTCGGCTCATCCGGCTCGCCGGTCGTCTCCAATCCGTTCTGCTCCTGGAAAGCCCGCAGCGCATTGGCGAAATTCCCACTGGCGCGCCCGTCGATCACGCCGGAAGAAAAGCCGGCCCGGTCGAGCAGCACCTGCGCCTTGATCAGCACGGCGCGCGATGTCCTCTGATGGGCGGTCGAGAAATCGGCGGCGTTGACGTCCGCCGGCGTCAATTCGCGCGCAAATCCATGATCGGCCGATATGGCGCCGACCGCTGTCATAAAAGCCGCTGCAAGATGCTTCGCCAGGATGGCCATGGGGAGGTCTTTGGTGCCTGAACGAACGCCAAAGTTCAATGATTGGCCGTGGTTGCCGTTCGACGCAATCGGTATTCGCGGGGGGTACGATGCGGGCCTGACGCAAGCAGTAAATCTCAATTGCGTGTTAACATTCAACGGAATTTTATCGGGAGGGAGACCAATGCACGACCACGGGCTTTCCGAAGAGCAACGGCTGATGCGGCAGAGCTGCCGCGCCTTCGTCGACGACGTCGTCATTCCGTTCATGCGCCGCAACTGGCAGCGCGAATGGATCATGACGCCGGAGGACCGGCTGCCGCCGGAGATCCTGGAAGGGGCCGACAAGATCGGCATCCGCACCCTCGGCGTGCCGGCGGAGTTCGGCGGCACCGAGCTCGATCCCGCCTCCGAGGTGCAGACCTTTGCGATGATCGCGGAGGAGATCGCGCGCGGCGATTCCGGGCTCTCCGACAAGCTGGTGCAGATCTGGAAGGTCTCCGTGCTGTTGCGGAACCTGGCGCCGCGGCATCTGCAGGAACGCTGGTTCCCGCGCATCGTCGCGGACCCGCAGTTCCTGCTCGCGCATTGCCTGACCGAGCCGCGCGGCGCCTCCGACCGCTGGCTCCCTTACAACGTGCCGGAAGCCGCGATGCAGACCAGGGCGGTGAAGAAGAACGGCGAATGGGTGATCAACGGCCGCAAGCAGTTCATCTCCAACGGCTATGACGCCAAGCTCTACGTCGTCTACGCCAACACCAATCCCAAGGTGGGCTTGCAGCAGGGGACGTCGAGCTTCCTGGTGCCGCGCGATGCGCCCGGGCTCACGGTGGCGCGCTGCAACGAGACGATGGGCGGCCGGTTCATGAACAACGGCGAGATCGTGTTCGAGGATTGCCGCCTGCCCGCGGACCACCTGCTGGTCGAGAACGACGCGCTCGGCAAGGCCGGCGTCTACTTCCGTCCCGGCAAGATCATCCAGGGCGCGAAGAACCTCGGCGTCGGCATGCGCGCCTTCGAGGTCACGTCCGACTATGTGCAGAACTACGTGCAGGGCGGGCGCATTCTCATCAAGCATCAGGCGGTGGCGCTGCGCCTCGCCGACATGGCGACCCGCCTCGAGGCGGTGCGCGCGTTGCTCCGCCGCGCCGCGCGGGCGGTCGACGACGACGCCCCTGACGCCGAAACGCTGGTCAACATGGCGAAGGTTTTCGCCTCGGAGGAGATCCTGAAGGTCGCCCAGCACGCCCTCGAGCTGCACGGCGGCAATGGCGTGATGCTCGATTTCGGCGTGGAGAAGTTATTCCGCGACGCCGCGATCTTCCTGCACATGGACTCGACCGTCGATATCTCGCGCTTCAAGATCGTCAAGTCGATGTTCCCCCACACGGCGGGGAAATACGCCGGGCCGGAGGCGTAGGCCTGTAGATGGGGTAACGGGCGGGCGGTCGTCCCTCAAACTGATGGTGTCGACGGAGTCGGGCATGGTGCCTGCTCCAAGCATCATCGAGGGACGACCATGGACCATTATGCTGGAATCGACGTGTCATTGGAATGCTCGA
>WNGA01003734.1_pt1 | contig 22773 bp, 20 predicted proteins | sample 5400061 | NCBI WGS metagenome assembly WNGA01 (sample SAMN13153366, study PRJNA577476) | soil metagenome | isolation source: 100 cm soil or saprolite under grassland replicate 2 | place: USA:California | collected 2016-06-15
CGCCGCCTTTGCGGTCATTTACAACAACACCAATGGGACGGAACGATTTATCATGGGCGGGACGGATTTTGTTCTGATCCCGGCAGTGATGATCGATCAGAATTCCGGCGAGGCGTTGCGCAATTATGTGAAAACGAACCCTGCGGCGCTGGCGCAGATACGACTCAACGCCGCCCATTATTCATTCAACGTGACCGGCACGCTGATCTGCGAACATGTGGCGGTGCGCGTGCAGACCGATCATTCGCGCCGCGGCGACGTGCGCATCACGCTCCTTTCACCGCAAGGCACCCGCAGCGTGCTCCAGCATCTCAATTCTGATGAGTCGGCCGGTCCAACCGACTGGACTTATTATTCAACACTCCACCTTGGCGAGTGCAGTGCCGGCACGTGGACGCTCAGCGTGAGCGACGAACAGTTGTTGGATTTTCAAGGGTTGACCCATACCGGCTTGGTTCAACTCGTCGCCCTGACCCTCTCTGGCGTGGCCATCACCGACACCGACCACGACGGACTCGATGACACCTGGGAAATGACGCATTTCAACTCCCTGGCCTATGGGCCCCAGGACGATCCCGACGGCGACGGCTATTGTAATGCGCGCGAACAAATCAAGGGAACGGATCCGAACGCAGCGGACGTGCCGTTCAAGCTCGATCTCTCGCCGTGGAACGAGCGACTGGTCCGCTTGAGCTGGCCGGCGGTGACGAATCGAAATTACGAAGTGCTCGCCGGCACCAACCTCGGTCCGCCGCTGACTGTCGTGACGAATTTGCCCGGACATTTCCCCGAAACCGAATGGTTCAGGCCTTTCACGAACCTGGCGGACCAGTTCTTCCGCGTGCGGGCCGCGTCGCCGTAAAAAGGAAAGAGAAAGGGGTCAGTCCTCACTATTGACACTAGTGTGAAAAATTTGGTACTCTTTGGGTCTATGCCGCGCAAGCTGCGAGTGGAATATGAGGGAGCCATTTATCATATAATGAATCGGGGTGATTGGGAAGAGCCCATCTTCAAAGATGACGCCGACCGGGAGCGTTTCCTGGAAACGCTGGCCGAGTGCTGTGCCAAGACCGACTGGCAAGTGCATGCGCTCTGCCTCATGCGCAACCATTTCCACTTGGTGGTGGAAACGCCCAAGGCCAATTTGGTCGCCGGGATGAAGTGGCTCCTGGGTACCTACACCGGTCGGTTCAATCGCCGACACAAGCTCTTTGGACATTTATTCAGCGGGCGCTACAAATCCTTGATCGTGGACGGGAGCGGCAATGGCTACTTGCGGACGGTCTGCGATTATGTCCACCTGAATCCAGTGCGGGCGAAGACACTCAGCCGCGAGGCACCGCTGCATTCCTATCGATGGAGCAGTTACCCGTGGTATGTGGCCGGGCCGGGAAAGCGGCCGGTATGGCTACGTGTAGATCGGCTGTTGGGGGAGATGGGAATCCCGAAAGACTCCAAAGCCGGACGGAAGTATTTCCAACGGGAGATGGAGGAGCGGCGGCGCCGGGAAGATCCTCGGCAATACAAGGCCCTCCGGCGGAGTTGGTGTTTTGGGGACAAAGCTTTTCGCAAGGAGCTGCTGGCGCAGATGGCCGAGCGGGTCGGGGAGAGTCATTATGGGGGGGAGCGGCGGGAGAGCGGGGAGGAGAAAGCCGAGCGGATTGTGGATGAGGAACTTCGCCGGCGGGACTGGACGGAGGCGGAATTGGAGCGTCGGCGCAAGGGCGATGCGCAGAAGGTGCGGATCGCGGCGCGACTGCGCCGGGAGAGCATCATGACGTTGAAATGGATTGCGGATCGATTGCGCATGGGAAGCTGGACGCACGTGTCCAACTGCCTTAGAGCCGTCAAAATGAAATGAAAGTGTCAATAGTGAGGACTGACCCCTATGCGGCAGGGTTTAGTTTTTCGCGGCGCTGTAGCCGCGGATGAAACCGATGCACTGCGCAACCTCGGGCACCGAGGTTTCCCAATGATATTCGTACTCGACGGAAATGTTACCCTGGAAGCCCTGCTGTTTCAGCTCGTCCAGAATGGCCGGAACGTCGCAAATGCCCGTACCGTAGGGCAGGTCGTGCGCGTCGAGTTTGCCGAACTCGTTCAAGTCTTTCAAGTGACTGCTGATGATCCGGCCTTTGAGAATACGCAGGCACTCGACCGGTTTCAGGCCTGAGCGCGCCCAATGCCCGGTGTCCGCGCAGGAGCCGATGCGGGCATCGCGATTCTTTACAACCGACAGAACGTAGTTTGGGTCCCACATTTTATAGCCCGGATCGTTCGGCCTCTTCGGGTGGTCGTGGAACCCGACGCGGACATCATATTCTTTGACCAGCTTTTCGATGGTGTCGATGGCATCAACCGATTCTGTGGTGACGCCGTAGAGGCCGAGCTTTTTGGCGAACTCAAAAATCTTGCGCGCCTGCGCTTCATCCCTGGGAATGCCGACCACCCCATAGTTGACGGCTTTAAGATGATATTTGGCGAGTTGGGCTTTCACCTTTTCAACGACGTCGTCGGACGCATTGTGGTCCCACTTCACGCTCGGCTCTTCCGGACTGAGCTTCTGGCCGGGATAAAACTCGATGACCTTGCCCCCGGCTTGCGCGGTTTTCTCGATCGCCTCGAATACTGAGAAGTGATTGAAGGTGTAAGCCTGGCAGCCCATGGCGAAGCCGCCGGTCTTGTATTCGTCGGGAATGTTGTCCGCGGAAATGGAGGCGGTGGTCAGCATAGCCGTCAGTGCCAGGCAAAGAGCGGACACAATTGATTTCATCGTCATAGTTTTCTCCTGAGGTTTAAGGGATCGGCAAATTGGACCGTCAAGGCGGTGTAGTGTCAAAACAAAAGCTGCCGGCCGAAGATCGGGTTGGCAGATTGTTCACGGGACAACCACCCGGAGCAACTGTCGTTGAAGGGAAAACCGCGCCGGCAGTTCGCCCACAATTTCACCGTCGAGTTCGAGCGGCGTTCGCGCGGGCGAAGTCAACGTGAACGTTTCGGCCTGGAAATGCTGCGCCCTGCCGGCGCTGCTCAAACGGCCGGTGACGAATCCCCACGCGCAGGCCACCACGGTGCCCCAGGTCACCCGCGGAAAAACGCAGACATCGAGCAGGCCGTCGGAAAGTTTCGCTTCGGGGAAGACAGAGATGGAACCGCCATAAAACCGGCCATTGCCAATGAGCACCTGTTCGCCGATCAGCGGGCGCTGGATGCCGTCCGCCGAGATTTTGGATTGCTCGGCGCGCAATGCCTTCAAGGCCGCCACCACGTAGGCCAGAAACCCGATCTGCTTCTTGTGATTCCATTCCACCAGTTCGACCGCCCGCGCATCGAGGCCGGCGCCCGCCAACTGAGCAAAGTAGCGCCGGCGCCGATGCCCGTTGGCCCTGAATTCGACCTGCGGCAAATCAATGGCCAGTTCGTGTCCCCGCCGGATGGCGGCCCAGGCCCGCTTCAAATTGAGCGGCATGCCCAATTCGCGCGCGAAGACGTTGATGGTGCCCAGCGGCAGCACGCCCAGGCGAACGCGGGAGAAATTAGCCGGATCGTCGCCGATGCCGTTCAGCACTTCGTTCACGGTCCCGTCGCCGCCGGCGGCGACGATGATATCGAAACCCTGGCGCGCCGCTTCGGCGGCGAGCAGACGGCCGGCGCCGGGCGCGGTGGTGGGTTTCAGGGCGCACTCGGCGCCGATCGAGTCGAGGTGCCTGCGAAAACGTTTGGCTCGTTCGCCCCTGGCCGCCGGATTGAAGATGACGCAGATGCGCACGCGTTATTTTTCAGGAGTCGAGAAGCGGGAGTCCAGTGCAAAGCGCGCCGGCCCGAAACCGCGTCGCGTTTGCGATGAGTCCCCCGGGACCAGGGCGTGCGTGCGTTTTTTCAGCTATCAAACCGGACCGATCACGCCCCAAACGTCTTCGGTTTCTTCCGCGCTCCGCCAAAGGGATTGCCCCGCCGCGGCGCGCCGGCCAGTCGCGGCAGCCGGGAAGGAGCGATGCTGAGGTAAATCCAGCCGATGACCACGTGCAGCAACCAGGCGAACAGGAAACCAACCAGGTTCAGCCGGTTGAAACCGTAGAGAAAAATCGCGCCGCTCATCAGCAAGGCACCCGGCAACTGTGCCGCACCCGCCATGCGCCAGCAGCCGGGCCAGGTGACCTGGCGGTCGGAATAAAACGCGGCCAATCGCAACGGCAGCGAGTAGAGCGTCGCCAGGGCGAGCCAGATCGCCATCAGGCCAATCACCACGCTGGCCCCGATGCCAACCAGCAGAAAGGGCCGCCACGCGCCCCACCACGGTTCGGCCTCGGCGCGATTCAAGGCAACGGTCCATTGCTTGGGATAGGAAACGGTCAGGCAACCGAACAGCGAACAGGTGTGGAAACCGGCCCGGCCCAGCTTCAATTGCACGTCGGCAATCTGTCCGGCTGGACTGTCGCCCGCCGGATCAACGATGATGGACAAAAAGGTCCCTTCGCTCAGCCAGGCCGGCGCGGGTCCGTTCCATTCGAGTTGACCGCGCCGAATCGCGGCCTTGTCCGGCAGGCGCGCGATGGCCTTCTGAATCGCGGGAAACCACGCCGAAATCAAAAAGCAAAGCGCGCTCGCAGCGACCAGCAGCGCTGTGATGAATTGAACGAGAAACAATCGGCCAAACGAAGCCCGTGAAAAAGCGGCCACGCCGCCAAAGGTGATCGGCTGCCAGGGAGGCAAGGAGGGCGGTGTTTCCATCGTTGAACGAGGACATAATAAACCCGGCGCGCGAGGTAATTGAATCGAAATCCTCGCCGGGAAGACAACGTTGGCCGAAGTGGGCGGTGAAGCGGAATAAATTCCGCGCTCCGAAAACTCTTCGCGAAATTGACGGACTTTGGCAACCTCCCGCGCCCGGACCGGCCGGAGCCGGCATTGTCCAACCAGGAAGCCGAGGTCAACTCTGCGTTTCCGGCTTCGCCGGAGGCTGCTGAGCGCCTGTCGGCGGCGGCTGAACCACCGCGACCGGGAGCGGAAAACGGATTTTCATCACGTCATCCACCAGCACCTCCAGGTAATAGACGCCGGCGGCGGCAAACTCGACTTGCGGAAAAACGGTCACATTCGTGGCGTGGTGCGTGGCGTCCTGCAGCGCAAATTTCACCTGGCCTTTGCGCAGGACCGTGGTCTGGTCCGGCGCAATCAGGCGCACGTTCTCCGTGAACTGGCCGAAACCCGCGGTCCAACGGTTGAACACGCACAGTTTGAAGGCGGTGACCGGCACCTGCGGCACGCGCACGAAGCCGATGACACCGACGATGATAAAATTGCCATTGGCTTCGGGACGCACATCTTCGCACAACAGCGAACATTGCAGGTCAGGGAGAATACGGGTGGCGTTCATAGAGTGGCCAGTTCCGCGGCGCGAACGGTATTTTGCATCAGCATCGCGATGGTCATCGGCCCCACGCCGCCGGGGTTGGGCGTAATTTTTCCGGCGATGGGTTGGACGGCGGCAAAGTCCACGTCGCCGACCAAACGCGAGCCGCTTTTGGCGTTCGGATCTTTGATGCGATTGACGCCGACATCGATCACGGCCGCGCCGGATTTGACCATGCCGGCCTTGACGAATTGCGCGACGCCCATCGCCGCGATCAAAATGTCCGCCCGACGGCAATGGGCGGCGACATCGCGCGTCTGCGAGTGGCACAACGTGACCGTGGCATTGGCGTGTTTGGCTTTCTGAATCAGGATGGCGGCCATCGGTTTGCCGACGATATTGCCGCGGCCCAGGATGACGACTTCCGCGCCTTCGATCGGGAGCTGGGAGCGGATGAGCAACTCATGCACGCCCGCCGGGGTGCAGGGCAGAAAACCGGTGGTGTCCCCGAGCATCAACTTGCCCACGTTGACCGGATGAAAACCGTCCACGTCTTTTTGCGGCAGAACCGCCGCGTAAACGCGGGCCGGGGTGATTTGACGCGGCAACGGCGCCTGCACCAGAATGCCGTGAACCCGGGCGTCGGTGTTGAACTGCGCGATCCGCTCGAGCAATTCGGCTTCCGAAGTCGTCTCGGGCAGAACCTGGGTGATCGAAACGATCCCGAGCCGCGCGCTCATCCGCTCCTTCAGGCCGACGTAAACCTGCGACGCCGGGTCTTCGCCGACGCGCACAAAGGCCAGGCCCGGTTGCACGCCGCGCTGTTTGAGGGCGGCAATGCGACGGGAAGTCTGGGCGTGAATTTGTTCGGCCAGGGCACGCCCATCAATGAGGTTAGCCAACGACATCAGGGAACCACCTGAATCGACTCGACTTCGATGATGGGCGTGCTGCTCCAGCGCTGGTCGATGAGTTCTTCGCCGGACACGATGACCTTTTTGCCGGCGAATTTCTTCAGGAGGATGTCTTCGCTTTCGCTGTGGAGGAAATTGACGATCCGGCGACTCTCCCGATTTTCCAGGGCGAAGGTTGTGGGCGCTTGAACGCTGCGCGAGTAAACCACGGTGCCTTCGCGACTGACGATCCGTTTGGACGGTGCCGTGTCCGCGGGCGCGGCCGGCGCCGGCTGGGGCGCGGGCGCGGCCGGTTGGGGCGTTGGTTGCGGCGGAGGGGGAGCCGGCGTCGGCTCGACGGCGGGTGTGGGAGCCGGTTCCGGCTTGACGTTTTCAACGGTGGGCGGCGGCTGGGCGGGCGCCGGCTCTTTATTGGCCGCCAATTCGGTCGGCGCGGGAGCGGCGGCTGATTTTTCCAGCATTTCCACGGCCACGAACGCATAGGCGTTGGTCGGCGCTTCGATCTCCATCCAGTTGCCGTCCGTGCGGATTTCTTTGACTTCGGCGCCGCGTTCGAGGCGGCCGATGACGCTGAAATTTTCGCCGGGACCGGCGCGGAGATTCAGTCGCTTGATATTGACCGTGTGATTGTTGGTCTCGACGTAGGGAGCGAAGACCCAGACCGGCGTGTTGGGGGGGAGTTGGATTTTCGCCCATTTGGCCGGCTCGCCGCGTTTATGTTTTTTGGGGGTGACTTCCTCGAGTACCGTGACGGTCTCCCCTTTCTTCAATTGCGTGATGACCTCGCTGCCCTGCGTGGCCTGGGCCCGCACGTTGACGCGGTCCTTTTTCACGACAGCGGCTTCCTCGGCGCGGGCGGTCAACACCACCAGCCCGACTGCGACAGAAACTGCCCACGGCCATCGTTGAGTTGTCTTCATAGCGTTCAGGAGTAGAAGGATTATGGCCGGCCGTGTCAATGTTCGTGAGTTGCGACACGAGCGGCCTGGCTGCTGTTGGATAGTAAAGTTTTTATTTCCGGCCCGGTCAAGGTTCGCCATTTGCCCACCGGCAGGTCGCCCAGTTTGATCCGGCCGATTTGCGTGCGACGAAGTTGCGCCACGACCAATCCCTGCGACTCAAACAACCGCCGCACCTCGCGGTATTTGCCTTCCGCCAGCTCCACTTCGACCGCGCTGCGGGAATTGTTCGCGCTCAACAGCCGGGCCTTCTCCGCTTTCAGCCTTTCACCGTCATGGACCACGCCGCGAGTCAACTGACTCAAGACCTTCGGCTCGACCCGCCCTTCAACGATGGCCAGGTATTTTTTCCGGAGGCCGTAGCGCGGATGCGTCAATTGCAGACAAAACTCGCCGTCGTTGGTGAGAAAAATCAATCCTTCGCTGTTATAGTCGAGCCGGCCGACCGGGTAAAGGTTGTTCCATTCCCTGGGCAACAAATCGCCCACCGCGCGGCGTTTGGCCGGGTCGTGTCGGGAACAAATGTAACCCCGCGGCTTGTTCACCGCGACGTAGAGTTTGCGCCGGGCCTTGATCAGCGCGCCGTCCACGCTGACGCGGTCGCGCGCCGGATCGAGTTTCGTTCCCAACACCCGGACGATCTGCCCGTTGACCTCGACCCGCCCGGCCAGGATGATCCGTTCGCTGGCGCGTCGCGAAGCCACGCCCGCATCGGCAAGAAATTTTTGGAGGCGAACCATTGAAATGCGGAGTGCGAAGTGCGGAGTGCGGAATGAAGATGCGCCACCGGAGCAGCCGACGGATTCCGCGTTCCGAATTGCGCGCTCCGCATTCGGATCAGGCTTCGGGCTTGGTTTTGCGCAGGCCGGAAACACGGTCGCCTTCCTTCCACTGGCCGCGCTTCTTGAGCAGGGCGACGCGTTCGAAGCGTTTGAGCACATTGCGTTTGGCGCCGGTCGTGCCGAGGACGCGCAGACTCGAATGCTGGGACATAGGTTTGTTAAAAAGCGTTAAATCGTAACAACATATTGCCGCAAAATTGTCCGCCTCGTCGGCGGCCGCGGGACGGGACTTCTATCACAGCCGGAACCAAATGCAAACGGTTAATTTCCTTCGGAAAAGATCCGGAAGATCCGGTTGCCCGCGATGGAAGTTGAACCGGCACGCAGAATCGATATCATCCGAATCATCAATCGCTGGCAGCCGTCCAGTGGAACCGGCGTATCATGAAAGAATTCGCGAGAAAACTTGCCTGGCTGGCCGTGGCGCTGCTGGGTGCCTGGGCTTACCTTGTGCTCGCCGTGCGCCGCGGTGAACCGGTCAACTCGGCTTACCTCCTGGTGGCCGCGCTGTGCTCCTACGCCATCGGGTTCCGATTCTATTCCAAGTGGATTGCCGCCCGCGTTCTGGCGTTGAACGACCGGCGCGCTACGCCCTGCGAAGTGCATGACGACGGCAAGGATTTCGTCAAGACCAACAAATGGATCGTCTTCGGCCATCATTTCGCCGCCATCTCAGGCCCCGGCCCGCTGGTCGGTCCGGTGTTGGCCGCCCAGTTCGGTTACCTGCCCAGCGCGCTGTGGATCCTCATCGGCGTGGTCCTGGGGGGCGCCGTGCAGGACTTTGTGATTCTGTTCTGTTCCCTGCGGCGCAACGGCAATTCGCTCGCGCAAATGGTCAAAGAGGAACTCAACTCGACGGCGGGCTTCATCGGCATCGTCGCCATTCTCGCGATCATGATTATTCTGCTGGCGGTGCTGGCGCTGGTGGTGGTCAAGGCGCTGGCCGACAGTCCCTGGGGCGTGTTTACGGTGGGAGCGACTATTCCCATCGCGCTGTTCATGGGCGGCTACCTGCGCTGGTGGCGCGTGGGCAGAGTCATGGAGGCGTCGGCCCTCGGTGTCGTGCTCCTGCTGATGGCGGTGTGGGGCGGCCAGTACGTCCACAGCCACGGTCATCTGGCGACCCTCTTTTCGCTGAGGGACATCAATCTGGCGCGGGCGATCATCCTCTATGGTTTTGCCGCCAGTGTCCTGCCCGTCTGGCTGCTGCTCGCTCCCCGCGACTACCTCAGCACCTTCATGAAGCTCGGCACCATCTTCGCGCTGGCGTTTGGGGTGTTGCTGGTTTTGCCCGCCTTGAAATTTCCTGCGGTCAGCACGTTCATCGACGGGTCCGGGCCGGTGGTGGCCGGCAAATTGTTTCCGTTCTGTTTTATCACCATTGCCTGCGGGGCGATTTCCGGATTCCACACGCTGATTTCCAGCGGCACGACGCCTAAAATCATCACGCGGGAAAGTTATGCCCGACCGATCGGTTATGGCGCCATGTGTCTGGAATCGTTGGTTGCCATCATGGCCCTGATTGCGGCCTGCTCGCTCGACCCCGGCGTTTACCTGAGCATGAACATCAAAGGCGCGCCTGCCGAAACGGCGGCGAAAGTGACCGCGCTCGGTTATCCTGTGACCGTGGCCCGGATGGATCAACTCGCCGCTACCGTCGGCGAGAAGACTCTGTTTGGTCGAACCGGCGGAGCGGCGACGCTGGCGGTCGGGATGGCCGGTATTTTTCATCAAGCCGTCGGCCGGCGTTGGCTCGATCTCTGGTACCACTTCGCGATCATGTTCGAGGCGCTGTTCATCCTCACCACGCTCGACGCCGGCACGCGTGTCGGGCGCTACCTCCTGCAGGATGTCCTCGGCAACCTCTGGAAACCTCTGGGTGACCTGAAGGACATCAGGGCGAACGTCCTGGCCAGCGGTCTGATCGTGTCGGGCTGGGGATATTTTCTCATCCAGGGCGTGCGCGACCCGCTTGGCGGCATCAATTCCCTCTGGCCGCTGTTCGGCATTGCGAACCAGTTGCTCGCCACCATCGCGCTTTGCCTGGCCACAACCGTTATTTTGAAAATGGCGCTGCAAAGCGGAGCAGGCGTCCCGCTTGCCAGCGCCGGCGAAAAAACTGCCCCCCAAACTGAGACAGGCGGAGCGCCGATCCCGCGTTCGCCCTTGCTCGCGCTGGTAACCGTCGTGCCGCTGGTCTGGCTGCTGTCGGTCACGATGACGGCGGGGTTACAAAAGATTTTTCATTCCGATCCGAAAATCGGGTTCCTGGCGGCAGCAAAGGTTTACTCCGCGAAAATCGAAGAAGCTTATCCCGCGACCGGCGTGGCCAAGTCGGATGAGGCGCTGGCGGCCGCTCCGCTTGCCCTGGAGTCCAATAAAAGTCTCCTTTTTAACAACCGGCTGGATGCGTTCGTGGCGGGCATTTTCCTGGTGCTCGTGGCATTGATCGTTGCGGTCAGCGTCCGCGAATGGGTCCTCCTGCTCGCCCGCAAACGACGGGCGACGTTGCGCGAGTCCGAGCCGGTCTGGCTGCCCGATTACGCCCTGGCGGAAGGCAAGCCACTGGCGGTGTTCAGCCTGTTGGCGCTGGCGTTGGCGCTGGCCAAGGAATTGTCCGGCGAGGCGGCGCTGGACCGCGCGCAACACGCGGCGAATGCGTGCGCCTGCGGTCTGCCGGAACAGCATCCGATCAATTTACTTGGAGACAACGATGGGAGACCCGCCCCAAGCAGGGAACAACTCTACGTTGAAACGCTTGAAAAGCGGTTCAATGGCATCAACCGGTGCTGTTGAGAGGCGAGAGGCGATGGGTGATAGAGGATGCCTGTCGATTATAGCCTCTCGCCTATCGCCTAATATTCGTATGCAGCGCATCGGCTTATTCGGTGGTTCGTTTGATCCGGTCCACCTCGGCCACCTGCTGGTGGCCCAGGCGGCGCGCGAGGAATTGCAGTTGACGCGCCTGTTTTTCATTCCCGCCGCGCAGTCGCCGTTCAAACCGGCCCAGGTGCCGGCGCCGGCGGAACAACGGTTGCGCCTGCTTCGGCTGGCGTTGGCCGGCCAAAGCGAATGCGAGATCGACGACCAGGAAATCAAACGCGGCGGCGTGTCCTACACGATTGACACCGTTCGCGACTACGCGCGGCGATTTCCGGGCGCGCAGTTGTATTATCTCATCGGGGCCGATCACGTCCCGCAATTGCCCAGGTGGCGCGACGCGGATGAATTGGCGGGGATCGTCGAGTTCGTCGTCATTCCGCGCCCCGGCCAGGGCGCCGTGCCGCTGCCCGCCCCGTTTCGCGGCCGGGCGCTGGCCGGTTTTCCGCTCGGCGTTTCCTCCTCACAAATCCGCGAGCGGATCCGGGCCGGTCGGCCGATCGATCTGCTGGTCGGCCCCGCCCTCGCCGAGGCCATCCGCAACAATCGACTTTATCTTTGAGCGGACCTTCCCCATTCTCGCCGGCGATGGATTCGAAGAAATTGGCCGTGCTTTGCCGGGAGCTGGCCGACCACAGAAAGGCGGAGAACATCGTCATCCTCGACCTGCGTGAATTGTCGTCGGTGGCGGATTATTTTGTCATCTGCACCGGCAGCAGCGAACCGCACCTGCGCGCCATCGTGGAGGAGATCACCGACCGGTTGCGGGAAAAACACGCCCTGCGCCCGCGCGCCACGGACGGCACGTTGCACACGGCGTGGGTGGTGCTCGACTTTTTCGATGTCATCGTTCACGTGATGCGGGCCGACGTGCGCGAACATTACGATCTGGAAGGGCTTTGGGGCGACGCGCCCCGGGTGCGGCCGCGCCGAACGGCGCGAACGAAGCCTGGATCGGATTGAGTTTTTTGCCCTCCGGAACCGGAAATGGTTTCGGTCGGCACGAGTGAAGGAACGGGGGCGGGCTACTGGCCCTTGGCGGGAAGTTCCGCCGAGGCCTTGACCATTTCGTCCAGCAGCCTTTTGAATTCATTCAACCCCGGCGCGGGAACAATGATGGTATCGCGCCGTCCATTCACGTCCTCGGTAATCCGCAAAAAACGGCCGCGGGTATTCTCCTTGAGCGTAAACACAAAGGTCTTCCGCTCAATTTGAACCTTATCCGCTTTCAACGTCTCTTCCGGAACGCTCGGTTTGGGCGCCGCCGAATAGGAACGATGGCCGTAAGGCGATGGACGCTCGTTTGAAATCATACAACATTTTCAACCCAGGCACTGCCTGCGCCATGAACTACTATACCCATTTTTGTTGGCACGTCACAAAGTTTGTCAACCCTCGATTTCAAAAATGGGCATCTTTTTAACAAAACCCTCCGATTCACGCCCGATAACGGTAGCCACTGCCCGGGGTGGTGACCCGCCAGAGATAGACCGCCACCCCGGCAATCACGACCAGGTTGAGCGCCTGCGATGTCCCATGCCAGAGCTTGAAGGATTGTCGGGCCTGTTCGATCTGCTGGAGAGTGGATCCCGAGCCGTAGATGGTTCGGTGAAGTCTCCGCAGTCTCGGCTGCAGACCGTAACCGCCCACCAACCCGAGCGTCGAAATTCCCAGCAAAAGCCAAAGGGTCAATCGCTGCAGAGGTTTTCCCATGTAGAGCCACTCGGCCACCAGATGCACCAGCGCGAGCGTGGCGCAGACCTGCTGCATCAGGAAATAACGCTCAATGATGATCTGAGCCGCCGCGCCGGCATACGGCCGCGTCAACAAGCTGATCATTTTCTCGGAAAAAAAAGCCGGCCCGACGAACAACGTGAAAAAGATCGACGCCCCGAACCAGATCGCGGCATTCGCCACACCCACGAATCGTAAGAACCCAATCACAAGTTCAGGGTAAAAAAAAACCGAAATAGTGCCAAGTTTTCTCTGAACCGCGGCGGTCCGCCGGGTGCCGCGCTCGCCACCGCGGCGAGCGGTGCAATCGCGCGTCCCGGCAGTCGAGACGCCCGCCCTACGTTGACGGAGTCGTATTCTCCGCCGCCAACGTTGCGGTGCGCTCGACCATCGCCTGCAACGTGACGGCCTTTGACACGCGACGTTCCGCCTGCTGGATTTCCTCCAGGGCGCCCCGCACCAGTTCGCGCGACGGCTCCTCGCGCGTTGCCGGTTCCTGTCCCTGGCCGGCCCGCAAGGAGAGGATGATGTCCTCATAGGAGATTTTATCCAGGGGTCGCGCCGGGCAATAAGCGGTTTCCGGCGTGGCCACTTCGACCACCAGCTTCGTTTGCAGCAGGGGCTGGAGGATCTGCCCGATCAAACGACTGGATACCGACAGCGACTCGGCGATTTCGTTCGCCGTCGGCGGCATTTCACCGTGATGGAATTTCTGCCCGACCAGCGTCATCACCCGCAACGCGATGAACTCGCGCCCGCGTTGGTTGACGCTCTCGGCCTGTTTTTCCTGGATATAAGCGCGGCGGTTCTGGTAAGCGTAAGACACCTGCGCGCCGAACAGGAGGATGGTCCACGACAGGTAGATTCCGAAGAGAAAGATCGGGATGGCGGCCAGCGAACCGTAGATTTTGCTGGCGGACACGACCCGCGAGGCAAAGAGCGCGTTGAAATTGCCGTTGGCGATCCAGAGCGTCCCGGCCACCAATCCGCCGACCAATGCCGCTTTCCAGTGGACCCGGGTGTTCGGCATGAGCTGGTAGAGCAACATGAACGCACCGCACAAAATAAAGAAGGGAATCAACTTGAACAGCAGGCCCCCGACCACCGGCGTGTCCTTGATGAGGTTTTGGACCGCTTGAAACTGTGACCCGATGGCCAGTCCCATCACCAGGATGATCACCAGCGGCCCGAGCGTGATCGCCGCCCAGTAGTGAATCACGCGCACGAACCAGTTGCGTCCTCGCGTCACGCCCCAGATATCATTGAACGTCGCCTCGATCGTGCTCAGCAGGCCGATCGCCACGAAGAAAAACCCCACCGTGCCCGTCAGGCCGAGCGCTCCGCTGTGAACGTTGGCGATGAATTCCTGGATTTGTTTGACAATTTTCCGGCGCGAGTTCGCCAAATCCGGCCGCCATTCGTCCACCAGTCCATTGACCAGTTCCGCCTTTTGCTGGTCACTGCCGCGCGTGAAATCAGGCAGGAGCTCCCGGATCCGCTCGACCGCCCCGGGGCGCCTGTCCCCGGTCTCGCCGGCCAGTTTGTCGATCAATGCCGTCCGCTCTCGCTCGTTGCTTTTCGCGATGACCGCGAGCGATTCCCTGACGCGCTCCAGCAGCTTCTTTCGCTCTTCGCCTTTGTCCTGCTCGCTGGTCGGCAACATTCCCAACTGAGGAGCCAACTGATCGATCAGGCTGCCGATCAATTCGGAGGTCCGTTCCCGGCTGCTGTTCAACAGCGTCGTCGATACCCCAAGCCCCACCGCCAGCAGGGGAATCAACGCCAGCAGCGTGGTGTAAGCCAGTGCGGACGCCCGCACCAGGCAGCGGTTGCGCACGAAAGTCTTTCCCACCAGGACCCAGAAATGGACGAACTTCTTGAACGGATGCAGTTGCGCCTCGTCCACCCCGGCGATCCCGCGATCATCCAGCAGCACCTGCGCTTCGGCCTGAAGTTTTTTGATCTGCGAAACGGAATCTTTGGCCATGCTTCGACAGTTTAGTGTTCCGGGTGCCGGGTTCAAAGTTCTAATTTGTTCGTTGTCCATGGTCCGTCGTCGGTTGCTGGCGACTGACCCGGACCACGGACCACGGACCACCGACTCTTTCACTTGTTGAACTTTCAATCGCGCCGTCTTAGTCTGCTCGCATGGCTCGTAAAGCAGCGTCCAGCGAAGTCCACGCTCGCGGTTTCGGCGACATTATCGGCATCGTGCTCATTGCGGCGTCGGTGCTGACGCTCGTCGCCATGATTTCCTACGACCCGCGGGACGTCCCCGCCAACACCACGGCGCCGAACGAGACCCCGAAGAATTGGATCGGGCAAGTCGGGGCGTGGCTGGGTTATGCGCTGTTTTTTGTTTTCGGGGCGAGCGCCTATCTGCTGCCGATCATCCTGTGCTGTTTCGGCCTGAGTTACCTGTTCCTGCTCATGTCCTATTTTCATCGCCGGTGGGTCTGGTCGGCCATCCTGTTGCTCTGTTGCATGGGCCTGTTCGATTTGAACAAATCGCTGCAGTTCCTTGCCCATTGGCAACAGAATCACAACGCGGCTTCCGCCGGCGGTTCGCTCGGTCTGATGATGAACAGATACGTCTTCGGCCATTTCGGTTCCGTCGGCGCCACCATTATCTTCGCCACGCTCTACCTCATCAGCCTGTTGTTCCTGACGAATTTTCAACTGGGCGAGTGGCTGCGCGGTTTGCTGAAGCCCCTGCCGGCCGAGTCGGAAAAAGATTCCTCCGCCGAAGAGAAAGCCCTCGAACGCCGCGCGCGCGAGCTGGAACGCCAGGCCAAAAAACTCCAGGAACAGGTCGCCAAAGCCGGTCTGGGCGCGGACTTGCAGCCGGTCCCCGAACCGACCGTGCGCGACCTGAGCGTGCCGCTGGCCAAGCCCGCCTTTCGTTCCAGCGTGCGCCCGGGCAAGGCCCGGGACGCCGAGGCCGAGGCCGAGGAACCCGTCGGCGTGGAGGGCGAAGTGATCTCGGCGACGGAAATCGCCGCCGCGACGACCCCGGAGATCCTCGGCCGGGCGAAGGAAAAAACCGGGGAACCCAAAGTGGAAGAAACGGCTGCCGCTGCGGCCAAGGGAAAAACGACTGAAAGCGAGAAGGGCGTTGTGGTTGAAGAAAAGTCCGCCGCCGAGTCGCCGCCGAAACCCCGGGTCCAGCCAAAAAAACCAAAACCCATCGCCGTCGCCTCCACGCCGCTGATCGGCAATTACCAGTTGCCGTCCCTCGATTTGCTCAATTATGCCGATCCGACGGTTCGCCCGACCGAATCGAAAGAGGACCTCATGGCCAACGCGCGGCTCATTCAACAGACGCTCGCGCAGTTCGACATCGAAGTGGCGCTGGGCGACATCACCAAAGGCCCCACCATCACTCGTTACGAGCTGCACCCTGCGCCCGGCGTCAAGCTCGAGAAAATCGCCGCGCTCAACAACAACATCGCCGCAGCGCTCAAGGCCGAGCGCATCCACATCCTGGCGCCGGTCCCCGGCAAAAGTTCCGTCGGCATCGAAGTCCCCAACATCATCAAGACGAAGGTCATCATTCGCGACCTGCTCGAGTCCGAGGAATGGCGCAACACCCGGGCACGCATCCCGCTCGCCCTCGGCAAGGACGTTTACGGTCATCCCATTATGGCCGACCTCAGCGAGATGCCCCACCTGCTCATCGCCGGCAGCACCGGCTCGGGCAAATCCGTTTGCATCAATGCCATCATCACCTCGCTGCTCTATCGCTTCTCGCCGGACCAGCTCCGCTTTGTCATGATCGACCCCAAGGTCGTCGAACTGCAGCAATACAACGCCCTGCCCCACCTCGTCGTGCCGGTGGTCAATGATCCCAAGAAGGTCATCCTCGCCCTGCGCTGGGTCGTCAACGAAATGGAAAAACGCTACCAGATCTTCGCCCGCGTCGGCGTCCGCAACATCAAATCGTTCAACGAACGGCCCAAGGACAAACCCCTGCCGAAGACCGAGCCGGAACTGCCGCTCAAAGCCAGGAAGGAAAAAATTGAGGCCGGCGCCGACGGCTTCGCGGTGGAAGTGGACGAGGAAATCGTCGTCCCGCGCGACGACGACATCGTCATCCCGGAAAAGCTCAGCTACATCGTGGTGATCATTGACGAACTGGCCGACCTGATGCTGGTCGCGCCCGCCGACGTCGAGATGGCCATCGCCCGCATCACGCAAATGGCCCGGGCCGCCGGCATTCATTGCATCGTGGCCACGCAACGGCCGAGCGTGGACGTCATCACCGGCGTCATCAAAGCGAACATCCCGGCGCGCATCGGCTTCCAGGTCGCGGCCAAAGTGGACTCGCGCACCATTCTCGACGCCATGGGCGCGGACAAACTGCTCGGCAAAGGCGACATGCTCTATCTGCCGCCGGGCTCCGCCAAACTCGTCCGCGCCCAGGGCGCTCTCATCACCGACCAGGAAATCAACAGCATCGTTGAATTCATCGCCAAACAGGGCAAACCGAGTTACGAAATGGAAATCCACCAGCAACTCTCCCGACCGGTGGGCAGCCTCGAGGGCGAAGACGGCATCGACGAGGACGAGGAACTGATTCAGCAGTGCATCGAAGTCATCCGCAGCGAACAAAAGGCGAGCGTTTCATTGCTGCAGCGCCGCCTGCGCCTCGGCTACACCCGCGCCGCCCGCATCATGGACGAACTGGAAAACCGCGGCATCGTCGGTCCCAGCAAAGGCGCCGAGCCGCGCGACATCCTGATCGACCTCGATGGCACCGGCGCGGACGGGCGGGGACAATAGCCACGCGCGAAGTTCGCGATTCGACGGTCCCCTTCAACCGCATCGCGCCGCGGCTTACCGACCTTCCGGTTCGTACCAATCCCCCCGCAGCCAGTCGGCAATGAGGCCGATGGCGTGGTCGTCGAGCACTTTGTCCTCGCCAAAGGCGGGCATGCGGTCGTTGCGTTTGCCGTAAAAGCGCGTGTGGGCGGGGTTGGAAATGAAATCGACGAGCCAGTCGCGCGAACCAAACCCGGTAAGGTCCGGCGCGGAGGCGTCCTCGTCCGGCTTGTGGAATTGATGACACTCGGTGCAACGCATGGCTTCGGTGGCGATCAGGGTTTTGCCTTCGGCGATGACGGCGGCGTCGCGCTGGTCGAGGTCGCGTTGTGATTTGAGCCCCGCCTCGGCGGAGAGCGCGGCGATGATTTTCCGGAGCTGTTCCTTTTGTTCGGGGGCGAAACCCGCGACGTCTTTTTTGACGAATTTCACCATTTTGCCTTCCTTGAATTTCGTGCCTCCGAAGTAATGCGGGCTGTCCACGCGTTGCGGGTCGAGCAGGCCGGCGAGCCAGTCGCGGCGGGCGAAGTCCTTGAGATCGGAGGCCGAGGGGGCGTCTTTCGGCTGCTGGCCGGCGCCGTCGCGGCCGCCGTAGCGATGGCAACCGGCGCAGTTTTTTGCGAAGAGTTTCGGGCCCTGGGTCAGCGGGTCGTTGCGGAGCAACGTCACGGCGCCTTCCCGCGGGATGCCGGTGGGTGATCGGGCGAGGATTTTGACGCGCTCGGCGTTGCGGCGGGCCTCTTCGACGGCGGCCTTGTAAGCGAGGTCGCGCCGGTCTTTGGTGACCGAGAGAAAAGTCAGGAAGATGATCCCGGCCAGCAACGAGACCGACAGGCCGACGTTGAAGCGGTGTCCCAGTTTCCAGTGCCCGAGGATCGGCATGAGGAAGATGATCAACATGATGAAACCGGGAATGACGATGGCGCCCCAGATTTCGGTTCCGCCGGGGAAGAATTTGAGGAACTCGAAGAGGAACAGAAAATACCATTCGGGCCGCGCGGCGGAATAGGTTTCAGAAGGATCCGCCGGCGCGGCGAGTTCGGCGCCGAGATCTTCGCCGGTGTGGAACAGCCACGGGCGCAGCACGAGAAACAGAACGGTGGCCAGCACCGCCAGGCAGGCCACCGCATCATTGAGCACCTGATCGGGCCAGAAATATTCGTCCGCCTTGCGTTTGGGGTCTTTGGCGGTAATGCCGTGGCGGCGGAACAGAAAGAGGTGCCAGCCGACCAGCGTGACCACACACGCCGGCAGCACGCCGGCGTGCAGCGCGAAGAATCGGGTGAGGGTATGGTGGCCGTAATCCGGCCCTCCGATCACGAGCCGTTGCAACGCCGGCCCGATGAACGGAGTGATGCCCATGATGTTGGTCGCCACTTTCGTCGCCCAGTAACCTTTCTGGTCCCACGGCAACAGGTAGCCGGTGAGCGAAAGAGCGAGCACGAGCAGGAGCAGGCCAAGTCCGAACCAGAAGTTGATTTCGCGCGGAGCGCGGTACGCGCCGTCGATGACCACCTGCATCAGGTGGAGCACGAGCAGCACGTTCATCAGGGACGCGGTGAAGTGATGGAGGCCGCGCAGCAGCCAGCCGCCGGACATTTCGTTCTGGATGTAATAGACGCTTTCCCACGCCGTCTGCGAACTCGGGCTGTAGGACATCCAGAGAAAAAGGCCGGTGCCGAACTCGACGGCGAGGCAGAAAACCAGCGTGCTGCCCCAGACGTAACGCCAGCGGGCGCCGCCGGGAATGTTTTCGTAAAGCGCATACTCGATGATGCGCCGGTAGCCGGTGCGGCGGTCGATCCAGTTAAGAAGCCGGTTCATCAGGCCGGAATTTTCTCACTCACGCCGGCGCGGAAATTCTGAAACTTCACCCAGATCTCGTCCCCGTTGCGAATCTCCACCTGCAGTTCGTCGAGACCGCGCGGGCTGGGGCTCTTCGGATCGGCGATTTTGCCGTCGAGCGCGAAGCTGCTGTTGTGGCACGGGCAATGATAGCTTTTCTTTGAGGGCTCGTAATCGACGAAACACCCGGCGTGAGGACAGATGACGTTGAATGCCAGCACCTGGCCGTCGCCCAGACGCCGCAAATACACGGCGCCCACCGGCACGCTGGGCATGCGATTCCAGGCGTCCGTGTGGCCGGTGACGACGGAAAATTTTCGGGGCACACCGTCTTTGGGCAACGAGTTGAACGAAGCCACCAGGACGGCGTCGCTGTCCTCCGATTTGCGCCGGAGCGGGTCGAGGAAAACAATCAAACCGGAGACCGCCGGGACGAGTCCCGCCACTGCCCCGACCACCACCGAACAGGCCTTTTTGATGAAATTGCGCCGCGCCGGTTGCGGCGGAACGTCAGGTGTTTCCATGTCGTTGAACGAATGCGGGCCGGCGGAGCCGGCATTAAGTATGACGGATAAGTAAAACAATTGTTTCAAAAGTAAACTGAATTGTCGGAAAAAAACCGGACGGATGCGGAACGGGCTGAAAGAAGGATCGAGCGCTCGACGCAGGGCTGTTCGGCGGCACGCGCGAACCGACAGCCTTGCTCAACTCCGCTTCGGAAGCGTTGGCCACGGCCGCCAAAGCGGAGTCGGCCGATCGGCTTGCCGACGGCCTGCGCCGCAATCAGGCCCATTCATCGTGCCGCTTCTTGCGGTTGTCGCCGCTGGTCGGGCGGCTTTTCTGATTCGCGCGTCGCGATTACGGCTGTTGAAACCAGCGTTTCGCCGGCGAGCACCAACTACCGGTAGGTTCCGGTTGCCCGCGCAGGAAGAAGAACTGCTCGGCTTCGGCGTCAACGACGAGTTCCAGATCGAATGCCAGGCAGAACTCGGTCAGATTTGGTTCCGATGAGCCAAAATCGAACAGGAAGGCCGCTTCGAACTCTTCCCTGCGGAGGACGCACAGGCCGTGTTTTCGACATTGATCCGCGACGCGTTGTCTGGATTGATTCATCTACCAGCGCTGTGACGGAGGATCAATGGGTTGAAAGGGCGACGATCGTCTATCCGGCATACCGCGAGATTGTCCCGCTCCACAAACCCGTCGTTCCACGGCAATCGCTTCCTGTTCCATCGGCGCCGAGGGATAACCGATCGCGAGACACTCATACAGATAACATTCAAGAAACGCCCGGACGCTGCCCAACCGTTCATATTGCGCCGTGTGCGCCAGCTCATGGACCAGCAATCGCCGCTGACCCCAATGGTCGGAGCGGAGGGCGATTCCGTAGCGCAATGGCAAACCGGGGGTGAGCGGCGTTATCAGCTTCATCTCCTCCGCCGCCGCCCGCAACACCGGGTGTTCCGGACAGGGTACTTGTTCGACGCGCGACAGCCAGACCCGTTCCGGATGGACTACACCGGCGAGCTTGGCGTCGGACAATTGAGGGGCGGTCAGTGCCACACCGTGCTCAAGAATGGATCGTTCCTGCTCGAGAACCCAGGCACAGACCCGGGGCAGCAGATACGACCGGAACCTTTCCGGCGAGATTCTGAAGTATTCCAGTACGTTCACTTTCGTTGCCGAGTGTCGTTTGGCGGTCCATCATCGACTTGCATTTCAGCCGCCCTGAGATCGTCGATCCGAACCTGATAAGCCACGGTCTCGCACCTTGGCAATAACCGGGCTTCCCGACGATCACCTGGTGACAGCGCCGGCAATATCACTCTTCCTATGCTTCCGGCAAATTTCATTTACCAGTCAATGGGGTGAAGACCTTATTTCACGGGAGTAACAAACCTACCCTCAGCGCGGATTTTCAATCTGCCGTGTAGCGCCTTATGGCGAAATTGTATTCTTGGGGGGGCCGACAATGCGAGCGCGCCTGGAACTCCTCGACACTCTGCCGATGGCAAATCTGCGATAGAGCAGCCGAGCAGCCGAAGCGGGCGTTGCAAATCCGGCGGCCTGGCGTAGAACTGTCCCGTCTGCACGAGTCAAACATGCGGTCAACTGTTTCGATGAGTCTCTATCCGGAACGCGCCGTTGAGCGCGACCAATGGATTGTCGCCCGCCGTCCGTTGCGCAATCCGGTTGACCCCCGGCGACCGCACGCATTCCTGCTCGAAGAAGAGCGCGCGGAGTCAGGCGAAGTTGTGTCGGTGGCGACGATTTTTCTGGCCAATCGCGAATGCCCCTGGCGCTGTCTGATGTGCGATCTGTGGAAAAACACGCTCACCGAAACCGTGCCCGTCGGCGCGATCCCGGCGCAGATTGATTACGCGCTGAAACGGTTGGGAGGGCCGGGTTGTACTCCGACGCCGCCTGAAACGGGACGAACGCAAGTCAGGGACGAGGTGGAGCTTGCCCCGATTGTGAAAATATTCCCCTCACCGTCGGATGGGGAGAAGGTTCCACCCATTAACCTCACCCGGAGGAGCACCGGCTTCACGGGGGATCCCATCAAACAGATCAAACTCTACAACAGCGGCAGTTTCTTCGACCCGCGCGCCATTCCGCCGGAAGACCACGGAGCCATTGCCCGTCGGGTCGCGGCGTTCGAGCGCGTGATTGTGGAATGTCATCCGGCGCTGATCGGAGAATCGGCGCTGCGATTCCGCGACCTGTTGATAGCGCCGAACGTCACGTCGCCGGATCGATCCACTCCCAGGCGGGATGGCGGGCATCAGCCGCCGACTCGCCTCGTCGGCGACGGCCCGACACTGGAAGTGGCAATGGGACTGGAGACGGCGCAGCCGGACGTGCTGGCAAAGTTGAACAAACGGATGACGCTCGACCAGTTCCGGCGCGCCGCCGATCTGCTTCGCGAAAATGAAATCCCGCTGCGTGTTTTCGTTCTCGCCAAGCCGCCGTTCCTCGACGAGCTCGAGGCGCTGCCCTGGGCCATGCGATCGGTGGATTTTGCCTTCGATTGTGGAGCGACAGCGGTCTCGCTCATTCCAACCCGTTTCGGCAACGGCGCACTGGAAGCGCTGTCCCGGCGCGGCGAATTTTCTCCGCCCAAATTGTCCACACTCGAAGCCGCGCTGGATTACGGCATCCGCTTGAAACGCGGGCGTGTATTCGCCGACTTGTGGGATTTGGAAAACTTTTCGGATTGTGCGTCTTGTTTTCAGGAGCGCTGTAGTCGGCTTCACAGAGCAAACCTCGAGCAAATCGTCTTGCCGCCGGTCGTCTGCAAACGGTGTCGAGGGAGTTGCATGTAGGACAAGGGTCTGACCTGCCCTTTATGGCAGGGGCGCCGTCAAGGCAGAGTGTGACAAGGCGCTTTCTGGTCACGACAAGACGGCGGACAATTGGGGATA
>WNGA01006802.1_pt1 | contig 22756 bp, 20 predicted proteins | sample 5400061 | NCBI WGS metagenome assembly WNGA01 (sample SAMN13153366, study PRJNA577476) | soil metagenome | isolation source: 100 cm soil or saprolite under grassland replicate 2 | place: USA:California | collected 2016-06-15
GCGTTCCCACTATTCTTTGTCCATGCGAATTTTGTCGGGCATCCAGCCTTCCGGCGCGTTGCATCTGGGAAATTATTTCGGGATGATGAAGCCGGCCATTGAGCTGCAGGAAAAGGGCGAGACGTTTTATTTCATCGCGAATTACCACTCGATGACGTCCCTGTTCGACGCCGGGCAACGCCGCCGGAACACCCTCGAAGTGGCGCTCGATTTCCTGGCCTGCGGTCTCGATCCGAAGACGTCGGTTTTTTTCAAACAATCCGACGTGCCGGAAGTGACCGAACTGGCGTGGCTGCTCACGACGGTGACGCCGATGGGTCTGCTCGAACGGGGCACGAGTTACAAGGACAAGATAGGCAAAGGCATTTCGCCCAATCACGGCCTGTTCGCGTATCCGGTGTTGATGGCGGCGGACATATTGATTTACGACTCGAACATCGTGCCGGTGGGCCGCGACCAGAAGCAGCACGTCGAAATGACGCGCGACATCGCCGCCAGGTTCAACGAAATCTACGGAACGACGTTCGTCATCCCGGAACCGCAGATTCGCGAGGAGGTGGCTGTGGTGCCCGGGATCGATGGCCAGAAAATGAGCAAGAGCTACGGCAACACGATCGAGATTTTCGGCGATGAAAAGACCACCCGCAAGAAAATCATGGGCATCGTGATGGACAGTCGCACGCCCCAGGAACCGAAGCCGGACGCGGACAAAAACCTTGCCATTCAACTGCTCAAACTGGTCGCGCCGCCGGGGGTCGGGAAGGATCACGAGGACCGTCTGCGGGCGGGCGGATTAGGCTACGGCGACCTGAAGAAAGCGCTGTTCGAGCAGTATTGGAACTGTTTCGGCGCGGCGCGCGCCCGACGCGCCGAACTGGCGGCGAACCTGGATTATGTCCGGCAGGTTTTGCGCGACGGCGCGACCAAGGCGCGCTCCGTGGCGGGCACGGTTTTGCAGCGGGCCCGTCTTGCCGGCGGATTGGATTGACCTCGAGACCTCGTAGCGGCGCTCTATCCGGCACCGCTGGCCGTCACCGGACGGCAGTTTCAACGCTCCTGAACCCCCGGAAAGAAACCCGGTCCCGCTTGCACCTAGCGCGACATTATTTGATCCGATCGGATCAAATAATGTCGCGGGTTTTGGCCCGGGCAAATTCCACAGAAACGAAGTTCACTTCCGGTCGCTCAGGGACCCGGGCTTGCCTCTGTCGAACGGCGCCGGACGCCAGTCGGCCGTGCGGGTCTGACTACTTCCGCTGATGCGCGAGGAACCACTCGTAGAGCTTTGGATTGTTGTAGGTCTCGGTCCAGGAATCGTGATGCGCTTCGGGATAGACCGTCAGTTCCACTTCTTTGCAACCGAATTTCTTCAACGCTTCGACCATTCGCTGTGATTCCTCCGGTTTTACAACCGGGTCTCTGGCGCCGTGAAACGCCCAGACTGCCAGCGTCTTCAATGCGCTGGCTTTCTTTTTCTCCGCCAGCAGAACATCGACCAGATCACCGCCGCCGCAAATCGGCGCGATGGCGGCAAACAGATCGGGGTGGGTCATCCCCAGACTCCACGTTCCGTAACCACCCATGCTCAGGCCGGTCAGGTAAATGCGGTTCGAATCGACTTTGTATTTCTCTCTGACTTCGTCCAACAGCGCGAGCAGCACGTCATTGTCCCAGCGCTGGTCGTTCGGACACTGCGGCGAGACAATGATAAACGGAAAAACTCTGCCCTGCTTGACCAGTTTGGGCGGCCCATGCGCCGCGACCTTCGACATGTCGTTGCCCCGTTCGCCCGCGCCGTGCAGGAAGAGGATGAGGGGCCAGCGCTTGCGCGATTTCGCGCTGTAATCCTCGGGCAGGTAGAGCCAAAACTCCGCGCGAACGCTTTTGCTGACCTTGCCTTTGAATGATTTTACATGCTGCGCCTGTCTCGATTCCTGGGCCATCATAATAGGATTCAATCCCAACACACACGCGACACAAACGAGCGAGACGAATGTTCGCATAGGTGATGTTCCTTTCTTTGGGTCTTTACAGCGGCGGTCACGGACCGTCGCAATCTCATTCATTCACATCAATTTCCACTTAGGCAGGTCCTGCGAGTCCAGCAACCCAACCGGCTCCTTGCGGGCGTTCACGACGATCAAATCGTCAATGTTCCGCTCGTTGAAAATCTTCAACGCTTCGACGGCCAAAGCGTCTTCGCGAACGGAAACCGGGCTGCCGGTCATGACCCTGGCCAGCGGCTGTGCCAGCAGGTTGTCCTGGGAGGCGATGCGCCGGCGCAGGTCGCCATCGGTGAAAACGCCGGTCAGTTTGCCGCGGGAGTCGACCACACTGACGCTGCCCGACTTGGCCCGGGTCATCACCAGCAACGCCTCCTTGACGGTCACCGTTTCCCGCGCCACCGCATTGCGCGGGCCCGAACGCATGATGTCGCCGACGCGCAAGAGCAGCGCGCGGCCGATCGCTCCGGAAGGATGATACTTGGCAAAGTCGGTTTTTTTGAAGCCGCGCGCCTGCAACACCGCCATCGCCAGCGCGTCGCCCAGCGCGAGCATGGCCGTGGTGCTGGCGGTGGGCGCAAGGTTAAACGGACACGCTTCCCGCGGGACTTTCACGTTGAGGACCACGTCGCTATGCCGGGCGAGCGACGACCGGGGCGCGCCGGTGAGGGAGATCACACGGACCGAAAAGCGCTTGAGCGCCGGCAACAGATTTAACAACTCCTCGGTCTCGCCCGAGTAGCTGAGCGCCAGTATCGCGTCGCCGTCGGCCACGATACCGAGGTCGCCGTGCAGGGCGTCCGCGCCGTGCAAGACCACGCTGGTCGAACCGGTGCTGGTCAGGGTGGCGGCGATTTTGTGGCCGATATTGCCGGACTTGCCGATGCCGACGACGACAATTTTGCCGCGTTGCCGGAGCGCGTGGACGATCATTTCCACCGCGCGGTCGAAGGACGCGTCGAGCTGGGCGCGCACCGCTTTCAGTCCGGCCAGTTCGATGTCGAAGACTTCGCGTCCTCGTTTCAGGTGGCTCATGTGCGACGGAGGTTGCCAGCGGGAACGGCCCCTTTCAACATGGAAACAGCAAAGAGCGGGACCGTATTGTGGCTCGCAGCCGGTTGTTTTTCGTCGCCCGCAAGGCGGGAGCCGGCGACGACCGGCCACCGAGAACGGAGCACGGACCATTCAATCAATTGCCAAACTGTTTTTGCGCGATTACCCTTTGGCCATGCGCGCGGCTTTTAAAGAATGGGCCATCGTGGTGGACGCGTTGGGGCGCGGCGAGCAAATCATCGTTCTGCGCCGAGGCGGCCTGGCCGAGAGCCGCGGCGGGTTCCGGCTCGAGCATTCCCGGTTTCTGGTGTTCCCGACACTCTTCCATCAGCAGGCCGGCATTACGAACAAGAGAACGGAGTGTTGAAGCATGGGAGCGACGGAGCCATGAAAAGCAATGCCGCCTGCGCGCATCCCGATGCCCTGCCGCTTCCACCATCCGGACCCGTGAGGGCGCCCTAGCCGCATACCCAATGAATCTGCCGCGACTTATCCTGGCGTCAGCCTCGCCGCGCCGCGCGGAACTGCTGCGTGAAATGGGACTGAGGTTTCGCGTCGTGCCGAGCGCTGCGACGGAAGTTCAGCACGAACAATTGACCGCGCGGGAACTCTGTCAACTCAACGCCTATCGCAAGGCCCGGGCGGTCGCCAAAAAAATCCCCGACGCGCTGGTGCTGGGCGCCGACACACTGGTGTATCTGGACAGCCGACGGTTCGGCAAACCGGCCAGTCTGGAGGAGGCCGAGAGCATGATCGAACAATTGCAGGGCCGCACCCACCAGGTGGTCACCGGCGTCTGCCTGGTCCATTTGCGGCGGTTTCGCCAGAGAATTTTTGCCGAAACCACTCAGGTGACATTTCGCCGACTGGAACCGAAGCAAATCCGCTATTACCTGGGTGCGGTACATCCGCTGGACAAAGCGGGCGCCTACGCGATCCAGGAAAAGGGCGACCTCATCGTTGAAAAAATCTCCGGGTCTTTCTCAAACGTCGTCGGCCTGCCGGTGGAACGGTTGCAAACCGAGTTGGAGGGCTGGTGATTTGGCGTATCCCCGCCGACGGTCGGGGACGGCCCGCTCCAGGCAAATTCAGCTTTTGACCGTCCGCGCCAAAGAAACTACTGTCGCGCCGTGGATAGCGGCGGCGTCACCACAACCATTCGGAACGCGGAAGGCGATCCCGTGTCCCCGTGGTGGTTGCGACAGCTCGAGGCGACCGGGCGGAACATCATCGGTTTTGTGCAGACGGTCGAAGGGCTGGTCGCTTTCGCGTTGATTACCCTCGGGGTTGCCTTCACGCGGTTCAACGCTTCGGCGCGGGTCGTTCGTCCGCTGGTTCGCGCCCAGGTTCATCGAGCCGGTGTGCGATTGCTGCCGATGATCGGCTTTCTGGCGTGCGCGCTCGGGCTGATGATTATCGGCCAGATGGTGGCGCTGTTGACGCGCGTGGGGGCGCAGAATCTGGCCGGGACGGTCATGGTCACGGTGGTGGTTCGCGAACTGGGACCGCTGGCGGCCGCGTTGCTGGTCCTGGCGCGCGCGGGCGCCGCGTATGTCGTCGAACTGGGCACGGCGCGGGCGCTGGGTGAAGTCGAAGCGCTGGAGGCGCTGTGCATTGATCCGATCCATTATCTGGTGGTCCCGCGCGTTATCGGACTGGCGCTGGCGATATTTTCGCTCACGGTTTATTTCATCATTGTGACGCTGGTGAGCGGCTACCTGTTCGCGTTTCTGCAGGATGTGCCGCTGTTGCCGGGCGACTATTTCAAGCAACTGGCCGTGGCGCTGACCTGGGAGGACTTCGCGCTGTTGGCCCTCAAGACTTGCAGCTTCGGCGTCATCATCGCCGTCGTGACCTGTTACCAGGGATTGGCTCAACCGCTGCGGCTCGAGGAAGTGTCCCGGGCCACCACCCGCGCGGTGGTGCAGAGCGTCGTGGCGTGCGTGCTTTTGGACGTGCTGTTCATCGTGGTTTACCTCGTGATGTGAGCGAAACGTTGTCAAGGGATGAAACCCGCGCTGTCGCCGATGCCGGGCCGCTCATTGAGCTGACAAATGTCAGCGTCGGCGCGGGCGGCCGGCGAGACTCGACTTCTGTCGAGGGAATCCACTGGCAGATTGCATCCGGTGATTATTGGGTGATCGGCGGCTCGCCCGGATCGGGCAAAAGCGATTTGCTGGCGACGCTGGCCGGGCTGTATCGCCCGCTGGGCGGCGCCTTGAGATTTTTCGGAAAGGAGGTCGCGGCGATGAGCGAAGACGACTTTCTGGCGGCACGGTTGCGGATCGGCCTGGTCTTTGAAAACGGCGGCCGTCTGTTCAATCATCTCTCGATTGCGGAAAATGTGGCGTTGCCGCTGCGGTATCATCACCCTGAGGCGGACACCGAGGCCGGCGAACGCACAAAGGAAATCTTGAACGCAACCGGGTTGACGTCGGTGGCGGACAACGGACCGGCTGGAATCAATCTGGCGCAGCGCCAGCGCGTCGCCCTCGCGCGCGCCCTGGCGCTGAATCCCGAAGTGTTGCTGCTGGACAACCCCCTGGCCGGTCTTGGCCCGCAGGAGGCGCGCTGGTGGCCCGATTTTCTTTCGCAACTGAGCCACGGGCACAAGTTGCTCCGCGACCACCCGCGAACGCTGGTGGTGACCTGCCACGACTTGCGGCCCTGGGCCGACCAGGGGAAACAATTCGCGTTGTTGAAACAGAAACGATGGCTGGCCGTGGGCGGCCGGGCGGAATTGTCTTGCGGCGAAGAGCCGCTGTTGCATGAGTTGCTGGCGGCGGACTTCAGCGCCGGCCGGCCCAGCGGTTAGCGACGCGGGAAACGGGTTTGCCAATGCCAAACGGGAAAACACGGAGCAACGGAGTGTAAACATGTTTCCGTGACAACACACTAGCAAGCACATGCCACTGCAGGACCTGACCCCTCAACTGCGCACCCGGCTCAGCCGCATGGAGCGGGCGGTGGGTATTTTCGTCGGGTTTGCCGGCCTGTTGTTGGTATCGGGATTCTTTTACTACCTTTATCACACGGCGGTGCGGAAGGGCTGGTTCCTCAAAAAAGTTCCTTATTACGTTTATGTCCGGAATACCAGCGGCATGAAGCCCGGTGACCCCGTTAAAATGATGGGTCTCAACGTGGGCGAAATCACAGAGGTAACGCCGATGCCGCCGGAGCAGTGGTTTGTAATCAACCAGTACAACATCTTCGTGCGGTTTCTGATCAAGGAACCTTATTACGGCTACATCTGGACTGATTCCAGCGTGAAGGTGTCGGTGGGCGATTTTCTTGGCAATCGGGTCCTGGAAGTCATCAAAGGGCAGACCGGGGCGGTGACGGTCGTGGAAAAAGAAGGCGTGATCACCGGCATCCTCGACGAGAACATTTCCGACACTTACAATGCGCCGACCAAGAAAAGCAAAGGAGTCTGGTTGAACAAGGTGGAAGAGTCTCCGGGGGCGACGGAAAAACTGGACGAGATCGTCAAGGCCGTCGAATCGGCGTTGCCGCCGTTGACCAACCAACTGGCGACGCTTCTGAGCAACGCCGCGCGCGCCGCTTCCAACCTGGACCTGCTGACGATTTCGGCCCAGCCGGTCGCCGGCAACCTCGCCGAGATTACGGCGCAGTTGCGCCAGCCCGACGGTTCGCTCGGCCGCTGGCTTTTTTCCACGAACTTCAATCAGCAGCTTGAACTGGCGGCAACCAACGCCAACGCCACCCTTGCCAGCGTTGATACCAACCTGGTCGTCGTCGCGGAAAAACTTTCGCTGTCGCTCGACCATCTGGCTGACATCACGAGCAACCTGAATGCGCAGGTGCAGACCAACACCAACATTCTCAGCGCCATCTCCCAGGCCGTCATTCACACCGACGAATTGGTGCAAGGCCTCAAGCGGCACTGGCTGCTGCGTTCGGCGTTCAAGACCAAAGCCACGAATCAGCCGCCGCGGCGTCCGACCCTGCCTCCCGGGCACCCGCGACCGTGAAAGCGTGATCGGCCAGCCGGGTCGCGCGTTGCGCGCCGGTGAGCGGTGGAGCAGGGCGGAGTTGAAGGAGTTCTCCTTGACTTGAAGCCTTCCGGCGCGGAGGCTTGGCCCGTATTATCGCGGAACAAGGCAGTGCGGGAATGGGAAGGGAGTTTGGATGGGGAAGCCAATACGCGCACTAATTGTCGAAGATTCAGAGCACGACGCCTTGCTGGTTGTCCGAAGGCTGGAGCGCAGTGGATTTCAGCCGGTCTGGAAGCGGGTGTCGGCGGCGGAGTCTCTGCGTGCGGCGCTTTCCGTGCAGGCCTGGGACATTGTAATCTCCGACCACTCGATGCCCGGTTTTGGGTCGCTTCAGGCGTTAAGCGTGTTGCAGGAATCCGGGTCGGATATTCCGTTTATCATCCTTTCCGGGGTGATCAGCGAGGAGGAAGCGGTTGCCGCCATACGAGCCGGAGCGGAGGATTATATTTCGAAGGACAATCTCTCGCGCCTGATTCCGGTCGTCGAGCGCGCGCTGCGTGCGGCCCAGGTGCGGCGCGAGCACGAAGAGATTGAGAAAGTGCAGCGCGAAAATCAGGCCCGAAAAAACGCGATCGTGGATTCCGCGCTCGATTCCATCATCACGATTGATCACGAAGGGCGGATTTTCGAGTGGAACCAGGCGGCGGAGAAGACATTCGGTTACCGCCGCGCGGAGGTGTTGGGAAAGGAGATGGCCCAACTCATTGTTCCCCCGGCGTTGCGCGACTCCTGGCGCCGCGGTCTGTCGCGCTACCCGACCGCCGAGCAAAACGCGGTGCTGGGCAAGCGGATGGAGACGACCGCGCTCCGCGCGGACGGCAGGGAATTTCCCGTGGAATTGACCATCACGCGCGTGCCGGTCGAAGGCCCGCCGATTTTTACCGGTTTCGTCCGCGACATAACCGAACGCAAGCGCGCTGAGGAAGCGCTGCGCCAGACCGAGGAACTGTACCGCCGGGCGATCACGGCGGCGGATGCCGTGCCCTATATGCGTGAGTACAAAACGGAATCGTTCGCCTTTATTGGCGAAGGCATCCAGAAATTGACCGGTTACCCGGCCCGGCAAATGACGCCGCAAATTTGGCAGAGCCTGGTGCAGGAAACTATCATGCGCGGTGAAGCGAAGGGATTGACGTTCCCGGACGCCGTTCGTCTCACGCGGTCCGGCAAGATCAAAAACTGGCACAGCGACTGCCTGATCACCACGCGCGAGGGCAGGAAGCGATGGGTGGCCGACAGTTCGATTGAAATCGCCGACGATCAGGGCCAGATCACCGGGTCAATCGGGATTCTCATGGACATCACGGAGCGCCGGCAACTGGAGGAGCAACTTCGCCAGTTGCAGAAGATGGAATCGATCGGCCAATTGGCCGCCGGCGTGGCCCACGATTTCAATAACATCCTGGCGGTCATCCAGGGACATGCTTACCTGCTGCTGGGCGGCGTGGTGGAAGGCAAGGACGCGGAAGAATCGCTCAAACAAATCGGCGCCGCAACGAAACGCGCGGCCGGCCTGACCCGCCAACTGCTGACCTTCAGCCGGAAACAGGAACTGCAGCCGCAAAACCTGAACCTGAACGAGGTGATCAATGGAATGGCCGGGATGGTCGGACGCTTGCTGGGCGCCCATATCGCGTTGGAGTTCGTCCCCACGCCAGACCTGCCGGTCATCTACGGCGACGTCAGCATGATGGAACAGATCCTTTTGAACCTCGCCGTCAACGCCCGTGACGCCATGCCGCGCGGCGGACAATTGACCGTCCGCACCGCCGCCCGGACATTCAGCGAAACGGAGGCCCAGCGAAATCCGGAGGCGCGCGGGGGTTTATTTGCCTGTCTGAGCGTCCGCGACACCGGCTGCGGCATTCCTCCGGAGATACTGCTACGGATTTTCGAACCGTTTTTTACCACCAAAGAAGCGGGCAAAGGGACCGGCCTCGGTCTGGCAACGGTTTACGGAATCGTGAAGCAGCACCAGGGCTGGATTGAAGTCGAGAGCGCGGTCGGCCAGGGAACGACGTTCAACGTTTTTTTGCCGGCCAGTTCCACGGCCCGGATCTCGGCGATCGGCGGAGGCTCTTCCGCAGCGGCGCGTGGCCGGGGAGAGACGATCCTGATCGCCGAAGATGAACCGGCGCTGCGCCGGCTCGCCGCGCGGGTCTTGCGCAACCTGGGCTACGAAGTTCTGGAAGCCGGTTCGGGCGTCGAAGCGATCCAGGTTTGGGAGCAGCAGGGAAAAAAAGTGGACCTGTTATTGACGGACCTGGTGATGCCCGATGGTCTGACCGGGAGGGATTTGGCGAAGAAAATGCAGACCGAGGCGTCCGGTCTCAAGGTCATTTACACCAGCGGCTACAGCCCCGACTCGGGGGAAACAACCTTCGTCTTTCGCGAGGGTTCCAATTTTCTGCAAAAACCTTGTCCGCCCGCCAAATTGGCCGAGGCAGTCCGTCGTTGTCTGGACCAGTAATCGGGCGGAGCGGTCGAATCTGATTTTCAGCCGGTTTGGGGCGTTGGTGACGCGCGCCGCAACGGCGGGCGATCCATCCGAAAGGGGCGCCGAACCATTGCCCGCGGAGCCCGGGCGCGGGCCGGGAGGCGAAACCGGACCTCGCGCGGGTTTTGAGGATTTGACCTGCCCCCTGCCTTCCCCTACAGTGCGGCCCCTGTTTATGAACGTGTTGATTTGCGATCCCGTTTCGCCAAAAGGGGTCGCCCTGTTGCAGCAAAGGCCCGAGTTCAAAGTGACGGTCCTCGAGAAGCGATTGCCCGAAGCTGAACTGCTGCCGCTGGTGGTGGACGTCGCCGCGATGGTGGTTCGCTCGGAAACCAAAGTGACCCAAAAGGTCATCGAAGCCGCGCCAAAACTTCGTGTGGTGGGCCGCGCCGGAGTCGGGGTGGACAACGTCGATGTCGAGGCCGCCACGCAACGCGGCATCGTGGTGATGAACGCCCCCGGCGGCAATACGATCTCCACGGCCGAATTGACCTTTTCGATGCTCATGGCGCTGGCGCGAAAAATTCCGCAGGCGCACGGTTCGATGAAAGCCGGTCAGTGGAACCGCAAGGAATTTCAAGGCGTTGAACTCTACAACAAGACGCTGGGCATTCTTGGCATGGGCCGCATCGGCAGCGAAGTGGCCCGGCGCGCCATCGCCTTCGGCATGTGCGTGCTGGCTTATGATCCTTACCTGGCCCTTTCACGCGCCAAGGCGTTGCAGGTCGAGTTGGTCGAACTCGATGAGTTGTACGCGCGCTCGGATTTCATCACCGTCCACATGCCGCTGAGCGACGAGACCCGCGGCATGGTCAACGCCGCCGCATTTGCCAGGATGAAGAAAGGCGTGCGGGTGTTGAATTGCGCCCGCGGCGGCATCATCAGCGAGAGAGACCTTTTCGAAGCGATCCAGAGCGGCCAGGTGGCCGGCGCCGCGCTCGACGTTTACGAAGTCGAACCGCCGCCGAAGGAATATTCGCTGCGGGACCTGCCGCAGGTCATCATGACGCCGCACCTCGGGGCCAGCACCGAGGAGGCGCAGGAGAACGTCGGCATCGAATTGGCCGAGGCCATCACCGAATATTTATTGCACGGCGCCGTGCGCAACGCGGTGAATCTCCCCAACCTCGACGCCAAGACCTACGCGCTGGTCAAACCGTATTTGAACCTGGGCGAAAGGCTCGGCCGTCTGTTGGCGCAACTGGCGCCAAAACGCAACGAGCGGCTGGTCATCGCCTACGGCGGCAAGGCAACCGAGATGCCCGGCGATCCCATCAGCCGTTCGATCCTCAAGGGCTTTTTGGAATCGGCGGGCGGCAAGGACGTCAACCAGGTGAACGTTCGGGCGCTGGCCGCTTCGCTGGGCCTGCTGGTCGAAGAAATCAAATCGAACGAAGAGACGGATTTCAACGAATCGCTGGACGTGACTGTCTATTCCCAGGGACACAAAGTGTCCGCCGGGGGCACGTTCTTTGGCAAACAGAGCCATCCGCGCATCGTGCGGATCAACGGTCTGCCGGTGGAAATCGTGCCCGCCGGCGTGCTGTTCCTGATGACGAACAAAGACCGGCCCGGTATCGTTGGTTACATCGGCACCTTGATGGGCAAATACAAGGTCAACATCGCCAACATGAGTCTGAGCCGGGACAACAAAGGCGGCCACGCGTTGACGGTCCTGAACCTGGACAGCGTGCCGCCGGCCGAATTGCTCGAAGAAATCCAGAAAGACCCGGACATCAGCAACGTGCGGGTTGTGAAGTTGTAATCCTTTTGGCAACGTGCCAGACTGCCGGACGTTTGGCGGCCGAAAAGCGCCAGAACAGAAAGATCAAATGAAAACCAGAATTATGATGGCCCTGATGGGCGGATTGGCAATCACCGCCATCGGTGTGGACGCGGCCGAGGCCACCAAAGAAAACACGCCCAAACCCGCGGCGGATGCCAGGCAGCTTTTTCCCGACGACGTGCTTTGCAAAGGCAAGGAGATTGAAGTCAAACGCAGCCACCTGGACGAGGCGTTTTTGCAATTCAAGGCCAACCTGAACGCGCGCGGGCAAATGCTGCCGGAGGACCGGCGCGAACAGGTCGAATCGCAGTTGCTCGACCGGCTGGTCATCACCCGGTTGCTGACGGGCCGGGCGACCGAGGAGGACAAAAAGAAGGCCCGGACCGCCGCCGACAAATTCATTGCCAGCACCAAGGAGCAGGCCGGCTCCGAGGACTCGTTCAACCGCCAGCTCGGCGCGATGAATTTCACGCCCGCGCAGTTTGACGCGCAGGTGCTGGAACGCGCGGTTTGCGAGGAGGTCGTGGACCGCGAGCTGAAAAGCAAAGTCAACGTCACCGACGAACAGATCAAAAAATATTACGAGGAAAACGGCCAGCAGTTCGAGCGCCCGGAAACAATCCGCGCCGCGCACATCCTGTTTTCGACCCGCGATCCCGGCACCAACCAGGAATTGAGCGAGGAGAAAAAGAAGGAGAAAAAACAGCAGATGGAAAAACTCCTCGAACGCGCGCGCAAAGACGAGGATTTTGCCGCGCTGGCCAAAGAGTTTTCGGAAGATCCCGGGTCGAAAAGCAAAGGCGGCGAGTACACTTTCGCCCGCGGCCAAATGGTGCCGGCCTTTGAAACGGCGGCGTTCTCGCTCAAAACAAACCAGGTCAGTGACATCGTCACCACGCCCTACGGCTACCACATCATCAAATTGTATGAGAAAACGGCGGCGCAGAAGCTCGAGCTGGCCAAGGTGAAGGATGACCTCAAAGATCAACTCGCGCGGTCCGAGGTCCAGGAAAAGAAACTGCCCGACTATCTGAAAAAACTGAAGGTGGACGCCAACCTGGAATACCTCCACGGCGCGAAACCGCCGCCGGACGCCGCCGCGGAACCACCGGCAGAAAAACCTGCGGCCAAACCTGCCGCGCCCGACAAGAAATAGATTCGGTTCTAACGGAGTACTCCGTCACTCCTCGACTCAATACTTCTTGGAGAATTTTTTCCGCGACTCATCTTCGGGCGACGCCGCGGCCGGCTGTCCCGGCACCTCAGAAGGCTGGGCGGGACCCGGGGATTTTGCGGGATCGTTCGCGGCCGGCGAGGGGGCTGCTGAAGGCTGGCCGGCGGGACTCTCAACGGCCTCCACGAAGGCCATTCGCAGCGCCATTAAACTTTGCTTCAGAAGTTTTTCCTCCTGTTGATCCAGGTTGCCCCTGGTCTTGACTTCGAGCATTTCCAATTGGTCGATGAACATCCGGGCGCTTTCCAGGTCCCGCAGGGTCTGGCCGGTTTCCGGGTGGGGCGTTCTGCCGAGCAGCATCAGGGCCATGTTCGTTTGCTGAACCACCATGCCGGCGAACAGCGAGGAGATGATTTCTTCGCGGCCGGCAGGGGCCGGCGCGTCCTGGGAAGACGGCGTGCGGTTCATGGGTTCTTATTCTTTCCCTGGCGCCGTATCTCGGCCATCAAAAAATGGATGAGATGTTTGAGCCGCACTTCCAGATCAACCGTCTCCAACAGGAGTTGTCGCTCGAGCGGCGAGGAGAGCAGCGTGCCGGACACCAGGTCGGCAATTTGTTCCGGATTGTTGAGCTCGTCCGGGTCGAGTTCGTCCAGTTGGCCGAGTTTCTTCAAGAGATGAGAGGGGAGTTCGAAGCCTTGTTCCAGCCGTTCGGAAACCAGTTCCAGCACCTTCACGGTGAGCGCGTCCACCGCCACGCTGTCGGTCGTGGTGGATTGCAGCGTCCGGATCCGATGCACGCGATACGGCTTGTAGCGCACCGTTTCGGTCAATTCCACGCGCGCGATGCCTTGCAGGACGAGGTTGGATGTGCCGTCCTTGCGCGCCACCGAGGCGCGGATCAGGCCGAGGCCCGCGATGTTGCACGGCGATTCGCGCGTGCGGCCCGGCTTTTGCAGCGCCACCGAAAACATCCGGTGCGACCCCAGCGCGTCGGACAGCATCCGTTGGTAGCGCGGCTCGAAAATGTAGAGCGGCAGCATCGCCTGCGGAAAAAGGATGGCGTTGGGAAGCGTCATGACCGGCACCTCACGCGGCAATTCCATGCCTGGAATCTAGTCGAGGGCGTCCGTAATTCAAGCCAGAGATGCGGACTTGCCAAATTTTCCCGCTGACCGCATGGTTGAAGATTATGAAAGGCAAAACTGGAATTGTCGTGTTGGTGGTGCTCTGCGTCGCTCTCGGAGTCGGTCTGTTGGTCCGCCATGCCAGGGCGGTTGATGAGCAGCGCAAGGCCGAGGCGCGGATCAAACAACTCTCCGATGACGTCGTGCACACGCAGGACCAACTCAATGAGCAGAAAAAGGTCAATGACACGATGGAAAAGACTTTGGAGGCCAAGACCGCGGAAGCACAGGGCCTCTCGAACCGACTGGAAACCGTGACGGTCACCCTGGAGAAGACCGAACAACAGGCCAAAGCCGCCGCCGAACAGGCCAAGGACGAAATCGCTCAACGCGACGCGAAAATTGCCGATCTCGAAGGCCGCAACGACGATCTGACCCGGAAAATGACCGACCTGAACACGTCGATCACCGGCCTGGAGTCGCAGATTGATGACACCAAAAAGAGACTCGCCGCGTCTGAGGGCGACCGCGAATTTTTGCTCAAGGAGTTGAAGCGTCTGCAAACGGAGAAGGCGGAGCTGGAGCGGAAGTTTAACGATCTGGCTGTGTTGCGCGACCAGGTCCGCAAGCTGCGCGACGAACTTTCCATCGCCCGCAGGCTCGAATGGATTCGCCGCGGGCTCTACGGTTCGGAAAAAGGCGCGGAAAAATTGCAGAAGGGATTGGCCTCGGCCGGACCGCAGACCAACTACGACCTCAACGTGGAGATCAAACAATCCGGCGCCACAAAAATCCTTTCGCCCTCCACCAACGCGCCGTCCACCAACGCGCCTCCGGCGAATGCGCCTCCGGCCACGGCGCCCCCGCCGCCCAAATGATTCGCTCGAACCTGCTGGCGGACTCGCATGGCCGCCTCATGCGCGACCTGCGGGTCAGTGTGACCGACCGCTGCAACTTCCGCTGCCTTTACTGCCTGCCGGAAACCGAGGAGGCCGCCGATTTTTACCGCGTCAAATTCGACGCGCTGAAAAATCCCGCGCCGCCCACGCCGATCACGCGCGAGTGGAAGCCGCGTTCGCAAATCCTCACCTTCGAGGAAATCGAACGCGTGGTCCGGCTGGCCGTCCAACTCGGCATCCGGAAAGTGCGCGTGACCGGAGGAGAACCGTTGCTGCGGCAAGGCGTGGAAACACTCGTCGCCAGGCTCGCCTGCATTGCCGGGGTGAGCGACCTGGCCATGACCACCAACGGGTTCCTCTTTCCGCAAAAAGCGCATGCGCTGCGCCAGGCCGGACTGCGACGCGTCAGCTTCAGCCTCGATTCCCTCGATCCCGCCAATTTCAAAAAAATCACCGGGCGCGACGGCCTGCGTTCCGTGCTGGCCAGCATCGACCTGGCGGGCGAACTCGGATTCCAGCCGATCAAAGTCAATGCGGTCGTCATTCGCGGACTCAACGACCATGAAATCGAACCGCTCGCGCATTTCGCGCGCGGGAAAAACCTGAGCTTCCGTTTCATCGAGTTCATGCCGCTCGATTCGGGCCGCGCCTGGCAGAAGGAACTCGTGGTTCCGGGCCGCGAAATTCTGCAACGGCTGCAGGCGCGCTTCGAGTTGCGGCCGGTCAGATCGTTGAATGTCTCTGAAACCGCGAAGCGCTGGTCGTTCGCAGACGGCCGCGGCGAAATCGGCATCATCGCGCCGGTAAGCGAACCGTTCTGCGGCTATTGCAATCGCATTCGCCTGACCGCCGACGGCCGGATCCGCACCTGCCTCTTCAGCCTGACGGAGCCTGACCTCAAACCGCTGCTGCGCGGCGGCGCATCCGACGAGGCCGTCCAGCAACGCCTCCAGGAGATCGTCTGGCTCAAGGAGGAACGCCATCACATCGGCGAGCCTGATTTTGTCCAGCCGGAACGGACGATGAGTTGTATTGGAGGATGAAGCGCGACGTCGCCGCGCCGCCTTTCCGTCGTGAACCGAACTTCCCTCGAAAACGCGCAGGCGGCGCCGACGCGAAGCGGGGCGGGAGCCGGTTTTTCGGCAAGGCTTCTGCCCATCGCGCTGGGCATCTGGGTATTCGCGCTGGCCTTTTTTCAATTTTCCGAAAACACCGTTGATCCGGATCTGTGGGGTCACGTGGTCTTCGGTCGGCACATGCTGCAGAGCGGGGTCGTGGAAAAATCGGAGATTTACTCCTGGACCGCGCGCGGCCGGCCGTTCGTCAACCACGAATTCGGGGCCGACCTCATCTTTGGCGCAACGCATCGGCTGCTGGGCGGCCCCGGGATCCTGCTGCTGAAAATGCTGGTCGGCCTCTCGACGTTGGCTCTCTGCCTCAAGGTCGGCGGCGAAGCAATGGCGTGGCCGCGCCGCGCGGTGGCCTGGGCCTTTGGCGCGCTGGCAGTGGTGGAGATTTCCTACGGCTTTGCCGCGCGGCCGCAAATTTTCACCGCCCTGTTTCTTGTTCTAGAGTTGTGGCTGCTGCGCCGGATTCACGGCGGGCTGGCATTGCCGTTTTTGTTTTTGTTCTGGATCAACACCCACGGCGGCGCCCTGGCGGGATTCGGTTTGCTGCTGCTGTCCGCCGGCGCGACGTCGCTTGAACTTTTGGGAAAAAACCCGCCGGACCGTCGTCTCGCGGCCTGGCTCTGGATCGCAACGCTGGGCGCCGGCGGCGCATTGTTCGCCAATCCCTGGGGCGCAACAATGCTGCGTTGGCTCGTCGGCAGCGTGCTCTGGCTGCGGCCCGAAATCGAAGAATGGAACCCGACACCCTTTGGCTGGGACCATGCAGCCCTGTTCGCTTTGATCGCCTTCACCCTTATCGCGTGGGTATTTTCGCGCCGGCCGAAAGCGCTATGGGAAGCGGCTGCGTGCGCCGCGTTTGCCGTGCTGGCATTGCGTTCGGTCCGGAACACGCCGCTGTTCTGCATCGTCGCGCTGGCGCTGGCGCCGCGCCATCTGGCTGATGCGGCCGGGAGATGGGAAGGTTTTTTTGCCCCGTGGACAGAACGGTTTCGCCGCCGGCCGGTGCAGAAGTTATTGCTGGCGCTGCTGGGCGCCAGTTCGATGGCCGTTTTGTTCGCGGCCTTCACGCTGCACAAGGAGCATCCGTTGACGATGGAAGCGCCGCGCGCGCAGTATCCGGCGGCCGCCGTCAACTTCATGCGCGAACACGAACTGCGCGGCAATGCGCTGGTTTTTTTTGACTGGGGCGATTTGACGATCTTCGCATTACCCGGCTGCGCGCCGTCGCTTGACGGGCGTCTGGATGCCTGTTACCCGCGTCCGCTGATTGCCGCACACTGGCACCTCTACAATGGCGAGCCCGTCGATGAAAAGATTCTCGACCTGCAAAGCGCCGACCTTGCGCTGTTGCCGTCGAAGCTGGCCGGGGCGCTGGCCCTGGCGCGGAGGCCGGACTGGAGGGCGGTTTACTTCGACGACCTGGCCGTCGTTCTCGTGCGCGGTGACGTCGAACGTTTTGCGCGACTGCGCGATAGGGCGCTTCCAGCGCAAGGGCCAAAGGAAGCCACGCTGGGCCGAATCGCTTTCCCGGACACCGTCGGCAGGCTGTTGGATCGTTGAAACAATCGTTGCGCAGTGGACGAATCTTGACCCGAGTTCGGCAGATTAGGTATTTAATCGAAACCATGCCGACATACGAATACGTTTGTTCCAAGTGCAAGCATCAGTTTGAAATCTTTCAGTCGATTGCCCAGCAGCCGCTGACAGTCTGCCCGCAGGATAAGTGCGGGCAGAAACGCTGGGGGAAAGGGAAAGTCAAGCGCGCCATCGTCTCCGGCGCGGGCATCCTTTTCAAGGGCAGCGGATTTTACACCACCGATTACCGCAGCGAGAGTTACAAAGAAGCCGCAAAAAAGGAATCCTCGTCGTCTGCGCCGTCAACCGGCGGCGAGGGCAAAGCGGCCGCCAAAACCGATACCCCGACAAAACCCGAATCCAAAGCGGCCAAATCGAAATCAACCGGCAAGTAATGTGCTGTATCAGCGCACCGTGACCCGCTTCGTCAGCTTGAAGCCAATCGCCCGGCGGCCGCCGATCGACGCTCCCCATCTGTGAGCACCGGCGCGATCATTGCCGGTTGGTTGGTGGCCTGCGCCGCCTTTGCAGCGACCCCGCCCGCGACCGTGCGCACCGTGCGCAGCAGCACGGGCCAATTCATCGTTCGCGGTCCGACGCTCTCCGCGGTGGCGGTGGCGACCAATTCTTCGCAGAACGGCTCAACTCTGATTCAGTTGGACCCGAGTATTCTCGCCATCACCTGCGAGCGCCTCAAACAGGCGCTCTTGAGCGAATTGGCGATGCTCGATCTTTGGCGCGGGCGCATCTACCTGGAGATCAGCTCGGGCCTGTCCACCAACCAGGCGCCGGTCATCGTGGCCAAGCCTTATCTCGACGGCTGGCAGTATCAGGTGGAACTGCCGTGCTGGATTGAGAAACCAAAGCTGGTGCGGGGATTGATTCAGGTTCTGCTGATGGAAATCGCCAATCGCAACGCCGGTTTGCGCTCGGCGGAAATCCCGCTCTGGCTCTCGGAGGGACTGGCGCAACATTTGATCAATTCCGCCGCCGCAGACCTGGTCCTGCCGCAACCCCAATGGGACTTCAATCACGTGAACATAAGCTGGGGGACGTGGCAGGGCGTCCGGCGCGATCCGCTCAAGGACGCGCGCGAGCGTTTGCAGACGCACGCGGCGCTCACGTTCGCCAAACTTGGCGACACGTTTCCCGACCCGCTTCCGGAGGAAACCTGGAAGACCTTCCGGGCTTCCGCGCAGTTGTTTGTCAGTCAACTCTTGCGGTTGCCGGCCGGCCGGCCGACGCTGGTCAGGATGCTGTACGAACTGCCTTCCTACCTGAACTGGCAGTCGGCGTTCCTGAGCGCGTATCGCGCGCAGTTCCCGCGCCTGCTCGACGTAGAAAAATGGTGGGCGGTCATCCTGATCCAATTCACCGGGCAGGACCCCACACAAGCCTGGTCCATCCCGGTCCTGCTGCAGAAACTGGAGGACACGCTGCATCCGCCGGCGCTGGTCAGCACCGATCGCAAAGACTTGCCGCGCCGCGCCCGGCTTAGCGTTCAACAGATCATCACCGATTGGGATTACCTGCGGCAAAGGATCGTGCTGAAGGAAGTAACCTCCCAGTTGCTCGGCGTGCGCCTCAAAACGCCCCCGGAACTGCTTTCTTTGGTGGACGACTATCGCGCGGCGATGGAGAATTATCTCGCCCGGCGCGATCAGGTCGGCCTCGCGCGGTCGTTGTCCGGCCTGCCACCCATGCGCGCCGATCAGGTGGTGCGCGAGGCCGTCAAGAGGTTGAACGAACTGGACGGGAAACGAGCCTCGCTGCAAGCCACCAACGCGCCGCCCGCCAACACGTTAGCCAGACCGGCGAAATAGATCGATCCGGCCCGGGGGTAAGATCCTTTTTTGGCCCGCCGCTTGACAGGTTGACGACCCAAAATATAGTTCCCGCACCATGAACGAAACTTCATCGGCAAGCGGCGACGAGCCGCCATCGTGTAGCAAGCCCGGTTCTCTGAAAGAATTCAAATCGGCCGGACGCGGCTTCTGGTCGGACGTGACGGACGCCGACTGGAACAACTGGCGCTGGCAGCTCAAACACCGGATCACTTCGCTGGATCAACTCCAGCGACTGATGCCCTCGCTCACGCCGGAGGAATACGCCGGGACTCAACTGGCCAACACAAAACTGGCCCTGGCCATCACGCCCTACTTCTTCAACCTGATCGATCCGGCGGATGAGAACTGTCCGATCCGCCGCCAGGTCATCCCGCGTCTCGAAGAAACGCACACGGCGCCGTGGGAAATGAGTGATCCGTGCGGCGAAGATTCCCATTCGCCCGTGCCCGGGCTCGTGCATCGCTACCCCGACCGCGTGCTCTTTCTGGTCACCGACCGTTGCGCCGCTTACTGTCGTTATTGCACCCGCTCGCGGCTGGTGAGCAATGCGGCCGGCTACGACTTCCATCCGGAGTTCGACCGGCAGATCCAATACATCCGCGAACATCCGGAAGTGCGCGACGTGCTGCTCAGCGGAGGCGATCCGCTGCTGTTCAGTGACGAGAAACTCGAACATCTGCTGAGCCGGTTGCGGGCGATCAAGCACATCGAGTTCCTTCGCATCGGCACGCGCATTCCGATTTTCCTCCCGCAACGCGTCACGCCCGAACTGTGCGCGATGCTGAGACAGTTTCATCCGCTGTTCGTCAGCGTTCACTCCAACCATCCGCGCGAGCTGACCACCGAAGTGCGCGACGCTCTCGGCCGTCTCGCCGATGCCGGCATCCCGCTGGGCAACCAGTCGGTGCTGCTCCGTCACGTCAACGACGACGTGACCGTGATGAAAGCCCACGTGCAGAAGTTGCTGATGTGCCGGGTGAAACCGTACTACCTCTACCAGTGCGACCTGATTTCCGGTTCGGCCCACCTGCGCGCGAGCGTCCGCAAGGGACTCGAAATCATGGAAGGGCTGCGCGGTCACACCACTGGCTACGCCGTGCCGCAATACGTCATTGATGCGCCCGGGGGCGGCGGCAAGGTGCCGGTTAATCCCGAATACGTGCTCAGCCGCAATGCCGACCGTGTCGTCATCCGCAATTTCGAAGGGAAGCTCTTTGAATATCCGGAGGCCGCGGACGGCACGCCGCTGGCGGGCGCGCCGAACAGGACAGGCGCGCTTCGCAACGTCGTCAGGCCGCAACAAAAGAGCTCCCTCTCCACCGTCGGATGAAGAAGAGGGCAGGGGAGAGGAGGGAGTGGCAAAGATGGCTTCTCCCCGCTCCTGCGTCGCCGAGGGGAGGATGAAAACGCGCGCTCCAAAAAAAATCGCGCAGAAAAACAGTTTTATCTGTGGCCGTTTGGCATGACGGGCCGTTCGACAACGACACGGTGAGTTACACGAACAATAACGCGCGTTTGCGACAAAGCCTCACCTTGCAGCAGCCCAGCGGCGTCTGGACGCAGAGCTACGCCTATGACGCGGCCAAGCGGCTCACCAACACCACGTCATCGGCAGGTGGGTATGCTTACACCTACCAGGGCGCCGGCAAGCTGGTGAAAAAACTCTCGTTGCCGAACAAAAGTTACATCACCAATGTTTACGACAATGTGGCGCGGTTGACGGGCACGTACCTGACCCACAGTAACGGCACAGTCCTCAACAAACACGAATATCTTTACAACGCGGGGAATCAGCGCATTCGCCACACACGGACCGACAACAGTTACGTCACCAACACCTACGACAACATCGGCCAATTGAAGACGGCGGTGGGCAGCGGCGGGCAATCGACGGAGAACCTGGGCTATAATTACGACGCGGCCTGGAACCTGAACCAACGGACCAACAGCGGCTCCCCTTATACGTTCAGCGTGGACAGCAAGAACCAGTTGACCAGCGATCCGAGCTACACGGATGGCTATGATGACAATGGCAATCTGACCACGCGTTCCAATGGCACTTACCTGGCGTACACCTACAGCTACGACGACGAAAACCAATTGAAGAGCGTCGCGTATGGCGACGGTTCACAGCCGACCACGGCGTGGTGGCGGTTGGACTTTGTATATGACGGACGGGACCGGTTGCGGCGGAGGCTGCAGTACTCCTGGAATTCCAGCGGGACCAATGTGGGCTGGGTGTTGAGTCAGGAACTTCAATACATTTACGACGGTAATCTGGTAATCCAGGATCGCGTCAGCGGTTTTGCCCCGACGGCGAGCTACGCCCGGGGAGTGGACATGAGCGGAACCCTGGAGGGTGCAGGAGGGATTGGCGGGTTGTTGGAGCGGGCGACGGGTTATCCTTCCTGGAGCACGCATTATTACTATCAGGCGGACGGGAATGGAAACATCACGGCGCTGGAGGACGGCAGTCAGAACCTGATAACAGGTTACCGGTATGATCCGTTCGGCAACACGCTTTACGCGCCCGCTGTGGGCCCTGGTAGTGCCAACCCGTTTCGTTTTTCGAGCAAACAACTGCTCTCCCCGAGCGGGATGTATTATTACGGCTACCGCTGGTATGACCCCAATCTCCAACGGTGGCCAAATCGCGATCCGTTGGGAGAACCGGGGTTTGAAAGTATTAGACACGTGGCCCTTGCTTCATTGAGTTATGCACCCAACCTTTATACATTTGTTTCTAATCAACCGTCTGAGCGATGGGACGCTTTTGGCCTCCATGACACGACTCTGTGCAATTTATTTAACAATTGTAAGAAGAAGTATGATAAATGCCTCGCGCGTGGCCTGGTGTTTTGCACACTGGTAGGAATCGCGCAACCTGAGCTCTATATCCCGTGTATAGTAGCTTATGGAGCTGTTTGTACGGCGGACTTTGATAAGTGTAGACGTGGGCTTTAGAGCTCTATCGGGCGGCACAATCTGCAAATGAGCGTGGAATTATGAATACAGACAATCGGTCCCGAATCTTGGGTTTGGTCGCGAGGGGGTTGCTAATCGTGGTCCTGTTAACCCTGTCGGAATTCGTCTTAATTCAATCCAGCGACCGCATTGCGTTGAGCGTAGTGACTTATGCGATTGCCGGCTACTTGGTATGGGTGCTAATTCGGATAGGCGTTGGGCGAGTTAAATCTGAGTGGAGACTCGGAGCTTGGATTGTGGCGGGGTTGTTGGGCGTAGTGTTATTGGCGTATTCAGATCATTTTTCGATCGGTTCAAATGAACGCGGGTTTTTGACCATCATGCTGATTGCCATTGGTGCATATTTGGTTTATCGGTTCATCATTCGGAAGTAGTTAAAAACGGCTATGGTCTTCTTCACTATTTGGCAATCAGGGTGACTGATAGTCGCGATCGGGTCGATAGTCGCGATCGGGTCGCATCTTTGCATTCTACATTTGGCTTCCGAGCAGAAATGCAGTGAAACAAGTCGCGCAAGCGAGCCCCTCACGGTGCCCTGCAAAAACGGAAAGGGGTCGGTCCTAAACATTGACACAATTGGCTTTTCAAAAAGCGGTTCAAGACATAAAACGGGTTCTTGGTTTTGACAACTCGCGTTTCGTCCGGCGCCTCAAATCGCGTTCCG
>WNGA01003741.1_pt1 | contig 22751 bp, 20 predicted proteins | sample 5400061 | NCBI WGS metagenome assembly WNGA01 (sample SAMN13153366, study PRJNA577476) | soil metagenome | isolation source: 100 cm soil or saprolite under grassland replicate 2 | place: USA:California | collected 2016-06-15
CGTGGTGGAACACCCCCGTGCGCTGCTCCTGCTCGGTCTTCAGATCCTCCCAGCGCTCCTTGACCTCGCCCGCCGAGCCAAGCTCGGTGGCCGACTGGAAGACATGGGGATGCCGTCGGACGAGCTTGTCGTGGATCGAGCGCGCGACGGCCTCGAGATCGCCGGCTCCCTCCTCCTCCAGGAACAGCGCGAGGAAGTACACCTGGTAGAGCAGATCGCCGAGCTCGTCCACCAGCTTCGCGCGGTCGGGCGACTGGGCGGCGTCGGCGACCTCGTAGGCCTCCTCGATCGTGTGTGGGACGATCGTCGCCGCGGTCTGGGCGCGATCCCAGGGGCAGTCGCGGCGGAGCCTCCTGGCCAGCTCCTGCAGATCGAGGAGCGCCTGTTCGAGCGTCACGTACCCGATGTCTTGGCGCACGGATCCGGATCCGGCTTGAACCCGGTGGCGAACTTCAGCTTGCCGCTGCAGAACTCCTTCTTCAGTCCGTTCAGCCAGGCCGTCGCGGCCTGGTTGCGCCTCTGCTGGAACAGGAGGTGGCGAATCGAGGCTCGCAGCTTCTTGCTCAGGGGGGTGACCTGGCGCGGCGTCGCGGGGGCGACGGCCTTGATGATGTGCCACCCGTACGTCGTGTGCACCGGCTTCGACAGACCGCCTGTGGGCAGCGCGAACGCGGCCCTGTCGAAGGGCGGTACCGTCTGGCCTCGCGTGATCGTGAGCTTGCCGCCGAGGCTCTTCGTTCCGGGATCCTGGGAGACCTTCTTCGCGAGCGCGGCGAAATCTGCACCGTTCTTCAGCTGCCGGTAGAGCGTGTCCGCCCGCGTCTTCGACTTGACGAGGATGTGGCGGACGACGCGGGTCTGCGGCGTCGAGTACTGCTCGTGATGCTGATCGTAGTAGGACTCGACCTCGGCTTCCGTGACGCGAACGTTCGACTCGGCCTTCTGAAGCAGCGCCTCCGAGACGAGCGTGCCGCGGACGTCGTCACGTACCTGCTCGTCCGTGAGACCCTGTTTCTTCAGCTGCGCCTTGTAGCGCTTGTCGCTGCCGCCGAAGTACTGCTTCTTGATCTGGTCGAGCCGATCCTCGACCTGCTTGTCGGTGATCACGAGGCCCTGCTGCTTCGCCTTCTCCGTGAGCTCCGCCCGTTGCGTGAGCAGATCGACGGCCCGGTCCTGGAGCTGCTTGTACTCGGGTGAGCCGGCTGAAGGGAACGGGCGGCCCGAGGCCTTGTACTGGCTCTTGGCGTTCTCGAGCGCCTGGTCGAGCTGGGTCTGCGTGACCTGCGTCGCTCCGACGAGCGCCACGACGCCCTTCCCGAGGTTGGTCTCGGGTGTCTCCCCGGAGCTCGAGCTCGAGTTGCCGCAGCCTGCGAGCAGCGCCGCGACGATTGCGAGCAGGCCGAGGACAAAGACGGGGCGATGGAGGCTCATCTGACGAAAAAGGCGCCACTTCTATGCTGCCAGGCGCAGGTCGAGGATAGCATCGAGCAAGTCGAGCCCCTCGCGGTAACTGGCGGCCCGGAGGGACACCTCTCGCCTGCCCGTCTCGTACACCGCAATCGGAACTGCCGCTCGCAACGTGCGCAGGTCGCTGGAGCCGAGCACGAAGGGACCGACCGTGAGTCGGCCGCCGCGATACACGAGGTAATCCGCGCCGGCCCGCGCGAGCTTGAGCTTGGCGTCCTGGATGGCGAACAACGCCTCGACGGGCTCCGGCATCGGCCCGTACCGATCCTCGATCGCCGCCTGCAGCTCGCGGAGCTCGTCGTCGGACTCGGCGAGCGCGAGCCTCCGGTGCAGGTCGATCTTGAGCGCCTCGGAGGCGACGTAGCTCGCCGGCACGTAGGCGTCGATGCGCGCGTCGACCCGAACCGGCCGGACCGCGACCCGCCGCTGACCGCTGAGCTCGGCGACGGCCTCGTTCAGGAGCTCGACGTACAGCTCGAAGCCGAGCGCCGCCACGTGCCCGGACTGCTCCGCCCCCAGCAGATCCCCGGCGCCGCGAATCTCGAGATCGCGCATCGCGATGGAGAAGCCCGCCCCGAGCTCGGTGTGATCCGCGAGCGTGGCCAGGCGCGCGCGCGCCTCGGGGGTCAGCTCCTGTGCGGAGGGATAGAAGAAGTAGGAATGCGCCGGCACGTCTGAACGGCCGACACGACCGCGGATCTGGTAGAGCTGGGCGAGGCCGAGCTGGTCGGCGCGCTCGACGACCAGGGTGTTCGCCTGGGGGATGTCAAGACCCGACTCGATGATGGTGGTGGAGACGAGCACGTGGGCGTCCCCTCGCAGAAAGGAGAGCATCCGGTCCTCCAGCTCGCGCTCGCGCATCTGCCCGTGGGCCACGATGAAGCGGAGCTCCGGGCAGAGAGCCCGGAGCTTGGCCGCGGCCTCGTCGATCGTCTCGACACGGTTGTGGAGGTAGAAGGACTGCCCCCCGCGCTCGGCCTCGCGGACCAGCGCGGCCCGAATCAGCTCCTCGTCGTACTCGCCGACGTGCGTGCGGATCGGCCGCCGTCCCTCCGGCGGCGTCTCGATCAGCGAGATGTCCCGTAGGCCCGAGAGCGACATGTGCAAGGTGCGCGGGATCGGGGTCGCGGTTAGCGAGAGCACGTCCACCTCGAGCCGGAGCTGGCGGAGGAGCTCCTTCTGGGCCACTCCGAACCGCTGCTCCTCGTCCACGACCACCAGCCCGAGGCTCTGCGGGATCACGTCTCGAGAGAGCACCCGGTGGGTCCCGACGAGGACGTCGACCTTGCCCTCCGCGAAGTCGCGCAAGACGGCCTTCACCTCGGCCGGGCGCCGGAAGCGCGACACCATCTCGACGCGCACGGGAAAGTCCTGGTAGCGCTCGCGGAACGTGTTCCAGTGTTGCTGCGCGAGCACGGTCGTGGGCACCAGCATCAGCGTCTGGCGGCCGTTCAGAGCCACGGCGAACGCGGCGCGGATCGCGATCTCGGTCTTGCCGAAGCCGACGTCGCCGCAGACGAGCCGGTCCATCGGCCGCGGCGACTCGAGATCCTCCTTCACCGCCTCGAGCGCGCGCTCCTGGTCGTCCGTCTCGCGGTAGGGGAAGCTCGCCTCCAGCCGCTCGAGCCAGTCCTGGTCGAGCTCGAAGGCGACGCCCGGGGCGTTCTGGCGGCGGGCATAGAGCGCGATCAGCTCGCCCGCCAGCTCGCGGACGGACTCCCGGGCCCGGGTCTTGAGCAGCTGCCACGCCTTGCCGCCGAGCTTCGAAAGAGCAGGCGCCCGGCCGTCGGCACCGATGTAGCGCGAGACCTTCCCGATCTGCTCGTGCGGGACGTAGAGCCGGTCGTCACCCCTGAAGGCGAGGAAGAGGTAGTCGCGGGTGACGCCCGCAACCGTCTTGGTCTCGAAGCCGAGGAGCCTGCCGATCCCGTGGTCCTCGTGGACGACGTGGTCGCCGGTCCGCAGGTCCGCGAACGACTGGAGCGCTCGGCCCAGCCGGACCGCGCCGCGCGGCGCCCGTTTTCGGAAGACCTGGGTATCCGGCAGCAGCGCGACACCCAGTTCCCGCCAGACGAACCCGCGTCGAGCAGGCGAGACGGCGAAGATCGGCTCGGCCTCGCGGGGCAGGTGAGAGCCTGGCTCCAGCAGCTCGGCCTGGATGCGACGGAGCACGTTCTGCGTCCGGAGCGCGTCCCCCCGGTGCGGGAACGCGACGATCACGCGTAGCCCTGCCCGGACCATCGCGTTGAGCTCGTTCTCGGCCTCGGCGAGCCCGCGGGCGGCAAGCGCGGGGCGCTGGGCGTCGAACGAGAAGGATTGCCCCTTCGGCAGCGGCTCGAGCTCGGCGGCACCCGGGAGCGGGAGCTCTTCGCCCAGCTCCTCCAGCCAGACTGCTCGCACCTCGTCGGGCTGCCACACGAGGTCCGGGTGCCGTGGCAGCGCCGGGACGAGGTCGTCGGGCGTGATCCCGTTCTGCCCAGGCTCGATCAGGTTGAGACGGCGCTCGGCGGCGGGATAGATCGCCGCCTCCTCGAGCGGATGCAGCGCCCGCTGGGTGAACGGCGAGAACGCCCGGATCGCCTCCACCTCGTCGCCGAAGAGCTCGACCCGGACCGGCTCCCGCCCGGTGGTGGGGAACACGTCGACGATGCCGCCGCGTACCGCGAACTGCCCTCGCTCTTCCGCCCGCTCGACGCGGTCGTAGCCGGCCAGCGCAAGCTTCTCCGCGAGCTCGTCGATTCCAGGCTCGTCGCCCACGCGGACCTCGAGCCTGGGCGGGCGCCGCCCGGCCGGCGGGAGGCTCTCGGCGAGAGCGGTCGCCGAGACACACACGAGTCCGCCGCGAGCGAGCGTGTCGAGCGCACGAAAGCGCTCGCCCACGAGATGCGGGGGCGGTTGGAGCCCGGAATCCAGCGCCACTCCACGACCGGGCATGAACGCGACCTGGTCCTCGCCCAGGAACCAGCCCGCTGCCTCGGCCGCATCGCGGGCGTCGGCATCCTCGGGCAGGAGGCAGAGGAGTCCCCGCTCGAGGTGCAGATGGAGGGCGGCCAGCAGCAGCGGAAGCGCGGGCTCCGAGACCCGGGCGGGCGTCGGCAGGGCATCGGCGAAGGCGCGTAGGCGCTCGCTCTCAGCGAGCTCATCGGCGACGACGTGCAGTACGGGACGGTCCATGACGAACGACGGGACAGGCGTCCCGCGGGGGCCAGTTTAGCCCTGTCTCGAAGGGACAGACTGCGAGGCCTCCATCCGGGGCCTCCATCCTCCCCGCTGCGATCGTATCGGCGAGATCGTCGCGAGTGTGCAACGCAACCCGAACGGGCGCGTGTCAGTTGAAGCGCTGCTGCGCGGCCTCGAGGCCCTCACGGGCGATCGCCTCGACCCCGTCCGCCGCTCGCGCCACAAGCGCGTCCGGGTCCGTCTCCGGCTGGAACGGCGAGAGCACGTAGTCCGAGACCGGGCGGGGATCGCCGCGCCCGGGCCGACCGACGCCGATCCGAAGCCGAACAAAGTCCTGGGTGCCCAACGCCTGGGCGATCGAACGGAGGCCGTTGTGACCGGCGAGGCCGCCGCCGAGCCGCGCCTGGAGGCGCCCCTCCTCGAGGTCGACGTCGTCGTGCACGACCAGGAGCGCCTCCGGCGCAACCTTGAAGAAGCGAACTGCCGCTCCGATCGAGCGGCCCGACTCGTTCATGTACGTCTCCGGCTTGAGCAGCGCGAGGCGTCGCCCGTCGACACGCACCTCGGTCAGTTGTCCGGAGAACTTGCCGCGATAGGAGCCCTCGTGCCGACGCGCCAGCTCGTCGGCGACCATCCAGCCGACGTTGTGGCGGGTTCCCGCGTACTCGCGACCCGGATTCCCGAGACCTGCCACGAGCAGGTCGAGCGTCGAGGCGTGCCGGCCCCGACGGAAAAGGGGCACGACTAGCCCTTGGTGGTGCCGGGCTCGCCCTCGGGCCCCGAGGCGGCCTCTTCGGCAGGCGCCTCCGCGCCTTCCTCCGCGGCCTCCCCCTCGGGCACCTCCCCCTCGGGCAGCTCGCCCTCGGGGATCTCGCCTTCCTCGAGCTCCTCGACCTCGGGTTCAGGCTCGACCACCCTCGTCGGCGCCGTGATCGTGGCGAGCACGGTCTCGGGGTCATCGAGAATTGTGGCGCCCTCCGCCTTCACGTCCGCGACACGGAACGTCGCGCCCATCTCGCCAGAGCTGACGTCGAGCTCGAGGCGGTCGGGCATCTCCATCGGCAGCGCTTCGACCGTCACCTCGCGCGCCACCTGCGAGAGGACGCCGCCCTCGGTCACACCCGGCGGCTCCTCCCCGACCAGCTCAATGACGACCTGGGCGCGAATCGGCTGATCGAGCCGGACCTCCTGGAGATCGAAGTGCGTGATCGTGCCGCGAACCGCGTCGCGCTGGACTTCCTTCAGCACCGACGAGTGGGTGCTCTTCTGACCGTCGAGAACCACGTCGAGAATCGCGTGCAGGCCGTGCTCGCCCGTCAACACCCGGCGCAACTCGCGCTCCGCCACGCAGATGGCATGTGGGTTGTTACCCCGCCCGTAGAGAACGCCTGGAATGAGCCCCTGCCGGCGAAGGCGCCGCGACTCGCGCGAGCCGCGATCCTCGCGCTCGCGTACCTCGAGCTTTATGCGCTCTCCGGCCACGGCGGCGAAGTGTAGCGGCCGGTGATCTAGAAGAGCTGGTTCTCCCCGCCGAAGATCGCAGAGACGGAATCGTCGGCGAACACGTTCATGATCGTCTCTGCGAGCAGACCGCCGATCCCGAGCACGGTCATCTTCTCCGGCCGGCCGCGCGGATCGATCGGAACCGTGTCCGTGACCACGATGCCCGCCAGGTCCGCCTCTGCGAACCGCTCGAGGGAACCCCCCGAGAAGAGCCCGTGGGTCGCGAACGCGTAGACGTCCGTCGCCCCCTGCTCCTTGAGTGCCTGGGCGCCGGCGAGCAGGGTTCCTCCAGTCATGATCGCGTCGTCGCCCACGATCGCGATCTTGTCGCGAACCCGTCCCGTGATCTCGGTCACGGACGCGATGTCGTGCGCGGGCCGCGTCTTGTGCATGAGTGCGAAGTCGGCGCCGATCATCTCGGCGAAGCGAACAGCGTGCTTCGCACGACCTGCATCGGGCGCAACCGAGACCACGCCGTCCCCGGAGAGGCCGAGATCGCGGAAGTGACGCGCGAAGAGCGGCAGCGAGGTCATGTGGTCGACGGGGATGGTGAAGAAGCCCTGGATCTGTCCCGCATGCAGGTCCATCGTCAGGATCCGGTCCGCGCCCGCGAGCTGGAGCATGTCCGCGACCAGACGACCCGAGATCGGCTCCCGTGGCCTCGCCTTGCGGTCCTGCCGCGAGTAGGGGAACCAGGGCACCACGGCCGTGATCCGCTTCGTGGAGGCGAGCTTCGCCCCCTGGATCATGAGCAACAGCTCCATCAGGTTGCGATCGACGGGATCGCAACCGGTCTGGACGAGAAAGACGTCGGCGCCCCGGATCGACTCGCCGTAGCGGCAGTAGGTCTCGCCGTTCGCGAACGTCTTGAGCTCGATTTCGCCGAGCTCGACTCCGAGGTGCTCTGCGATCCCCTGTGCCAGCTCGGGGTGCGAGCGGCCAGAAAAGACCATCAGGCGCTTCTGCGGGCCGCGCTCGATCCAGTGGCCCGGCTTCACCTCGGGCCTCTCGATCCCGTGCTCGAACCCGGGCAGCCGGGCGAGCTCAGTCGTCGTCGCGATCTCGATAGACATAACCCTCTTTGGTTTCCTGGCGCGGCGGGAACCCCGCGAGCGAGCCGGGCGGAACGTCGTCTGTGATCACAGTGCCTGGATAGATCCACGAGTCGTCGCCGATGTCGACAGGTGCGACGAACGTATTGTCGACTCCGGTTCTGACGTTACGGCCGATCGTGGTTCGCCCTTTGCCGCGCTCGGGGCGATGAGAGAAGTTGGCGGTGATGTTTCCGGCTGCGATGTTCGTGTCCTCTCCGATCTCCGCGTCCCCGACGTACGAGAGGTGGGGCACCTTCGCCCGCGCGCCGATACGCGAGTTCTTCACCTCCACGAACGTGCCCGCCTTCGCGCCTGCCTCGAGGACCGTGCCGGGGCGAAGGTAACAGAACGGGCCCACGGTCGCACCCTCGTCGATCACCGCGTCGCGCGCGACCGCGTGAGGGCCGATCTCAGCCGCCTGACCCACACGTGTCACGCCGCGGAGCAGCGAGAACGGATGGATCGTCGCATCGGCCGCGACGACCACGTCTGCCTCGATCCAGGTGGAGGTCGGGTCGACGATGGTCACGCCGGCGAGCATGTGCGCCTCGTTGATCCGGTCGCGCAGCACGGCCGCCGCAAAAGCGAGCTCCGCCCGGGTGTTGATCCCCAGCGGCGCGACGGGATCCGGGCAGACGTACGCTCCGGCGTGCCCGCCCGCGCCGACGATCCCGGCGATCGCGTCCGTCAGATACAGCTCCCCCTGGGAGTTGTTCGCGTCGACCCGGTCGAGGGCGTCCCAGAGCAGTGCGGCTTCGAACACGTAGATCGAGGAGTTGAGCTCACGGATCGCGAGCTGGGCCGGCCCGGCGTCCTTCTCCTCTACGACCTCCTGCACGGCGCCCGCCGCGTCGCGCACAACCCGTCCGTATGGGAGCGGAACGTCTGGCTCGAAGGAGAGCAGGGTGACCGCCGCGCCCTCCCGGACGTGCTGATCGAGGAGGCCTTGCAGATGCTCGGCGGTGAGAAGCGGGGCGGCGGCGTCCAGCACGAGCACGTGGCCCGCGAAAGCCTCGAGAGCGGTCCGGGCGGCCGCCACCGCGTCGGCCGTGCCGCGTGGCTCCTCCTGCACGGCGACCACGACTCCTTCGTAGAGCTCACGCGTCTCAGGCGAGGCCACCACGACGAGCGGTTCGGCGCCAACCCCGCGCGCAGCGATGATCACCCAGTCGACCACGCGTCGCCCGAGCAGCGGGTGCAGATGCTTGGGTAGCGACGACCGCATCCGCGTGCCGAGCCCCGCGGCCATGACCACCGCTGCAAGAGGAGTGGGCTTCGCGTTCACGCGGGAGATTGCTGGGGCGCCAGGATTCGAACCTGGGATCGCGGGACCAAAACCCGCTGCCTTACCACTTGGCTACGCCCCATCGCGTCAAGTGTGGCATCTCCGACGACGAAGGAGGGGGTGCGCGGGAAACCATGGGTTTCCCCCGCGGTGAAAACCCGCTGCCTTACCACTTGGCTACGCCCAACCGCGTCAAGTGTGGCATCTCCTACCTACTTCGAGCGGACCGCCGGCCTGTCCATCCAGATCAACAGGAGGGCGACCGCTGCGAATACGCCGGCGAGAATCAGGACGAGGGCTCCGATGAAGATCGCGATGAGCGCCGCCAGAACGGCGAATGCCTGCGAGAGGGCAGCCGTCCACGAGATGTTCCGGGCCAGTCTCGACTCCAGATTCCGCCCGGCCAGCAGATGAAAGAGGATGATCGGGATGGCGATGATCACAATCGTCCACTTCGTCCAATCGGTCCTGATCGCTGTGATCAGTGCCTCGAAAACCGCGATCCCAAGCGCGATCTTGACGCGCGTGTCGGAGAAGAGCCCTCTCCGGCGTACCGCCTCGTCGCTCACGCGGTCAACCGTACCACGCTGGAACGCGCGTCCAAGTCCGGCCGTGGCGACGCAGTGAGCGCTCGGCTGCCCGGGCGGCGGGCTCCTGCTCGAAGAGGCCGTACACGACGGGTCCGGCGCCGCTCAGGTCGGCCCGGAAGGCTCCGAGCTCGAGCAGTTCCTGCGTGAGCGGTGAGGAGGCCAGGTCGTTGGTGGGGAGCGCCGCCAGATCGCGTGCGTGGCGAGCGTCTTCCAGCGCGGCCAAGAGGGCACGCCGCCGCTCGTCGAAGCCCGCCTCTCCCCCACGCGCGTCGAACGCCTCGTAGATGCCGGCCGTCGAGATCTTCCGAGCTCCCTCGGGCAGGCACAAGACGACCCAGTAGTCCTGGGCGAGCTCGAGCGGTGTGAGCTCGCTTCCGTCGCCCTCTCCGAGCTGGGGGCCCGGTGAGAGAAAGAAGGGCACATCGGCGCCGAGCCCGGCGGCGAGCACGCGAAGGGCGTCGAGCGAGAGTGGACGCTCGAGGGTTTCGTTCGCGAGTCGTAGGGCCGTGGCTGCATCCGAGCTGCCGCCGCCCAGGCCGGCTGCAACGGGTATCTGCTTCTCGATACGTGCCGCCCAGCGGGCGTCGACCCGCGCGGCGTCGGCCAGGAGCTCGAGTGCCCTCCTCACCAGGGTGTCACCTGCAAAGCCGTCAACCCGCAGGCCCTCCGCGGGCTCGATCGAGACCCGGTCCGCGAGGTCGATGCGCTGCAACACCGTGACCACCAAGTGCTTGCCGTCGGGACGCCTCGGACCGACCACGAGGGCGAGGTTGAGCTTCGCCGGAGCCGACAGCCGCGTCACCGGAGGGCCTCGGCAAGAGCAACGAACTCCTCCGGAGAGAGGTCCTCCGCGCGAGTAGACGGACGACGATCGAGCGCCGAGAGCGCCTCGGCCGCCTGTTCACGGCTCGCGAGGCCGGCGAGCTCGAGCGAGTTGGGCAAGACCTTGCGGCGATGCGAGAACGCCGCCTCGACGACCCGCTTCACGTGCGCGTAGTCGCGGGGAAGCGGCCGGCGGCGAAACGAGACCAGCGCAGAATCGACCCTCGGTCGCGGGCGGAACACGGCTCGCGACACTGGGTGGAAGCCGGTTCGCTCGGTCGCGAGCCGGACGAGCACCGAGACGGCTCCGTACGCCTTCGTGCCCGGCTCGGCGAAGAAGCGATCGGCGACTTCACGCTGGACCATGACGCACCAGCGCTCGACCGTCGGTAGGCCGTCGAGGCTCTCGACGACGAGGGGCGTAGCAATGTTGTACGGCAGGTTGGAGACGAGCTTCGTCGGCGGGGGATCGAGTGCGGCCAGATCGGCCCGCAGCGCGTCTCCGAACAGGAGCCGAACGTTTTCCTTCGCCGACAGCCGGTCGGCGAGGTGCGGCTCCAGCGCCCGGTCGATCTCGAGCGCGTGGACGAGCGCCACTCGCTCCGCCATGAACGCGGTGAGCACCCCCAGCCCCGGGCCTACCTCGAGTACGACGTCGCGGTCGTCCAACTCGGCGAGACGATCGATGACCCGCAGGATGTTCTCGTCGACCAGGAAGTGCTGGCCGAACACCTTGCTCGGCGTAATGGGCGGGCGGCTCACGGGAAGGCGAACGCCTCAGTTGCGTTCGCATCTATGAGGGCGGCGAGCTGGTCGATATCGTCGCCTCGCGCCGCCGCGAGCGCGGCCACGGTGTGAACTACGTTTGCAGGCTCGTTGGGGCGCCCGCGGCGCGGCTGGGGAGACAGGTACGGGCTGTCCGTCTCTGCGAGCAAGCGCTCGGCCGGGACACGCGCGGCAGCGGAGCGCAGGTCGCCTGCGTTCGGGTAGGTGACGTTGCCCGCGAACGAGACGTAATAGCCACGGTCGAGCGCGGCGGGCAGTAGCTCAGGTGAGGAAAAACAGTGCAATACGACCGTGCCGTCGAAGGCGGTGAGGGCCTGCTCCACTTCTCGCTCGGCGGCCCGGCAGTGGACGACCACCGGCAGGCCAACGCCCCTCGCCAGCTCCAGCTGGAGCGAGAAGAGTCGCCGCTGTGCCTCCGGCGACGCCCGGTCGCGGTAGAAGTCGAGGCCGGTCTCTCCCACTGCAACGACACGATCGTGTGAGAGCAGCTCCCGAAGCTCGTCGAGCTCGGCCTCGCCGCCCTCCGCCTGGTGGGGGTGGATGCCCAGAGCGCAGAAGACGTCGGGCTCCCGGTCCGCAACGACGAGGGTGGCTCGGCACGAGTCGATACCCGACCCGATCGCGACGATTCTCGTCACGCCTGCCTCCCGGGCCCGCGCCACGAGCGCCTCGGCCGGATCGTCGCAGGCGTCGAGGTGCGCGTGGGTGTCGATCACACCAGCGTCGGCGCTTCCACTCTGGGGAAGAGCGGCGGCGCGGGCGCGATCCCCTCGACAGGCACGAGTCCTCCGGCTCGAACGCCCTCCCACGACGCATCCTCTGGCTGCCGGAGCGCGCGAAGGATGCCCGCGGCTGTCGCGGGGACGTACGGCGTCAGCGCGACGGCAGCCGCCCGCAAGCCGTCTGCGAGCTCGGCGAGCACGCGGTCCAGATCAGCGGCGCGCGACTCGTCCTTGGCCACCTCCCACGGCTTCGTCTGCTCGACGTGGCGGTTGAGGCGGCGGACGAGCTCCCAGATCGCCTCGAGAGCTCCTGTCAGATCCCACTTGTCGATCGACTCCGGCACCGCCGCAGCCACGTCGGCGACGGCGTCCGCGATGTCGCCCGAGTCCGGAGCAGGCCCAAGACGGCCCCCTCGGTATCGGGCGATCATCGCGGTCGTGCGGGAGAGCAGGTTGCCGAGATCGTTGCCGAGTTCTCGCTCGTAGCGTTCGTGGAGGCTCTCGATCGAGGCGCTGCCGTCCTGCCCGAACGACACGGAGCGAATGGCCCAGAAGCGGACGGCATCCTCGCCGTAGAGGTCGATCAGCTCGAGTGGGTCGATCGCGTTCCCGAGCGACTTCGAGATCTTGCGGTCGTCGAGCAGGAGCCAGCCGTGAACGAAGAGCTGCTGCGGCACCTCGTAGCCCGCCGAGAGAAGAAGCGCCGGCCAGTAGACGCAGTGGAAGCGCAGAATGTCCTTCCCGAGCAGATGGCGAGCGTGAGGCCAGAAAATCGGCTCGAGGTCTTCGTCCTTGCGCGCATAGCTGAGCGCGCTGAGGTAGTTGATCAGCGCGTCGACCCAAACGTAGACCACCTGCTCGGGATCCCACGGCACCGGAACGCCCCACGGCTGGCCGGCCCGACTGAGGCTGAAGTCCTCGAGCCCGCCCTCGATGAAGCTCCGAGCCTCGTTGTAGCGGAAGCGCGGCAGCACGAAGTCAGGCCGCTCATCGTAGAGGCGGAGCAGGCGCTCTTGGAACGCGGAGAGCCGGAAGAACCAGTTGCGCTCCTCGATCCACTCCGGCGGAATGCCGTGCTCGGGGCACAGCCCGTCGACGAGCTCCGACTCCGTCTTGAACGCCTCGCAACCGACGCAGTAGAGGCCGGCGTAGACATCCTGATAGATGTCGCCGGCGTCATGGATCCGCTGGATGAAGTCCTGGACGAACGCCTTGTGCTCTTCATCGGACGTGCGAATGAAGAAGTCGGTTGAGACGTTGAGCCGCCGTGGAAGCTCCTTCCACTGCCCGACGATGCGGTCGGCGAACTCCTTCGGGGCGAGTCCTTGCTCCTCGGCGACTCGCGCGACCTTCGACGCATGCTCGTCCGTGCCGGTGAGGAAGAAGGTCTCCTCCCCGCGCTGGCGCCGATGCCGGACGACGACGTCGGCGGCAATCGTCGTGTACGCGTGCCCGATGTGCGGGGTCGCGTTGATGTAGTAAATGGGTGTCGTCAGGTAGAAGCGCATCTCCAAAGATGATAGGCGCAGGCGCTTCGGACGCCGGTCGCGGCGCCCCAGGCCGGCGGCGCCTGACGAGCCACGCGGCCAGAGTTACCACGAGCCCGAGAATGGTCAGAAGCCAGAGGGCCGAGGGGCCGGACCCGACAGCCGTCTCCGCACCGCGGGTCGGAGCAGGAGATTCGGCGTCTTCAGGAAGGCCGATCGCCGGAACGTCACGAGCCCCTCTCCGGTCATCGTCGGCGCCCCGAAGCAGGAGTCGGGACGCACGGACGGCGACCACGAACGCCGCGCCGCTCCGCGCACCCGCCCTGATCGCCCCCGCCCGGCCTACCGCCGATCGCCGCTCCGCCACTCCCTGGTCCCTGGCCTGAAAGCTCCTGTCGCCGGGAGCAACCCAGTCGGGGGTCGCCGGCCCCTGATCGGAGACGCCGGTCGCAGGCACGCGGACCGCCGGCTCGACCGCCGGATTCCCTCTGGATCGGGACGTCACTTGCGGATCGGCCTTTGGGGGTGCGCTGCCGGGGTGGGCGCGCTGCCTCGGGCGGGCACGACTGGTGCTCCCGGAGGCGCTCGGCGCAGGATCGGAGGTTCCGGAGGCGGTTCCTTGCCCGCCGGTTTCTGTGACGGGAGACCCCGAGTCAGCCGGAACGGCCCCGGGGGCAACTGGATCGGAGGTCTGTGCTCCTCCCCCGGGCACGTTCGCTGCCGGAGGCTGAGGATCGCCCGCGGCCGGGGCCGGGCTCGACGCCGGAGGCGGCGCCGGATCGGACGAAGACACAGACGGCGTCCCGGGAGACGCGCCGGAAGGCACTCTCGACGGCAATAGCGTCAGCGGGTCGACGTACCCCTCTTCATCGGCGGCGATGCGCACGCCAAGGTGCACGTACGGCTCGTCGAACTCGGGTGTTCCGCTCGGTCCTATCGTCCCCACGACGTCACCTTCCCGGATCGCCGAGCCCTTCTTCACGGAGACCGAGCCGAGATGGGTGAGGGTGACGGAATACCCGTCCGCGGTCTCGACGGTGACCACCTTCCCGCTCGTGGGGACCGTGCCGGCAAACGAGACCGAGCCGCCGGCAGCGGTGAGGACCTCCGAACCCGCCGGCCCGGCCACGTCGATGCCGCGGTGCTGGCCGCCGGCGTACGGATGGTTCCTGTCGAACGAAAACGGGCGCAGCACCGCGCCGCTCGTCGGCCAGGTCCACGCCCTCGCAGCCCCTGGGAAGAGCGCTGCACTCACGAGAGCAAGCAGAAGGATTCGTCGCATCGCGCCTCCTTGTTGTCCTATAGGAAAACGGCGATCCAACGGTAGCGGCGGGCCCGGACGTTGTCAAATCTGTCGACTAGAGCGAGCCCCGGTACAGGCGGTTCCGGCCGACGCCCGTCAACCCGGCCACGACCTCTGCCGCTGCGCGACGAGAGGCGCCTGCCTCGACCAGCTCGGAGACGGCCTTCAATGCCGTCACCTCGTCCGTGCCGCGAAGCTCCCCCGGCCCGAGCACGAGCGTGATCTCACCCTTGGGCGGCTCCGAGAAGGCCGCCGCCACCTCTCGCGCTGCCCCCCGCACGACCTCCTCGAAGGCTTTCGTCAGCTCACGGCAGACGGCGACCGGCCGCTCGGGCTGCGCGTGCGCCAGAGAGGACAGCGTCGCGGGCAGCCGCCGGGGCGATTCGAACGCCACCGCGGGGTGCGGCCAGCCGGCCAGCTCGTCCCACAGCGCGTGCAGAGCCTTCTCGCCTCGCGGCAGGTAGCCGAGGAACTGGTAGCACTCGCCCGCGAAGCCGCTCGCAACCAGCGCGGTCTCCACCGCCGAGGCCCCCGGGAGCACCGTCACCGGTACGCCGGCCGCGAGGGACGCCCCCACGAGTCTTGCGCCCGGATCGGACACGACCGGTAGCCCCGCGTCCGACACGAGCGCCACGCGCTCGCCCGCGAGCAGGCGGGGCAGCACCTCGTCCGTCCGCCGGGCCTCGTTGTGCTCGTGATAGCTGAGCAGTCGCGCCGAGAGCCCGTGCCGGTCGAGCAGGATCCGCGTCCGGCGCGTGTCCTCGCAAAGGACCAGGTCGGCCTCGCCGAGCTCGCGGAGTACGCGCAGCGTCACGTCCTCGAGGTTCCCGATCGGGGTGGCGCAGACGGCGAGGGGCACCCTACTCGGCCTCGAAGGCCACGAGAGCTGCGCCGACCAGGCCGGCTGCCGTCCCGAGCTCGGCGCGAACGATGCGCACCTCCTCCCCCGCAGGCGCGAGCGCCTCGCGCGCCACGACCTCCCGAGCCGCAGGGAGCAGGAACTCGAAGGCCGCGACGCCGAAGCCGCCTCCTACGACGACCGCCTCGGGGTCGAACATGTTGACGAGGGAGCCGATGCCCGCTCCGAGCCGATGGCCGATGCCGGCGAGGATGTCGCGCGCGGTCATGTCACCTTCGCGCGCAAGCCGAACGAGCCGGTGGGCGTCCGCGGCCTCGCCGAAGGCCGCGCGTGCCGCCGCGTCTGCCGACTTCCCGGTGCAATACGACTCCAGGTGCCCTCGGCCGGTGCATGCTCCCTGGCAGGGCTCCCCGTCGACCTCGATCACGATGTGCCCGAGCTCGGCCCAGCCCCGGTAGGGACGATCGTCGAGGACGAGCCCACCGCCGACTCCCGTACCCAGCGTCAGCGCAACGAGATCTCGCGTGCCACGGCCGGCGCCGAAAGCCCACTCAGCGAAGGCGGCCGCGTTGCCGTCGTTCTCGACTCCGATCGGAAGGCCTATTCGGGCCACGAGCCGGTCTCGCAGATCGAGATCGTGCAGCGGGATGTTGACGGCTCCGAAGGTGCGACCGGTGCGTTGGTCGACGCGGCACGGCACGCCCACCCCGACCGCGGCAACGTCGTCGTCGAGGAGCTCCTCGATCGCGACGGCGATCCCCTCGACCAGCTCGTCCTGCGAGTCGAGCGGAGTCTGGTGCTCGCGCCGGCGCCCCAACCGCCCGTCGCGCCCGACGACACCGGCCAGGATCTTCGTCCCCCCGACGTCGACGCCGATGACGGCATGCGCGCTCACGCTCGGCGGCTAGCATAGGCCGTCGGATGTCGTCGGAGGAGAAGCCCTACCGCGTCTACCGCGGCGGACGCGTCAAGGGCAAGGTCCCGACGCTGCCGAGACCCGAGCGTCGGGCGAAGCCCGACGGGAGCGGACCCGACAAGCCTGGCCGGACCAGGCCGAAGAGGCGGAGGAACTACCGGCGCTGGTTCGCGATCGCGCTCGGGCTCTTCCTGGCCTGGGCGACGGCCTGGACGCTCGCCGGCTACTTCACCTTCCGGGACGGCGTCAAGGCCGCGAACGCGCGGTTGCCGGAGCATGTGCGCTCGCAGCTGAAGGAACAGGGCGGCCTGCTGCTGACGCACTCGACGACGGTCCTCCTGCTCGGAACGGACACGGGCCCGGGGCGAAAGGGAATCCGGCACTCCGACTCCGTCATGCTCGTCCGCACCGACCCCGACCACCACCGCATCTCCTACCTCTCCATCCCGCGGGACCTCCGCGTCGAGATTCCCGGCCACGGAGCGGAGAAGATCAACACCGCGTACCAGATCGGGGGGGCGCCGCTCGCGGTGGCGACGGTGCGGAACCTGACCGGGATCGACGTCAACCACGTGGCCATCGTCAACTTCGCGCGCTTCGAGAAGCTGATCGACGCGGTCGGCGGAATCGACGTCAACGTGCCTGCGCCGATCCACTCGGACCGCTTCGACTGCCCGTACACCCCCGCACGCTGCCGGGCCTGGAGCGGCTGGCGCTTCGCCAAGGGCAAACAGCACATGGACGGCCGCCGGGCGCTGATCTACTCCCGCGTCCGCGTCAACGCTCTGAACGCGGCGGACAACGACATCACGCGCGCGGAGCGCCAGCAGCAGGTCATCCAGGCGATCGCGGGGAAGCTCGCGAGCGCCGGCACGTACCTCGACCTCCCGTTCATGGGGGACGACCTGCTGCGGCCGCTGGCCACCGACCTAACGCCCGGCCAGATGCTCCAGCTTGGCTGGGTCTACTGGCGGTCGGGGTCTGGTCGCGCGCTCCACTGCCGCCTCGGCGGACAGCCGGACGGGGGCTACCTGATCAGCGACGCGGAGCTGAACCTCGCGGCGATCTCGATGTTCAAGGGCGATTCCGCTCCCCAACCGCCGCCGCCGGGCTCGGGGACCTTCGGCGCCGGCTGCGTCCAGGGCAACCGCAAGCTCGGCGTTCGCTAGGCCCTTACGCTTCGGCCTTCGTCTCCTTCTTGTCCTCCTTCTTCTTGGCGCCTTCGTCCGGCTTCGCACCGTCGCCCTCGGAGGACTCTTTCTTGCGCTTGCCGCGCCCGTAGTCGGTCGAGTAGAAGCCCGAGCCCTTGAAGAAGACGGGCACCGGATGGAGCACCTTGACCAGCGGGCCCTCGCCGCAGATCTCGCAGACCTCGGGCTGCGCGTCGTCCATGCGCTGAAAGAGCTCGAAGAGGTGTCCCCTTGGACAACGGTACTCGTAGATGGGCACGTGAAGACAAAGGTACCAGGGGCATCTGAGGGAAATGGCCGCGCTAGTGTGAGGAGCCCGTGACCGAGACAACAGATGCGCTGGCGGCGCCTGTGCCCGGGCTGGTGACGCCGCGGGCAACGGAGGCGGCCGAAGTGAGCGAGCGCTCCTATCTGGCCGGCGTCGCCGGCTGCACCGCCGCGGTCGCGGCCTTCCTCTCCGTCCAGCTCCTTGCCTGGCCGCCGCACGAGGACGAGACGCTGGCGCTGTTCGTCGGCCGGGACTCGCTCAGAGGCCTCCTCGACACGGTGCTCGGAGAACGCGGCGGCGCGCCGCTCCACTTTTTGTTCTCGTGGATCGTCGCGCACTCGGGCGGTGGGTTGGCCGGCATCCGGATCGTCTCCGCGGCCTTCGCCGCCGCCAGCGTGCCGGCGACGGCCGCGCTGGCCGCCCGCCTCGCCGGCCGCACCGTCGCGCTTGCTGCGACCGTGCTCGTCTCGGCCAGCTGGATGCTTCTCTTCCACGGGGTCTACGGCCGGATGTATAGCCTCTTCCTGCTCACGAGCACGCTCTCGTTTCTCGCCCTTCTGCGCGCGCTGCGGCGTGGAGGCACCGGCGCGTGGGCGCTCTGGGCCCTCGCCGTCCTGCTCGCGGTCGCCTCTCATCCTTACGGCGCGCTCGTGCTGGCCGCGCAGGGCGTGTACGTATTGCTCGCGCGCGAGCGGCTGCGCGAGGCCCTGGCCGCCTTTGCCGCGGTCGGCCTGCTCGGCATCCCATTCTGGCGCACCGACCTGGTGCTGGCAGGGCGGTTCGACGTGGGCGTCGGCGGCAGGGGCGAGACGCTCGGCAGCCCCGGATCGGTGCTGCTCTACCTGAAGGACGTCGCCGGAGACTTCACCGCGGGGTGGACGGCCGCGGTGACGGTCGTGCTCCTGATCGCCCTCGCCGGTCTCCTCGTGCTGCGTCGGGAGCGGCCCTGGAGCGCCCTGCTCGCCGTGTGCGCGATCGGAACGCCGACCGCAGCGTTCCTGCTCGCCCGGCTCGGGCACTCGACAGCGCCCCAGTCCCGCCACCTGATCTTCGCGCTGCCCTTCTTCGCAGTGCTCCTGGCGTCCGGAATCGTCCGTCCTGCACGACTCCTTCCTCGCCACTCCACCCCGCTCATCGCACTAGCCCTCGGCTGCCTGCTCGTGGTCGAGGTGGCCTGGGGCAGGCACAAGACCGCCGAGCTGTACTCGGGCGAGCCGGCAGTCCGGATCGCGGCTCGCCACGAAGCCTCTGCCTGGCTGGCGCGAACCACGCGGCCCGACGATCTCGTCCTCGGTTACGAGCCTCTCTTCCTGGAAGCGTGGGAGCGAGGCGGGCCGATTCCCCGTTCCGTCGTCCCGCGCGCCGATCCGAAGCTCGCGCTGCGGGCGCTGGAGCACGTCAGGCACCCGCTGGGACGCGGGGTCTGGGTCTTCGACGCGAGCGACACGGGCAACACCGAGCGCGTGCTCACGATCCCGCTCCGCTCCCCGGTCCCGCGGAGCGCCTACGAGACGCGGCGCTACGGTCCCTTCCTGATCGTGCGCACCCGCGGGCCCACACGCACGATCCGCCGCTACCTCAAGCTCGCACGCCGCGTAGAGCTGTTGGGCACGACGCTCGACATCGGCGACGCCGGCGTGAACCTCGACACCGTGCTGGCCGCGCAGCGGCGCTACGAGCGAGAGCGGCCGGCTTCCGCCTCTCGCTCGACGGTCTCGCGGTAGCAGGGCGCGTCCTCGAAAGCAGCCAAGCCGGCAGGAGTGCGACGCTGCGGGCGCTGCTGGCGACGTCGCGCTGCGGCCAGAGCTGCCGACGCCCCGACCAGGCCGCCCAGGAGGAACGAGCGGAGGCGACCGCTGCGTCCCTCGCCGTCCATGGGAGGATTGTAGGCGTGATCGTGTGCACCCTCGGCGACGCCCTGCTCGACGTGATCGTGCAACCGGAACGGCCCCTCGCCGAGGGCGACGACGTCCCGTCCTCGGCCCACCTCGGTGCAGGCGGGCAGGCGGCGAACGTGGCGGCCTGGGCTGTCGAGCTCGGCGCGCAAGGCCGGGTCATCGCCAAGCGCGCGGACGACGCGGGCGGGAGGCTGGTCCTGGCCGAGCTGGGCGCGCGTGGAGTGGAGCAGGTCGGGCCGGTGGCCACGGGCCGCTGCGGCATCGTCGTCTCGCTGCTCGGGCCGGACGGCGAGCGCTCGCTGTTCTCGGACCGCGGCGTGTCCGCGTCCCTGCGCGCCGAGGAGCTGGAAATGGACTGGCTCCGTGGCTGCGACGTCCTGCACCTGTCCGGCTACGCGCTGCTCACCCGGCCGATGGACGAGGCCGGGGCCAAGGCTGCCGGCGCCGCGCACATGCAGGGCGCGCGCATCAGCGTCGATCTCGGCGCTGCGGCCGCGATCGGCGAGTTCGGGCCAGACCGCCTCCTTGTGCGCCTCGAGCAGCTGGAGCCGGACGTCGTCTTCGCCCGCGAGGAAGAGCTCCAAGCCATCGTCCGGGAGCCGCCGGCCCCGACGCTCGTCGTGAAGCGCGGGGCGCGTGGCTGCACCGTGATCGAGGACGGGCGCAGCTCGGACTACGACGCGGCTCCAGCGGCCGTGTTGGACACGACAGGCGCGGGCGACGCATTCGCGGCCGGCTTCCTCGTCGGTGGCCCAGAGCTCGCGGTCGCCGCTGCCGCCCGCTGCGTCTCCCGGCTGGGAGCCATGCCGTGACCGAGCTGCTCGCGCTGTCGCCCGAGGTCGAGGAAGCGCTACGCGACGAGCGCGCCGTCGTTGCGCTCGAGACGACCATCGTCGCGCACGGCTTCCCCCCGGGCCAGGGCCTCGCCGTGGGGCTCGAGTGCGAGCGACGCGTTCGGGCGACGGGCGCGGTGCCCGCGACCGTCGCCGTCCTCGACGGGGTCGTTCGCATCGGGCTCGCCGAGGCAGAGCTGGAGCGAGTCTCGGCCGCCGGCCCCGAGGCTCGCAAGGCGGGACCGCGCGACCTGGCGATGTGCGTCGTCGAGAGAGTGATCGGCGCGACGACGGTCGGAGGCACGCTCGCGGCTTGCCAGATCGCGGGCGTTCGCTTCATGGCCACGGGCGGGATCGGCGGTGTCCACCGCGGGTTCGCCGAGGTGCCGGACGTGTCGGCCGACGTCTCCGAGCTCTCCCGGACCGAGGCGGTGGTCGTCTGCTCGGGCGCGAAGTCGCTGCTCGACGTCCAGGCGACCGTCGAGCTGCTCGAGACCCTCGGCGTGCCGGTGCTGGGCTTACGGACGGACGAGCTGCCGCTCTTCTATGCGATGCGCGGCGGGCCTCCCGTCTCGCAACGCGCCGAATCACCCGAGGAGGTGGCTCAGATCGCCGCCGCGCACTGGCAGCTCGGACGCAGCTCGGCGCTCGTGCTCGCGCGGGCGCCGGACCCGGCGCTCGAAGACGTCGAGCCGCTGATCGAGGAGGCCCTGGCCGAGGCTCGGCGGGGCGGGGTCGCCGGCCAGGCGGTCACGCCGTTCGTGCTCGCGTACCTCCACGAGCATTCCGGCGGCCGCACCCTTGAGGTCAACCGGCAGCTCGTCGCCGACAACGCGGCGCTCGCCGGCGACGTGGCCGTGGCGTACGGTCGCCTGAGGTGACACCCTCGAACGACGACCTCGTGCTTGTGCCCAGGACAGAGTTCGACGGGCGGAGGCTCGAGTTCGACTTTCCGGGGCTCGAGATCGGCGTCGCAGAGTACGACGAAGGGCCGACGGGCTGCACCGTCCTCCACTTTCGCGACGGCGCGTCGTGTTCGACGGACGTTCGGGGCGGCTCGCCGGGGACGATCGGCGGGGACTACGAGTGGGTGCACGCGATCTGCCTCGCGGGCGGCTCGCTCTACGGGCTCGAGGCGGCGACCGGCGTGGCCGCGGAGCTGCTCGCCCGGCGGGAGTACCGCACCGCGTGGCTCGACATCCCGATCGTGGCCGGCGCGATCATCTTCGACTTCGGGCCTCGCGAGAACGCCGTCTACCCGGACAAGGAGCTGGGACGGGCCGCGCTGCGCGCAGCGAGGGAGGGCGTCTTTCCGCTGGGCACGCGCGGGGCCGGCCGCTCAGCCACGGCGGGCAAAACGTTCGAGTACTCGGAAGGCGAGCCGGCGGGGCAGGGCGGCGCTTTCAGGCAGGTCGGCGAGACGAGGATCTCGGTTTTCACGGTCGTCAACGCGGTGGGAGCCGTCCTCGACCGCGAGGGAAACGTCGTCTGCGGCCACCTAGACCGGGCGACCGGTGTCCGACGCGGGCTCGTCTCGGGCGTCGAGGAGCGGCTCGGCGCCGGCGTGCCGGTGCGTCCCTTGCCGGGAAACACCACGCTGACCGTCGTGGCGACGAACCAACGGCTGGATCAGCGCTCGCTCAGGACGCTTGGTCGCCAGGTGCACGCCTCGATGGCCCGCGCAATCCAGCCCTTCCACGCGCTCGTCGACGGGGACGTTCTCTTCGCGGTCTCGACGAACGAGGTCGAGAGCCCACTGTTGGAGAGCATCGGCCTGGGCGTGATCGCCTCCGAGGTGGCGTGGGACGCCGTGCTGGCGGCCGTTGCTAGCTGAGTCGCGCGAGTTCCTCGATCCGCTCGGCCGCGCGGGCAAGGGCGTCCTCGCCGAACAGAAACGGCGTCGCGTTCGGGATCTCGTGCGCGGGGCCGTCGAGCTCGTCCGAACCCGCGAGCGCATTGAGCGCGTACCGGATCGGGATCTCGTGGCAGACGGCGAGGACGGACCCGCGATCGCTCCCGGCGAGCCGCCTGAACGCCTCGGCGTAGCGGCGTGCTGCGTCGTTCAGGCTCTCCCCTTCCGGAAAGGCGTCGTCACGCGTGTGCTCCAGCTTCCACGCCCTGTACTCGTCGACCGTCTGCCCCTCGAGCGCGCCGACGTCGACGTCGTCCAGGAGCTGATCGAGCTCGAGTGGCACGTCCCGCCCAGCCATGGCGATCTCGGCCGTCTCGCGCGTGCGGCCGAAACGCGTGTGTAGGCAGACGTCGAGGTCGAGCCCTGCCGCTTCCCGCCCCAGCATGCGCGCCTCCTCCCGTCCGAGCTCCGTCAGCGGCACCGGCCGAGAGGGATCCCCGTTCACGCGCCGCTCGTCGTTGAGCAGGGAGTGGGCGTGGCGGGCGAGGACGAAGAGCCTCAGCGGAAGCTCTCGAGGATCGTGTCGATCTCGAGCAGCTCGTAGCTCTGGAACTTCGCGCTTCCCCGAGCGCCGAGTGCGACCGAGACCTTGGCGATGGTGGCCGCATCCGGAGCCTCGACCACGTTCACGAAGTC
>WNGA01006418.1_pt1 | contig 22746 bp, 22 predicted proteins | sample 5400061 | NCBI WGS metagenome assembly WNGA01 (sample SAMN13153366, study PRJNA577476) | soil metagenome | isolation source: 100 cm soil or saprolite under grassland replicate 2 | place: USA:California | collected 2016-06-15
CGTCTATGCCGGTCGCGTTCCGAAGCGCGTCCAGAGACGCAGCCCGGCCGCGCTCGCCGGCTACGAGCTGCCGATGGCGCTCCTCGGCTTCCCGGGCATCGGCTGGCTCTTCGCCGGCTTCCCGTTCGCCGCGGCGTTCTTGCTTCTCGTCGGGCCGGTGCTCGCCTGGGCCGTGATCCCGTCGGCCTTCAGCCCGTACGGGACCGGCCCGCTGCGGGGCGTCGGCTGGAGGTTCGAGTTCGTGTGGCTCGGGGCGACTGCCGTGCTCTCAGCCGCTGCCCTCTACCGCGCGCACCGGCGCCGGCGGCTGCGCTTGGCTGCGAGGCCGCCGCGGCCGCGCAACGGCTCGCGCAACGGCTACCGCACGCGCGTGAGTGTGGTCATCGGCGCGATCGCGCTCGTCCTGGTCTCGCTCCCGTTCGTGCCGGCCGTCGCGGGGATCGGGAGCAGCTCGGTCCGGTACTCGTACCAGACGGGTTTCACGCGAGAGGTCACGGGCCAGTTCCTCGGCACTCCTCGCGGAACGATCAGCCTCTTCGCCTGGCGCGACCCGCAGCTGCAGTACCCGCCCGACGCGCTGCGTGTCCGGACTTCGGATGTGCGCTCGCTGCTCGTTCGTGCCGGCGCGGTCGACCGTCCCGACGCGTACCGCCTCTTCGATCTGAACAGCGGGCACCGCGTCCCGCTGACGCTCCGCTCGAGCTCGCCGACGCAGTTGCGACTCGTGCCTCGTCGCGCGCTTCCGCCCGGCCGGTACCTCTTCGTGGGAACGCACCAGGGGATGTTCGGGGGCCGTGACTTCGCCTACCTCACGATCGTTCCGGCGGGAGCGCCCGTGACCGCGATCAGCTCCCGCTCGCACACCGCCGTGCCGCAGGTGGCGGACTCGCTCCTGCCGATCGCGGCGGCGTTCGTGGCCGCCGGCTTCGTTCTGCTCTTGCTCCGCTCGTTTCGTCGCCGACGCTCGGGCCAGAAGCTCCTGTGGGGCAGCGGCTTCGCGCTCTTCGCCGTAGCCGCTGCGAGCGAGGCCCTGGCGCAGCGCAGCGGCTGGAGCCCGGGTCTGTTCCGCACGTACTACCTCGCCGGCGGCGTTCTGACCGTCGCGTATCTCGGCAGCGGCTCGGCGTGGATGTTGCTGCCGCGGCGAGGGCGGGATGCAGTGCTCGGCGCGCTTGCGGTCGCCACGGCCGCCGCGGCCGTGACGGTCTTCCTCGCGCCGGTGGATTCAAGCCTGCTCGCCGCGGCGTCGAGCGGCGAGCCGCCCGCGAACGGGGCGCTCGGAGGACACGCGTTCCTGTGGGCGATCGGTCTCAACTCGCTCGGCACGATCGCACTCGTCGGAGGTTCGTTGTTCTCGATCGTGCGCCGGCAGCGTGTGCGCGCGAACGTCTGGATTGCCTGCGGTGCGATCTCCGTCGCCGCGGCGACGGGTCTCTCCCGTGCCGGTGACACGTCGCTCGTGTACTTCGGTGAGCTCGTCGGGATCGCGCTCATGTTCTGCGGGTTCACGCTCACGACTCCCGTCCGAAAGCCTGCGCGGACCCCCGCCGAGGCCGCACCGCGCACGGCCGCCGTCGCCCCATGACGCACAGCGCCCGCGCCTTCCATCGCCACGCGGAGGCCGTCGTCGATCACGAGCTTCGCCGCGTGCGCGGACGCCTGGCGCTGCTCCCGGCCGAGCGGAGGCTCGAGGTGGAGGAGGTGAGCGCCCGCGTGGCCGCGGCGCTCGTAGACGTCGTCCTGGCCGAGGCGCGCACCGAGCCGACGCTTGCGCAGGCGCTCGCGTCGATCTACGGCCCTGAGCGCGGCTGGGAACCGAGGGCGGCCCCGTGTCCCACGGACTAGAATCTCGGCGTGGCTCGTAGAGGCAGCCCGGCGCGGCTCGTGGTCGCGCTGTCGGTGGCGGCCGTCCTTGCCGTCTTCCTGCTCTACACGTCGATCGCCGGCGGCGGCACGCCGACGTTGCGTCCGAGCCAGCTTGCCGGCCATACGGGGCGGGTTTCACTCGTGGGTAAGGTCGTCGGCGCGCCGACGGGGGACGCGCACGCCGGAGGCCTGCGCTTCCGGTTGCGCGACCGCGACGGGACGGCGACGGTTCCGGTCGTCTACACCGGCTCGGTCCCGGATCTCTTCCGCCAGGACCGTGAGGTCGTCGTGGACGGAAAGCTGCGCAACGGCCTCTTCGTCGCGGTCCCCAACACGCTCGTGACGAAGTGCCCATCGAAGTACACGCCGAAGAGGTAAGGCATGCCTGACCTCGGGCGCGCGGCGCTCGTCACGTCGCTCCTCCTGCTCGTCTATGCGCTCGTGGCCGGCTCCCTCGCGGCCTGGAAGGGCCGGCGGCGTCTCGCCGAGTCTGCACAGAACGCGCTGATCGGCTCGTTTGCCGCGACCATAGTCGCCGCGGCCGTTCTCCTCGCCGCGCTCGCGCGACACGACTTCTCCTTCCAATACGTCGCCGACCACACGAGCCGCGAGCTGCCGCTCGGCTACACGCTCACCGCCTTCTGGGGTGGGCAGGAGGGATCGCTGCTGCTCTGGCTGCTCGTCCTCGGGGGGTATTCGGTTGCCGCGGTCCTCACCGGGAAGCGTGCCGGACGCGACGTGCTCGCCTGGGTGGTTCCCGTCCTCGGGTTCGTCGGCACGTTCTTCGCGTTCATGCTCGTCTTCGTGTCGAGCCCGTTCGCGACGCAGCGCGCGCTGGCCGACGGTGCCGGCCTCACTCCGAGCCTCCAGAACCCGTACATGGCGATCCATCCGCCGATGCTTTATCTCGGCTATGTGGGCCTGACGGTTCCGTTCGCGTTCGCGATGGGCGCGCTCCTCTCGCGCCGGACCGACGAGCGCTGGATCGTCGCCACGCGTCGCTGGACGCTGGCGGCGTGGGCCTTCCTCGGAATCGGCCAGCTGCTCGGAGCACACTGGGCGTACGTCGAGATCGGCTGGGGCGGCTACTACGCCTGGGATCCGGTCGAGAACGCGGCCCTGATGCCCTGGCTCGCCGCGACGGCGTTCCTCCATTCGGTGATGATCCAGGAGAGGCGCGGGATGCTGCGGGTCTGGAACATGGTGCTTGTCGTCCTCGCGTTCTGCCTCTCGATCTTCGGTACTTTCCTGACCCGCTCGGGCGTGATCCAGTCGATCCATTCGTTCGCGCAGAGCCCGCTCGGAAGCTGGTTCCTCGGGTTCATCTGCCTGACCACCGTCGGCTCCGTCGGGCTCGTGCTTCTGCGGCTGCCCCTCCTCCGCACGAAGACTCGTCTGGAGTCGCTCGTGTCGCGCGAGGCGACGTTCCTCTACAACAACCTGCTGCTCGTCGCGCTCGCCCTGACGATCCTGTGGGGAGTTGTGTACCCGATCCTCTCGGAGGCCGTGACCGGAGAGGCGGCGAGCGTCAGCAAGCCGTACTACAACTTCTTCCTGCACAGCTTCGGGCTGCCGCTGCTCCTGTTGATGGGGATCGGGCCGCTCGTGGCGTGGCGACGCGCGTCGCTGCGCGCGCTGGGGCGAACGTTCCTGTGGCCGCTCGCCGCAGCTCTCGCGGCGGGAGTCGTGTTGCTCGCGCTCGGCGCGGGCTCCTCGCGCGTCGGCGTGATCGCGTACACGTTCTCGGTGTTCGTGCTGGCATCGATCGTGCTCGAGTTTGCGCGCGGCACGAGCGCGCGCAGGGCACTCGGCGGTGTCGGCTGGCCTGCCGCGTTCTCCTCCCTCGTGGCGCGCAACCGCCGGCGGTACGGCGGCTACGTCGTGCACGCGTCGGTCGTCCTGCTCGCGATCGGCGTCGCCGGATCGAGCGCGTACCAGACGGTGCGCGAGGCGCGGCTGAAGCCCGGCGACACCATGACCGTCGCAGGCAACCGGCTCGTCTTTCGCGGCTTCGAGACGCGAATGGAATCGAACCATCGCGCGATCCGAGGCCTGGTCGACGTCTATCGCGGCGACAAGTATCTCGGCCGGTACAAACCCGGCAAGAACGAGTACTTCGCCGAGGATCAGATCTCGAACGAGGTCTCGATCCGCCACGACCCGCTCACCGGGGGCGATCTCTTCCTGATCGCCGACCAGGTGAACGCTGACGGCAGCATCGACCTGAAGGCGCTGCAGAAACCGCTGGTGAACCTGATCTGGCTCGCGGGCTTCGTCTTCGTCGGCGGCGCGCTGATCGCCCTCTGGCCGGATGCGAGGGAGGAACGGCGGCTCGCGGAGCGGTACGCGGGAGCCGCGGTCCGGATATGACCATCGCGCTCGTCGTGGGGGCGCTCCTTGCGATCGCGTGCGTCGGCCTCGTCGCGCTTCCGTTCCTCCGGGAGCCTTCGGTCCGGGACGACCGGCTGGCCCGGCCCGACGAGCTCGAGCAGCGGCGGCTCGCGCTCGCCGAGGAACGCGACCGCGCGCTGGCCGCGCTGAAGGAGCTCGAGTTCGACCACCGCACCGGGAAGGTCTCGGACGACGACTACCGCGAGCTCGTCGGGCCGCTCAGAGCGCACGCGGCGGAAGCTCTGCGGGCCCTGGATCTTCGGGCCGAGCATACGGCGGAAGAGAGAGTTCCCGCGCGTGGCTAGCTGCGCGAGCTGCGGTGCAAGGCTTCCGAAGGCGAGCCGTTTCTGCCCGCAGTGTGGCCATCCCTCCGGTGCCGGTGAGACGAAGGTGATGGAGGTGCCGCCCGACGAGACCGGACACGTTCCGGTCCACTACACGAGGGTCGAGCCGCGCTACTACGGCATCACGCCGACGACGCTGGTGCTGGTCCTCGCAGCGGCGGCCCTGGCCGTGGCCGCCGTGCTCCTCGCCATGGGTGACTGGCCGCTCGGGCTGATCGTCCTCGGCGTGAGCGTTCTGCTCGTCGTCGTCTTTCTCGAGGCGGGCCGGCGGAAGCCACAGGGCACGATGGCGCGCTCCACGGCCGAGGCGCTCGACTCCTTCCGCGCCCGGGCCGGGGTTGCCGCGGATTCGCTCGCGACGCGCGGCCGGGCGGCGCGCCGTGTGATCGCGCTGCGCCGAGAGCTCCAGCGCATGTCCGCCCTGCGGGCTCGGCTCCTGTTCGAGCTGGGCGATGCGGTGTACCGTGGTGACGACCAAGCGACCGGGACGGCCCGTGGGCAGGTGGGAGAGCTGGACCAGCTCGCGGCGCAGAGGGAGGCCGAGATGGAGGCAGTCGTCGCGCACGCGCAGGAGCGGCTCCGGCGACGAAAGCTCGAGGTGCAGGCGACGGAGATGGTGGAGATCCCCGAAGAGCCGGCCGCCCCGGGGGAGCAGGATCCCGTCGGTCCTGCGGTGATCCCCGAGCCCTATCCGCCGCCGGACGAGGGGAGCCCGCCGCAGCCGGCGATCATCCCCGAACCCGGGCCCTTCGCTCCCGAGCCGGGGCCCGAGGAGGGGCGTAGCTAAGCCGTTTCGGCAGGGACGTCCGGTCCCTTGCCGAACCTTCCGCCCATGGTCCGCAGACTGGCGATCGTCCTCGCTGCCTGCCTCGTCCTCGCCGCCCCTGCCTCCGGCGACAACAGCGGGAAGATCGGCGACCTCCAGGGGCGCATCGCTGCGGCGCGCGCGAAGGAGGCGCGTCTGACGGCGCAGATCTCGAGCGTCACGGCCGACATCCGCGCGCTGGAGGGGAAGGTTGGAGACGTCTCGCAGAAGCTATCGATCCTCGAGCAGGACCTCGCGCTGCACCAGCGCCGGCTCGATCGACTCAACGAGCTGTTCGACTTCGAGACCGAACGGCTGAACTTCTTCCGCAGGGAGTACGCAGCGGTTCTTCACCAGCTGAACCTGCGGATGATCGACATCTACGAGACACAGGACCCGACGCTCGTCGAGGTGATCCTCGAATCCGACTCGTTCCAGGACGCGCTCGACCGAGTCCACTATCTGGAGTCGATCGCGGAACAGGACAAGCACATCGCCTCTCGCGTGGGGCGAGCGCGAGACGAGGTGAAAGTCACCCGCGAGCGGACGAAGACAGTTCGCGCCCGCGTCCACGCGGAGACGCAGATCGTCGCCGTGCGAACCGAGCAGCAGCGGGGTGTCCGCAACCAGTTGCTCGCAAGCCAACACTCTCTCTCGCACCAGCGAAGCAAGCAGAAGGGTGAGCTCGCTTCCACCCGCGAGCAGGAGAGGCGCTGGGTTGCCGAGGCGAATGCGCTCGCCGCCGAGGACGCTCGCATCCGCGGGCGGCTGGCCGCCGCCCAAGGCGGAGCGACGGACACCGTTCCCTCGTCGCAAGGTCTGATCTGGCCGGTGAGCGGGCCGGTGACGAGCCCATTCGGCTACCGCTGGGGACGCCTCCACGCCGGGATCGACATCGGCGCTCCCTACGGGACGCCGATCCACGCGGCTGCCTCCGGGACGGTCGTGCTCGCGGGCTGGACCGGGGGCTACGGGAATTACACCTGCATCGACCACGGCGGTGGCCTGGCGACGTGCTACGCCCACCAGTCCTCGTATGCGGTGTCAGGCGGCGCGCAGGTGTCCCAGGGGCAGGTGATCGGCTACGTGGGGAACACCGGGCACAGTTTCGGCGCCCACCTCCACTTCGAGGTGCGGATCAACGGGAATCCGGTAGATCCGCTGGGTTACCTGTAGTAGCCCGTAACTAGATTCTCAACTCGCCCGTTTACTCGTTGTAATTCGTACGCGGCGGGAGTTGAGGACAGGGTCGCGCCGCTTACGGACAGGTCGTCTCCCGACGACGCCGGCCGCCTCCCCCGGGGCGGCCGGCCGTTTCACGTGGGGGAACCTAGGTTCCCCCACGGACCCCTCCTCTTTGGGCTCGGCAACGCCGAGGTTGGTTAGCCCTCCCGGCGAGACGCGGTCTCCGCGCGCGAGAGCGAGCTCGCCCTACAGCGATTAGGCGAGGATTCGTAATCGCCGCCGCGGGAATCCCGGTCAGGCTCTTGTCCACCTAGCGGAAGGAGAGCGTGATGGGCTTGATCCTCCTGATACTGCTGCTGATCCTGATCCTTGGCGGCGTCGGCATTGCATTCGTGAAGCTTCTGCTCTGGATCGCGCTGATCATGCTTGCGCTCTGGATCGTGGGCTTCTTCATTCGCGGCGCCGAGGGAGCACGCTGGTATCGATGGTGACGGCGTGGGGGAACCACCGGTTCCCCCACCAGCCCAGCTCTAGCCCGTCAACCCGAACGTCTGGGCCAATAGGAAGATGTTCAGGCCGGAGATGAGGGCGGCGACGACGACTGCTGCGGCGATCGTCGTTCGATGGTTGACCAGCGCGCCCATGACGTCCCGCCTGCTCGTGAACATGACGAGCGGGATCAGCGCGAACGGGATCCCGAAGGACAGCACGACCTGGCTGACGACCAGGGTTCGCGAGACGTCGCCATCGCCCTGGATCGCAATCACGACGAACGCCGGAATCATCGTCACGAGCCGCCGCAGGAACAGCGGGATCCGGCGCCGGATGAAGCCCTGCATCACGACCTGCCCGGACATCGTCCCTACGGTGGAGCTGGAGAGGCCCGATGCCGTCAACGCCAACGCGAAGAGCACGCTCGACGCGCCGCCCAAGATCGGCTCCAACGTACGGTGCGCTCCTTCGAGCGAATCGACGTTGGTTAGACCACTCCCGAAGAAGACCGTCGCCGCGACGACGAGCATCGACATGTTGATCAGCCCGGCGATCACCATCGCGATCAACACGTCAAGGCGCGTGTACTTGTAGAGCAGTTTCGCTTCTTCGTCGTTCCGCGGGACGATGCGCTGCTGGGTTAACGCGGAGTGGAGATAGATGACGTGCGGCATCACCGTCGCGCCGAGGATCCCCACGGCGAGGAGGACTGATTCGTTGCCGGCGAAATCCGGAACGACGGCGTGCTTGCCCACCGTCCCCAGGGGCGGGTGCGCGAACCAGAGCTCACCGAGGTAGCAGACGCCAATTACGACGACGAACGCTGTGATCACCGCTTCGAGCGGGCGGAAGCCGTACCGCTGCAAGGCGAGGATGAGGAAGGTGATCACACCGGTGATCACCGCAGCCGGAAAGAGCGGAATTCCCAGCAGCAGCTTGATCCCGAGCGCGGCGCCCAGGAACTCCGCCAAGTCGGTCGCCATCGCGATCACCTCGGCCTGAATCCAGAGCCCGATCGAGGTGCGGCGGGAGAAGCGCTCCCGGCAGACCTCGGGCAGGTTCCGGCCGGTGGCGATGCCTAGCTTCGCAGAGAGCGTCTGGATCAGCATCGCCATCAGGTTGGAAGCGACGATCACCCAGACCAGCGTGAAGCCGAATTTCGACCCGCCCGCGATGTTCGTGGCGAAATTGCCCGGGTCCATGTACGCGACGCACGCGATGAAGGCGGGGCCGAGGAAGGGAAAGAGGCGCCAGCGTGTCGGGACTCCGCGCAGAACTCGCTCGCCCGCCCCCGGCAGGCGCTCGACTTCTTCCACGCGGGTCGCCATCATCCCGCCGGAAGTTTAGCCGCGTCTAACTTTCTACGCTTTGAGGACGTGCAGGTCGGGCAGGTTCCGGTACCGCTCTTGGAGGTCGAAGCCGCCGAGGCATCGCTTGCGATGCCGACATAGAGGACGTGCCGGCTTCGCCGGCGCGTCCGTCTAGGTTGAGCCGCTCGAACTCCGCAGGACGTGCAGGTCGGGCAGGTTCCGATAGAGCTCCTGAAGGTCAAAGCCGTACCCGACGAAGAGCTCGTCTGGGACCGTGAAGCCCACGTAGCGGACTGGAAGGTCTTCGACCAACCGCCGGTATGGACGGTCGAGCAGCGTTACCGCTGCGAGCGACGCGGGATCGCGGAGCGACAGCGTCTTGCAGAGGTAATTGAGCGTCAGCCCGGTGTCGATGACGTCTTCGACGACGATCACGTGGCGGCCGGCGATCTCCGAGTCGAGGTCCTTGAGCAGCCGGATGCGTCCATGACCGCCGGTGTCCGCACCCGCGGCGTAGCTCGCCAGCTCGACGAAGTCGATCTCGTGCGGGATGTCGAGCGCACGCGAGAGATCCGCCAGGAAGACGAGGCTCGCCTTCAGCGGGGCGACGAGGAAGGGCTCGCGGCCGTCGTAGTCGGCCGAGATCTGACGGCCGAGCTCTCGGACCCGCGTTTGCAGCTCCTCACGCGTGAGGTAGACCTCTCCGAGCCGAGGGCTCGGCCCTACGACGCGAGCTCGAGCCGGTATCGCTCCGCCAGGCGCTCGATGTCGCGCTTGTAGAAGAGTTTGACGCGGACCCCCGGATAGCGCTCGCGCAGCTTCCGCAGCTTGCGGTTCTTGCGGGTCACGAGCGATTGCTTCATCACGGTGACCTCGACGTAGAGCTTTTGCTCCGGCAGGTAGAAGTCCGGCTTGAACGCCTCGACGACGCGGCCGTCCTCGTCTTCCTCGAGGACGAAGGTCGTCGGCTCGTACTCCCAGGGCACTCCGTAGTAGTCCAGGACCTTGGCGCACTCGAGCTCCGCCTTGTTTGCGAAGCGCGGGGGTTCCTGGCCTCGATATGCCTGGAAATCAGGCGTTTCCAGTGTCACCTGGAATCAGGGTAGCAGCGGCTCCGGATGCCTCTAGGAGGGCTTGGCGAAACACAGTCTGTGCCGTCGGGTCGCGCTGCTCGCCCCGTGGTGGCGTCCTCAGTCGCGCCAATAGCTTTGGCTATTGGCGCTCCCTGCGTCCTTGCCACGGAACGACCATCGCACCCCGACGACGAGCGGCGTTCCGCCAAGCCCTCCTAGACTTCGCACATGGCGACGCGCAACGGCACGTTCACGATCGTCCAGATCTCGGACCTGCATTGCGGAACGCAGTTCTTCCTCCCGAACCTCCTCGAGCGGGCGATCACGGAGGTCAATGACATCGTGCCGGACATCGTCGTCTGCTCCGGTGATCTGACGACGTTCGGCTTCAAGGAGGAATACGCCCTCGCGAGGGACTACCTGAACCGGATCGAGTGCGAGTCGCTCGTCGTCATTCCGGGCAACCACGATTCCCGGAACGTCGGCTACGTGCACTTCGAGGAGCTGTTCGGCGACCGGAACTCGGTCCTGCGCGTCGGCGGCGTCACGGTCGTCGCGGTCGACTCCACCGAGCCGGACCTCGACCATGGTCAGATCGGACGTGGGCGCTATGCCTGGATCGAGGAGAGCTTCACGCCGCCCGCGGATCTGCGGGTCTTCGTGTGCCACCACCATCTCCTGCCCGTTCCGGGGACCGGACGGGAGCGCAACGTCATCTACGACGCCGGCGATGCGATCGAGTGCCTCCAGCGTTCGGGGGTCAATCTCGTTCTTTCCGGTCACAAGCACGTTCCGTATGCCTGGCGGCTCGAGGACCTCTTCATCGTCAACGCCGGCACCGTCTCGTCGCTGCGCCTCCGCGGCAATACGCGACCCTGTTACAACGTCATCGAGTTCTCGGGCAGCCACGTGGACGTGTGGCGCAAATACCCGTTCCACGGCCAGGAGAAGATCATCCAGTTCGCGATCGACACGCTCGAGTTCGAGAAGTACACGGCACGGATCGAGGGAGAGGTGACCTCGCGGCGATGACCAGGGCGGTCGTGGTCGTCGACGGGGAGCACTACCCGCCGGTCGTACGCGACGCGATCGCGGAGCTGCCGTATGACGTCGTGGCTGCCTGGCTCGCCGGCGGCACGGAGAAGCTGCGCGGCGACCTGGAGTACGGGGTTCCGCTCCTGGCCGAGCTGGAGGACGGATTCGCGCAGGCGGAGGTCGTGGTCGACCTCTCCGACGAACCGGTGCTGGGGCCGCGCGAGCGCTTCCTGCTCGCGAGCCGTGCACTCGCCGCGGGCCTGCGCTACGAGGGAGCGGACTTCCACTTCGAGCCGCCTTCTTACGAGTCGTTGCCGCTTCCGTCGCTGGCGGTGATCGGGACGGGAAAACGCGTGGGGAAGACGGCGGTGACGGGGCACGTGGCGCGGCTGCTCGCGCGCGATCGCGACGTCGTGGTCGTGGCGATGGGACGAGGCGGACCTGCACAGCCGGTCCTGGCCGACCTGAAGCCGACGCTCGAGACACTGCTCGAGCTGTCGCGAGCCGGCGAGCACGGGTCGTCGGACTACCTCGAGACAGCCGCGCTGACCGGCGTGGTGACGATCGGCTGCCGCCGAGCGGGTGGTGGTCTTGCCGGCGCGGTCACGGTCTCCAACGTGCGGGAGGGTGCCGCGCTCGCAGTCGAGCGGGAGCCTGACATCATCGTCTTCGACGGCAGCGGTGCTGCAATTCCTCCCGTCGCGGCGGATGCGCGAATCCTCGTGACGGGCCGCGGTCAGGATCCGATCGCCTATCTGAACGCGTATCGCGTCCTGATCTCCGATCTCGTCGTCCTCATCGGCGGAGGCGATGCGGAACGCGTGCGCGCGCTGAAGGACGTCCCCGTCGTGCGCGCCGAACTGCGCCTGCGGCCGGTCGCCCCACTCGCCGGCAGGCGGGTGGCGGTCTTCACGACCGGGCCGGCGCCGACCGAGCATCTCGATGCGGAGGTCGTCTCGGTTTCGCGGAACCTCGCTGACCGCCGGAAGTTGCGTGAGGACTTGGCGCGGGTAGAAGCAGATGTCTACCTCGTGGAGATCAAGGCGGCGGCGATCGACGTCGTCGCGGAGGCGGCGCAGGAACGTGGGGTGGAGATCGTGTTTGCGGAGAACGAGGTCGTTCCGATGAGCGGTGAAGCCGGCCTCGACGAGGCAATCTTGCGGCTGGTTCCGGCAGGGGCCCGAGCGTGAGCCATCCGCGCCACTCGGAGCCGCTGCCGCTCGGCACCTCTCATGAGCCGTATTCGAAGGGGCTGATGGCGCGTGCGCTCGTCGCGGTCGGCGTCCCGTTCGGACGTGCCTACGACCTGGCGAAGCGGATCGACCAGGACCTGCTCGACCGTGGGGAGCAGAGCGTCGAGCTCGAGCGCGTCGAGGAGCTCGCCGTGGAGGTTCTCGGCGAGACCGAAGGCTCCGAAGCGCTGCGCCGCCTGCGTCGCTTTCGCGAGCTGCAGGAGCTCGACCTGCCGCTGATCGTGCTCGTCGGCGGCGCAACGGGCACGGGCAAGTCCACCGTCGCGACCGAGGCCGCGTACCGGCTCGGCATCACGCGCGTCACGTCCACGGATTTCGTCCGGCAGACCCTGCGCGCCTTCTTCTCACAGGAGTTCATGCCCTCGATCCACTACTCGAGCTTCGAGGCTGCGGCCGGACTGCGTGAGCCCGAGCAGGCGGAGGATCCTGTCATCGCGGGCTTCCTCGAGCAGACGCGCAACGTCCTCGTCGGCGTGCGTGCCTCGATCGAGCGAGCGCTCGAGGAAGGATGGTCGATGGTCCTGGAGGGCGTGCATCTCGTGCCTGGGATGCTGCCCCGGATCGACGGCGCCCTCGTCGTGCAGTGCGTGCTCGAGATCGAAGACGAGGAGGAGCACAGCACGCACTTCATGGTTCGAGACGCCGGCCTGGACGGTCTCCGTCCGCAGGCGAAGTACATCGATCGCCTCGACGACATCCGCCGCATCCAGGAGCACATCGTCAGGCGGGCGAAACGGCACGGCGTGCCGGTCATCCCGAACGCGGACATCCGCACGGCGATCGACGCCGTGCTCGAGCTCGTCCTCGCCAGCGCCGAGCAGGTACAACGAGTGTAGTGGCCGAGACAGTCGAAGAGGCGGTAGAGGCAACGGGCGCCGAGGAGACGGCCGCCACTTCGCGGCTCTGCCTCTGTGAGCAGTACGTTCGCGTGACCGAGGGGGCTGCCCTCACTGCCGCGCGCTGGCTTGGGCGGGCCGACCAGGAAGCGGCCGAGAAGGATGCGGCAGAGGCGATGCGGCGCGTGCTGGACGATTTCCCGATCGAGGGTCGGGTCGTGATCGGCTCCGCCGACGAGGATTCGCCGTTGCGGGTCGGCGAGGCCATCGGCGCGGGCGGTGAGTCCGTCGACCTTGCGCTCGACCCGCTCGAAGGGCGCGGCGTCGTGGCGCGCGGAGGCAATGGAGCGATGTCCATGATCGCCGTCGGCGAGCGCGGCTCCCTCCTGAACCTGCCGGACATGTACGTGCGGAAGATGGCGGTCGGACCGCGTGCGCGCGGTTCCATCGACCTCCGCAAACCCGTCGGCGAGAACGTGCACGCGATCGCGGAGGCGTTCGGCCGGAGACCGAACGACATCACCACGATCGTCCTCGACCGGCCGCGCCACCACGACCTGATCGAGGACATCCGCGCTTCAGGCGCGCGCATCAAGCTGATTCAGGACGGGACGGTGACGGCGTCGATCTCCGCAGCGATCCGCGGCACGAACGACCACCTGGCGGTGGGCATCGGGGGCACGCGGCAGGCCGTGATGTCAGCGGCGGCGCTGCGCTGCCTCGGGGGCGAGCTCCAGGCGCAGCTCTGGCCGACCTCGCGGCGGGAGATCGAGCAGGCGCGCGAGGCCGGGATCGAGGATCCCACGCGCGTCTTCACTACCGAGGAGCTCGCACCGGGAGAGGTGATCGTGGCGGCCACGGGGGTCTCCAACGGCGACCTCTTGCGGGGCGTCCGCTTCCACGCCGATTCGGCGCGGACCCATTCCCTTGTCATGTGCACGCGCTGCAACTGGGTGCGCTTCACCGACGGGATCCACTTCTTCGCGCGAGAGCGGCGCGAGGAAGTGCGGCTGCTCGGCTACTAGAGCCTCGCTACACTCGAAGAGATGCCGACGAAAGAAGAGGTCTACGAAGCGCTGAAGCAGGTCGAGGATCCCGAGCTCGGGATGGACATCGTCGAGCTTGGCCTGCTCTATGACGTCGAAGTGCAGGGCCCGCGCGTCAAGGTGACGCACAGCCTCACGTCGATGGGCTGCCCGGCGGGACCGATGATCCAGGACGACATCAACCGCGTCGCGCGTGAGGTTCCCGGCGTCGAGGACGTCGACATCGAGCTGACCTGGGATCCGCCGTGGACCCCGGAGCGCATGTCCGACGACGCGAAGTTCATCCTCGGCATCGGCTAATGCCGCACCGCATCGTCGTTGTCGGCGTCAGCGGCAACGGCAAGACGACTCTCGCCCGGCGCATCGCTGCGAAGCTGGGCCTCCCGTACACCGAGCTCGACGCTCTCAATCACCAGGCGGGTTGGGTCGAGGCGAGCGTCGAGGACCTGCGACGTGAAGTGGAAGCGGCGATGAACGGCTCGGAAGGATGGGTCCTGGACGGCAGCTACCAGAACAAGCTCGGCGACCTCGTCCTGCGTCGGGCCGACACGATCGTCTGGCTCGACCAGCGGTTGCCGCTCGTTCTCCGCCGCTTGATCACGCGCGCCGTCAAGGACATCGTGACGAAGCGCGACCTGTTCAACGGCAACCGGCAGACGTGGCGCTTCGTGTTCTGGGGACGCGACTCGCTCGTCGGCTTCGCGATCCGGATGCACTTCCGCCGTCGCCGCGAGTGGCCTGGAGCGTGGAGCGCATTTCCAGCGCTCGAAGTCGTGCGCCTGCGGTCGCCGCGCGAGGTCGAGCGGTGGCTCGAGGCGCTCTAGCGCCTAGTCTGGACCGTCACCGAGATGTGCCGACAGCGAATCGAACTCGTAGCGGGTCGGCTAGGGCGGTGCCCTACGGCTGACGACGAGATCGACGCGCCCGCCGGCGCGCAGCCGCGTTCCCGGTACCGGCGCCTGCCATTTCACGAGTCCTTCCGGCCCGCTGTAAGGCTGACGGCTGATCCGTCCCGCTCGACAACGCGCACGTTCGATCGTCCGCTTCGCCGCTGCGAGCCTCGATCCCTTGACGTTCGGGACCGTGCAGATCCGAACGCGGTCGCCGGTGCGGTTCGCGAAGACGGACACGGTGTTCGAGCCGAAGTTCGCGGTCGCAACATCTAGTCGGCCGTCGCCGTTCACGTCTCCGATCGCGACCGCCACGGGATAGTTCACGCGTCCATAATCGCGCCTGTCGCGGAAGCGCCCGTTGCCCGTGTTGGTAAGGACAGAAACACTCCCCGAACCGTCGACCGCCACGACCACGAGCTCCGGCTTGCTGTCGCCGTTCAGGTCACCGATCGCGACCGCAGCCGCTGATGCTTTGTAGTCGCGCCTCGACCAGGCGCTGCCGTCGCCGCCGTTCGTAAACGTCGAGACCGTCGCGCGGTCTCGCTTCGCGATCGCGAGATCCGGACTGCCGTCGCCGTTGAGGTCGCCGACGGCGAGCGAGACGGAACCGTTTTTCGTATGTAGTCGCGCTTGCTCAAGGAAGGTACCGTCGCCCTTGTTCACAAGCACCGAGAAACTCCCCAGGTTCGCGGTGAGCACGTCGGGCTTTCCGTCGTCGTTCACGTCGGCGATCGCGAGCGCGCCGATCTCGACGTCGGCCGTGTAGTCCCGTTTGGCCTGGAAGCTGCCGTCGCCGCGGTTCAGGAGCACCGATACGGTGTCCGAACCACCGTTTGCGACTGCGAGGTCCGCCTTGCCGTCGCCGTTCAGGTCGCCGATCGCCACCGAGCTCGGATAGTCGCCGGTGCGGTAATCGACCGGCGCGCGGAACGTTCCATCGCCCGCGTTGAAGAGAATCGAAACCTTGTCCGGCCGCCCAAGGTTCGCAACTGCCACGTCCGGCCCTCCGTCACCGTCGAGGTCGCCGATCGCCGCGGAGAGGGGGGTGCCGCCGGTTCGATAGTCGCGCTTGTGGGCGAGGCCGTCGCCGCTGTTCGCGAGCACCGAGATGCTGCCAACTTGGTTAGCGGTCACGAGGTCTTGCTTGCCGTCGCCGTTCAGATCTCCGAGCCAGATCCAACGGGGCTGGGCCCCCGTCGCGACGGTCCTCGAGAGAACGATGAGAGGAACGGAGGCGGCAGCCAGCGACGCAACACCGAGCGCGAGGGCGGCGGCGGAGCACCCGAGCAAAACGGAACCGCGAGTCGGGCCGGTTGGGCGATTTCGACCTGCGAATGCTCGCGCCATCTGCCTTCCCACCGTAGACGATGTCGGCGGGGATGCGGCTGGCGCTGAGTCGACCGTTGTGGACGCGCTGGAAGCTGCAGTCGTTGATGAAGTGGGCGAGGTCGCGTTTTAAGCTTGCCTAGTCCGGAATCCGCAAAACGATCTTGCCTAGCTGCTCGCCCGCCTCGAGGCGCTCGTGCGCCGCGGCCGCCTCTGCGAGCGGGTAGATCGCGTCCACGAGCGGAACGACGCGCCCCGACGCGACGAGGTCGTACACGGCCTCGAAGTCCTCCTTCGAGCCCATGGTGGAACCGTAGATCGTGAGCTGCTTCCACCAGATTCGATGGAGCTGGGCGGGCGGGTTCGGGCCGGTCGTCGCGCCGCAGACGCACACGCGCCCGGCCGCGCGCGCGGCCGCCAGGGAGCGCTGCCAGGTCGCCTCGCCGACATGGTCGACGACGACGTGGGCTCCGCCGCCGGTCAGCTCCTTCACACCGGCGACGACGTCGTCCGTGTCGTGGTTGAGCGCCGCGTCGGCGCCGAGCTCCCGCGCGCGCTCGAGCTTGTCCACGCTCGAGGACGTGACGATCACGTTCGCCCCGAGCGCCTTGGCGATCGCGAGGCACGCGGTCGAGACGCCGCTCCCGATCCCCCACACCAGTAGCCATTCGCCCTCCCGAAGCGACGCCTTGGTGGCGAGCATCCGGTAGCCGGTCTCGAAGACGAGCGGGAACGCAGCGGCCGTCTCGAAGTCGAGACTTCCGGGCAGCGGATACACCTGCGAGCGCGGCACGGCGATCAGCTCGGCGTGCGTTCCGTCCGTGTGCTCGCCGATGACGGTGATCCGCCCGTCGCCGTGATCGAGACCGGGGTTGATGACCACCCGATCGCCGGGAGAGAAACCTCTTCGTGGATCCTGATCGCTTTCACGGGCACAATCTTCCACATGACCGCGACCCGGCTCGACCGGCTCGCCCAGGAGCTCGGCTTGGACGTCGTGGGCGCCGCGCCCGCCTCGGCCTACACGGAGACCGAAGGCCACATCCGCGAACGGAAGGCACGCGGACTTTTCGCCGACATGCGCTTCACGATGGCCCAGCCCGAGGTCTCCTGTCATCCCGAGACACTGTTGCCCGGCGCGCGCACGGTCGTCTCCGCCGCGCACTGCTACTACGCGCCCGAGCCACCGTTGCGGGCGGGCGAAGGCCGGCTCGCGCGCTACACGTGGTACGACGGCTACGCCGTCCTGCGCGAGCGCCTGGACGAGCTCGGCCGGCGGCTCGGCGGCGAGTACCGCGTGCTCGTCGATGCAAACCAGCACGTCGATCGCGAGGCGGCCTCGCGGTCGGGCGTCGGCTTCTACGGCAAGAACACGATGCTGATCACGCGGCGCCACGGTTCCTGGGTCGTGCTCGGCACGCTGGTCACGACCGCGGAGGTGGAGGCGACGCCGCCGCTCGAGCTCGACTGCGGCTCGTGCACGCTCTGCATCGAGGCCTGTCCGACCGGTGCGCTCGACGAGCCGGGCGTCGTCGACTCGACGAAGTGTCTGTCCTACTGGACGCAGTCACCCGCGCAGATCCCGGAGGAGTACCGCGTCGAGCTCGGGGCGCAGGTCTACGGCTGCGACATCTGCCAGGACGTCTGTCCCTGGAACCGCGGGATCGAGAAGCGCCGCGACGGTCGTGGCGTCCCGGACGGCGCCGAGCCGCACGTCAGACTCGTCGATTGGCTGCAAGAGGACGGCACCGCATTGACCCACCGGTACGACCGTCTCTACGTGCCGAAGAACGAGCCGCGGTACCTCCGTCGAAACGCGCTCAACGCGCTCGGCAACACGGGTGTCCCAGAGGATCTTCTCCTGGCGCAGTCGTTCCTGGAGGACGAAGACGAGCTCCTGCGCGAGGAGGCGCAATGGGCTATGGGCCGCATCGAGGAGCGTCATGCCGGCTGAGGTCTCTCGGCTGCGCGAGGTCGAGATCTGGATCGCGCGTGTCCGCCTCGGCGCCGTCGTCTTTGCGGCTGTCGAGGTCGGTCTCTTCAGCACGGGCTATCCAAAGGGCTACGAGACGCTCGCGTGGATCGTCACCGCGGTGTTCGGCGCCGGAGCTGTGGTGCTCTTCCTCGCCAGCAACCGCGCAAACGTGCGAGTCGTCGGCATCACTGCGCTCGTCTTCGACGGCTGCGTGATCGCGCTCTACGCGACGCTCTACTCGTACGAGTACGGCAGCCCGACGCGCTGGGCCCTGATCTTTGTCGTGGTGGAGGCGGCGCTCCGTTACGGCGTGCTGGGCGCGACCGCGGTTCCGGTGAGCCTCGTCCCGTTTCTCGTCTTTGCGGAATGGTGGCGGGTGCACCACTTCGGCGGCGGAATCGGCTTTACGTGGGACCGCGTCACGTTCCCGTTCGGCGTCTTCCTGATCACCGGCCTGATCGTCGGCTGGCTCGTGAACGAGCTCGCCCGGCAGGCCGCGGTCGCAGAGTCGAGAGCGGCAGAAGCGGAGCTCCTGCGCGACGAGCAGGCCCGGCGCGTCGATCTCCTCGAGGCAGCCAACCAGTGTGCGCGGGCGCTCGCATCGTCGCTCGACGTCGATCAGGCGTTCGGAGCGTTCATTCGTGAGCTTCGTGATCTCGTCCCCTTTGACCGCGTGACTATCGTCCTCGTCGAGAGGGGGCGTGCCGAGGTGATGGCCGTCGCGGGCGTGGGGATCGACAGGGTCTTCCCGCGGGGATCGGCACGACCGGTGAAAGGTTCCGTCCTGGAGGAAGTCCTCGACGGGAAGCTCGTCTATCGCCCGACGATGCGTCCGCCGCGCTATCCCGAGGAGGAGGATCTGCTCGCGCTCGGGCTGCAAAGTCGGGTGCTCGCGCCGCTTCAGGTCGGCCCTCGCACGATCGGCATGCTCGGTCTCGTTCGGGCCCGGGAGGACGGTTTCTCGGCAGAGGAGGTCGAGCTCGTCGCGCTGCTGGGCCGCCTGGTGGCGACCGCCGTCCAGAACATCCGTGCCTACGAGGCTGAGCGGAGCACTGCCGACGAGCTGCGACGCCTCTCTGCATTGCGCGCGGATTTCGTCTCGCTCGTCTCGCACGAGCTGCGCAGCCCGATGGCGGCGGTGATCGGTGCGGCGCGGACGCTGCAGGGACGCTGGCGCGAGCTCACTGCCCAGCAACGGCAGTCGTTCCTGACGCTCATCGGCGACGAAACCTCTCGCCTCGCGGACCTCATCAGCGACGTGCTCGACACCTCGCGACTCGAGGCCGGCACGTTCAGCTTCACCTTCACGGACGTGGACCTCGCCGAGATTCTCCGCGACGTCGTGGCCGCGGCGGAGGTGGGCCAGGACGAGGTGCATGTGACCGCGGAGGTCAACGGCACCCTTCCGCTCGTGCGCGGCGACCGCGAACGTCTGCGCCAGGTGATCCAGAACCTCGTCGACAACGCCGTGAAGTACTCGTCGGCGGGCGGGCGCGTTCGGGTGGACGCAAGCGTCGACGACGGCCGAGTGCGGGTGAGCGTGGAGGACGAAGGGCTGGGCATTCCGCCCGAGGACCAGAAGCTGATCTTCGAGAAGTTCGGGCGGTCCGGCGGCGGGGGCGCCAAGCCGGGGACGGGACTCGGCCTCTTCATCGCACGCTCGATCGCGGAAGCGCACGGCGGGACGCTCGACGTCGAGTCCGCGCCGGCGCACGGCTCGCTGTTCACGCTGGAGCTGCCGCTGGATTCGGAGTAGCGAGTCGGCTCAGGCCCTCGTGCGCAGGCGCGAGACGCCGAGCTCGCTCGCGAGCTCTCGCGCTCGCGCCGCGATGGTCTTCCGCATTTCCTCCGGCTCCAGCAGCACGGCCTCGCCGCGCTGGGAGAGGATCTCGCCGATCAGCCACTCCGGGCTCCCGACCGGCATCTCCGCCAGAGCAGTCCCGTCCTTCAGCGCCGCGGCGCCGCGCTCGACCGCCCAGCGTGCGGCCACACCTTTCTGGTACAGAACCTTTGCCCTGCGTGCGTCACGGAACCCGCGCGGCTCGAACGCAGGACGAGGATCGAAGGTCTCCTGCGTGACCTTCGCGGTGCGCATCCGGTCGAGCCGGAAGCTGCGTTCCGCGTCGCGCGTGCGGTCCCACGTGTGCACGCGCCAGTTCGGAAGCTCGCGCTCGAGGGAGTAGGGCTCGACGATTCGCTTCGACCAGGTCTGCTCGCCCTCCTTCTGATACTCGATCTCGACGAGACGGCGCCCGCGGATCCCCTCGGTGAGCGTCGCCACGAGGTCCGCCTCTGCTGCCTCGACGTGCGGCTCCGGGGCCTGGGCGAGCTCGAACTGGCCGAACGTCTCCTCCAGCTTCTTGCGCACCCGGTCGAGCGGCGTGTGCGCGTCGGCGGCGATCATCGGGCCGACGAACTCGAGCGCGAGCCGGATCGCGCGCGCCTCGAGCGGCGTCAGCCGGGGCGCATGCCGGAAGGTGTCGCCGTAGAGCTCCTTGTCGACGTGCACCTGGTCGTCCTCGAGCGCCGCGTACACCGTGTAGCAGCCGCCGCCGAAGTTGACGAGGTTGAGCAGCTGGAGGTGTTCCTCGAGCTCGTCTGCCGGGATGTGGAACCGTTCCACGACTTCGCTCGCGGGGATGACGGCTTCGGTTCCCTCCCCACACGCGGCGAGGAGGTACGCGAGCAGCGCCTGCAGGATGGCGAAGCGTTCGGGCACCACCGGCCCCGCGGGTCGCTCGCCGATTCCGTCCTGACGAGGCACCGGAGCCGGGGCCGCGAGCTTTGGAGGCGCCCCCTCGTGGAGATCACGGACGGCTCGGAGGGTCTGGGCGACCTCGCGGCGGAGCCCGTCCGGCTCGAGCGGGATCGCGCGTCCATCCTGCCGGAGAATCCACGAGGCGAGCTGGGCGAGGGACGAATACTCGGTGACGAAGGCGCCCTCCTGGAGTTGGCCGGCGTTGCCGTAGGCACGCTCCACCCACCAGGCGGTGTCGCCGGCAAGCTCGATCCGCGCTTCCCCGAGCAGGTCTCCGATCTGCCACGGCGGCCGGCCGCGGTAGACGTCGATGTCGAAGTCCGCAGGAATGCGGAAGTCGCGCTCGCGGCGAGTCGCGAAGCGGATGTCGCCGCGGATCCGTGAGACGCGGAACGTCCGGATGTCCTTCCGGTCCAGATCCTGCCCGATGACGTACCAGCTGCCGTTGTCGGAGAGCAGTCCGTAGGGATTGACGGTGCGTTCGCTCTGCCGGTTGCGCGAGATCGAGTAGTACGGGAACTTGATCGTGCGCTGTTTCGAGATCGCTCCCTCGAGCTTGCCGAGCCGGCCGGGCATCTCCGGCGAGTAGTCGGGGTCGAGTACCTCCACGCGGACGGCGGTGTCGGAAGCCGGCTCGTCGAACCCCGGCCGGCCGAGCGCGAGGTTCTGGAGCGCAAGGCGGAGGGGCTCGGCGTAGGCGAACTTTCCCTCTAGGAGATAGAGCGCCGTCTGGAGAGCGGCGAGCTCGTCGTCGTCCAGCTCCAGCTTGTCGAGGAAGTAGTTCTCGGAGCGGAGCGTGTAGAGCTCCTCCCCGGTGAACTCGTCGCGCTGTGACTGGAGGGGCACGCCCAGCGCGAGCAGCTCCGCGCGGTCCGAGTAGAAGCGGCGCGCAAAGGCCTCGTCGGACATCTCCGAGTAGCCCTCGACGTTCGACTTCACGTCGCGGGCGGTGAGAGGGCGCCGCTCGGCCATGAGGTAGGCGACGAGGGACAGCTGACGGATCAGCTTGTCGGTGTCGTGTGACACCAGGCGAATCTATCGGACGGACCGCGGGCGCCGACGTCCAGCCCCAGTTCTCCAGCCGCCGGACGAAACCGTGATGGAGGGGGTTGTTGAGGATGTACTCGAGCGTGTTCTCGTACTGCTCCTCGGATTCGAGCACCCTCGACCAGAACCGGCGGCCGAAGACGTGGTCCTTGCGGTGGTGGCGCTCGTTGAAGGCGCGGGCGTAGCCGCCGTTGAGGTCGCGCATGCCGTCGGAGAGGTTCGGGATCGGCGTCTCGACGAGCAGGTGGTAGTGGTTTCCCATCAGGCAGCGCACGTGCAGCCGCCAGCCGTAGCGGCGCTCGACGCGTCTCAGGATGTGGACGAAGACGGCCCGGTCCCAGGTGTCGCGGAAGATCGGCGCCTCGTTGTTCCCGCGCGTGCCGACGTGGTAGTAGGCGCCGGCTGCAAGGTAGCGACGTGGACGGCCCATCTCCCGCGACGGTAGCGCCGGCCGCCGCGCTCGCCGGGCCGGCGGAGCCTTTCGTCACACGTCCGTCGCGGTCCGGTCACGTGCCAGGCACGTGACTGGGGTCGAGGGGTCGTGGTCGCGGCGGACCTGGCTGGCCGGGACTGGTCCCGTTGGGGAGTCTGTCTGGACTTAGCGCGTCGCCGTCGCGGCTAGGCCGCGACTTTGGAGCGCTCGAGGTGCTGGTGGGACGGGCAGTAGTCGCGGTCCGGCAAGGGAGTACGCTGACACGGCTTGCCTTTCCGGGTCGTTGCGCGGCAGCGCGCGACGCCGCCGTCGAGGGCACCTGCTTCGATTTGCTCCTCGATGAAGGCACATGCCGCTGCGACGCCCTCCTTGACCGCCCAGGCCACCTCCGCCTGAGCCGTGATCGGGAAATAGCGGCGGATGTCCTGAAAGAGCGCCCGGTCGGGCTTCGCGAAATACATTGGATCCCGCGCGAGCCGCTCCATCGTCTGCTCGCACTGTTCGAGGACGGCTCGCCGATACTCGAGGTGCAGCTCCGGAGCCACGTACGGGTCGATCAGGTCCTTAATCGACCTGTAGATGGCTCTTGAGTATTGATACATGCAGGCCTGGAGCTGGGCGGTGTACTCCTCGATCACAGTATCTCTTGCTCCCATTAATCCCCCGCAAAGCTTTGTT
>WNGA01004891.1_pt1 | contig 22738 bp, 21 predicted proteins | sample 5400061 | NCBI WGS metagenome assembly WNGA01 (sample SAMN13153366, study PRJNA577476) | soil metagenome | isolation source: 100 cm soil or saprolite under grassland replicate 2 | place: USA:California | collected 2016-06-15
CGCGCGCACAGCTCCTCGAGCTCATGCGGCGGAATGTTCGGCCACAACGAGCGGCGGACGTTTTCGGCATCGACGAGGACCGTTGCCACGCTGGAGTTGTACTCTCGGCAGGCAATGGGCTGGCGATTCCAGCGGCGCAAGAAGATCGCGCCGGGATTGACGCTGAACGTCGGCAGGCGTGGCGTGGGCGTCAGCGTCGGCCCGCGCGGCGCGCGGCTCAGCCTCGGCCGGCGCGGTCTCACCGGGACCGTGTCGCTGCTCGGGACGGGCCTCGCTTACGTCTGGCGTCGCCGGCGCTGAGCTCACAGCCGACCGCATCCACCGCGATCCGCCCCTCTCCGGGGATCGAGGCCGCGCCGCCGGTTACTCCGAACCTCGTTCGGCGCCAAGAGATTCCCGGTGCACGCCGCGTCGGACGGAACACGCTCGAGACCCTCCTCTTCCGCGGGATCTCGACACCGGTCGCGTTCCTTCTCGTCGTGATCCAGAGCCGCTTCCTCGATCCGGAAGGCCGCGGCCGGTTCGTCCTGGTCGTCCTGACCGTGACGATCCTCGCGCGGCTGTTCGGGCAGCTGGGTGTCGCCGTCACGAGCCTCGGCCGCGCGGCCGACCTGAGACCGCTCGTCGTGCGGGCGCTCGTCTTGACGCTCGTGCTCGGAGTCGCCGGGGCCGGACTCATTCTTGCGGCGGGGGCAACCATCGACGCGTTCGGACTTCGCCTCGCCGCGATCGCGGCCCCGGCGCTCCTGCCGAACATCCTCAATGCCTGCATCTCCGGCGTCCTCCTCGGGAGCGCCCGCATTCGCTTGTGGAACTACATCCAGGTGCTGCCGCCGCTGCTCACGCTCGTCGGGATGTTGATCGTGGTGGTTGGGCTCGATCGCGGCGTCGATGCGGCGGTGGCGGTCTGGACGATCGCGTACTGGCTCACCGCCGCCTTCACGCTCGCCGCCGCGCGCGACCTGTGGTTGCCGCTGACGAAGCCACAGATCCTCGACCGCTACGGCCGTGCGATCTCGCGGCTCGCGTTCGGGATGGGGGCCGTCCAGATCGTCAACCTGATCGGGTATCGCGTCGAGCTCTTCGTACTCGACCACTTCAAGGGGCTCGCTCAGGTCGGGATCTATTCGATCGCCATGCAGGCGGCCGAGGCGATGTGGCTCGTCCCGGCCGCCGTCGCATCCGCCGTCACAGGGCCGGTGGTGCACGACAGCCCCGAGGGGGCTGCGCGCTTGATCCGAAACGCCTGCGGCAAGAGCCTGCTCTACACATCCGGTATCGCGCTGGCGGTCGGTGTCGCAGCCCCGTTCGTGATTCCGCCGCTCTTCGGCGACGATTTCCGGGGCGCAACGCGGCCGCTGGCGCTGTTGCTTCCAGGCGTGGTCGCGTACGCGCCTGTGACGATCCTCGTCGTCTACCTCTCCATCCGCTGCGGGAGGCCTCGCCTGAGCCTGCTCGTGTCGGTGGTCGGGCTGTTCGTGACGGCAGCGATGTCGTTCGCTCTCATCCCGCCCTACGGCGCGTCCGGTGCCGCGGCGGCGAGCGCAATCGGCTACGCCGCGGGCGGAATCGCGGCCTGGATCTGCTTCGTCCGGCTCGCCGGTCTCACCGTGCTCGGCACGTTTGGGCGTAGGTTCTCCTGATGCACGTGCGCGACCCGAGAGCAGAAGCCCCGCGGATGCCGCGCGCCAACCGGCCGCGCGTTGCGCATACCTGGACCAACAAGGACTTTCCCGGCACCGCCGCGCGCTGGATGTTCGACCAGTGGTTTGGCCGGTCTCGGGCCAGGGACCCGGCGAACGTTGCCGGTCAGACCACTAGGTGTAGCCCTTCGCCTTCCAGTAGGCGACTCCGATACTGACGACGCCCACGAGCACCATCGTCGCCACGCCCAGGACGCCCGGTCGCCCGTAGGCCGCATGACCGCGGCCGAAGCGCGAAAGCCCGATGATCGCTACAGCCCCGCCAATGAGGCCGCCGATGTGCCCGCCCTTGGAGATGTTCGAGATCGAGAAAGTGAGCACGAGGTTGATCACGATGATCCCGAGCGCGCTGCCGCCGAACACGTAGTCGCGCTGCCGCTCGAGGACGAATCCGGCGCCGAGGATCCCGAAGATGGCGCCGGACGCTCCAACTGTCGGGGTGAGCGGCGAGGCGACGAGCGCGCCGGCAGAGCCCGCGAGGCCGGACACGAGGTAGAGGAGGAGGAAACGGCCCGAGCCGATTCGCTGCTCGAGCAGCGACCCGAACCACCAGAGGGCGAGCATGTTCATGATCAGGTGGAACGGGCCGTAGTGGAGGAAGGCAGCTGTCAACAGTCTCCACCAATCCCCATCCCCGACCGACGGCGCGTACAGAGCGCCCTCGCGGAAGATCGAGCCGTTGACGCCGTTCACACCGGCTCCCTGGAGCAGCTGCGCGACGTAGACAGCGACGTTGATGCCGATCAGGGCGCGCGTTACCTTCGCCCCGCCTCCTTCGAAGCTGGCGCGCCGCACGCCTCCTGTGACGCGCTGGACGCCCTGCGGCTTGCCCGAGTGCTCGGGGCAACGGATCCCGACCGGCGCCATCGTCATGCACTCCGTGCAGATGGGGCGGCCGCACTCGGAGCAGGAGAGCCCCGTGACGCGGTCGGGGTGGCGGTAACAGGTCCTCTCGGCGACCTCGGTCATGTCGGAAGTAGCGTAGTCGCATGCAGGTTCACGTCGCCTTCACTCCCGACGAGGCCACCACGGCACCGGTCGGGGTCGTCGTGGACGTCCTGCGCGCCACGTCGACGATCGCTCAGGCTCTTGCTTCGGGATTCCGCCGCGTTCTGTGCTGCGCGGAGATCGAGGAGGCGCGGAGGCTCCGCGCCGAGATCCCCGATTCGCTCGTCGGCGGCGAGCGCAAGGCGGTTCGGATCGAGGGTTTCGACGTCGGCGCGTCCCCACGCGAGTTCCTCCAGGCGCGGGCCGAGACGCTGATCCTGTCGACGACGAACGGAACGCGCGCGATCCTCGAAACCGCGCGGCGCTGCGAACAGGTCTTCCTCGGCAGCCTGCTGAACCTGGAAGCGGCGGCGCGGGCGGCGCTGGGGAGCGATGCGGTGATCGTCTGCGCAGGTTTCCAGGGTGCATTCGCGCTCGACGACGCCTATTGCGCCGGGCGCATCGTGCAGCTGCTCGAGGCGAGCAGGTCCGATGCGGCGATTGCGGCGGAGCTCGTTGCGCGTGCCTTCCCGACAGCGCTCGAGGCCCTCAATGCACGAACGTACGGTCCGCCGGGGCTCGAGGACGACATCGCGTTCTGCTCCCGCGAGAGCGTGCTCGACGTCGTGCCGCGCCTGGTGGGGATGGTCGGCGTCCGGCCGCGGAAATAATGGCGGCATGAAGCGGCGAGGGCTCCATCGGGAAGCCGTGGCTGTGGCAGTGCGCGCAAATCCACAACGCCGAGGCTCAGTTCCGTTGCTACGTCCGGCTGCTGCGCGAGGACATCGAGGCCTCGCGCGATCCGGCGCGTGAGCTGCCGCGCATCGACCGACGGGCGCTCGCGGTCGGCGGAACGCTCGAGGCGAGCTGCCACGTGCTCATGCACCAGGTCGGACGGGATTACGCGCGCGCGCACCGAGTGACGCTCGCGACGCTCCAGCGCTTCGTGCCGCGGTCGAACAATCCGAACTGCTCCGCGGGGTTCGGGATGGGGCTCGTGATGTACCTGGGACCGCAGATCCTCCGTTCGGGCGGCGGCGCCGGCGTGCGCGCATGTTCGCGCTTGCCGACGCGATATCGCGCCTACACCTGCGTACACGGGCTCGGCCATGCCCTCATGCGCGCGTACCACGGCGATCTCGGCGAGTCCGTGCGAGCCTGCCGCGCCCTGAAGCGGGACTTCGCGCCCGACTGCGCGCAGGGTGCGTTCCACGACTACTGGATCTCGCTTCGCGGAGCCGACGGAACGACGCGGCCGCGGCGAGCGGAGACGTCCCCGCGAGTGATCTGTGACGGTCGTTTCACGTACGTCAGGCCGTGCTGGTACCGCTACTTCCTCGAGCAGCCGCTCGGGCTGCCCGTCAGGACGCCGGCAGAGCTCCTTCGGTCCTGTCGCGGCCTCCGCTCGCTCGAGCGTTTCGGCTGTATCAGCGCGGCGGCGCTCACGGTCTCGTCGAACCCCTTCGACCAGATGCAGATCTGCGTGCGGCTACGCGGGCGCGATGCCGAGGCGTGTGTTCGAGGCGTACCGGATCAAGCCCTGGCCGGGCTGCCGGCGAAGCAGCTCGAACTGATTCGCCGTTGTGCGCGCGTCGCCGCGGCTGCGCAGCGCGGCTGTTACGAGTGGCTCGGGCGAACGCTTGCCGTCATCACGAACGGGGCATTCCGCGTGCGCGGGTGCACGAAGCTCGAGTCAAGCGGCCGCCGCGCATGTGTCGCCGGCGCTGCGCGAATGAACGGCGCGCTCGTCACCTTTTCCTAGGGCAGGGCTCGCAGCGGATCCACTGCGGCGGCGCGGACGCGCACCTCGAAGTGAAGGTGTGGCCCCGTCGCATGCCCGCTCGCGCCGACGAGTCCGACCCTGACGCCCAGCCCGATCCAGACGCCGACGCGGACGTCGATCCGTGACAGATGCGCGTACATCGTCCGCTCGCCGCGGCCGTGCGCGACGGTGACGAGGAATCCCCATGCGCCCCGCCAGCCGGCCCAGACGACCCGTCCTGACCGCGCCGAGTACACCGGCGTTCCCATCGGGGCTGGAAGGTCGATGCCGGAGTGCCAGGTCTCGCCGCGCGGCCCGAAGCGATCGCCGAGCACCGGTGCGGTCATCGGCCACGCGAGGGGAAGCGGGATGGTCGGTGGCGGCGCCGTGAGTGCCCCGAGGGTGGCAGGGCCGGCGACGCCGTCTGGCTTCAGGCCGGCCCACTTCTGAAAGCGCCGCAGTGCAGCGTCGATGTGGGGACCGAAGATGCCGTCGAACGCGGCGGAGGGAAAGCCGTGTTTGGCGAGCTGGAACTGGAGCGCGGCCACGTCCCAGCCGGTTTTGCCGATCAGGAGGGGGCGGCTGCCCAGCCGGTGCCGCGCGAAGCGGCCGAGCGCGCGACGCGTCTGCGGGCCGACGACTCCGTCGACGGCGATGCGCGCCCGGGCCTGGAGTCGCCGGATCGCCTTTGCGGTTGCCGGGCCCGTGATCCCGTCGATCGGTCCCTTGTAGAGCCCGCGCGCGTGCAGGCCGACCTGGAGGGCGGCAACGCCCGCATTTCCGGCCGCGGCGTGGGGGGTGAGGGCCGCGGCGGCGAGGACGAGGGGCAGCACGAGGAACGCCCTGACGCGCATGGGTGGTCCGATTTCGGCATGGCGTTTCGGATCCCTTGACAGGGGAACATGTGTTCGTGTAGAACATACGTTCCCATGGTCGCGTGCCTCCTCATCCCGGGCTTCGAGCTGCGGGCGGCGCTGCGGAAGCAGCCGGGCCTCGCGCTCCGGCCGGCTGCGCTGTCTCCGGTGGCCGGAACGGAGCCGCTACTGGGCCCCGTGACCGCCGAAGCGGAGCGACTCGGCGTCCGTCCGGGAATGCGGCTCGGTGAAGCGCTGGCGACCTGCCCCGAGCTCATCCTCGTGGAGCAGGATCCCGCTGCCGCGGAGCAGGCGTGGGAGGAGCTCCTGCGTGCCCTCGAGGACTCGGGCTTCGCGGTCGATCCGGCAGGGGTCGGCTGCGTCTACTTCGAGACGCGAGGGGTGGAAAGGTTGTACGGCGGGCTCGACCCTGCGCTTCGGCGCGCGCTTGCCGCCGTCGGTACTGCCTGGGATCCACGTGCGGGCGCAGCGCAGCGCCGGTTTGCCGCTCTGGCCGCGGCGAACGTCGCGCGCCCCGGGCAGATTCTGGTCGTCTCCGACGACCGGCTGCCCGACTTTCTCGCGCCGCTCCCTCTGGAGCTCGTGCCGATGGAGCCGCGTCGCCGCGCGGAGCTGCACGAGCTCGGCGTGAAGAGAGTCGGACAGCTTGCTGGGCTCCCAGGTGGCGCCGTGGCCGAACGTTTGGGGCCGGACGGCCGGCGCGCCTGGGGCCTGGCGAGAGGCGGGAAGACGGCCCGCGTGCGCGGCCGGCGCCCGCCGGCGGAGATCGTCGAGGCGCTCGAGTTCCCCGAGGCGGTCGGGAACGAGCTGACGTTGCGACGTGCATTCGGGGCGCTGCTGGAGACGCTGATGGCGCGACCGGAACGCACGGGGCGGTTCGTGCGCAAGCTTGCGCTGTCGGCGCGTCTGGTCGGCGGTGGCTCGTGGCGGCGCTCGGTGACGCTTCGCGATGCAACCACCGAGCCGGATCGCCTGAAGGCGGCGCTCGCGCCGAAGCTCGCGGAGTTGCCGGCGCCCGTGCTCGAGCTCCGACTCGAGCTCGTCGAGCTGACGGAGCACGACGGGGAGCAACTCGAGCTCCTGCCCGCGGCGGGTGGGGAGCTGGACGTTCGCTTACGAGAAGGCCTGCGCCAGGTGCGGGCGAGCACCGGCTCGGGCTCGGTCAATCAGGTCGTGGAGGTCGCGCCGTGGTCGCGCATCCCGGAAACGCGTGCACTGTTCGTTCCGCGGGACGACTGAATCAGCCCCGGGCGGCGGTCGTCGAGGCACGAGTCGACGGAACGCCCGTACGTGTCAACCGCCAGCCGGTCGCGCTCGTCCGCGAGGAGTGGCGTGTCGTCGATCGTTGGTGGACCGAAGAGCCGATCTCGCGGCGCTACTTCGAGGTCGTACTGCAATCAGGGGAGAACGCAGTTGTCTTTCGCGACGAGGAACGAGCTTCGTGGTTCACGCAGCGGGGTGCGTGAACCGAGGGTTAAGCGGGAGGCGTAAGCGGCGCGACGGGAGTCGAGCCCTTCGTCACGAGAATCGCGATCAGCAGGCCCGCGACGAACACCACGAGAAGCGTCGCGACGAACACGGTCGAGCGAGGAAGCGGAATCGCGTGCACGACCACACGACGCCTCTCACGCGACCGTTCTTCCCAGATTTATCGCACGAGCGCCTGCTGCGCGAGCTCCGGCCAGCGCTCAGCATGAGCCGCCGGCACGACGACCCATTCCTTCATCGGCGCTCTTCTCCCGCCCGAAGGATCGAAGAGATGGGCGCCGGCGAGAGCGAGCGCGCGCTCGCGCGTCGCCTCGTCGGGAAGCTTGAAGACCATGGCGCGCTCGTCGTTCGAGAAGCCGCCGATCATCTTCCCGCTCCGCTTGATCGCGGGCATTCCCATCATCTGCCCGAGCTCGACGTCGTCGTTGCGCGCGGCGAGGTCATCGGCGAGCTCGTCGTAGCGAGCGCGCGGGTCCACTCACTCCACCTCGTACACGTCGTACTTCGCGTGCGTCGCCTCGTCGAGCTCGTCGTCCGACTCGTCCATGACGTGGAGATACTCGGAGAAATCGCAGCTCGGTGTGTGGACGTTGATGAGCCGCGCGGATCCGGGACCCGGGTTCGAGAAGGAGTGCACGATGCCGGGCGGGGCAGCGATGAACGACCCGGCTCGGAGCTGAAGCAGCACCTTTCCGAGGCGAAACTCGGCCTCCCCCTCGACCACGTAGAACGAGTCCACGTGCTGCTTGTGGATGTGCGGCTTGGGCCCCTCGAAACCGGGCTCGAGCTCGAACTCGACGAGTGCGAGCTCGTCGCGGGCGAGCTTGATCGTCGCGACGCGCTTGTGGCCCTTGAGCCGCTCACCTTCGCCGGCGTAGAGGAGGATCGACTCGGATGCAGGGAGGCCGGTGCCGGGCGGGGCGTCGAAGCTGTCGAAGCCGCCGGGCTCGCCGCGGTCGCTTGCACGCAGGTTCTCTGCGAAACCTCCGTCGGGCGTGTGGAAGTTGAGAAAGCGAGCGTGGGACGTGCTCCTGAAACCATGGACGACCTCGGGCGGAGCGCAGACGCACGCACGCGGCCCGAGGAGCTTCTCCTCGTCGTGCACCAGGAAGGCGAGCTCGCCCTCGAGGACGTAGAACGAATCCGCATGCTGACGGTGCAGGTGCGGGGTCGCTCCTGCCCGGGCGTCTGGGAAGAACGACTCGGTGATGGACAGCACTTCGAAATCCGACTTGATGACGATCCTTTCGCCGAAGAGCGCTTCCCCCGCGCCGGCTTTGAGTACGACTCCCTCCATTGCGGGCGAGTATGAAGGTCGAGCTGCAGCCCGAGTTTCCGCACCGAACCCGGCGAAAGGCACGGCTGGAACCCGGTGCACCGAGACGTGCGTCGGTTCCATACGTCGAGCTGCATGCGCACTCGTCCTATTCGTTCCTCGACGGCACCTCGCTGCCGGAGGAGCTCGCGGTGCGCGCAGCCGAGCTGGGCTATCCCGCGCTGGCGCTCACGGACCACGACGGCGTCTACGGCTCGCTGGAGTTCGCGCATGCGGCGAAGCACTTCGGCGTGCGCCCCATCACCGGCGCGGAGCTGACGCTCGCCGACCACTCGCACGTGACGCTGCTGGTCGAGACGCCAAAGGGCTACGCGAACCTCTGCCGGCTGATCACCTCGGCGCATGCGCAGACCCGACAGCCGGGGAGGGAATCACAGCCTCCGGCGGAGCCGGCGCTCGAACAGAGCCTGCTCGAGGAGCTGAACGAGGGCCTCGTTTGCCTGTCCGGTTGCGCGCGCCACGGCCTCGCCGTCCGCAATCCGAATGCGGCAGCCCGCCTCGCGCACGCTTTTGGTCCCAATCGCTTCTTCGTCGAGCTCCAGCGTCCGTACGAGCGCGGCGACGCGCGTCGCAACGCGCTCCTGCGTGACTTCGCGGACTCGCTCGGCATTGCGACGATCGTCACCGGTGACGTCCATGCGCATCACGCCCGCCGTGCGCCGCTGCAGGACGTTCTCGTCGCCGTCCGTCACCGCAGCTCCCTCGACGGCTGCGAGGCGGAGCGGCGCGGCAATCAGGAGTGCGTTCTGCTCTCGCCGGCCGAGATGGTCGAGCGCTTCCCCGAGGACCGCGCCGCGGTGGCGCGAACTGTCGAGCTCGCGGAACGGCTCCAGTTCGATCTCACGGAAGAGCTCGGCTACCGCTACCCCGATTTCTCGGACAGTCCGGAGCCGGCGATCGTCCAGCTCGCACAGGTTTGTGGCCGTTCGTTCGAGGACCGCTATCCCTCCGGGCACAGGCTCCGGCACGAAGCCCGGGCCCGGCTCGAGCAGGAGCTCAAGCTGATCGACGAGCTGGGGCTCGCCGGCTTCTTCCTCCTCCACTGGGACGTCCTCGAGCTCGCCCGCGAGTGTGCGATCGAAGTGCGCGGGCGCGACTCGCCGCGTCATGCGCTGCCTCCGGGACGGGGTCGGGGGTCGTCCGTCGGCTCGCTCGTCTGCTACCTCACCGGCCTCTCGCACGTCGACCCGGTGGACGCCGAGCTCTCACTCGGCCGTTTCCTCAACCGCGAGCTCGACGCGGTTCCGGACATCGACCTCGACTTCCCACGCGACATCCGCGAGAAGCTGATCGTCGCCGTCACCGAGCGCTACGGCCGCGAACACGCGGCGCTCGTCGCCTCGTTCGCCACCTATCGCTCGCGTGGCGCGATCCGCGACGTCGGCAAGGCGCTCGGTCTTCCGTATGCAGAGCTCGAGCGGATCGCGCGCGTCTCGGAAGGCTGGAACGCCAAGCGCGTGGTGGACGAGCTCCAGTTGCTTCCGGACGCCGATCGCAAGCTGCTCTCGCCGCGCTGGCGCGCGTTCGCAGAGCTGTGCCAGGAGATCGCCGGCCTGCCGCGCCACATCTCGCAGCACCCCGGCGGGATGGTGATCTCGTCACGGCCGCTCGTCGAGCTCGTCCCGGTGCAGCCGGCCGCGATGGCGGGCAGGCAGATGTGCCAGTGGGACAAGGACTCGTGCGCGGACGCGGGATTCCTGAAGATCGACCTGCTCGGTCTCGGGATGCTGTCCGCGGTCGAGGACTGTGTCGACCAGGTCGCAAGGCTTCGCGGGGAGCCGATCGATCTGTCCAGGATCCCTCTCGACGACCGCGCTGTCTACGACGACATCCAGTGCGCGGACACGATCGGCGACTTCCAGATCGAGAGCCGCGCGCAGATGCAGAGCCTCCTGCGGACGCGGCCGGAGAACCTCGACGATCTCACAGTCCAGGTGGCGCTCGTCCGGCCGGGACCGATCCAGGGGAAGGCCGTCCACCCGTACATCGAGCACCGCCAGCGCCTGCGCGAGGAGCCCTCGTTCGTCCCGCCCGTCGACCACCCTCTGCTCGCCGACTGTCTGAGCTCGACGCTCGGCGTCGTCGTCTTCCAGGACCAGGTGCTCGAGGTGGCGATTGCGCTCGCGGGATTCAGCGTGGGGGAGGCGGAGGGCCTTCGCCGCGCGATGAGCCGCAAGCGCTCACACGACGCGCTGGAGGCGTATCGCGGGCGCTTCGTCGAGGGCGCACTGCGGAAGGGCGTCCAGGCCGGGACGGCCGACCAGGTCTACGACAAGCTCGTCGGGTTCTCAGGCTTCGGCTTCCCGAAGTCGCATGCGGCGGCGTTCGGGCTGCTCGCGTACCAGTCCGCGTGGCTGCGGCATCACCACCCCGCGGAGTTCCTGTGCGCGTTGCTGAACGCGCAACCGATGGGGTTCTATCCGCCGGCGACGCTCGTCCGCGACGGGCAGCGGCGCGGAGTCGAGACGCGTCCGCCCGACGTGAACGTCAGCGCCGCGAAGTGCACCGTCGAAGACGGCGCGGTGCGCATCGGCATCGACTACGTGAACGGGATCGGCGAGGAGGAGGCGAAGGCCGTCGTGGAGGAGCGCGAACGCGACGGACCATTCGACACTGTCCGCGGCCTTGCGCAGCGGACGCAGCTAGCGGAACACGGCCTCGAGACGCTGATCGTCTCGGGCGCGTGCGACTGCTTCGGGGCGCCGCGGCGTCAGCTGCTCTGGCAGCTCGGCCTCGTCCCTCGCTCGCAGAGCGTTCCCGGCTCGGGCGGTGAGGAGAAGCAGCTCGCACTGCCGCTCGATCCAACCGCCGCGACGCCCGAGCTGCCCGAGCCGACCGTCTGGGAGCGGATGCTCGCCGACTACCGGACGACGAGCCTCTCCGTCGGCGTCCATCCGCTGGAGCTGCTCCGCACGCACCTTCCGGCGGGAGTGCTCTCCTCTCGTGAGCTCGATCAGGCGCCTGACCGAGCCCAGGTCGCCGTCGCCGGGATGGCGGTCGCGCGTCAACGGCCCGCGACGGCGAACGGCGTCGTCTTCATGCTGATCGAGGACGAGTTCGGCGCAGTGAATCTGATCGTTCCACCGAAGATCTACGAGCGGCACCGCGCAATCGTCCGCGGCGAGCCGCTCATTCTCGCGCGCGGTCGTTTCGAGCGGATGGAGCGGAACCAGAACGTGCTCGTCCGCTCACTCGAGACACTCGGCCCGCTGGCGCGGGAGATCTCGCAGGAGACCGAGGTGGGCGCCAGCCTGCCCGGCGCCCACCACTTCGGTCATCGGTAGTTAGAACCCGCCGACGTGCTCCCGCTTGATCGACGTCCCGTCCTTACTGTTCGTGCCTGTGGGCACGGCCGCCGACTTCAGCGCTGCCTCTACCTGCGCGGGTGAGCCGGAGTGCGTCGAGAGCCAGAGCGCGCCGCCCCCGCCGACGTGCGGCGACGCCATGGACGTCCCGGAGAGGGTTGCGTAGCCGCCGCCCTTGTACGTGGACAGGATGCTCACGCCGGGAGCCCAGATGTCGACGCACGGACCGTAGTTGCTCCACGATGCCTCTGTGTCGCTCGAGTCCGTCGCCGCCGCCGTGGCGATACCGTTAGTCGTTCCGGCACCGGCGCGCGCGGGTGATTGGTTGCATGCGTTCGCACCATCGTTCCCGGCGGCGAGCGAGTAGAAGACGCCGCTCGCGGCCGAGTTCTGCACGGCGTCGTCGACGGCCTGGTTCGCGCCCCCGCCGAGGCTCATGTTTGCGATCGCGGGCTTGATGGCGTTCGAGGTCACCCACTCGATGCCGTTGATCACGCCCGTCCACGTGCCGCTGCCGCTGCAACCGAGCACCTTCACCGCGTGGATTGGTGCGCCCGGCGCCACGCCGACCACCCCCTGCGAATCGTCCTTCGCTGCGATGGTGCCTGCGACGTGCGTGCCGTGACCGTTGCAGTCTCTCTTCGGGCCACCAGTGAAGCTCACGAACGACACGACATTCAGATCAGGGTGACCCGTGTCGACGCCGGTGTCGATCACGTAGACGTGCACGTTGGTCACGGCGCCGCTGCCGTCCCCGGCGATCTGCGAGCTCACGTCGGCGTCGATCTTGTCGATCCCCCACGGGAGCGTTTGCGCCTGGGTCGAGGCGACGCCGTCGGGGACGACATAGGAGACGTTCTGGTCGGCGCGGAGCTCGGCGACCCGGTCGTTCGGGATCACGGCGGCGTAGCCGTGGAGCGCTTGCGACCAAACCGCGTCGACGTTCGCCCCGTACCGCGCGGAATGAAGGTTCGCGACGGCATTCGAGTCGACCGCGTTCTTCAAGACGACGATGTAACGGTCTGCGCCTTGGTCGCCCCCTGCCTGCGCGGAAGCAGCGAGGAGAGACGCCAACGCCGCCAGGGCAGCGACAAGCAGGACGGTACGTCTACGCATGGACCCTCCAAAGGAGAATGACGGACGGACAGTTGGATAGTAGGACGGGATGAAGACAGATTCAAGGTTTGAACCCATAATCCCCCTTATGGCGCGCGTCGACGGCTACGCGCCGATTCGGGACTACGCCGTCATCGGCGACGGCCGCACCTGCGCTCTCGTCGCACGCGACGGTGCGATCGACTGGCTTTGCCTGCCGAACGTGGACTCGCCTTCGACCTTTGCGCGGCTCCTCGACGCGGAGAGGGGTGGAGCGTTCGAGCTCTGCCCGGTCGAGCCGTTCGAGGCGGACCAGCGTTACATCGACGGAACGAACGTCCTCGAGACGACCTTTCGAACCACATCGGGTTCGGCCCGCGTGACGGACGTGATGACGCTCACGGACGTCACTTCCATCTCCCCGCTGCGGGAGGTGGCTCGCCGGGTCGAGGGCCTCGAGGGCCAGTTGCGATTGCGGTGGGAGGTGACCCCGCGCTTCGCCTACGGCAGGCACACCGGGAAGCTGGGCCGGCGGTCGGGCAGACCGTTCTTCTCCGCCGGCAAGGAGGGGATTGCAGTGAACGCCTGGGACGCAGGCGAGGTCGAGCAGGGCGAGGCCTCGGTCGGGGGTACGTTCGAGGTGGAGCCGGGACGGAGGGCACTGCTGAGCCTCGCCGCGGCGCACAAGGAGCCGGTGGTGCTGCCCGCACGTGACGACACAGAGCGCCGGTTCGACCGAACCGAACGCTTCTGGAAAGAGTGGAGCGGCCGTGCCAGCTACGCGGGCCGGTGGCACGAGCAGGTGATCCGCAGCGCGCTCGTGCTCAAGCTGCTCGTCTTCGCGCCCTCCGGCGCCATCGTCGCGGCGCCCACGGCCTCCCTGCCGGAGTGGTACGGCGGCATTCGAAACTGGGACTACCGCTACGCCTGGGTGCGCGACGCGAGCTGGACCCTCGACGCTCTGCTGCGGCTCGGCTATCGCGCAGAAGCCACGGCGTTCTTCTGGTGGATCATGCATGCGTCGCGGATCACGCAGCCCCGACTCCAGGTGCTGTATCGCGTCGACGGCAGTGCGCACGTCGACGAGACGAGCCTGGAGGAGCTCGCCGGCTATCGCGGCTCGAAACCGGTTCGCATCGGCAACGGCGCGGTCGAACAGACCCAGCTCGATGTCTACGGCTCGCTGTTCGAGGCCGCGTCGCTCTATGTCGAAGCGGGCTGCCCGATCGATCGGGACACCGGGAAGGAGCTCGGCAAGATTGCCGACTACGTCGCGGAGCACTGGCGTGAGCGGGACTCGGGGATCTGGGAGGTGCGGGGCGACCCGGGCCAGTTCACGCATTCGAAGGTCCTCTGCTGGGTTGCTCTCGACCGCGCGTGCAGCCTCGCGGAGCGCGGTGTCCTCCCGGACCGCTGCGAGCCCTGGCGGGCGAAGGCGGACGAGATCCGCGAATTCGTGGACACGCAGTGCTGGGACGACGAGCGGAGGAGCTACGTCCGCTCCTCCGACCAACCCGAGCTGGACGGCTGTCTCCTGACGATGGCATTGCTCGGTTATGAGCCGCCGTCAGACGAGCGGATGCAAGGTTTGCTCGACGGTGTCCGTCGCGAGCTCGCCGACGGTCCGCTCGTGTATCGCTATCGCGGGGAGGACGGTGTCGGCGGCGAGGAAGGCGCGTTCCTGACGTGCTCCTTCTGGCTCGCCGATGCGCTCGCACGTGCCGGCCGGCTGGAAGAAGCAGTCGAGCTGATGGACGAGCTCGTCGCGCTCGGCAACCACGTGGGGCTCTTTCCGGAAGAGATGGATCCGAAGACCCACGACTATCTGGGGAACTACCCGCAGGGACTCACGCACCTCGCGCTCGTGAATGCGGCAGTCTCGATCGGGGAGGCCGGAGGATGACGGTGTGGGCGGCGCTCGCCGGCGGCTTCGTCGGCACGATCGTTCTCACGAGCAGCCTTCGCTTCGCGCAGGAGACCGGCCTGACCCGGATGGACATTCCGCTGCTGCTCGGAACCGTGTTTACGTCGAACCGCAGCCGGGCGAACTTCATCGGCTACGCCGTCCACTTCGTCAACGGCCTGCTCTTCGCGCTGCTGTACTACCTCGTCTTCCGCGCGGTCGGGCACGCCGGTTGGCTCTTCGGCCTCGCCCTCGGGGCCGTGCACGCACTCTTCGCGGGCGGCGCGCTCGTCGGCGTGTTGCTACCGGCCGTGCATCCGCGGATGGGCACACCGTGGTCGGACGCCGAAGAGACGCCGCTGCTCGAGCCGCCGGGATTTCTGCTGGAGAACTACGGATCCCGCACGGCCATCGGCAACCTCGGGGCGCATCTGCTCTACGGCGCGATCGTGGGCGGGTTCGCGGGCCATCTGAACAACTGGATCTAGCGGTCCTGCGGGCCTCCGTTGCGAGGAATCATCCGCCCCTGCGCCTACTCTAAGAACATGTGTTCGATCAGCGAGAAAAGGCTGATTAAGCAGACGTTTCGCTTCGAGCTCGACCCGAACCGCGCGCAGAGGGTGATGCTCGCCAAGAGCGTCGGCGCTAGCCGGTTCGTCTACAACTGGGGTCTCGCCGAGTCGCAGCGCGAATACGAGCTGACTGGGAGGCGGCCCCGGCTCAGCGAGCTGAAGAGCAGACTCGTCGAGCTCAAGAAGACCGAATGCCCTTGGTTCTACGAGGTATCTGCACACATCAGCCAGCAGGCGCTCGTCGATCTCAATTGGGCTTTCGAGCGGTTCTTCGAGCGGCTGAAGAGCCAAGGGCCTAAGAGCGGTTTCCCGCGCTTCAAGAAGAAGGGGAGACACGAGTCCGCCCGCCTCTACGAGGTCTCGCTCGAGGCGCGACACATCCGCCTGCCGATGATCGGCCGGGTGCGATTGAAGGAGACGCGAGCGGAGCGCGGCTTCGATGGGCGTATCCTCTCGGCAACGATCGTCCGTCGCGCCGATCGCTGGTTCGCCGCGCTCGCGGTCGAGCGCGAGCGCGAAGTCGTGGTGGCGAAGCCGGTCAAACGAGCCAGCGATGTCGTCGGCGTCGATCTCGGCCTCACAAGTGCCGCCGTGATCCACGACGGCACCGAAACCCGCACGTTGGAGGCTAGCCGTAGGTTGCGGAAGAACCTGACGAAGCTGCGTCGCCTCGACCGGCAGCTCTCGCGGAAGCAGACGGGCTCGCGGAATAGGGAGAAGGCAAAACTCCGCCGCGCACGTCTCCACTACAAGGTGTCCTGTCAACGCAACGACTTCCTCCACAAGCTCTCGAGCGAGCTGGCGAGGACCAAGTCAGTGATCGTGCTTGAGGACTTGCACCTCAGGGGCATGCAGCGGAACCGCTCGCTTGCCCTCTCCATCAGCGATGCCGCGATGGGGGGGCTGCGCCGGCAGCTCGCCTATAAGAGCGAGTGGTACGGAGCCCGGCTCGTCGTTGCCGGTCGCTTCTTCCCCTCGTCTAAGACCTGTTCGGGCTGCGGCGTCATGAAGGAGACGCTCTCCCTACACGAGCGTGTCTTCCACTGCAGCGCCTGTGGCCTCTCGCTCGATCGCGATGAGAACGCCGCGATCAACCTTCGCCGTTACGGCGTGAAGGAGCTTGGGATCGTTCCCCTACCGGAGGGTCTCCGGGAAGTAACGCCTGACCGAGAGGAAGGCTCTGGCTCGACGCTTGGGCGTCGAGCGAAACCGGCCTCCGTGACGCAGGAAGCGACTGCGCGCCGCGCTCGCGGCACGACTCGCAGAAGCACGCCGAACGGCGTGCTGGTTCGGTTTCGAGGCGGGACTAATCATCCAGCTGAGTATCCGCACCCCCGCGGTCCTCGATCTCGAGGGCAAAGCGACGAAAGCGCTTCAGGACCGAGCGGTTGAACGCGTCCTCGTACTCCTCGGCGGCACTCTCGTCGAGAGTGGAAGCGAAGTTGTCCCGCAGGTCGGCAAGGAGCTCCGTCCCGGTCTCGACGAGGTCGACGTAGTCGCCGTACCGTTCCTCCGCCTCGTCGCGGTCGGCGCGGTCGTAGGCGCGCTCGGCGGCGAGACAATCGCCGATCAGGCCGCGGTGTTCACGTTCGAACAGGTCGAGCTGGCGCTCGATCACGTCAGCGAAGCGCGCGCGCCTGAGTCTCATACCAGCTGCCGGTAGAGCTCGAGATGCGCCTCGGCCGCCGCGTCCCACGTCAGGGTCTCTCGCGCCAGCCGCGCCCCTGCGCGCGCGGCTTCGAGTGCGTCCGGATCCTCTAGGAGCTCGCGCGCAGCTGCTGCGAGCGCCTCCACGTCCCCGGCCGGGACGACTCGGCCCGCGCCGAAGCGCGCGACCGGTTCCGCGATTCCGCCGACGTCGTAGGCGACAGCGGGCACGCCGGCGCCGAGCGCCTGCAGGAGCGCGCCGCTCTGGTCGAGCTCCGGCCGGTACGGGAAGAGCGCGATCGTCGCCTCGCTGAGAGCGCGCTCGAGCTCGCGCAGCGATAGATAACCGAGCCGCCACTCTGCGAGCGGGCCCGCCCGAGCTCGGTATCCATTCACCGGCTCGAGGGGATCACCCGCCACGAGGAGGCGGGCGCCGTCGATCTGCTTCGCGGCGTCGATCGCGTCACCCAGGCCCTTGTACGGTCGAATCACCCCGAGACACAGAAGTGTCCGCCCGTCGTCGGCGCGAGGCGGATCGCTCGGAAACACCGGGTGCGCGATGACATGGGCGTCGACTCCGAGCTCAGCGAGGGCGTCGCGTCCGCGGTCGCTGTGGACGACCACGCGGTCGAAGCGGGAGAGGAGTTGCCGCCACAGATTGCGCCTTCGTGCGGTCCGCCGCGGAAGGAGATCGTGTGCGGTGAAGACCGAAGGCACGCGCGGACGCAGCAGCAGCCGGTCGAGCTCGGGCGCTGCGAGCCACTGGAGATGGAGGAGGTCGGGCCGGCGCAAAAGAAGCGCGGCGGTTGCGGGGATGTGCTCCGCCACTTTGAGCGGAAGCCGCAGCGGCGAGCGGCGGAAGAGCCGCGCGGAGAGAGGGTAGAAGGGCTCGGAACGGCGGTAGCCGACAGGCTCGGGTGTCTCGCCGAAGCGGAATCGCGACGTCACGAGCTCGACGTCAACCCCGAGGCTCGCGAGTGCCGCCGCGAGCTCGTGGTCGTAGGCCGGTGTGAACGCGGGCGGATCCGCGAGCACGATGCGCATGGGCAGTACAGTAGAGCGCCTGCTTGTCCGGACTTGGAATCTCTTCCACGGCAACACGCAGCCGCCCGGGCGAGAGGCGTTCCTCGAGGAGATGGTCCGGCTCGCGAGCGCCGATCGTCCCGACGTCCTCTGCCTGCAAGAACTGCCTGTGTGGGCCTTGGACGAGCTGGCCGGATGGAGTGGGATGACCGTCGTCGGCGACGTCGCCCAGCGGCCGATGTTCGGCCCGCTTCCTTCGAGCACGGAACTCGGTCGAGTCCTCACCGAGCTCCACCACGGCCTCTTCCGCTCGGCCTTCACGGGGCAGGCGAACGCGAGCCTGCTCGATCCCGGACTGCGCCTCGTCGAGCACCGGCACGTCGTTTTGAATCCACCCGCCTTCCGGCGGGCGCAGGCGCGCCTCCTGGGGCTCGGCGTCGTCGCACGCCTCGCCTGGGGCAAGGAGCGCCGGGTCTGCCAGGCCGTGCGCGTCGGGCGTGACGACGAGACGTTCGTCGTCGGCAACCTGCACGCGACCAGCTATCCGGCTGACAGACGGTTGGCCGACGCAGAGCTCCTGCGCGCGGCCGTCTTTGTCGACGGGATGGCCCGGCCCGCGGAAGCGGTGCTCCTCTGCGGCGACTTCAACGTGAGCGTGCGGACGTCCCGCACGCTCGAAGATCTGCGCGGCTCTGATTGGGGATTCGCCGGAGCGACGCCCACCGGTATCGATCATGTTCTCGTGCGAGGGGTCGCTGCGGAGGAGCCCCATCGGCGACCGGACGCCTGGCGCATGCGCGACGACCTGCTGCTCTCGGATCACGCGCCTGTGGACGTGCACGTCGGGTGAGGTACGAAGAGGCCCGCGCGGAGTTTCCGGTGCTGGAACGCTTCGCATACCTCAATGCGGGCTCCCTCGGCCCGCTCTCGCGACCGACGATCGCAGCAATGAAGGAGCGCAACCGCTTCGATCACGAGCACGGTCGCGGCGGAAAACGATGGTTCGAGTCGGTGCTTGCGCTGCGCGAGCAGGTGCGCGGGAAGCTCGCGGTGCAGATCGGTGCAACGCCCGACCGACTGGCGCTGACGAGCTCGACCACCGACGGCTGCAACATCGTGCTCTCGGGGTTCGGTCTGCGCGCGGACGACGAGGTCGTGACGACGAACTCGGAGCATCCCGGGCTGCTCGCGCCGTTGCACGCGACCGGGGCGCGCGTCCGCGTTGCGGACGTGACGACGCGGCCGGCCGCCCGCGCCTTGGACGCCGTGCTCGCGCTGGTGACGCCGCGAACGTGTCTGTTGGCGCTGTCGCATGTGATCTGGACGACGGGTCAGGTGATTCCCGTGCACGAGCTGAAGCGTGTGACGGGGCTGCCGGTCCTCGTGGACGGTGCACAGTCGGTGGGTGCGATTCCGGTCGACGTCGGCGAGCTCGACTTCTACACCGTGTCGTGCCAGAAATGGCTCTGCGGCCCGGAACCCACGGGCGCGCTCTACGTCCGCGAGCCGACCGCACTGCGCGTCGCGCTCCCGACCTCCTTCACGCACCAGAAGATCGAGCCGGACGGGACGTTCGTGCCGAAGGACGGCGCACAACGGTTCGACTTCGGCTGGCTCGCGCCGCCGGCGCTCGCCGGCTTACAGGCGGCCCTCGACACCGCGCCTGATTGGTGCTTCGATCGTGCGGCCGAGATAACCGCGCGCTGCCGGGACGCCCTCACGGAGCGGTTCGACGTCGTGGGGGAGGCGGGTCAGGCAACGCTGGTGTCGTTCGTCGCGCCGGGCAATGCGGCGGAGGATGCCGAGCGGCTCTACGACCGCGGCGTGGTCGTGCGCAACCTTCCGGGGACCGGCTGGCTGCGGGCGTCCTGCGGCTGGTGGACGAGCGACGGAGACATCGACCGACTCGTCGCCGGACTCAGCCGCTAACGGGGACGCTCACTACGCGAGTGCGCGACAGTCTTACTGTTCCGGGAGCGGCGCGTAGAGATCGATCACCGTGCCGTCCGGATCCTTCAGCTGCGCGTAGCGCTGGCCCCAGAACGCATCCCACGGCTCCTTGTGCGGCGTCGCGCCCGCCTCGAGCAGCTCGCGGTAGACGCGGTCGACCTCTTCGGGCGATTCGCACCGGAAGGCACCGCCGGCCATGTGCCCCTCGGTCGGCCGCTTCCACTCCGGGTCGAACGCACGCATGACCTCCTCCGTGTCGAGCGCGTAGCGCATCCCGCCCGGTAGCGGCGCCTCGACGTGCGGCTCGCTCTCGGCGCCTTCGTGGAAATCGAGGCCAAGGCGGCGGTAGAACGCGACCGAGCGGGCCATGTCACTCACGACGATGCCGAAGAAGTCGAGCTGCGGTGTCATGGTGCCGTAGCCGTCTCCGCGGTGCGCAGACCGAGTTCGGGTGCGATCGGCTGCAGTGCTTCGATCACGTTCCGGATGTGAGTGTCGAGCTCGATCCCGAGGCCTTCCGCACCCGCATAGACCTCGTCCCTGTGTACTCCTGCGGCGAACGAGGGCTGCTTCAGCTTCTTCTTCACCGACTTGGGCTCGAGGCCGTCGAGGCCCGTGGGGCGTACGAGCCCCACCGCGTGCACGAATCCCGACAGCTCGTCACAGGCGAAGAGCGCCTTCTTCAGCGGCGTGTCGCGCGGCAGGCCCAGGTGCTCGGCGTGCGAGAGCACGGCCTCGATCACCTCTTCCGGATACCCCTCCTCGCGGAGGATCGGCGCACCGTCCTGCGGATGCTCTTCCAGGGTGGGATGGATCTCGTAGTCGAAGTCGTGCAGCAGCGCGACCGCGCGCCAGAGCTCCTCGTCCTCGCCGAAATGCCGGGCGTACCAGCCCAGGGAGGCCTCGACGGCCAGGGCATGGCGGCGGAGAGGCTCGCTCTGCGTGTACTTCGTAAGCGTCTCCCAGGCGCGGTCGCGTGTGGGTTCCACGGCGGTGGGTAGGCTACCGCGATGTCCCAGACGGCCGTCATCGGACGCGCGGCCGAGTCCTTCGTCATCGACGGCGGCCGGCCGCTCTACGGTCGCATCCAGGCTGCTGGGAACAAGAACGGCGCGCTGCCGATCCTGGCCGCGTGTCTGCTCACGACCGAGCCGGTCGTTCTCAGCAACGTGCCGCGGATCGCGGACGTCGAGACGATGATCGAGCTGCTCAACGACGTTGGGGCGGAGGCGGACTGGACGGGCCCCAATGAGGTCCATGTCCATGCGGCGGACGTCTCCAAGCAGGAGCTCGACGACGAGCTCTGCAGCCGGATGCGGGCCTCCTTCCTGCTCGCGGGGCCGCTGCTCGCGCGACTCGGCGGGGTGAGCGCTCCGCCGCCGGGCGGCGACGTCATCGGACGTCGACGACTCGACCCACATATCCACGCCTTCGCAGAGCTCGGGGCCCACATAGACATCGGGCGTCGATACGAGATGCGCGCGGGCGCGCTGCGGGGGAAGCACATCTTCCTCGACGAGGCGAGCGTGATGGCGACCGAGAACGCGCTCATGGCCGCCGTACTCACACCGGGCCAGACCGTTCTCGGCAACGCGGCCTGTGAGCCCCACGTGCAGGATCTCTGTCGCTTCCTCGTGTCGCTCGGCGCGCAGATCGAGGGGATCGAGTCGAACGTGCTGCGGGTGGGGGGCGTCGAGTCGCTACGCGGCGGGGACTGGGAGATCGGACCCGACCACATCGAGGTGGGGAGCTTCATCGGCCTGGCCGCGATCACCGGGGGCGACGTCACGATAGACGGCGTGAAGAAAGCCGACCTCGTCTCCATCCTGCACGCATTCGACAAGCTCGGCGTGGAGGTCGAGCTCGGCGAGGACTTCGTTCGCGTGCCGCCCCGTCAAGAGCTGGTCGTGCAAGACGATCTCGGCGGACACGTTCCGAAGGTCGAGGACGGACCGTGGCCTGCGTTCCCGTCGGACTTGACGTCCGTCGCCTTGACCGTCGCCACGCAGGCCCACGGAACGATCCTCATGTTCGAGAAGATGTTCGAGAACCGTCTGTTCTTCACGGACAAGCTCGTCAGCATGGGCGCACGAATCATCCTGTGCGACCCGCACCGCGCCGTCGTCACCGGCCCGGCGAAGCTACGCGGGCAGCGGATGGAAAGCCCCGACATCCGCGCCGGCATGGCGATGCTGCTCGCGAGCCTCTGCGCGGAGGGCGCCTCGACGATCGGCGCCGTCTACCAGATCGACAAGGGCTACGAACGGATTGACGAGCGACTGCGCGCTCTCGGCGCGCAGATCGAGCGCGTCGAGAGCTGAGCAGGGACCTAGCGCGCACCGGAAGGCTGGCCGACGCCGTGTCGATGCCGGCGCCGTCGATCGCTGCGATACCCTCCGTTCCCATGGCTGCGACCGGACAAGGGCGCGCGAGCGCGCGCGTAAACGTCGCCGGGCGGGGCGAAACGAACATTGGCACCGGTCTTCCGGTGCTCGATCACCTGCTTTCCGTGCTCGCGGTGTATGCGTCGTTCGACCTCGCGCTCGAGGTCGAGCCAGGCAGTCCTGAGGTCGAGATCACTGCAGCCGCTCGTTCGCTCGGAGAGGCGCTGGCTGAACCGCTCCGAGCGGACCGCGTGCGGGGGCACGGGTCCGCGGTCGTCCCGGTGGACGAAGCACTTGCACACGTCGCGCTCGAGGCCTCCGGTCGACCCCTGCTCGTCTCGAACGTGGACCTCTCCCAGGCGCGCATCGCAGGCCTGGCAGGCGATCTCGCCGCGCGCTTTCTCGAGGAGCTGTCGCAGACCGCGGGCCTGACGCTGCACGTGCGGTTGGTGGAGGGAAGCGACACGCAGCACGTGCTCGAGGCGATCTTCAAGTCGCTGGGTGTCGCGCTGGCTCAGGCCTGTCGACCGCGGCGGAGGGACGAATGAAGGAGGTCGTGCGAACGGACGCGGCGCCTGCGCCGTTCCAGGGTGCGCCGTACTCGCAGGCGATCAAGGCGGGCGGGCTCGTCTTCGTCGCCGGCCAGGTCGCGCTCGAGCCCGGGCACAGCGAGATCGTCGGCGACACGGTCCAGGAGCAGACGGAGCG
>WNGA01007769.1_pt1 | contig 22733 bp, 21 predicted proteins | sample 5400061 | NCBI WGS metagenome assembly WNGA01 (sample SAMN13153366, study PRJNA577476) | soil metagenome | isolation source: 100 cm soil or saprolite under grassland replicate 2 | place: USA:California | collected 2016-06-15
ATCGGCATTGAACATGTCGGCGGCGAAAACGACCCGCTCACTGCGCCGCAGGCCGCTGCTTCAGCGGCGCTTATCCGCTGGTTAATCGAGCAATACGGCATTCCACGCACAAATATTTTCGGACACGATTTTACACCCGGCTACAGTCGGCCCGGCGGAACGAGCTGCCCGGACAAACTCTTTGGCGCCGGGCATGCTCAGGCCACGATCGCTGCATGGGTGGAAGCGAACGTGTGAGGTGATGTCGGAAAATCGCGCTGCAAATTTCTTTTGGCACCTCCAGGACATCTATCACGAGCTGAAGCCCTGCCGCTTCGCGTTCATTGTCGCGATCATCGGCGCAATTGTGTTTTTGGAAGTCGAGCAAGGGCGCGAAGTCTTGCGCGCGCTCGCTGAGCCGGGCGCGCGCACCGGCGTCACCAGCGCACTGCGACTGGTGATGTTCGGTACCGGGCTGGCGATTTGGTCGCTGACGAGTTGGTATTCAGCCCGCGTCCTTTTGTATTTCGATTTTCCGGCGTCGCACGAAACGCAACCGCAGCGCACAGGACTTTGGGGCCGCCTGCATTCCTGGCTGCCGAGAAACGTCCCCAGAATTCTCGGTGTGGCACCAATGGTGATTGTTGGCTGGAGCTTTCTGTGCGTGCGCGGGACTTACGAATCTGATCCGCCGCCGCGACTGTTATATCTCGGGCTGCTGACGCTTGGCGGTGGCGTCGCATTGTACCTGTTTTTCGTTTTCCGGAGGCGTTGGATCGAACAGCATGATCGGCAAGCCGCGCGACAGAAATATCAGCGGCTCCAGCAACTGCCGCGCGATTCCGCGACTGTGCTCACGCTCATGACTGTTCTCTCGCTCGTGCTGTGCATCATGTTCATTGTTGATCCTGTCCATTTCGCGGGGGCTATTGGGACCGGCGCGGTGCTAACGTTCGCAGCAGCGTTCTGGGTTTTCTGGGGCAGCGCGCTGGTTTATTTCGGAAGCTGGAAACGGATGCCGGTGGTCACGCTCATTGTTCTCCTGGTTCTCATCAGCAGTTTGTTCAACGACAATCACGACGTGCGTGTTCTGGCGCGCGAGGAATTTTCGCGCCCTACGTTACGCCAGGCGCTACTCGATTGGAACTCGCAGATCACGACGAAGTACCCCCGGCGACCGGTGCATCCGCTCTTTATCGTCGCAACCGAAGGTGGCGGAATTCGCGCAGCTTATTGGACGACAACCGTGCTGGGCACGCTTCAAGATATCGATCCAAGTTTTGCTGATCACGTTTTTGCGATCAGTGGCGTTTCCGGCGGAAGTTTGGGCGCGGCGGTATTCGATGCGCTGGTGGCTGACGCGACGCCGCAGGGCGAGTTCGCGAAACGCGGCCAGAGCGTTCTCGGCCAGGATTTTCTTTCGCCAGCTGCCGCCGCTATGCTCTACCCGGATTTGATTCAGCGATTTCTGCCGTTTCGCATTTTGTTTCTCGACCGCGGCCGCTGGCTGGAGCGCGGCTGGGAAAACGCATGGCGCAACACCACGAACACCGATCGCTTCGCCAAACCTTTTCTCGATCTTTGGCAAGATCGGCATCTGTATGTGCCATCTCTGTTCCTCAATGGCACCTCAGTCGAAAGCGGCAACCGCATTATCGCGTCAAACATCTTGATCGACGCCAATTTTCTCGAGGCGGCAGATGCCACGGCAAAGTTGTTGCCTGTATCGCGACACAAAGAGCGCCGGCGCCCGAAGATCGACATGCCGCTCAGCACCGCCGCGCACATGAGCGCGCGATTCACCTACGTGAGCCCTGCCGGTCGTTTCGCCCCGGACGGCACGCACGTCGTCGATGGCGGTTATTTCGAAAACTCCGGCGCTGCGACTGCGCTCGATGTTTTACGGCAGGTGAACAACGAACTGCGTCAGAATGCCGAGCTGCGCGCCATCATTCCGCAAATCATCATGATCAGCAACGACCCGCTCGGCGTCGCCTCCGGCAGTCGCGATCTGACGATGACAAAGCAAGCACTCAAGAACGTCGCGCGCACCGCAGCCGCGGAAGCCGCGCAACGTAAACCGGGAACATTTCTGGAAGACGCGCTCGCGCCGGCGTATGCGTTGCTCTCCACGCGCGAGGCGCGCGGCGAATATGCGCAAAAGTCCATCGGACAGGCGCAGCGAGAATTTTGCGACGCGATCAAGGCGCAACTGGGAATTCAAGCGGCCGGGCCGCAGTGTTTGTATTTCTTTTCGCTTGCTCCGGCGACCGTTCCCTTACCTCTCGGTTGGATGCTTTCGAACCGCGCGGCCGAGGCGATGCAAAAAGAAATATTTGATTCAGGATTGTCGGCAAAAGCACCCGTGCCGACATGGAATCAAGCAGTGCTCAAGCAAATTATTGCCGCGCTTCACACCGAAACGCATTAGCGAGAAACCAGCGTAGAGAACGGATCTTCAGGGATAGCAGCAGTTCGGCAATGCGATTTGTGTCGACAGATTCCAAAAAGAAATTCTCTCCTGAACTGGTTGCATGCGACTTGAAACTGAACAGATTTTTTGCGTGCCTTTTGGAGGCGGTTGTTCGCCCCTCGCTTCTCGCGGCCCTGTTTCACTTGCTCCAACCTGGTCCTCGGCTGATTGCCAGCGAGCACGACGATTTGGCGAAGCTCGTCTCTGAAGAAGCAAGTCACTAATCACAGCCGGAAAATTCAAGAAAGTAACTACGATTTATGAGAAGTACGTTAGCGATAAAACGATTTGTGCGTCTGTCTAGCCTTCCTGTATTGCGAGATCCCTCACTTTTGTTTTTCGGAAAATCATCCATACGCCGGCGAGAACAAAACACGCGCCAACAAGTGACCAGAGCGAGAATTTTTCTCCACCAATCGCCCAGCCTAACGCAACTGCACCCGGCGGCGTGACGAGCGAGATCGCTTGCAGGTTCGCCACAGTCATTCGGTGCAGGAGCCAGTAAAGAAGCAAAAACGTGAGAGCCGAGCCTATCACGGCCAGATAAAACAAGCAGAAGATAGACAAGCCGCTCCAATGAAAGCGCAGCGGGTTCCCTTCCACGACGAATCCGGTCACGAGCAAAGGGACTGCGCCGAAAACCATTTGCCAGCCCGCGATCATCGCCGGCGCCAACTGGATCACACGCGCTTTGAGCAGCACGTTCGAAAACGCCGCGCCGGCCGCTCCGAACACGATGCCGAGTCCGCCCCAGAATGCCATCCACCCATTGAAACCGAGAAGCCGCTCGCAAATTATCGTCACCCCACCGAGGGCAAGCAACGCGCCGGCGAGTCTTCGGAGGCGCAATGGTTCATCGGGAAGCATCAAATGCGCGAATACCATTCCAAAGATCGGGATTGTCGCCTGCAACACCGCCGCCAGCCCGGATGAAACATGCAGCTCACCCCAAAAAAGCAGTCCATAGTTCACGGCAAACATCAGGACCCCAGTGAATGCAAGCACTGCGTAATCCAACGCCTGCCGTGGCAATAGGCGGACTCGCCCGATTGAGACGGCGAAAAGGACAATGATCGCGAGCAGAAAACGGATTCCGGCATAGGAAATCGGCGGCAGCACGCGCAATCCGATCTTGATGACGAGCCAGGTCGAGCTCCAAACGACACAAAGCGTGAGCCATGCCACCGGCACACCCCACCCGACTTTGGGCCGCCAATGGCGTTTCCACCACATGCTTTTCATTTCCATTCGCGCGCGACCATCGCGTCTTGGTTACGATCCGTAAAGACGGACTGGTTCCTGAATTCAGAGGTCAGAGGTCAGACGTCGGAGGTCAGAGATCGGTTATCGGCTTGCCGCGCCGAGGAAGCCCGCGAAAAGATTTTTCTTGCCGTGCTGGGCGCAGTCCGTTAAAAGCCGCGCCTACCAATTAACTTTATGAAATCACTCGTAAAACTCCCGCTCATTGCATTTTGCCTCTTGCTACCAGGCCAATTTCTGCTGGCTCAGGAAACAACTGATTACGCAACTTCTGCCGCTGGCGGGAGTCCCGTTCCGGGGATTATCGGGCTGCTCATCGGGCTGCTGATAATTGTGGCGATGTGGAAAGTATTCACCAAAGCCGGCCAGCCCGGTTGGGCCAGCATCATCCCGATCTACAATCTCTACATTTGGTGCAAGATCGTCGGGCGACCATGGTGGTGGATTCTGTTGATGCTCATTCCTTTCGTTAACTTCATCATCCTGATTATTCTTTGCATCGATACGGCGAAGAGCTTCGGCAAAGGCGCAGGCTTCGGAATTGGCCTCGCTTTACTGGGCGTTATCTTTTGGCCGATCCTTGGTTTCGGCAGTGCGCAATATCAGGGTGCCGCCGCGGCGAGACCGTAAACAAGGAGGGAGCAGTTCTTAACCGCCCGCAAGGATGCTTAGGGGAGCGCCGCAACTTGGTTTGCCTTGGCCTCAGCGAGCGCCGCTACAACGCCCAATTCGGGCGCCGCTTTTCATTGAAAACTGCAATCACCTCGCGTGCTTTGGCTGAATCGCGCGCTTGCATGTGATACTTGAGCGCAAGATCGACATCTTCTTTCGCCGAGCGCCACGAGAGCTCTTCGATCAGTCGTTTAGTCTGCGCCGACGCGCCCGGGGCGCCTTGCAAGATAGAGCCAACGAATTCTTGCGCTTCGTTCAGCAAATCATCCTGAGCCACCAGGCGATTGACGAGGCCGATTTCCTTTGCGCGTTCGGCATCGATCAATTCAGAGCCGAGCAATAGTTCGCGCATATTTCGTTCGCCTACCTGGAGCGTCATTGGCTTGACTGTCTGCTCTCGACATCTTTAGAGTTGCTCACCATGGGACGAATCAGACAGATGATTGCCGTCGACGGTCGAAAATGCTGGACGCTCTTTGATTCGGGTGCGCGCAATACGTATGTAATTCCATCGGTAGCTGAAGTCCTGAAAACATCAGCCACTCCCCGACCTATTCGAACTGCGCTCGGCGGCACAGTTAAAGAAGCCAATCAAGCCGCGCTTCTGGAGGGCGAGATTCAGAACTACCCGTTTTCGACTCACGCTCTTGTTGTTGACGAGATAGGCAATGACGAAGATGGCAATCCAATCGAAGTCTTGTTTGGGGCGCTGGCTATGCAGCAATGGGGCATCAGACTCAATCCCGCGGAAGGGAAATTGGATCTGTCACATTATCCCAAGGAATTCGTCGAATTCTAAAGGGGCCAGTTCGCGTTGGCAGCTCCTTGGATGATAGCCTTCCAGACTTCTTGGCAGGCTGCCGAGTCAGGCAAGACTGCCTGACCCCTACTGACCCCTATTATGTTCCGATCAACCAATTGGGCAGCCGCTTTTCGTTGAAGGCTGCGATCCCTTCGTGTGCTTCGGCCGATTCGCGCGCTTGCATGTGATACTTGAGCGCCAAATCGACATCTTCTTTCACCGAGCGCCACCAGAGCTCTTCGATCAATCGTTTAGTCTGCGCCAACGCGCCTGGCGCGCCTTGCAAAACGGACCGAGCGAATTTTTGTGCTTCGCTCATCAAATCATTCTGGGGCACCACGTGATTGACGAGACCGATTTCCTTACTGCATCCGGCGTCGATCAATTCGCCACCGAACAATAATTCGCGCATGTTTCGTTCGCCGACTTGCCGTCGCAAAAAGCTCATAACCAAACCAGCGACCAAACCGCGACGCACTTCCGGATAACCAATCCTAGTTCCGTCGGCCGCGACAACAAAATCGCACGCTGACATGATTCCTGCGCCGCCTGCCACTGCCGCGCCGTGCACTGCCGCGATCGTGATCAAACGAGTTTGGCTGAGTGTGATCAATGTCTTCGACACGAGCTCCGCAGTCGCATGCGCTTTTTGCGGATCGGCAGCTTCTTTCAAATCCAAGCCTGTGCAAAACGCAGCGCCGGCTCCGCGCAGAATCATGATTCGCTGTTCCGGTTGATCCGAAGCGACGTTGATCGCGGCGATCAGCTCAGTGAGCAACTCGATCGTAAGCGCGTTGCGTCGCTCGGGACGATTGAGAGTCACAATCGTGATTTGCGGCGTTTCTTTTTCGATGAGAACGACCGGCATGGTGTGAATGACGAAATCCGAATGACGAATTTAAACCTGGATCACGCCGGTGTGAAAGCGCGCTCTGGGCATTGGACGCGAGACACATTCCAACAAGCGAACCAGGACGTCGCGTGTCTCGTGCGGTTGAATGATCGCGTCCACCCAGCCGCGGGCCGCGCCGTAGCGGATATCGGTTTGTTCCTCGTAATTCCTTTTGACCGTGGCGCGCAATTCTTCCAGTTCTTCCGGCGAAGATTTTTTGTCGCGCTCTCTTGCCCGAGCAAGAACTGCAAAAACGGTGTCGGACGCCTGGGCGGCGCCCATCACAGCGTAGCGAGCGGTCGGCCAGGCGACGATGAATCGCGGGTCGTAAGCTTTCCCGCACATCGCATAGTTCCCGGCGCCAAACGATCCGCCGACAACGACTGTGATCTTCGGAACGATGGAATTGCTAACCGCATTCACCAGCTTTGCGCCGCTGCGAATGATGCCGCTCTCTTCCGCATCGCGTCCAACCATAAAACCGGTGACGTCCTGAAAGAAAATGATCGGCAGGTTCGTTTGATTGCAATCCATCACGAACCGCGCCGCTTTATCGGCGCTATCGGAGTAAATGACGCCACCCATCTGGATGCCTTCTTTTTTAGTCCGAACCTGCAAACGTTGGTTAGCGACAATTCCCACCGGTCGTCCACCGATTCGCGCATACGTCGTTACAATCGTTTTGCCGTAATCGGCTTTGTATTCGTCGATTGAGCTCGCATCGACAATCGATGCAAGCAGATCGCGCGTATCGTACTGCTTCTGACCGTCGAAGCTGATCAAATCGTAGATCGAATCGGGACTCTTTACCGGTTTCGTCGTTTCCTTCGCGATCTCCGACGCTTCCGATTCCTTTGCTTCCGGCAGCAATGCGATGAGCGAACGAAGGCGTTTGAGACACGATGCATCGTCCTTTTCGTAAAAATCTACCGTGCCACTTATCTCCGCATGCATTTGCGCCCCGCCCAGTTCCTCGGCATCGACTATTTGTCCAATAGCGGCTTTAACGAGTGAAGGCCCGGCCAGGTACAAACCGCTTCCCTTCGTCATTAAAATCTTGTCGCACAGGACCGGGAGATAGGCGCCGCCGGCGACACAATTACCCATAATGGCGGCAAACTGAGGAATGCCAGCGGCGGAAATGACGGAGTTATTGCGAAAGATGCGGCCGAAATCATCTTCATCTGGAAAAATTTCGTCCTGCATCGGCAGGAACACACCCGCGGAATCGACCAGGTAGACGATGGGCAGGGCGCATTCAAAAGCGATGCGCTGGGCCCGGATCACTTTTTTGGCTGTTTGCGGAAAGAAGGCGCCGGCCTTCACTGTTGCGTCATTAGCGATAATCATGCACGGAGCTCCCGCGACATTTCCGATTCCAGCGACTACGCCTGCTGCCGGGATCTTTCCCCATTGTTCGTACATCTTATAGGCGGCCCAGAGACCGATCTCGAAGAACGGCGAACCTTTGTCGAGCAAATGACTGATTCGTTCGCGCGCTGGCAGCCGGCCCATCTTACGTTGACGTTCGTGCCCGGCTTTGCCTCCGCCTTCACGCAGAACGGTTTCCTCCTTGGCAATGGCGGCGCAGTGAGCGCGCAACAATTCACTGCTGGACGATGTCGATGTGCGAGACATGACGCGAAGCACGCTTAATCTGCAGAACAGATGGAATCAAGCATTGTAGCCTTGATATCCGGATTCCCCAGCTGAGAGTCAACGAACACTCACTAGAACGACAAGCGCGTTTTGCCTGTGCCGCGCTCGATTCGGCCAATCCGCTTTGCGCGCAGCGTCGCCATTACCTCTGCGGCGTCGCGCGGTGCGACAATCGACCTGATACATCTCTTCAGGATCAACGTCTCCATTTTGCTGCAAGATTCGGAAGATCGCCGGAATCTTCCAGCTCTTCGTCTCGATCACCGCGCCGCAATTCGCCGGCAATATCCGTGGCAAATTATCGATTAAGCCGCCGCCGGTGATGTGTGCGAGACCTTTGATCATGCCGCCAGGAGCTTTTGCAAGAAGCGCCTGATAATTTTTGTGTACACGCAGCAGCTCCTGGCCAACCGTGGTTTTCCTTCGCGAGAGGCGTGAGCTGACTTTCAGGCGCATTTTCTCGAAGAAAATTTTTCTGGCCAGGGAGTAGCCATTTGTATGCAAGCCATTTGAAGCCAGGCCGAGAATAACGTCGCCCGGTCTGATTTGGCAGCCATCGATAATCTCTGCGCGATCGACCACGCCGACGATACAACCGGCGAGATCGTATTCGCCCTTGCGATACATTCCCGGCATTTGCGCTGTCTCGCCGCCGATCAAAGCGCAGCCAGCGGAGCGACACGCGCGAGAAAAACCGCCCAGCAGTTGCTGGAAAACGGCAGGGTCGAGTTTCTCGCAACCGATGTAGTCGAGGAAAAAAAGCGGTCGTGCGCCCAGCACGGCGATGTCGTTCACGCAGTGGTTTACGAGATCGGCACCCACGGTGTCGTGTTTGTTCATCGCAAAAGCGATCTTCAATTTCGTTCCGACCCCATCAATGCTTGCCACCAATACGGGCTCCCGCAGGCCAGAAAAGTTTGCCCGGAACAATCCGCCAAAACCGCCGATCCTGCCGAGCACCTGTGGCCCATGCGTTTGCTTCACGAGTAATTGAAGATGGCGCTTTAGTCGGTTACCGAGATCGACATCCACGCCGGCAGATGCATAAGCCTTCTTCTTTCTTCCCACAGATTTCACAGGAGGTGTTGGAAATTGCTTCGCGATCGCTCTGCCGGCGAAATGACGAAATCCGAATGACGAATGAAATCCGAAAACAGGAATGACGAATTGATCAGCGAACGAGATGCGGTTTTTGTTGGGACTTTGTCATTCCTTCGTCATTCGTAATTCGTGCTTCGTCATTCCAATCATTTCAAATCCGCGAACAGAGACGGATGCGCTTCCTGATCGGCGAGGGCTTTGGCCCGGGCTTCTCGTCGTTCCATAATGAATTTATCGAGCGCGGGATCGACGGGCAGGGGATAATCGCCGGTAAAACAGGCGAGACAGAAGGTGTTCAATGGCCTTCCGGTCGCCTTCACCATGCCTTCGACATCGAGATACCCGAGGCTGTCTACGCCGAGATATTTACAGATATCTTCCATGGACATCTGATTGGCGATCAGTTTTTCCGGATCGGGAAAATCGATGCCGTAATGACACGCGAACCGGTGCGGGGGACAGCTCACTCGCATATGCACCTCCGTGGCGCCGGCTTCGCGCAAGGTTCCCACGCGCGCCCGCGCGGTGGTTCCACGCACGATTGAATCGTCAATCACCACAACGCGTTTTCCCGCGACCATCTCCTTGATCAAATTGAGTTTTACCCGGACATCGAAATCGCGAATGAGCTGGCTCGGCTGCAAAAATGTGCGGCCAATATAGTGATTGCGAACAAAAGCGTGCGCGTAGGGAATCTTGAGCTCTTCAGCAAAACCGAGTGCGGCATAATTCCCAGAGTCAGGCACCGGCACAACGATGTCTGCATCGACGGGGAATCTGCGCGCGAGCTCGCGTCCCATTTTCATTCGCACTTTTCCTACGTTGACACCGCCGATCATGCTGTCTGGGCGGGCGAAGTAAACGTACTCGAACATACAGAAGGCCGGCCGTTCTTCTGGGAATGGCCGTTCCGAACGCAATCCGTTTTCGTCGATGATTAGCACTTCGCCCGGCTCAATTTCGCGGATGAACTCCGCGTGAATAAGATCGAGAGCGCAGCTCTCGGAAGCGACAACATACGCGCCGTCGAGTTTACCCAGCGCGAGCGGTCGCCAGCCGAAAGGGTCGCGCACGGCAATGAGTTCGCGTTCGCTCATGATCAGAAGCGAAAATGCGCCCTGAATCCGGCGCAACGCGGCCAGCACATTGCCCCCGTTCTCCGAGGGCTGCGCGAGGAGATGCAAGATGATCTCGCTATCAGCAGTCGTTTGGAAGATGGAGCCTTTTGCTTCCAGCTCGTCTCGCAAAAGATCGGCATTAATCAGATTGCCATTGTGTGCGATCGCCATCTGGCCGCGCACGCAGTCAACCACAAAGGGTTGCGCGTTCTTGATCGTGCTTGTGCCGGTAGTCGAGTAGCGGGTGTGCCCGATCGCGCGGGTGCCCTTGAGTCTCGCAAGTTCTTCCTGGCCGAATACCTGCGACACAAGGCCCATGTCTTTGTGCGTCAGAAAGCTCGCGCCCGGACCATTGCTCGTGACGATCCCCGCGCTCTCCTGGCCGCGATGCTGCAGCGCAAACAAACCATAATACGTCAGCACGGCCGCGTTCGGGTGGCCGAACACGCCGAAAAGCCCGCACTCGTGCTGGGGGTAGGCCTCGGCTTCGGTCGGCTCGACAGCCGGGAGGTTGTCTGGAGAGATCACACTCAATAATCCACTAAATTAATTAGCATTCAATGGCGCAATTGTCTGTCTATTGGAGTGCGCGGATAATATCCAGCCAAATGTCGCACAGTTCGGAATTCGAGACTTCCGCCGAGCGTCGTCATCACCAACGCGTCCTCACAAGCTTGGAATTGTTTCCGATTCATCTTCCACCGCACGGCGGATGGCGTTGAACCAGTCATCGTGAAGATCGGTAACCGGCCAGCGAAAAATTTCGTCGTTCACATGCATGCACAGATCGTAGCCGCCGACCTTGCCCAGCTCTTGGAAAGGAACATCGCGTTCTCGCAAAATCGACATCGTCCTTCCGGCGTCCTTCGAAGCGACGGAAATGATAACGCGGGACTGTGATTCATTAAAGAGGACTGTAGCAGCCTCGCTCTGCGAAGCGCGGCGCTCGTGTGTCAAGCTCGCGGACGTCGCGTCGCCCAGAGATAGACGGCTACAGAGATCAATCTCTGCCCCGAAAAGTTTTTCCGGATTGAAACAGCATTCAGCCAGCGCGACGGCAAGTCCGCCCTCGGAGCAATCGTGTGCGCTTTTTACGAGGCCCGCGCGGATCAGATCGCGAACAACATTTTGCACGTTAATCTCAAGTTCAAGATCGACGCATGGCGGTGGACCTTGCTTGCGTCCATAACAAATCTTTAAAAATTGTGAGGCGCCCAGTTCGTTTCCAATTTCACCGACGCGGATGATCGCGTCGCCGGCGTTTTTGAACCACTGGGTCGTGATATGGCTTTCGTCATCGATCAAACCAACCATCGCGATGGTTGGCGTTGGATCGACCACTCCGGCCGGGCTTTCATTGTACAGCGAGACATTGCCGCCGGTAACCGGCGTGCCAAACGCGCGACAGGCCTCGGCGATCCCTTCCACCGCTTCGCGCAATTGCCAAAAATTCTCAGGCTTATACGGATTGCCGAAATTCAGGTTATCAGTAACAGCCAACGGTCTTGCCCCGGAGCAGGTGAGATTTCGCGCGGCTTCGACAACAGCGATTTTACCGCCCTCGCGCGGATCGAGCGCGCAATAGAATGAATTGCAATCGGTAGTGGCGGCCAGAATTTTATTCGCGTAACGAACGAAAAATACGGCCGCGTCCGACCCCGGTTTTACGATTGTACCCGTGCGCACGGTGTGATCATATTGACAATAGACCCAGTTTTTGGACGCGATCGTCGGATCGCGCAGCAGGCGGCGGAGCGCTTCGTGATTGTCTATCTTCGGAAGATTATTAGTACGACGGTCATAGACCGCGGCTCCAGAAGAAGGAGGCTCGGCTTCACGCGAATAAAGCGGCGCTTCGTCAGCGAGCGCTCTGGCTGGGATTTCGGCGGCAATCGAACCGTTGTTGCGCACACGCATCAGTCCATCGTCCGTGACACGGCCGATTTCTGCGCAAGGCACGTCCCATTTTTCAAAAATTTCGCGAACAACATTTTCTTTTCCCTGCTTGGCAATGATCAGCATTCGCTCTTGCGATTCGCTTAGTAAAATCTCGTACGGCGTCATGCCAGATTCGCGCTTCGGCACTTTGGCTAGATCGATCTCGATACCGCTTCCGCCGCGGCTTGCCGTTTCGCAGGTGGAACAGGTTAAACCGGCCGCACCCATATCTTGAATACCAGTAACCGCATCGCGCTGGAGGAGTTCCAGGCAGGCCTCGAGCAATAACTTTTCCTTGAATGGATCGCCCACTTGCACCGCGGGGCGATCCTCACGCGATTGTTCGGTTAATTCACGCGATGCGAACGCTGCGCCCGCAAGACCGTCACGACCGGTTTCGGCGCCAACATAAAAAACGGGATTACCTGCGCCTTCCGCCGTGCCGCGCGCGAGTTGATCATGACGTAAAACACCAAGACAAAAAACGTTCACTAGAGGATTACCCTCAAAGCTTTCATCGAAATAAATCTCGCCGCCGATGGTCGGGATGCCGACACAGTTGCCGTAATGCGCGATTCCGGAAACGACGCCCGTGAAGAGCCGTCTGTTAGCGGCGATGTTTGATGTTCGGCGCAGCGAATCCGTCCCTTGGCGGATTTGATGTTTGCTTTTTGATTGCTCTGTAATTCGCCCGAACCGGAGCGAGTTGAGGCAGAATTCCGGACGCGCGCCCATCGTGAAGATATCGCGGATGATTCCCCCAACGCCTGTGGCCGCGCCCTGGAACGGCTCGATGGCGCTCGGGTGGTTGTGGCTCTCGATTTTGAACGCAATCGCCCAGCCGTCGCCGATATCGACCACGCCGGCGTTCTCCTCGCCAGCTTTCACGAGAATGTTTGGACCCGTGGTCGGAAATTTCTTCAGTTCCTTCTTTGAATTCTTGTATGAGCAGTGCTCGCTCCACATCACTGAGAAGATGCCCAGCTCGGTGAAATTCGGCTCACGTCCGAGGATTTTTTGGATGCGCTCGAATTCTTCCGGACTGAGACCGTGCTGCTTGACGTGTTCGGGTGTAACGACCGGATCGATAGTCGGCTTCTGGCTGGTCATCGACGCGATCACACTAACCGATGTGGCGCGTGTCTCAACGGCTCAATTTTGCAAGAAAAAGTGAATATGGACGCGGTGCGCCAAGTCCAAGGGAAGAGAAAGCATCAACAGAAGGAAAACTAATTATGAAGAAGACAATCCTTGGAATCGCTTGTGCGCTGATCGCCCCACTGGCCTTTGCGCAGACAAGCACGACAACTACTGAGCAGACAACCACGACCGCGCCCGAGACGAGCACGACCACAACAACGACGTATTCAGCCGGCACCGTAACCACTTACGAGCCGGGGAAAACGATCGTGGTCAGAAGTAGTGAAGGCCCGGTCAGCTTCGCGCTCGGCACGGCCGCGCGAATCGTTGACACTGCGGGCAAAGTAGTGACAGCCCCGCTGCGAGCTGGTCAGAAGGTACGTGTTTACTACACGGGCCCAACTGAGAAGCGCGTGGTAGAGCGAGTAATTGTCGAAGATTAAGCGGAAAATAATTCGCAAACTCAAAGCCGCAGGGTTCCATCGGAGCCCTGCGGCTTTTCATTGTCAGCCCCATGGGCGTGTTTGCGTTTCAGACGCAAATCGCAGAACATTGCACAATGGCTTTTGATCTGAAGGAAATCGTAGCGGCGCGGCTGGGTGAAAATTATCAGCTGCACGAACGGCATGTGAACCCCACGCTCGTGGCCGCGCAGCGGGTGATCGGCTTCGACAAAGTCTATGCCCGGGCCGAGGGGGCGTACCTCTACGATATGGACAACCAGCCGTATCTGGATTTTCTAAGCGGCTATAGCGTCTTCAACATCGGACGGAATCATCCAGTCGTGAAGCAGGCGATTCGTGATGTGCTCGATCTCGATTTGCCAAACATGGTGCAGATGGATTGCTCGCTTCTAAGCGGGTTACTGGCCGAGACGCTCACGAAACGAACGCCGCCACACCTGGATGCAGTTTTCTTTTGCAACTCCGGCACCGAGGCAATGGAAGGCGCTCTGAAATTCGCTCGCGCCGCAACCGGACGAAAGCGCGCGGTCTCGCTCGGCAGCGCATTTCACGGGCTTAGTCTCGGCTCGCTGTCGCTGATGGGCTGCGAAAGTTTCACGGAAGGGTTTGGGCCGCTGATGGAAGGATTCGATGCACGGGTCCCGCTCGATGACATCGAAGCGTTGGATCGACAATTATCGTCGCGCGACGTGGCAGCGTTTGTGATCGAGACCGTTCAGGGAAAGGGCTGCAAATCGCCGAGGACCGATTTCTTTGTTCGCGCGCAGGAGCTTTGTCGCAAATACGGGACGCTGCTGATTTCCGATGAAGTCCAGACCGGGCTCGGGCGCACCGGGAAGATGTTTGGTTTTCAGCATTGGAATCTCGAGCCAGACATCATCACGCTGGCCAAGACCTTGAGCGGCGGCTACGTGCCGTGCGGCGCGATCGTCACGCGGCGCGCCATTTACCAGAAGACGTTCAGCCGAATGGATCGCTGCGTCGTGCATTCGACCACGTTCGGGCGCAATAACCTGGCGATGGCCTGCGGGCTTGCCGCGCTGGAAATCATCGACCAGGAAAATTTAATCGGGAACGCAGCAAAAATGGGCGAATTACTCATGGGAAAGATCGATGCATTGCGCTCGAAACATTCTTTCATCAAAGAGGTCCGTGGCAAAGGGCTTATGGTAGGGATCGAATTTCACGAGCCACAGGAATTCAAACTAAAAATGGCGTGGAAGTTGTTGCACAAGATAGACAAGGTGCTCTTCGCCCAAATGATTGTGACGCAAATGTTGAGCAAGCACCGTATTCTCACTCAGGTGGCCGGGCATGCCATGGACGTGATGAAAATCCTGCCCCCATTGATCATTGGCGAGCGCGAGATCGACATGTTCGTGAATGCATTGGACGAAGTGCTGACGGAATGCCGCAGATTCCCGGGGCCGATGTGGGAGATCGGAAACAATTTTGTGCGCGCTGCGCTTGGCTCAAAACGCACGACCGAGCCGCGACCGGTGTCGGCGTGAGTCTCTCGTCTACTGAAAACGTCGGCCGCGCTGACGCGCAAATGGTTATTTGTTATTTGTTCTTGATGTAACGGTTGCGACTGTGTCTGCGCTAGCTGAAGTTGATCACCTTAGTGCAATGCATCGCTCTCTCCTAACGATACTCTTTTGTTCTATCGGCATGTTTGGTATCGCAGTCTCTGCCGAGCGGGCTGTTCCTTCGCAGGCATCGCCAGACGAGCAAGCGATCTGGAATCTTGAGCGCGCATACTGGCGTTACGTTGAGAACAATGACCTCACGGCTTATCGCTCATTATGGCACCAAGATTTTCTCGGTTGGCCGTCGGTGAGTGCCACGCCTGTTCGCAAGGACCACATCACGGACTGGATCACGTTGGAAACTAATCAAGGTTCAACCTTCAAGACCGTCGAACTTAAACCCGGTGCAATACAGGTGACCGGCGACGTCGCTTTTACTTGTTACTGGATAACCTTTAAATGGCTGAACAAGCAAGGCAATGGCGCGCCGCACACGCTACGATCACGCATGCGTGGCTGAAAACAGGAAAAGATTGGCGCATCATCGGTGGAATGTCGATGCCCGAGCCAGAGGCTGCAGCGCGGTAGCGATTCACAAACAATTCGCAGCAGCTGCTAACGCGAGTCAGGAACGCTGTAGATTTTGGATTGTCGATCTTTTGTTCGGGGCGTACGTTCTACTAAAAAGGGAGGAAAAATTATGCGCATGGCAGTTGCTGAAGAGAAGGAAACTCAAACGAAATTGAATCAGCTCGATCAGCTTAAGAAGTTCACCAAGGTGGTCGCCGATACGGCGGATTTTGAATCGATTAAGGAATTCAAGCCGCAGGACGCGACGACGAATCCGAGCCTGGTTTATGCCGCCACTCAAAAGCAACAGTACGCGCATCTGATCGAGGAGGTGTTAGCCGATCGAAAAAAATCTGAGCTGAGCGGACACGAGCAGATCGAAGATATTTGTGATCATCTACTGGTTCAGTTTGGCTGCGACATTCTTGAAATTGTGCCCGGACGGGTGTCGACCGAGACGGACGCCCGATTGTCGTTCGATGTTGAAGGTTCAATCAACAAAGCGCGGCGGCTGATCCAGCTTTACGAAGAACGCAAAATTTCGCGCGAACGCGTGCTGATTAAAATCGCGTCGACTTGGGAAGGATTAAACGCGGCCGAGCAATTACAAAAGGAGGGGATCCGCTGCAATTTAACCCTGATGTTCTCGCTCCCGCAGGCGGTGCGCGCGGCGGAAGCGAAAGTGCAGTTGATCTCGCCCTTCGTCGGCCGGATTTACGATTGGTACAAGAAAGAAAACAAACGCGATTACACCGGCTCGGAAGATCCAGGAGTGCAGTCAGTTAAGGAAATTTATACGTATTACAAGAAGTTCGATATCGCGACTGAGGTAATGGGTGCCAGCTTCCGCAACGCCGGGCAGATTCTGGAGCTGGCGGGGTGCGATTGCCTAACGATCAGCCCGGAATTGATGGAGCAGCTCTCAAAATCCATGGATCCGGTCGAACGGAAGCTCGATCCGGAAAAAGCGAAGCAGGCAAAGATCGACAAGTTGGAGCTGGACGAGAGGAAATTCCGGTGGCTGTTGAACGAGGATGCGATGGCAACCGAGAAAACGGCTGAAGGTATCCGCAAGTTTGCGGCGGACGTGGTCAAGCTCGAAAAATTCGTCGCGTCGAAGCTCAAATAGCGCTCCACAGATTGCACGGATTAACGCAGATTTAAATTTCACGGACTTCAATCTGCGAAATCTGTGAATCAAAGTGGCTTCAATGTCGTCTTAGTTGAACCGGAGATTCCGCCGAACACGGGTAACATTGGCCGGCTTTGTCTCGCAACGCGATCAACCCTGCATCTGGTCAAACCGTTCGGCTTTTCGCTTGATGATCGGCAATTGAAACGAGCTGGGCTCGATTATTGGAACGAAATCGACCTGCGCATTTGGGATTCCTTTGCCCAATTGCAATCAAAACAGGCGTGTCTTACACGTTATTTTTTTCTGACGACGAAAAGCAAGCGCGCTTACTACGATGTGACGTTTAGGCAGGACGATTTTCTCGTTTTTGGACGCGAGACGAAGGGATTGCCGGAGAATTTGCTGGCGGCCAACATTGATAACTGTATCACCATTCCGATGCACGGGACGCGGAGTTTAAACCTCGCAACCGCAGTCGCAATTGTGCTGTTTGAAGCAGTGCGACAACGGCGGTGAGCAGTGCACGAGGCGTCCGAAAGAGATCGCGCCGACGATAAATAATAAAGGGCATCGCTGGGCGTGTTATCGCCCATTCATTAACGATGTTGAATAATTTCGCCCGCGCTGATGTCGAAATATGTAAGAATAAAATGGAGGGAATATCATGAGACGCATTTTGTTTTTAACATGCATCGGGAGTCTCGCGCTAGCGCTGACGGCGTCGGGCGCTTCACGTCATAATAAACCAGAGACGTCAGCGAAGAGGACGAAGGGTGCGGCAATTGCGCACACCGTGTCATCGAGGGGCGGAAGCCACTTGCAGGGCCAGGTCGCCCGATCGGCGAAAACATCCCGACATGTTTCGGGGTCGGGGATTCATCACCACTCGACTATATCGAAAGCGGGGGGGAGCAGAACGATTGCCGGGGCAAAGACTTTGCGAGGCGGGCGCAGCACACGGACTGCGACGCGTAACGCCAAAAGCAGTGCTCACGACAGCCTGGCGGTCAATCGGGGAAGTAAAAACACAGATCGCGTAAATCGCGCAAACAATCTGCGAAGCAACCGCCAAGAGTCGACACGAATGCGCAACGCTCGAATTGCGAATGCCGATATCGGAACCGGCGCTCGCGGCAACCTGGCGGCGAGCCGCGGGAGAAACATGACTCTGGGAAGAAGCGTCGCGGTTAATCGCGGAGGAAACGCCCGCGTCGTCAATAATTGGCGGAGCGACCGTTTTCGAAGTTCGGACTATGCTGCGTTCTACAATTATAACCGGCGCTGGCATGACCGGAGCTGGTGGACAAATAACTACTCGCGCATCGTCTTCGTGTTTGGCGGGTGGTGGTACTGGGATGCCGGCTACTGGTATCCGGCCTGGGGCTATGACCCTTACGCGTACTATCCGTACGACGGGCCAATTTACGGTTATGGCGACCTGATGCCCGACCAGATCATCGTAAACGTACAGATCCAATTGCAACGCGACGGTTATTATGATGGACAAATCGATGGAATCTTGGGACCACAAACGCGTCGAGCGCTCGCAGCTTTTCAAGCTGACAATGGACTCGCGATTACTTCGGCGGTCGACGAGCCCACCCTCGCGACGCTTGGTTTAACATGAATCCGCCAACCTGTTTCCCCTGAGAGGCCGCACGATCAATTGATTGTGCGGCGCTTCGCAGGAAAATGTGGCGGCGTTTAACTTCCGGAAAGTCCGGAAAAGCGCACGAGGCATCCAGAAGGCGACGCTCCCACGTTGAATAAATAAAGACATCAAAATGTCTAACAACCCAGAAGGAAAAAACTTATGAGAATAGTTCTTGTTTTAATTTGCAGTTTCGCGCTCGCGTCCCTCGCGCTTGGCGCGCAAGAAGAAAAAAAGAAGGAACAACCAAAGAAAAAGGGTGCGCAAGCTGGGCAGGTATCGCAACCCGCGAAACCTGGTGGAAAAGGAGGGGGTAAGCCCACGGAAGCCGGCAAACCGACCGGAACAGGAAAACACGCCGCCGGAGCAGGCAAGCCAACTAAAGCAGGGAAAACGGCCGAAGCGGGCAGGCCGGCTGAAACCGGTAACGTAGCGGGCATGCCGACCGGTAAAGGTAAGGGCAAAGGCAAACACGCGGAAGCAGGTCAAGCAGCAGGGACAGGAGAGGCTACTGCGAGGACCAAACCACTTGGAGAGGGCAAAAAAACCGGAGCAGGCAAACCAGCGGAGGCTGCTACGGCGACGACCGCCGGCAAGGGAGCAGGGAAGGGAAAGCCGTTCAAGCCTCAGAAGTTCAATCTTGCAAGTAAGCAACCGAAACCCGAAGTCGCGCCTCCTGTGAAGTTTCAGCAAAACAGGCGCATTGAGGGGAGCCAGAACTGGAAGGGCGCGAATTATACAGTGTTTCGGACTTACACGCCTGTGTGGCACGATCGGGGCTGGTGGAACAGCCACTTCAATCGCGTAGTCTTTGTCTTCGGTGGATGGTACTATTGGAATGCGGGCTGGTGGTATCCGGCGTGGGGTTATGCGCCCAATGCCTATTACGCTTATGACGGCCCGGTCTACGCTTACAATGATTTGCCGCCGGATCAGGTGATCGCCAATGTGCAAGCAGCGCTCCAACAGCAAGGCTATTATCACGGCGAAGTGGATGGTCTGCTTGGACCGCTTACGCGCGAGGCAATCGCGGGCTATCAACGTGACCGCGGACTCTATGAGACGGCTGCGATTGATCGACCAACGCTGGAATCGTTGGGAATGGCATAACGACAATTCCCACCACGAAAGCCGCTGCCAAACGATTTCGGCGGCGGCTTTCGCACAACCGAAAGATGTTAGGTTCTCGATTCTCCTGGCCGGAGCCGGGGATTCCGCCGAAACCTGTATCGGGCGACCTTTTCTAACCAAGCATTTCAGTTTGCGCCTCATCATACGCGTTATGAATGAGGCTACGCGTTCAAAACGCGCGTTAAATAAACCGGAGAGCAAAATACTTAATAGCCCAGAATGAAAAAGCTTATGAGAATATTCTTTATTTTAATTTGCAGTCTTGCGCTCGCGTTTACCGCGGTCGGTGCACCGAAAAAGAACAAGAAATCACATAAATCGGACACGAAGAAAAAGCATCTGGTTGTGGCCAAGGGTCATGGGAAAGGCAAGCCATACAAGGCTCAGAAGTTCAAGCTTCAAACCAAGGCGCGCCCGAGACACATCCAAAGTGTAAAGTTTGAGCAAAACAGACGCCTTGCAGGCAGCGAATGGTGGGCAGGTCCAAATTATTATGTTTTTCGGAATTACAGACCTGTGTGGCACGAGCGGAACTGGTGGAACAGTCATTACGACCGCGTCGTTTTTGCATATGGTGGATGGTATTATTGGAATGCAGGCTGGTGGTATCCGGCTTGGGGCTACGCTCCCAATGCGTTTTATGCATATGATGGCCCGATCTACGCCTATAACGATTTGCCGCCGGACCAGATTGTCGCCAACGTCCAAAGCGCGCTGCAACAGCAGGGATATTATCGGGGCGCTGTTGACGGCCTGCTCGGGCCTCTTACGCGTGCGGCAGTCGCAACTTACCAACGCGACCACGGGCTTTACGTCACGTCGGCGATCGATCAACCAACGCTCGAATCGTTGGGAATGACATAACGACAATTCCCCGCACAAAAGCCGCAACGGAACGATTTCAACGGGCGCCTTTCTTTAAAGTAGCGCAAGCCTCTGGCTTGCGAATCAGGCATGCAAGCGGGAGGCTTACGCCGCATTGGAAACCTGCTGTGGATTTTTGCAGTGGCTTTCCAGTTACAGGCATCTCGATCTTGCACAATGTCGATCTTGGCGGCAGATAGTTGCCGGTGCAGTCCCCGCAATTAGTCGCGCGCGATCTTTTTCAATCATTTCGAATGGGCGCACGGCGGATTGAAGTCTTGCGCGGTATCTCGATGGCGATCGCGCATAATGAAGCGGTCTTCCTCTCGGGTGCTTCCGGCGCGGGCAAGACGACTCTCCTTTACACGTTGGCCGGGCTGGAACGCCCGGAATCGGGAACGGTCGAATTCGAGGGACGCCGGCTCTATAGCGGCAGCTCTACTACGCAGGCGCGTCTGCGGAATGAGAAGATGGGTTTTATTTTCCAAGGTTACTTTCTTCTCCCTGAACTCACAGCCTTGGAAAATGTGCTGCTGCCCGCAATGATTGCGGGGGGGCGGGCGAGGAGAGGCGACGCGGAAGAGAGGCTGGCCGCCGTCGGGCTGGGTGATCGCATGCAGCATCTGCCGGCGGAGCTTTCGGGAGGGGAGCAGCAACGCGTCGCCATCGCGCGCGCTCTGACCAACAATCCCGATATCATTTTTGCCGATGAACCAACGGGAAATCTCGATTCGAAGACCGGAGACGCAATTATCGATCTTCTGTTGAATCTCACACGGGAGCGAAACAAAACGCTGCTTGTAGTGACGCACGATGCTCGCCTGGCGGCACGCGGCGACCGTCAATTGCACATCAAAGACGGCGTCTTGCAGCAGGGACAGTTAAATAGTTAAAAGAGTTACAACGTTACAATGCCGAAACATTACACGATTTAACGATGTAACGTTTTTAACGATGTAACGGCTTTCAATTTTTGCAGCTTGAATTAGGCAATGAAACGCCGGAGATATTTACTGCAATTATGAAAACCACTGATGCGATGGTGTTGGACGAACCGAAAACTCACTTGCCTGCCGCTGATGCAGTAACCGAACCTGCGATTGAAAGTCGGCCACGGCACGGCGCGGCGGGCATCAAGGACGCCAAGATTTACATCGACGGAAAATTTTATTCGGAAGCGAGCGCCAAAATATCAGTCCTCGACCACGGCCTGCTTTATGGCGATGGAATTTTCGAGGGCATTCGCTTTTACAATGGGCGGGTCTTTCGGCTTGAAGAGCATCTAGCCCGGCTCTGGGATTCAGCGCGTTCGATCTGTCTGGAAATTCCAATGTCGATGCGCGACATGACGGAGGCGGTCCTCGAAACGATCCGGCAAAATCGCCTGCGTGACGGCTACATCCGACTGTTGGTCACCCGCGGGGTTGGCAATCTGGGATTAAATCCGGCGCAATGTAAATTTCCGAGCGTGATTATCATTGCGGCGACGATCGCTCTTTATCACGAGAGCTTTTATCGAAAGGGATTGACAATCGTCACTTGCGCAACACGCCGCAGTAATCCGGCCGCGCTTAATCCGGCGGTCAAATCCCTTAATTACCTGAACAATGTAATGGCGCGGATTGAAGCGAACCTGGCTGGCGCGGACGAGGCACTCATGTTGAACGATGCGGGGAACGTCGCCGAATGCACCGCTGATAATGTTTTCATCATCAAGCGCGGTCAAATCTTTACACCACCTATCACAGCCGGCGCGCTCCGCGGCATTACGCGCGGGATTATATTTGAGATCGCCGGGGAACACGGCATCAAGATTTCGGAGACAGATATCACACGCCATGACGTCTTCGTGGCCGACGAATGTTTCCTCACAGGGACTGCCGCAGAGATCGTTCCAGTTGTCAAAGCTGACGGGCGCTTGATCGGCAACGGAAAACCGGGACCAATCACCACGCGCACAATCGCACGATTTCGGGAGATGACGCGTGAAACAGGCACACCGATTTTTGCGGAAAGTTGAGCAGCGCCGGTTCCGAAGCGGAAAGTGCTCGGAAATATTCAGGTTTGAATGTATCCAAACTTTCGAGGTCTAATTACCAGAGATGTTGTGCGACGTTTGCAAATGCAATGACGCGACGGTTTTCCTGACGCAAATTCTGGAAGGCAAGATGCAGAAGGTGAATCTCTGCGACGCTTGCTCGAAAGAAAAAGGGGTCCAGGATCCCACCGGTTTCGCACTCGCCGATTTGCTCCTCGGCATCGGGGCAGCGGAGGAAATCGAAAAAGGAGCGCCGAGCCAGAAATGTCCGGTGTGCGGTTTTAGCCAGGCCGATTTCAAGAAAACTGGCCGTCTGG
>WNGA01004168.1_pt1 | contig 22730 bp, 18 predicted proteins | sample 5400061 | NCBI WGS metagenome assembly WNGA01 (sample SAMN13153366, study PRJNA577476) | soil metagenome | isolation source: 100 cm soil or saprolite under grassland replicate 2 | place: USA:California | collected 2016-06-15
TCCCTCGGCGCTGCTGCGGCCGACTTGCAGCACGTCGACCAGACCGGGATGGGTCCGGGAGATGGGTTCGAATTTCTGGATGCCCTGGAACTCGCGCTCGAACGGCTTGTCGCTGTCGAATCTGGCCCGGAAGACGATTTTCACGGCACGGAACGTCCCCAACACGTTTCGCGCCAGCCTGACTTCGCCATAGCTGCCTGTCCCCACGCAGCGACCTACGTCGTGGTCGGCAATCTGGGCTGGCGGGTTTGGCGTGCTGGGCATCTGGTGGCTCCTCTGGCCGGTCCGTGTGTACGGGGGAGCGCGAGAAAAGTAAACCGAAAAGTTCAGCTTCTCGCCCCATCAGGAATTCCAGTACCTTTCGCTTGCGTTGGACTGCCGACTTGCCGAGTCTGCCCCGCACTTATGGCCAAGCGCGCGCTCATCACCGGCATCACCGGTCAGGACGGTTCCTACCTGGCGGAGCTGCTGCTCTCGAAGGAGTACGAGGTGCATGGCATCATCCGCAGGGCGAGCACCTTCAACACCGGACGGCTCGACCACATTTACGCCGATCCTCACCAAAGCAGCGCCCGGCTCAAGCTCCACTACGGCGATCTGGCCGACGGCAGCGGCCTCGCCCGGCTGCTGGCCACCATTCAGCCCGATGAAGTTTACAATCTGGCCGCCCAAAGCCACGTGCGCGTCAGTTTCGATTGCCCCGAATACACGACCGACGTGGGCGCCACGGGCGCCGTGCGGCTGCTCGAAGCCATTCGCGAGGCCGGCTTGAAGCCGCGCTTCTATCAGGCCTCCTCCAGCGAAATGTACGGCAAGGTTCGAGAGGTGCCGCAGACGGAGAGCACGCCTTTCTATCCTCGCAGCCCTTACGCCTGCGCGAAGGTTTGCGCCTTCTGGCTCACGGTGAACTACCGGGAGTCCTATGGCCTGCACGCCAGCAACGGCATCCTGTTCAACCACGAATCGCCCCGGCGCGGCGAGACGTTCGTGACGCGCAAAATCACCCGCGCGGCGGCCCACATCCTCTGCGGACTCCAGGACAAACTGTATCTTGGCAATCTCGATGCGAGGCGCGATTGGGGATACGCCAAGGAATTCGTCGAGGCGATGTGGCGGATGCTCCAGCAGCCCGAGCCGGACGATTACGTCATCGCCACCGGCGAAACCCACAGCGTGCGCGAGTTTCTTGAGCTGGCCTTCAGCCACGTGGGACTCGACTGGAACCAACACGTCGAGATTGACCCGCGCTACTTCCGTCCGGCCGAAGTCGATCTGCTCATCGGCGATCCCTCCAAGGCCCGGCGGCAGCTCGGCTGGGAAGCGAAAACCAAATTCAAGGAACTGGTGAAGTTGATGGTGGATGAGGATGTTCGCCGGCTCAAAGAACACCGGGAGGGGCGGGGGAAGATGGTCGGATGAATGGCGGCGTGGGAAGGTGGAATCGTTAAATCGTTAAATCGTTAAATCGTTAAATCGTTAAATCGTTAAATCGTTAAATCGTTAAATCGTTAAATCGTTAAATCGTTAAATCGTTAAATCGTTAAATCGTTAAATCGTTTCAACGATTTAACGTTTCAACGGCCTTCGCCGCCCGTCGGACATAGTCCTCATACGCCAGCCCAATCCCCGTCCTCAAATCGATCTGTGGCCGCCAGCCCAGGGCAAAGAGCCGGGAACTGTCCAGGAGCTTTCGCGGTGCGCCGTCCGGCCGGGAGGAATCCCAAACAATTCGGCCTTGGAAGCCGATGATCCCGCAAACCAATTCCGCCAGTTCCTTGATGGATAGATCCGTGCCGAAGCCGGCGTTGATCATCTCCTCCTGGCTGTATCGTTGCATCAGCAACACGCAGGCCCGGGCCAGATCCTCGGAGTAAAGAAACTCGCGCAACGGCGAACCCGTGCCCCAACAAGTAACACTGTCCGCGCCGGCCACTTTGGCTTCGTGAAACTTCCGAATGAGCGCCGGGATGACGTGCGATGTCTCGAGATCGTAGTGGTCATTCGGCCCGTACAGATTCGTCGGCATGGCGCAAATGAAGTCGCACCCGTGCTGCCGCCGGTAAGCCTGGCATAGCTTGATGCCTGCGATCTTGGCGATGGCGTACCATTGGTTGGTCGGCTCCAGCGGACCGGTCAGCAGGTGCTCCTCCTTCATCGGCTGCGGCGCGAATTTGGGATAAATGCAGGAACTGCCCAGGAACAACAGCTTCTTTACTCCGGCGCCAAACGCGCCGTGGATCAGGTGGTTCTGGATTTGCAGGTTCTCGAACAGGAACGACCCCGGCTGCCGGTCATTGGCCACGATGCCGCCGACCCTGGCCGCGGCCACGACGACGAACTCTGGCTTTGTTTCCGCGTAGAAACGCTCCACGGCGTTCGCGTCAAGAAGGTCAACCTCCTGGCGCGAGCGGCCGATGAGGTTCTTGAATCCCTGGCGTTGCAGTTCGCGCCAGATGGCGCTGCCCACCAGACCACGATGGCCGGCCACGTAAATGCGCGAAGATTCGTTCATCGTCATGGGCCGACAGTCTACACAAACTGGACACGGCCTGGACAGGCTTGACTTGTTTCAAGACAGGCCTTGGCCAGTCGGGGGATTGGCTCAAACCGGCGCGACGGCGAGAACCCGAACCGGGCGGACACCAATCCGCTTGAAACCCCCGAATCAAGGCGCGTTTCCCGTTGGAGGGAGCGAGAGAATTCAGCGGGCCAACGGGGCTGGCACGGACGCTGCTCAAAGGGGATTGCGCGGTTCGTGAAGGGCAATCAGTGAACGCGACGAACTCGTACTAAACCGCCCTTCGCAGTCGTTCACGCCGCGACGAAAGAAAGACAAAATGAAAATCAGCACCAACCACAAGTCCGGCTTCACGCTGGTGGAAATCATGATCGTTGTCGCCATTATCGGCCTGCTCGCGGCGATCGCGATCCCCAACTTCGTGAAGGCCCGCCAGAATGCCCAGAAAAACGCCTGCATCGCCAATCTCAAGCAGATTGACGGCGCCAAGGCTACTTGGGCGCTGGAGCAGAAGAAGGCCAATTCGGATATTCCGCCCAGTACGGACCTGTTCGGATCGGCTAACTACATTCGCGATGAGCCGACTTGTCCGGCAACCGGTGGATCATACCCCATGGTGCGCGTGGACACCAAGCAGACCTGTCCGACTGGCACCACTCTGGGCCACACGCTCTAAGCGTAACCCACTGGTAAGCACACGGCCTGGAGCCTTGCTCCAGGCCGTTTTTGTTTTTTGGGGACTGCTGCTTGATACCGATACTTCAGCCGCACTCGGCTCCGCCCGTCGACAGTTCGGCAGTTCGACAGCTTGAAACGCGTCATTGGCCGGTCGGGGTGCTGCCGTTTGACCGTTCACCGTGGCTGCCCCAGCCAGGACACAGTTGACTTATTTCGAGACAGCCATTGCACCGCCGTGGGAACACCGCAAACCTGACGAGGCCGTGAACTGATGCATATTGGCGAAAACACCGTGAAAGAGTCTGGCAATCCCAGGGGTGGCACAGCCGCTGCTCAATAAGAAGTGCGCGGTTCGTGAAGGGCAACAGCTACGCGCCGAACTCGGAATAATGCGCCCATTGCAGTCAATCAATACTACCAAAGAAGGAAAAAAATGAAAATCAGCACCAACCGCAAGTCCGGCTTCACGCTGGTGGAAATCATGATCGTAGTCGCCATTATCGGCCTGCTCGCGGCGATCGCGATCCCCAACTTCGTGAAGGCCCGCGAGAATGCCCAGAAAAACGCCTGCATCGCCAATCTCAAGCAGATTGACGGCGCCAAGGCTACTTGGGCGCTGGAGCAGAAGAAGGGCAATACGGACATTCCGCCCAATACGGACCTGTTCGGATCGGCTAACTACATTCGCGATGAGCCGACTTGTCCGGCGACCGGAGGAGCATACCCCATGGTGCAGGTGCAGGTCAAGCAGACCTGTCCGACAGGCACCACCTTGGGCCACACGCTCTAAGCGCACTTAATTGGCAGGCACACGGCTTGGAGCCTCGGTTCCGAGCCGTTTCTGTTTTTGGAACGGCTGCCTGAGCTTCCGAAAAGAGCTCGGCGGTCCAATCGACGAAAGAAAGGCAGAAATGAAAATCTGCACCCACCCCAAATCCGGCTTCACGCTGGTGGAACTCATGATCGTTGTCGCCATTATCGGCCTGCTCGCGGCGATCGCGATCCCCAACTTCGTGAAGGCCCGCGAGAACGCCCAGAAGAACGCCTGCATCGCCAATCTCAAACAGATTGACGGCGCCAAGGCCACCTGGGCGCGGGAACACAAGAAGACCAACACGGACATTCCGACGGCGGGGGACCTGTACGGCTCGGCCTACTACATCCGCGACCAGCCGTTCTGTCCGGCCAACGGCATTTATACCCTGAGAGAGGTGCAGCTTAAGCCGCTCTGTGACATCGCGGGTCACAGGCTCTAAGCTCCCACACCTGGCACACGGCTTGGAGCCTCGGCTTCAAGCCGTTTTTGCTTTGCCTGCGTCGCTCCCAAGCTGGCGGCGCATTCATAGACCTCAGGGAAACCGCAAGGCGTCTGGCCGGCCTCTGGCGCTTACCGAGCGTCGCTACGGTTTTGGAGCAGGCTCTGAACGCCGCCGCCAGACCATGCCGGTTAGCACCAGCCCGCAGATCGACACCAGACAGCCGAAGCGAAACGCTTCGTCGCGATAAATCAGTTCCACCTTGTGCCGGCCGGGCGGCAGTTCCACCGCCTGAAACGCCACGTTCGCGCGCCAGATCGTTCCCTCCACCTCGTCCACCCAGACGCGCCACGGATGATAGTGGGCCTGCGAAAATACCAGCCACGCCGCCTGCTCCGCGTCCGTCTCGACTCGCACGCGCTGTGAGGACCAATCCACTTTCCCAATCCGCAGGTTCGCACTGTTCGTGGCCATCGCCAGCGTTCGCGCTTCCAACGGCAGTAACACCACCTCTCGCGGATCGAACTCCGTGGCGATCAAATTCGTCAACGCCGTTCCGGTGTCCACGAACACCGGCCGCTGTCCGCCTGTCACCCAAGGCAACGCCGTCGGGCGGCGCGACCAGGCCAACAAATTCGTGCGCGCCGTCACGTGCGTGACACCGAGGAAGTCCGCGAGCCCCTCACGAACTTCCTGCTCGGAAAGGTACAGCCGGAAATGCACCCGCCGTTCCTCAGGCAGGTAAAGCGAGAAGAACCCGTCCACTTTCGGCGTGCCGTCGATCAGGTTCACGTTGTTGTGCAGTCCCTGCCGCCGCCGCCGGAAATTCTCCGCCGGATCCGGCAGGTTCAATCGGTAATACTCATCCATCGCCGCCAGCGACAGCAGCGCGCGCCCGCGGCCAAGTTCCACCGAAGTCGGCATCGCCTGATCCCCTTTCGACGCGGGCGCCAGCACCTTTGGAACCACCGTCGGATTTTGCCACGGAACGTGCGTCACCACATCCAGCCAGAGCAACGCCACGACTCCCAGGAATACCCATCGGCTCGCCCACCGGGTTTTACTCGCGAAATGTCCCGCCAGGAGCCCGAGTGCCGCCGCAAGCAGCAAGCCTGTCCGACCCGCTGACCACGCCGTTTGCGCCGCGTCCCAAGAATGCAGTGGAGCCCAGGCCGCCCACACCGCCACCGCCGCCGCAATACCCAGCATCACCAGCACCAGACGCCGTGCATCGCTACGCCCGGTCTCCGGCGCGCGCTGCGACCAATCCTCCACTGCGAGCGCCGCCAGTAGCGGCAACACGAACGCCGCCACCACCACGAACTTGATCGGGAACCGCATGAAATTCGCTGCCGGCACAGCCTGGCGAATCCAGTGGTAAAGTCCTCCCGCGTCCCCCAGCGCCATCACCAGGCTCACGAGCAGCAGCGTTGTGAGCAGAAAGGCCCGCGGTTGACGCCATCGCACTGCGGCCCACAGCGCCAGCGCCAGAACCGCCCCGCCGGGGTAATATGACGACGTCCAGAATTGCTCCGGCTGGAACAGCAAGCCGGACCCCGAGCGATTCATGTGGAACTGCGGCACGAGCAGGTTTGCCCAGCCCCACACCGGCATCGCCCAGGCGCCGGTCGCAAATTGCCCATCGCGATGCGAGTGCCGGAGCAGATCGAGAAACGGAAGCAATTGCGCCGCGCTCAACGCGAAGACCAGCACCGATAGCCCACAGAACCTCCCGAACAGTTCGCCGCGCCGCTGCGTGCCTCGCAACCACTGCCCGGCCCACATCGCCCCGGCCAGCAGCCAGGTGAAGAGAATGATCTCCGGCGCCCCGGTCAGCATCTGCATCGTGGCGACCAGCGCCGCGAGAGCGAGCGAGCGCCCGCCTTTCTGCCAGCCCTGCTCCGCGCAGTGGACGACCCACGGCATCCAGCCCAGCGCCGCGATGTTGTTCGGCCACATCAGTGCGTTCAGCGTGAGTCCGTTGAACGCGAACGCGACGCCCGCCAGTGCGGCGGCGGCGCGATTCCCCGTCCAGCGCTCCGCCAGCCGGAACATGCCCACGCCCGCCCACCAAAGGTGCGCGAGACAGAACACGTCCAGCGACCAGGGCAACGGGAATACGAGGTAAACCAGGGAGCCCGGGTAAAGCGTGAGGGTGTTCCACTGCGCGAGGAACGGCAGCCCCGCGTTGTTCAACGGATTCCACAGAGGCAATTCCCCGCGCCAAAAACAGTCGCGGTGATAGTGGGCGATCGGGTAGCCAAACAGCCCGAAATCGCGGTGAACGAAACTTTTCAGGCCGATCGCCACCTCGGGAAACGAGGCCAGCACGAGCACTGCGAGCAATCCTGCAAAGCGGCGCGGCGTGAGCCAGGCGCAGGCACGTCCCTGTGGCTGAAGCCCGTTCATGCGACCATCGTTCGCGACGGCTCGCCCGCCCGGCGAGATCCGCCACGCCACCACAACGTCACGCAAGCGAGGAGCGCGAGCAGCGAAAACGCCGCCCCAGGTCCAAATGTTCGCTCACGGTAAGCCAGTCGCACAAGGCTCTGACCCGCAGTGATTTCCACGGCTTGAAATGCATGATTCGCCGGCCAAAGTCGCGCCGGCCGGCCGTTCACCGTGGCCGACCAGCCGGGGTAATCCGTTTGCGCGATGGTCACCAGCGTCGGAGCGTCCGACTCCACGTCGGCCTCGAGAGAACTGGCACCTTGCCGGATGGCTAGCACGCGGGCGTGAGCGAAGTTCGTGGCCTGGATTTGTCCGTTCGCCGTGCGCTTCAGCAAGACCTGCTTTGCCGGATCGAAGCTCGAGGACGCCAGCGCCTGCAGCGTTTCGTCTCGATCGGCAAACACCGCACGCTGCCCGGCCGTGACCACCGGAAGGGCCGTCGGGCGTTCCTGCAAGGTGAACACATTCGTCTCGGACGAAATCCACCGCACGCCGAGCACATCCGCCAGCGCGGACGACCCGTTCGTCTGGCTTGCCCAGAGCGAGCGCAAATCATTCTGCGGCGAGGTGTAAAGCGAATAGAAGCCGCCTGCGGAAGGGATGCCTTCGACAAGATTCCAGTTGGGCACGAGCGCGCGCCGGTTGCCCAGGCAGAACTCGGCCGTGTTCGGCGTGGCGGCGTGGTCAAAGAACGCCTTGGCCCGCGCGCTGACCATGACGCGGGGGCCGTCGGTCAGCTTCTCGTCCCGTTGGATCGCGTCCGCAGCCAGGGCATCGACCGGCACCGTCGGATTCTGCCGGGGCGTGTGCGTGCGCACGTCCAGCCCGAGGACGGCCACCAAACCCAGCCGCAGGCACAAGCCACGGACGCCGCTGAGCCGGTGCAACCAGGGCACGAGCATCGCCACGGCGCACAACAGCGCCGCACGGGTCAGTCCACTCTGCGCCGTCACCTCCCAACGCTCGTCCGGGACCGGATGAAACCGGCTTACTGTGACGATGACAGCCGCGAGCGCGACCAGCAGCCCGCAAATCCAAACCCACCGACGGCGCGTCGAGGCGCATTCCGGAGCCGCCTGCCAGCGGGCCACCGCCATCGCCGCCAGCAGCGGCGCGGCAAAGAGCATTATCACCACGAACTTGATGGGGAACCGCACGAATCCGAGAAACGGGAAAAGCTTTCTCACGACAGTATGAATTCCTCCCGCGCTGCCGAGCGCGAAGGTCAGCGACAACAGCGCCGCTGCTCCAAGAATGAGGCTCCGGCGGTCACGCCAGCGCAACGCGCCGAGCAGGGCCAGCGCGGTAATGCCAATGCCCGCATAGTAGCTCGAAGTCCATTGCTGCGCGTCCTGCGAGTACACGCCGACAATGGACGGGGTGCAGTGGAAGAGCGGCACGAGCAGGTTTGCCCAGCCCCATGCCGGCATCGCCCACGCGTTGGTCGCGTAGCTCTGATCCCGGTGCGAATGGAGCAGCAGATCGATGAATGGCAGCAATTGCGCCGCCGCGAGCATCGCGACGAGCAGTCCTGTCAGCGCGAACCGGGCGCAGCGCGCGCGCAATGGGGTCTCCCGCGCCGTGAGGCACAAGGCCGCCGTCAGCAGCCAGGTGAAAAGGATGATTTCCGGAGCGCCCGAAAACATTTGCACCGCGCCGACCAGGGCCGCGAGCACCAGCTTTCTGCCGCCTTCGCGCACGCCCCGTTCCGCGGCGAGCACCACGATGGGCATCCAACCGAGGGCCGCGATGTTGTTCGGCCACATCAAGGCGTGCAGTGTGAGCCCATTCAGCGCGTAGCCCAGACCGGCGATCGTGGAGGCAAAGCGATTGCCCGTCCAGCGGTGCGCGAGGCAATACATGCCCGCGCCGCCTAGGAAGAGGTGGCCGAGACAAAAGTAGCCTGGCGCCCACGGCATCGGGAGCAACAGGTAGATGAGCGAAAGCGGATACAACGTCATCGTGTTCCACTGCGCGAGGTGTGGAAGGCCGCAGTTGCTCAAAGGATTCCAGAAAGGCAGTTCGCCCCGCCAAAACGCCTCGCGATGGTAATGCGCCAGCGGGTAGCCGAAAAAGCCGTAGTCGCGGTAGAAGAATGTGCTCGTTCCCAGCACGACGTCGGGGTACGCGGCGAAGATCAACAGGAACAGCAGCCCCGCAAAACGCCACGGCGTGAACCATTCATCCATCGAAACCGTCCAGGTGCCTGCCGCCGCGGCGGGCGGGGCCTGCGCGCCGGCCAGCACCGGGGCATCCTGGCAGAACGCCACCGACCGCTGGTCTGAATTCTTCATCACGGGTTTATCGGCGGCCGCAGCCTGCCGATTAGGCTGTGATGCCGGAAGCCTGCCATCCATCGGCCGCGTTGAACTCGCGAAGCAGGTTTCGCTGGCCTCGGCGATTCGTTTTCGATAGGAGGAACCGCGATGACTGACCGCCGCGGCTTCCACGAGCAACACGCTCTGCAGCGTCCACGCGCTGCCCGGCGCTTCTACCACCGCCTGCTCGAGAGGTACTTCTCCCTCATCATCCCGCCCGGTCGGCGCGTGCTTGAATTGGGCTGCGGCCTGGGCGACCTCCTGGCTGCCGTGAAGCCAGCGCGAGGCGTCGGGGTGGACTTCAGCCCGGCGACGCTCACGCTGGCCCGCGAGCGGCATCCGGAACTTGAATTCCACGAGGCCGACGCGGCGGCGTTCCGCGGCGACGAACGGTTCGATTACATCGTCCTTTCCGACCTCGTCAACGATTTGCCCGACGTGCAGGCCCTCCTCGAGAACGTCCAGCACAGCGCCACCCCACAGACCCGGCTGGTCCTCAACTTCCAGAACAGTCTCTGGCGTCCGCTGCTCGCCCTGGCCGAGCGCCTCGGCGCCAAGTCCCTCACGGCCTCACAGAACTGGCTGTCGCTCGCCGACATGAAGGGGCTGCTGAATCTCGCCGGCTGGGAGATCATCCGCACGGAGACGCGCATCCTCTGGCCGGCGAAGGCGCCGCTGTTTGAGCCGCTGCTCAATCGCTGGCTGGCGCCGCTGCTGAAGCATTTCTGCCTTTCCATCTTCGTTGTCGCGCGCCCGCGTCCAGTGCCGGCGGAGGACCGGCATTACACCTGCTCGGTCGTCATCCCGGCGCGCAACGAAGCGGGCAACATCGAGCCCGCCGTCCTCCGCACGCCCGAGCTGGGCGCCGGCACGGAGTTGATCTTCATCGAAGGCCACTCGACGGATGGCACTTGGGACGAGCTCCAGCGCGTCCAGTCGAAGCACCCCCATCGGCGCATCAAGGTCCTCAAGCAACAGTCTGCCGGCAAGGGCGGCGCCGTTCGCGAAGCCTTCGCGCAGGCCACCGGGGAGATCCTCATCATTCTCGACGCCGACCTGACGATGCCGCCCGAAGAATTGCCGAAGTTTTACGAAGTGCTGCGCCGAAACCAGGCGGAGTTCGTCAACGGCTGCCGGCTGGTCTACCCGATGCAGGACCAGGCGATGCAGTTCCTGAACATGATCGCCAACAAGTGCTTCGGCGTTGCGTTCTCCTGGTTGCTCGGCCAGGCGCTCAAGGACACGCTGTGCGGCACCAAGGCGCTGTTTCGATCCCGCTACGAACTCATCGCCGCCAACCGCGCCTATTTCGGCGAGTTCGATCCGTTCGGCGATTTCGATCTCCTGTTCGGCGCCGCCCGGCAGAACCTGAAGATTGTCGAATTGCCCATCCGCTACCAGGCGCGCAGTTACGGCACGACCAACATTCATCGGTGGCGTCACGGCTGGCTGTTGCTGCGGATGACGTGGTTCGGCGCGCGCCGCTTCAAGTTTCGCTGATGAGCCTTCCGCTCGGCCAGCACCAGACCGAGATTGAGCGCAACCGCCGGGCGTGGGAATCCAAGCCGCTGTTAAGGGAAATCTACGCCTCGTTCTACCGGCGGATTATCGGGCTGATGGACCGCTCGCTGGCAGGGCGTGTCGTCGAGATCGGTTCGGGCATCGGCAACCTCAAGTCGCACCTGCCGGAAGCGATCTCGACCGACCTGTTTCCAAACCCGTGGCTGGATCTGGTCTGCGACGGCTATGAACTGCCGTTTGCCGGCGGCAGTCTCTCCCACCTGATTTTGTTCGACGTGTTTCATCACCTGCAACGGCCCAACGCGTTTCTTCGCGAAGCCCGTCGCGCCTTGCGGGAGGACGGGAGGCTGATTCTCTTCGAACCGTTCATCAGTGGGTCGAGTTTGCCCGTCTACGGTCTTTTGCACCACGAACCGGTCGGGCTCGGTCGCGCGATCGACTTGTCGGACGCCGCCCCGAACCCACGCGCCTACTACGCGGCGCAAGGCAACGCGACGCGGCTGTTCTTCCGCCGGGCAAGTGGCTCCTGGCCGACCGGGTGGCAAGTGTTTCACGCGGAGGCAATGAGCAGCTTTTGCTACCTGCTCTCTGGGGGCTTCAGCAAGCCTGCGCTGTATCCGGGACGCTGGCTGCCTCGGCTTCAGCGGCTCGACACGGCGCTGTCCCGGTGGCCCCGGCTCTTTGGCGCCCGGTGCCTGGTGGGAGTGCGAGCGGAGTTGCACAACCGTTCAACCTAGCGCAGGGGTACCTGTCGACGTCGCCAATGGCACTCCTACTCCTGCTCTTAATCTTAATCTTAATCCATTCAGGAGGTTGGAGAGTAAGATTAGGATTAAGATTAAGAGTAAGAACCTGCTTCGCCCGCTTGATTCAACGGCAATGCTCCGGAGGCGGGTGCCATCTGAGCCCAGGTTCCGACTCACCGCGCAACTTTCCGGCGGGACGGTGTTCCAATCACTACAACGAGCGCCGGCCGGCGCTTTTGAATTTGCCTTCGGCCGGCCCGCCGGTTATTTTCCGGCGATAGATGAATTCAATCGAAAATCGAGTCCTTATGCGTCCGCCAATTCCCCGCCAGGCCGGCTTCACGCTGATCGAAATCATGATCGTCGTGGCCATCATCGCGCTGCTGGCGGCCATTGCCATCCCCAATCTCGCCAAATCCCGCAAGTCGGCCCAACGCACGGCCTGCATCAACAACCTCAGGGTCATCGAAGGCGCCAAGAGCATCTGGGCCCTCGAAAACAAAAAGGGCGATGCCGACGTTCCGACCGACGCTGACCTGTTCGGTCCCAACAGTCAGATCGCCAAGAAACCCGATTGCCCGGGCAACGGCACCTACACCATTGGCGCCGTCAGCGAAAAACCGACTTGCTCGGTCCCCGACCACGCGCTGCCCTGAGGCGAACGCAGGTACTGTTCCCCGCTTCGAATTCGTGGAGATGGCGCGCGCCGTTCGTCCCGAAGGGACATCCTGAAAATAGCCCGGCGTTTCAACACCGGGGTGGATGTCGAGAAATCCCAAGTCCCGTAGGGACGGCCGAATCAACCGAATCAACCGCGGGTTCGATCCCGGATTTTCATCCGTCCCTTCGGGACGGGAACCATTGGCCTTTCGGACCCCGCGTTGAAACGCGGGGCTATTCTCACCGGTCCCTCCGGGACAGACCGAACGAACCGGCTCATTTGCAGTTCAGCTTCAGATAGGGCGCCAATTGCTGTGCAGCCTTTGCCCGGTTGTTTCAGGAAATTTCGCGGCCCCTGAAACCGCTAGACAGAACGGTTCTACAAGCCCAGATTTTCTAGCGTAAGCAGAATTAGGCCGTGAGCACACTTCTGAGCTGTCTTTTTGGCGGCATGACGCGCCAGAGGAACCGTCGAGTTATTCGAAGCATCGACGTGGCAATTGCCTTGCTTTGCTCAGCGGCAGTGCAGTGCTCCGCGCAGGTGATTTTCACCGATTGGACGAGCATTACAAATGATAGCTCCTTCCAGGGCACCGCCATCGGGCACCTGGGGCCTGTGCGTGTTACGCTTGGAACCTTTTTTCAAACCGACCCGGCAATTCAAGATTCCGTGCTCGATGGAAGTTCACCTGTATTCAACGACTCGGTTTTCACGCCGGCCCTCCCTCAATCAGACTACCTGGCTTTGGTGGCGGATCCGATCCCTGACTCGATTTACACGATCACTTTCAGCAGCCCGGTGCGAGACCCGGTGTTTCATCTCAGTTCAGTATTCCACTTGGTTGGTTTTCCAGGACAGATTGTGTCGCGACTGAGTGGCGATGCTGGATTCTCGGTGCATGGAGACACAGTTTTGGGAGGTTGGGACCCTGGCGGGCCGGATTTCCAGGGAGACGGTACAGTCCAATTGCATGGTACGATTACGAACATACAACTCTATGCACTGTTCAGAGCGACCGACCTAGACATCTTCCGCATGCAGATGGGCGCAATCCCACTGCCCGTATTGTCGATGGTGCGGTCTGACGAAACATTGACGTTGCGCTGGCCCGTGTTCGCCACCAACTTCGTTTTGGAAGCGACGACGAATCTGTCCCCGCCAATAGCATGGGCAGAAGTGACAAATTCAACACAGGCGGTTGGCGAGTCCTTTTCGGTTACGGTCGATCCTGGCCTGCACAGGCGGTTCTTTCGATTGCGAAGTACGGAATGACGGTGCCGCCCGGCTCCTTAACCCTCTTTATCGTTGCCCGAGATCCAGGAACCGGAATTGACATCGGACTGTGACAAAAGGCTCAGTTGAACACAATTGGCAGGTGACGCGTCGTCGTTCGGAGTCTCTTTCAAGCTTTTCACTGCTCCAACTTCCACGGCTTTGTTCAACACTCCAATAATCCATTACTCCACTCCCCCATTGCCCCCTTGTCATCCCCTCTCGCCGCGCCTACCGTCCGCCCCCTTGACGTTTTCAAATCTCAAATCTCAAATCTGAAATCGTAAATCCCATGAGCGTTCTCATCGTCGGCAGCACGGCGCTCGATTCCATCAAGACGCCCGCCGCCGAAAACCGGCGCCTGCTCGGCGGCTCGGCCAGCCACGCGGCGGTGGCGGCGAGCTACTTCGCGCCCGTGAAACTGGTCGGCGTGGTGGGCGAGGACTTCCCGAAGAAGTACATCGCGCTGTACCGCAAGCACGGCGTCGACCTCACCGGGCTTCAAGTCGAGCCGGGGAAGACGTTTCATTGGTCGGGCGAATACGAGGTGAACATGAACAACCGCCGCACGCTGTTGACGGAGCTGGGCGTGTTCGAGCGTTTCACGCCGCACCTGCCGGCGGCCTTCAAGCAAAGCCCCTTCGTGCTCCTGGCCAACATCGCCCCGGCGCTCCAGCATCATGTGCTGGACCAGATGTCGCGCGCGAAATTCGTGATGGCAGACACAATGGATCTCTGGCTCAACATCGCGCTCGACGAACTCTTGCGCCTGCTGCGGCGTGTCGACGGCTTCGCGCTCAACGACAGCGAGGCGCACCAGCTCACGAAGGAGGACAACGTTTTCGCGGCAATGCGAAAAATTCACAAGTTGGGGCCCAAATACGTCATCATCAAGAAGGGCTCCCATGGCTCGATCCTTTCCGGACCGAAGGGCTTTTTCCTTTGCCCCGCTTATCCATTGCGCAAGGTCGTCGACCCGACGGGCGCGGGCGACAGTTTCGTAGGCGGGCTGATGGGGTATCTCTCGACGGCGCGCGGGAGCATCGATGCAAACCTGCGGCGGGCGATGGTGCACGGCAGCGTGGTGGCCAGCTTTTGCTGCGAAGGCTTCGGCCTGACGCGCACGACCCGCGCGACGAAGGCGGACATCGCGCGGCGGGTGAAGGAACTGGAGGCACTGACGCGGTTTTGAATCTGGGCCAGAGCGTCGTTACCGCATGCTCAGAAGTCTGCGGCATCGACAACACCCGAACGTTCTGGAGTGCGCCGGCAGAGTGCAGCGACGACGGCGCTTTGGCTGCGTAGTGCGATGATCAAAGGCGCTCAGTGGCTCGTGCGTGTAAGCCAAAGCGGTGTCGCGCTGCGCTTGCCACCGCACTCCAAAATCACTTCAGCTCTTGCCACGCCGCCAAAGTTCGAAGTGATACAAGGCGACGATGACCAGGGGATGCTTGATGCGGCCCTCAGCCACCAGGGCCGGCGCTTCGGCGACGGGCACCAGGCGGGTCACCATGTCCTCGCCGCTGTCCCATTCGACGGCGTGCTGGAGCGAGCAGTTCTCGATGAGCACAGTGTGGCAGGTGTTGCTCATGATGGCGGGGTTGGCAAACACGCCGGCCAGCCGGCGCGCGTTCTGGCCCGCGTAGCCGGTCTCCTCGCGCAATTCGCGCACGGCGGTTTCGACGGGGGAAGTCTCGGACTTGTCCATGATGCCGCCGGGGATTTCGAGTTCGACGGTGTTCGATCCGTGGCGGAACTGCTCGACCATCACCAACTCCTGCTGCGGCGTCACGGCGAGCACGTTCACCCAATCCACGCAGTCGATGATGTAGAAGTCGTGCCGCTGGCCGGTGCGCGGGGAGATTTTCTCGTCCAGACGGACGGTGAAGATGCGGTAGTCGCCGAGCGGCCTGGAGCCGACTTTGATCCACGGTCGAATCATCGGGGCCGAGCGTCGGGCTTGGGCGCAAGGCCGTCAAGGCACTGCTGGGAGCGCCGGCATCCTGCCGGCGAGTATCGGTCAGCAAGAGGCCGCGACTCGCCGGCAGGATGCCGGCGCTCCCAAAGGCGACGGTCGGGAAACACGTGCCTCGACGGTCGGTTCGTCAAGCTGCGCCCCGGCCAGCCGTGCGGCACGATTGCCCGAGAACTGCTCTTCAATCGAATCGTGGAGCGCGGCGACGCTCCGCACGACTTGCGCTGGGGTCGTGCAGTACGGCGGCATCAACACGATGACGTCGCCGATCGGGCGAGTCAGCACGCCGCGTCGGGCCATCGCCTCGCAGACCCGCTGCCCGGCGCGCTCGCGCACCTCGAACGCAGCGCGCGTGCGCCAGTCGCGGACGAGTTCGACGCCTGCAATGAGGCCCACCTGCCGGATGTCTCCAACCTGGGGCAGCCTCCAGAGATGCTTCAGGGCGTTTCCCAGCGCGGTTTCCAGCGTCACCCGGGCGCGGGCGGACGAAGGGTTTTGCAACAGTTGAAGGCTCGCCAGAGCGGCGGCAGCGCCGAGCTGATTGCCAGTGTAGCTGTGACCGTGGAAGAAGGTCTTGAATTCCTCGTGCTCGCCGAGGAACGCGTCGAACACTTCTTGCGTCGTGAGCGTGGCCGCCATCGGGAGGTAGCCGCCGGTCAGCCCTTTGGCCAGCGCGAGAAAATCGGGCTGCACCCCTTCGTGATGGGAAGCGAGAAGGGGAGAAGACGGGAAGACAGGAAAACGAGCGGAGGGGCCACACCCGTCTTCCCGTTTTCCCGTCTTCCCGTGTTCAATACCTGCGCCGGTGCGGCCAAAGGCCGTCATCACTTCGTCGGCGATCAACTGCGCGCCGTGACCGCGGACGATTTCCGCGACGCGTCGCAGCCAGCCTTGCGGATGGGCGATGATGCCGGCCGCGCCCTGCACCAGCGGTTCGACGACCATCGCGGCAAAAGGATCTTTGCGTTTCGACTGACTCGCAAAGCGGGCCTCGACTTTGCCGACACATTCCCAATGGCACCGCCTATATACGCGGGCGTCGGCGCGCTCGGGCTTCGCGCGGTTGAAAGGGCATCGGTAGCAATACGGCGCCATCACGGCGTCCGTTTTGAAAGTCAGCCCGTGCCAGGCCTGGTGGAACCGCGGAATATGCCCAAGGCTGACGGCGCCGACAGTGTCGCCGTGGTAGGCGCCGCCCAGGGAAAGGAAGCGCGGCCGTTTCAAGCCGCGGGCGCGCCGGGCAAACTCGTAAGCCAGCTTGAGGGCGACTTCCATCGCCGTGGCGCCGTCGTCGGAGAAGAAGACTTTGGTCAATTGCCGATTGCCGATTGGCGATTGCCGATGCCCCGAACCGGAGCGGGGGCGCGGCGCATCGGCAATTGGCAATCGGTCATTGGCTATTTCGACGAGTTTTTCGGCGAGCAGCGACGCCGGCTCGTTGGCCAGACCCAGGGCCGAGCTATGGGCAATCTTGCGAAGCTGTCGCGTGATGGCGGCGTTGAGCTTCGGGTGATTGTGGCCGTGCAGGTTCGTCCAGATGGACGAATTGGCGTCCAGATACTCGCGGCCGCGCGCGTCCTGAAGCAGGGCGCCGCGGCCGGAGAGGATGACGATCGGCTTGCGCCGGAGCCAATCGCGCATCTGCGTGAATGGGTGCCAGACGTGGGCGTGATCGAGGCGGGCGAGACTGGGCATTGCGGATTTCAGATTTGAGATTTGAGATTTGAGATTTCAGATTGCCAATTGCGGATGGCGCCGCCAAGCGCGGCGATGTGCTCCGAAGTGTGCGCGGCGGTGACGGTGACGCGCAAGCGGGCGGCGCCGCGGGCGACGCTCGGGTAACGAATCGGCGGGATGAAAACGCCGCGCTCGCGCAGGCCGGCAGCCAGTTCCACGGCCTTGCGCTCGTCGCCGACGTGGAGCGGCAGGATAGCGCTTTGCACCGGCGGCAGGGAGCAGCCGGCGCGGATGAGTTCGTTCTTGAGTTCATCGACCCGCTGCCAGAGGCGCGTGCGGAGCGTTTCACCTTCGGCCGACTGGATTAGCCGGACGGCCGCCGTCGCAGCCGCGGCGGCCGCGGGGACTGGGGCCGTGCTGAAGATGAAGCTGCGGGCCCGGTTGACGAGCAGTTCGATGAGCTGCCGCGAGCCGGCGATGAATCCGCCCGCCGCGCCCAGGGCCTTGCCCAGAGTGCCCATCTGAATCTCGACGTGGCCGGCCAGCCCCTGCGCCTCGGCGAGTCCGCGGCGGTGCTCTCCGAAAAGGCCGGTGGCGTGCGCTTCATCGAGCAGAAGCCAGGCGCCGTGCTGCTCCTTGAGCTCGATGATTTCGCGCAGCGGGGCGAGATCGCCGTCCATGCTGAACACGCTTTCGGTGACGATGAGAAGGCGCGTGGTGCGTGGTGCGTGGTGCGTGCTTGTTCTGCGCGAGCGGGCCCATTTCAAAACCTTTTCCAGCGAGGCGGGATCGTTGTGCCGAAAGAGGCGGAGTTTGGCCCCGGAGAGCCGCGCGGCGTCGACGATCGAGGCGTGGACGAGTTTGTCCAGGACGAGGATGTCGTCCTTGCCGACGAGCGCGGGGATCGTACCGAGAGCCGTGGAATAGCCGGACGAAAAAGCGAGCGCGGCTTCGGTGGCCTTGAACTCCGCGAGGGCCGACTCCAGTTCATGATGGGGTGCCAGCGAGCCGCAGATGAGCCGCGAGGCGCCGGCGCCGGCGCCAAAGTCGCCCACGGCGCGTCTCGCGGCTTCCTGGAGGGCTGGATGAGTGGCGAGGCCCAGGTAGTCGTTCGACGAAAAGTTCAGGAGCGCCCAGCCGTCGATGACAAGCTGCGGGCCTTGCGGCGAATCGACCCGGCTTAAGGCGCGGTGAAGGCCCTGGTCGCGCAGCTCGGCCAGTTCAAAATCAAGCTGATGATCGAATGAATTAGCCAGGCTAGACATCCCCAAGCAGCGGGTTTTCCATGAATGCGTAACAAATCATGTGGCAGATGCCCATCTGTGCGTCTTCAACGCGTCCGTAGTGCTTGGAGTCAATGGCAATGACAATTTCGGCAATCCTGGCCAGCTTGCCGCGCTTGCCGCCGATCAGCGCGATGGTCTTCAGTTCATTGGCCTTGGCCCATTCCAGGGCGCGGACGAGGTTGGGCGAGCTGCCGCTGACGCTCAAGGCCATCGCAATGTCGCCAGGCTGCCCGTAGTTCATGAGCTGCCGGACGAAGACGTCCTCATACGAATAATCATTCCCGAGCGCGGTGAGCCAGCTCACGTTGTCGTTCAGCGACGAAATGCGGAAGCGCCGGCCAAGTTTGTCCGAGGCCCCCTTGCCAAGGTCCGTCGCGAAGTGCGAGGCATTGGCGGCGCTGCCGCCGTTGCCGAAGACGAAAATCTGCCGGTCCAGCCGGAGCGCGTCGCGGAATTGCCCGATGATGCCCTCGACGTCCGCCACCGGGATCGAATCCAGCGCCGCCTTCTGCGCTTTTACGTAATCTCTGATCCAATCGTTCATGGAAGTGTTATCGCCGAAATGAGAGGCGAGGCATAGACATAAAAACTCCTCAGAATGGTCCGAACAATTGATTGCCTGCCGCCGGTTCGATGGCTAGGGTAGACCCACATCAGACCTTTGCCAAATCCATGAACTACTACATGGCCCGCGACGGTACGACCTACGGTCCGTATCCACAGGAATCATTTCCCACCATGCTCGCCGCGGGGCAGGTTGTGCCCGAGGACCTTGTGTGCCCGGAAGGCGGCGCCGATTGGGTGCCGCTGAGTTCCATACCGGGATTGAGTGGAGCGGCTTCGCCCGCCCTCGCTATGCCGGCGGCAGCCACGCCCTCCCTGCCCCGACTCAGGATGAGCACGAGCACTTCCGCCCCGGCCTCCCATCCGGCCACCACGCCTGCCGCGAGCACACCGAGTTTCCCGCGGCAGACCTTTCCTCAACATCGAAAGACCGGTACGATGGAAAAGCTGGCCGGCGCCTGGGGCCTCCTGAGGATCGCCGGCTACGGCATCGCCGCGCTCGTCGTGGTCGGTGTCTTGATTGCCGGGTTCTTCGCAGCGCAGCGGGACAAGAAGGAAATTGCCAAGCTCCATTCAGAAGCGGGCTGGAGCGCCTTTGACGCCGCGAACAGCCGGATCAATTCCGAAAGCGCAAACGAAGGCTACGGCAACACCGGCGAGGCGGGGCGCATCGCCAAGGACCTGGCCGCCGGACTGGAGGCCGTGCAGCGGGAGAATTTCAAGATCGAGAGCCGGCCCCGCTACCGAGGGCGCAGCAAGCTCGGCCGCATCGCCTCCGCCGTCAGCTCCGCCACCGCGGGCGCGGGGCATTTCCAGACCTACATGGAAATGCGCGACGACCGGGTGCTCGTGCTGGTGCACGTGCCGGAATTCTCCCGTTACAAGGGCGAGGTGAAGGAATCCATGTTGGAACTGTGCTGGGGAGCGGCCAATGCGGTCGTCGCGGAGAACTCGAAAGTCGAGCCGCCGAAACCGCCTCCGCCCGCCCGGCCCGCCACGACCCGTCCGCCCGCCGGCCGGACTGCGGCGGCGCCCGCCGCCCCGCCGGCCGCACCCGAGCCAAAGGTCAAGGACCTGACGCTGATCGTCGGAGTGCGCGGCAAGAGCGCCTACGAAGCCGTCTATGTTTCCAAGCTCAACGCCAGCGACGAGGCAGACGCCCCCACGCCAATTCGGAAGAACGTGCCGGGCCATCAGGCCCTGGTGAAATGGTTCGGAACGGAGAAACCCGAGCCCGTCGCGGCTGGACCGTGAGTCCCCCGACTCGCAGCACCCCAATTCGCTTCATTCACGAGTCAATCTGAAGCGCCTCTTTCCGGCGCCACCGGCTGTGGACTGGGATCGCGCGCGCGCCAACTGTCCACCATCGGCCCGATACCCCGCGCCGTGCTCGGGGCGCATCCCGAAAATGCGCTTGCACCGTTCCACTCTGCTTGTTTCAGTAAACCCGCCGGTTGCGCGTGTGGTGGAATTGGCAGACACGCTACTTTGAGGTGGTAGTGGCGAAAGCCGTGCAGGTTCAAGTCCTGCCACGCGCACCACCCTTGATCTGCGGGATGATCTCACCCTCCTTTTGCAAAGCAGCCGGTGGCGGGACGCGCGAGCAGGCGGCGCATGGTTTGGAGCAGCGTGGGAATGTGGAGGGGTTTCTCAAGAAGTGAACCGACGCCCAACTCGCCGGCTCGGCGGGCCTGTCCAGGTCGGGCGGTAATGACGATGACGGGCACGAACGGATACATCTCGGCCATGATTTGAAATGCCTGCCAGCCGCTGATGTCGGGCATGTTGATGTCGAGCAGAATCAGGTCCGGCGGGCCGTCGAGAAACTGGCGCACGGCGTCGCGCCCGTCGCAAGCCAGCCGCACGGCGAAGTTTTCCAGCCGCAGGACTTCGGCGAGCGATTCACGGATATTCGGGTCGTCGTCCACAACGAGGACGAGTTGCGGTTGATGACGCAGGCTGGCGTGGCCGGCGCCCGCGGGTTTACCGGAAGGTCCCTCACTCCGAGGTGGATCTGAACTCGGTTTGCTCATCGGCAACGAGGTGTCCTGTCTCGCGGCTGGAATCCGATTACTTGCGTCCTGTTCTCCCGGCGCGTGAAGGCCAGAGGGATTGCCGCTGCGCGGCTGTGGACTCGCTGGCTGGCGGTTTCACCACGATGTCGATTTCCGTGGCAAATTTTTGCCCGCCGTCGCTGGAGAACTGCACCGAGATTTGCTGGCCGCGGCTGAGCGCCTCGGGCTTGACCTGGTCACCATGGTAGTAGAATTGGGTGTGCGGCAGCCAATGGATGATTTCGTCAGAGTCAATATCCGGCAGGTGGAGGAGGAGCAATTCGCGAGTCGGTTCGACGCTCCGAATCGTTCCGTAAAGCCATGGGCTCTGAGTGGTTTGCGTGCTGGCAGTGCGAACCGAGGTGCCCGTTGACTGCGACGTCGGGAATGGGTTTGGATTCATAAGGATCGCTTTCGTTCGGCAGTTTTCAGTTTTGGGTTCCGACAGGAACCGTTGCTATTCCGTAAAGCCTTGCGCGTGCCGCGCATGCAAAAAGCGTGGCTGGCGGAAAGCGGGTTGAAGCACAGGAAGTTAGCGCGGCGCAATGTGAACTGCTGTCGGGCGGATGGTCAGCCGATGGTCCAGCGGAGGGTAAGCGATTGACCTATGGTTCCTCGTGCTGCCCCGGATGCAGGCCGAGTTGCTTGAGCTTTTCGCGCAGAGTGAAGCGTGACAAGCCGAGCCATCGGGCGGCCTTGGCCTGGTTGCCATGCGCAAGCAGAATGGCTTGTGTGATGACCTCGCGCTCGGCTTTGGCCAATATCTGGGCGTGCGCGTCGTGGAGTTGGCCACGTTGCGCGCGGGCGATCAGAGCGGCGACCACCGCGGGCAGTGAATTTGCGGGCGAGGTGGTGGCGCTCGTCCGGGTGGCGAGTGTCTGGCGCACAGCCTCGGCGCTGATGGCAAGGCCTCGCGCGGCGAGCAGCAGACGGCGCGTGACGTTCTCGAGTTCCCGGATGTTCCCGGGCCAGGGTTCGGCTTGGAGAACGGCGAGCGCGTCGGGGCTGAGAGTCGGTGTCTCGGCGCCGAATTCGGCGGCGTATTTCTTCAGGAAGTGCTGGACGAGGGGCGGGACATCCTCGCGCCGTTCGCGCAATGGTGGGAGGGGAATCGTCACCACGTTGAGGCGGTGGAAGAGGTCTTCGCGGAATTTGCCATCGCGAATCATGGTTTCCAGGTCCCGGTGCGTGGCGGCGATGAGGCGCACGTCCACGGTGATGGTTTCGGTGCCGCCGACACGTTGGAAGGTCTGCTGTTGCAGCACGCGGAGCAGCTTGACTTGCGTGTTCGCGGGCAAGTCGCCGATCTCATCGAGGAAGAGCGTGCCCTTGTTTGCCTGCTCGAAACGGCCGATGCGTCGCTGTTCCGCTCCAGTGAAAGCCCCGCGCTCGTGGCCGAACAGCTCGCTCTCCAGAAGGTTCTCAGGCACGGCGGCGCAGTTGATGGCGATGAACGGGGCTTTCGAGCGGCCGCTATGTTGATAGATGGCGCGGGCGATGAGTTCCTTGCCCGTGCCGGTTTCGCCGCGAATCAGCACGGTAACGGGCTTGGCGGCGACGCGGCCGATTTCCTTGCAGACGTCCTGCATCGCGCGGCTGACGCCCACGAGCGCGGTGCGGGCGGACGGAGCATCAGGGGCCAGCGCCACCGGTTCGCGCATGAGACGGCCGGCATCGGCGGCGCGGTGGAGCAGGCCGATGAGTTCGGGCATCTCGAAGGGCTTTTGCAGATAATCGTAAGCCCCGAGCTTGG
>WNGA01015139.1_pt1 | contig 22718 bp, 19 predicted proteins | sample 5400061 | NCBI WGS metagenome assembly WNGA01 (sample SAMN13153366, study PRJNA577476) | soil metagenome | isolation source: 100 cm soil or saprolite under grassland replicate 2 | place: USA:California | collected 2016-06-15
GGAGAAGGGCGTCGCCCTGCCCGCCACCGCCGCACAGCGCGGCCGCGCCGAGACCTCCGCCCCGGCGGCGCAGCTCGAGGAGGAGCGTGAGGGCGAGCCGGTTGCCGGACATGCCGATCGGATGGCCGAGGGCGATGGCACCGCCGTTCACGTTCACGACGTCGTCGCCGATGCCGAGATCCGCCATCGAGGCGATGCCGACCGCGGCGAAGGCCTCGTTGATCTCGAACAGCGCGACGTCGGACAGCGCCTTGCCGGCGCGCTCGAGAGCTCGGCGGATGGCCCGGGACGGCTGCGTGAGCAGCGAAGCATCGGGCCCAGCCACTTGCCCGTACCCGACGACCTCACCGAGCGGCGCGACACCGAGGCGCTCCGCGGCCGCAGCCGACGCCACCACCACCGCACAGCCACCATCGGAGATCTGGGACGCGTTGCCCGCGGTGATCGTGCCATCGGCTTCGAACGCCGGCCGCAGACCGCCGAGGCTGTCGACGGTGGTTCCCGGACGCACACCTTCGTCGGTCTCCACCAGAATCGGATCGCCCTTGCGTTGCGGGACCGACACGGCGGTGATCTCGTCCGCGAAGCGTCCTTCCTTGATGGCGGCGGAGGCGCGCTCGTGCGAGTTGGCCGCGAACGCGTCCTGGCGGTCGCGGGCGATGCCCCCGGCCTCCTTCGTGTAGCGCTCGGTGCCGAGGCCCATCGCGCACAGGTCGATCGCGCAGAACAGGCCGTCGTGCATCATCGAGTCGACGGCCGTCTTGTCGCCGGCGCGGAACCCGGCGCGCGCCTCCGGGAGGAGATAAGGCGCGTTCGTCATCGACTCCATGCCCCCGGCCACCACGATCTCGGCGTCGCCCGCCTGGATCATCTGGTCGGCGAGATGGATGGTGTTGAGGCCCGAGAGGCACACCTTGTTGACGGTGGTGGCCGGTACGGTCATCGGAATGCCCGCGGCGACGGCCGCTTGGCGGGCGGTGATCTGGCCGGCCCCGGCCTGGAGCACCTGGCCCATGAACACGTACTCGACTTGGTCGGGTGGCACGCCCGCCCGCTCGAGCGCGGCCTTGATGGCGAAGCCGCCGAGCTGCGCACCCGAGAACGACGCCAGGCCGCCGGACAGCTTGCCGATCGGTGTGCGGGCGCCGGCGATGATCACGGAACCGGGCATGACGTGGACCTCCCCGGGGACGGAACGGACGCAGTCAGTGTAGGGACGCGCCCCGACGAGGGACGAACCGAGGCTCAGCTCGCGTAGCGGCCGGCCCGCACGACCGGCGTGCCGAACGTGCGCTTGACGGCCCGCTGGACCGCGGTCTCGAGGAGGCGGTCGAGTTGGTCGGCGTTGGGGCCGAGGACGTCGTCGACCTTGTCGGTGGCCGGTCGGGGGCGAAGGTCGATGACCACATCGCTGCCTCGATCGCTCAGGATCACGATCGGCGGTTCCGTCGGCTCGCCCGAGGCCGTGGCCCGCTCGACCACACCCGCAAACCAGTGCTGCGGGCCGTCCACGATCTCGCGGGCCACGTCGCGAGCCCGCAGCTCGGCGTCCTGCACGATGGTCTCAGCCCGGCTCTGGGCCTCCTCTTCGATCGCTGCGGCGAGCGCCTTGGCGCCGGCCAGCTGGGCGCGCGCTTTGGCGACGAGTTGATCGGCATCGCGCCGGCGTTCAGCGGCGTACAGGTCGGCCTCGCTACGGACGAGATTGGCGTCGGCCTGGGCCCGCCGGGCGATCTCCGCGGCCTCTTGCTCTGCCGACCAGCGCCGCGCACCCATCAACACACCAGCGTACTCGCCAGCTTCCCGGCCCGGTTTTCGCCCGGTAGGTTGCGCGGCATGCAGGAGATCCTCGAAGCCATCCGCGCCGGTGCGTCGAGTGACACGATCGCCAACCTGAAGATCCCCGACGCGTACCGCGCCGCGTTCGTGCGTCGTGACGAGGCCGGGATGTTCGACGGCGTCCCGTCCGAGGACAAGGACCCCCGCAAGTCCCTCCACGTGGATGAGGTGGCGACCCCCGAACTGGCCCCCGACGAGGCGTACGTGGCCGTGATGGCGAGCGCCATCAACTTCAACACCGTGTGGACGTCGATCTTCGAGCCTCTCCCGACCTTCGGCTTCCTCGACCGGCTGGGCAAGGAGAGCACGTGGGGCGCCCGCCACGCGCTCGACTACCACGTGGTCGGTTCCGACGCCGCGGGCGTCGTGCTGAAGGTCGGCAGCGCAGTGCGCACCTGGCGACCGGGCGACCGGGTGACCGTCCACTGCAACTACATCGACGACCAGGATCCGTCGGCCCACGACGACGCGATGCTGGCGAGCAACCAGCGCATCTGGGGCTTCGAGTCCAACTTCGGCGGGCTGGCCGACCTCACCGTCGTGAAGGCCAACCAGCTGATGCCGAAGCCGGCTCACCTCACGTGGGAGGAGGCGGCGTGCAATGCCCTCTGCAACTCGACGGCGTATCGCATGCTCGTCTCGCGCCACGGCGCGGGCATGAAGCAAGGCGACGTCGTCCTCGTCTGGGGCGCCAGTGGCGGGTTGGGTGGCTATGCGGTGCAGTACGTCCTCAACGGTGGCGGCATCCCGGTCGGGGTCGTGTCGAGCGCGGACAAGGCCGATCTCCTCCATGATCTCGGCTGCGAGCACGTCATCGACCGCAAGGCTGCCGGCTACCGGTTCTGGGCCGACGAGCACACCCAAGACGAGAAGGAGTGGCGCCGGCTCGGCAGGGACATTCGGGCTTTGGTCGGCGAGGACCCGAACATCGTCTTCGAGCACCCCGGACGTCAGACGATGGGAGCTTCGGTGTTCGTCTGCGCCCGTGGCGGTCTGATCGTGACGTGCGCAGCGACCAGCGGCTACATGATCGAGTACGACAACCGTCATCTCTGGATGAAGTTGAAGGCCATCAAGTCGAGCCACTTCGCCAACTACAAGGAGGCGTGGGACGCGAACCGGCTCGTTGCGCTCGGGAAGATCCAGCCGATCCTGTCGGCGGTGTATCCGCTCGAGGAGGTCGGCGAAGCCGCGTACCAGGTGCACCACAACCTTCACGAGGGCAAGCTCGGCGTCCTGTGCCTCGCGTCCGCTGGCGAGGGGATCGACGACCGTGAGTTCCGCGAGAAGGTCGGCGAGGACCGCATCACCCTGTTCCGGAGGCACGGCGCATGAGCCCGCTCGCGGCACCCAACCCCAATGCCGACCCGAACGAGGTGAACGAGGCCAGCGCCCAAGTGGTGCCGCTGCTCACCGAGATCGACCACATCGCGATCGCGGTCAACGACCTCGGCGAGGCCATCGACTACTACCGCGAGGTCTTCGGCGCGCTCGTGGAGCATCGGGAGATCGTCGAGTCCGACGGTGTCGAGGAGGCGTTGCTCAGGGTGGCCGAGAGCTATATCCAACTGCTGACACCCACCCGCGACGACTCACCCGTGGCCAAGTTCCTCGAGAAGCGGGGCGAAGGCATTCACCACGTCGGCTACCGCGTCTCGAACTGCGCCGCCGCCCTCCAAGCCGTCAAGGACGCCGGTGGTCGGGTGATCGACGAAGCCCCGCGACCCGGCTCCCGCCGCACCACGGTCGCCTTCGTCCATCCGAAGACCGCGTTCGGCACCCTGATCGAACTCGTTCAGGAGTAACGCCCAAGCGCGTTCCGTTCTGTCGGTGGTTATGGGGCCCATAGCCGGACAACTACCGACAGAACGGTAGGGTGGGCCGCCGGTAGCGTCGACCCTCGTGTCGCTGGCCGCGTACGACCCCGTCGTCGGGCTCCGGGAGCTGCGGGCCGCCCGCCGCCGGCGGCGGCTGGCCGACATCCACTGGGTCGACGCCATGTACCAGGCCTACGTCACCGCCCTGTTCGCGTTGTTCGCTTTGCTCTTCCTGTCGAGTCTCGTCGGTGATCGGCGTCTGGACGCGGCCGGTGTCGACCGGGTGACGGACCGGGGCCCGGCGGCGGTAGGTCTCGTCGTCGCCGTCGCCCTGTTCGTCGGGTTGCGATCGGGGAGCAGGGGCGGACCGCTCGCGCTCGAAGCGGCCGACGTCCGCCACATTCTCCTCGCGCCGATCGACCGGAGGACCGCGCTCCGCGGACCGGCATTGCGGCAGCTCCGGTTCCTGGCCTTCGTGGGCGCGCTGGTCGGCGGTTTCGCGGGCCAGCTCGCGGCCCGGCGGTTGCCGCGCCCGACTGTGGCCTGGGTGGTGACCGGCGGGGCGGTCGGTGCGGTGACCGTCGCCCTCGCGGTGGGTGCGGCCATGACCGTCGCGGCGCGGCGGGTGCCGCGGTGGGCGATCAGCCTCGCCGCCCTCGCGCTCCTGGGATGGTCGGTGGCCGACGCGCTGGACGTCGCGGGCGTGCCGCACGCGCCGACCGAGTACCTCGGCCGGCTCGCCTTGTGGCCGGTGCACTTCGACCCGCTCGCGATCGTCCCCGTCGCCGTGGCCGGGGCGCTCCTCGGCGTGGGCTTCGCCGGTCTCGGCCGCCTGTCCGTCGAGGCGGCCGAACGCCGGTGCTCGCTCGTCGGCCAGCTCCGCTTCGCCGCGACGCTCCAGGACCTGCGCACGGTGATCGTGCTGCGCCGCCAGCTCGCGCTCGAGCTGCCGCGGCTGCGCCCGTGGTTCCGGGTCGGGCCTGGACGCCGGCTCGTCGTCTGGCGCCGCGCGTGCCAAGGGGTGCTCCGCTGGCCCGCCAGTCGCGTCGCCCGGGTCGTGATCCTGGCCGTGGTCGCGGGCCTGGCGATGCGGGTCATGTGGGACGGGACGACGCCGATGATCGTCGTCGCCGGACTGGCGTTGTACGTGGCCGGTCTCGAAACGGCCGAGCCGCTGGCGCAGGATGTCGACCACCCGGGCCTGCGCGACAGCTATCCCCTCGACGAGGGCCAGTTGTACACCCGTCACCTCGCCGGGGCGCTCACCGCGGCGGTCGCGATCGTCGTCCTCGGTGCCGTCACCGCGGTCGCGGTGGAGCCGAGCGTCAGCGCGTTGGCGGTGGCGGCCATCGCCGTGCTGCCCGCCGCGGTCGGCGCGGCCGGGGGCGCAGTCGTGAGTGTCGTCATGGGCGCGCCGGCGCAGGCCGACAGCTGGACGATGATCCCGCCCGAGGTCGCCGGGATGCGCCTCGTCGCCCGTACCGCGTGGCCGCCCGCGCTCGCCGTCGTCGGCCTCCTGCCGGTCCTGGCGGCCCGGGCCGCGTTTCGGCACGGCGACGTGTCGCCCGCCGGCGCCGAGATCGCCGCCGGTATCTTCGTCCTCGTCATCGGAGGGATCCTCGTCGGGTGGGTGCGTTTCCGTCTGCAGGTGAAGGCCTGGTGGAAGGCCCAGCTGAAGCAGGCCTTCCCTTCTAAAGAGACGGAGATACCGACACCCGATGGCTGAGTCGATGCTCGTCGTCGAAGGGCTGAGCAAGAGCTACGCGGATCTCGTCGCGCTCGCGCCCCTCGATCTCACGATCGGCGCCGGCGAGATGGTCGCGTTGGTGGGCCACAACGGCTCGGGCAAGTCGACGCTGCTCCGCCTCGCCGCCGGCGTGCTCGAGCCGACCACTGGCACCGTCACTATCGCGGGCGCGCCCGCCGGGTCGCTCGACGCCCGCGCCGCGGCCTCCTACCTCGCCGACGAGCCGGTGCTGTACGAGGACTTGAGCGTCCGCGAGCATTTGGCCTACGTGTCCCGTCTGCACGGCCTCGATGCGTCTCCCGAGGACGCGGACGAGGTGCTCGACCGCATCGGGCTCCTTCCGAGGGCCGACGATCTCCCGGCCCGCTTCAGCCGCGGGCTGCGCCAGAAGATGGCGATCGCTTTGGGCGTGTTCCGGCCGTTCCGGTTGCTGCTCGTGGACGAGCCGTTCGTCGGACTGGACGCGCCCGGCAAGGCCGCCCTGCTGGATCTCCTCGCCGAGCTGCACGGCCACGGTGCCGCGGTCGTCGTCGCCACCCACGACCCGCTGTTCGTCGAGCGCGTCGACCGCTGCCTCGCGCTGCGCGACGGCGAGCTCATCCACGACGGCACGGCGACGCCCGACGACGTCATGCGGTTCGTCGGCGCCTAGGCTCCGCACCATTGCGTTCTGGCGGAGAAAGGTGACGCCACGCGTCTCCTCGCTACGCCAGACGCCGGTTGAGCCGTCGGCAGTATCGTCCGGCGCGTGCCTCACGCCCTCGGGGTCGACGTCGGGTCGACGAACGTGAAGACGGCGCTCGTCGCCGACGACGGCCGCCTCGTCGGCACGGGCTGGCGACCGCTCTCCACCCGCCGCGACGGCGAGGTCGCAGAGCAGGACCCCGAGGTGATGTGGGACGCCGTCGCCGAGGCGGTGGCCGAAGCCGCGGCCGCCGACCCCGCCGCGGCCGCCGACGTCGTCGCCGTCGGCATCTGCAGCCAGTACTCATCGATCGTCCCCGTCGACGCCGCGGGCACGCCCACGGCGCCGCTGATCATGTACCTCGACCACCGCGGCACCGATCGCTCGTGGGAGATCATGAGCACCCACGCCGAGGCGTTCGACGTGTTCCTCGACCACCACGGCATCCCGCCCGTCGGCGGTGGTCTCTCGCTCGCCCACATCCTGTACTTCCAGCACGACGCGCCCGACGTGCACGCCGCGACCGCCGCGTATCTCGAACCCATGGACTTCGTGAACCTCCGCCTCACGGGCCGCGTCACGGCCAACCAGTGCACGATGTTCATGGCGCAGCTGTGCGACAACCGCAGCCTCGGCGTGACCGAGTACGACGACGAGCTCCTCCGGCTGACCGGCGTCGACCCCTCCCGTCTCCCGCCGTTGTCAGGGCTCGACGAGCCGGTCGGTTCGCTCCTGCCGGACGTCGCGGCGCGGCTCGGCATCAGCGCGAGCGCCACCGTGCACGCGCCGATGAACGACAGTCACGCGGGGGCTTACGCCACCGGTGCCTACGCGCCACAACGGGGTGGCCTTTCGATCGGCACGACCGCAGTCCTGCTCGACACCAAAGACGGCAAGGACGTCGACCTCGACCACGAAGTGCTGTCGATGCCCAGCCCCGAGCCCGGGACCTATCTCGTCTGGGCCGAGAACGGAATCGCCGGCAAGGCGGTCGAGCATGTGCTCGAACATGTCCTGGCCGACGGCTTCGCGGTCCTGGAGGAGACGTTGGCGGCGTCCCGGCCCGGCAGCAACGGCGTCCTGTTCCTGCCGTGGCTGAACGGATCCCTCTCACCCAACGCGAGCCGCTCGGCGCGGGGCGGGTTCCTCAACCTCTCACTCGACACGGGGCGGGCGGACGTGGTGCGGGCGATGGTCGAAGGCACTGCGCACAATCTCCGGTGGCTCCTCCCAGTCGTCGAGGGGTTCAGCGGGCGGCGCATCGACGAGCTCGTCTTCGGTGGCGGCGCGGCCCGCTCGGCGGGCTGGTGCCAGATCCTCGCCGACGTGCTCGACCGTCCCATCCGGCCGCTCGCGGATCCCGATCGCGCGGTGGCGCGGGCGTGCGCGCTGGTCGCGCTGCACCGCGAAGGCGTGTTGACCCGAGCCGACGTCGACGACCGGATCGAGACCACCGGATGCTTCGAGCCGTCGGCGCTCAACCGGGACCGCTACGAGGTCATGCACACCCAGTTCGAGGCGGCGTTCGACGCGCTCGCCCCCATCCACGCCGCTCTCAACGGAGGAGCCCACGCATGAGCACCTACCCCTACGCCGAGCGCTATGGCGTCAACCGCAGGATCCCCGAGCACGGCCGGTCGCGGGAGGAGGTGCTGGCCGAGCTGCGGGACATGGCCAAGCACGAGGACGCCAGTTGGGAAGCGGGCGGGTGCTCCGGAACCATGTACTGCGGCGACCACGACCACTACGAGTTCATGACCGAGGCCTTCGGCATGTACGCGCACATGAACGCGCTCCAGCGCGACATGTGCCCGAGCGCGACCCGCTTCGAGGGCGAGATCATCGCGATGACCCTCGACATGCTGCACGCCGACGCCGTTACCGACGGCGAGCCCGCGGGGATCGTCACCACGGGCGGCACGGGCAGCATCCTCCACGCCATGCTCGCCTACCGCGAGCGTGCCGCGCAGGAGCGCGGGGTCACCCGACCCAACTCGATCAAACCCGAGACCGCTCACCCCGCCTTTGAGAAGGCGTGCCACCTGTTCGGCATCGAGGTGCGGCGGGCCCCGATCGACCCGGACACCACGCTCGTCGACGTGGACTGGGTGGCCGACCACGTCGACGACGACACGGTCGCCATCATCGGATCGGCGTGCAACTACGGGTACGGCACCATCGACCCGATCTCGCGATTGTCCGACGTCGCCCTCGAGCGGGGCGTGGGCTTGCACGTCGACGGCTGTCTCGGCGGCCGACATCCCCGTCTTCGACTACCGCATCCCCGGCGTCACGAGCATCTCCGCCGACACCCACAAGTACGGCTTCGCATTCAAAGGCACGTCGGTGCTCACCTTCCGCGACAAGGCGTGGCGCACCGCGCAGTACTTCTACGTGCCCGACTGGACCGGCGGGAAGTACTGCTCGCCGGGCATCGAGGGCTCGCGCTCGGTCGGGCTGCTGGCCGCGGCGTGGGCGGCGATGACGACGATCGGGCGCGACGGCTACCTCGGCTACGCGAAGGCGATCTTCGAAACGGCCGACGCGATGAAGGCCGCCGTGCGTTCACATCCCGAGCTGCGGATCATGGGCGAGCCGACCTTCTGCTTCAGCTTTACGTCCGACGCCTTCGACATCTATCACGTCAACGACTTCATGAGGACCCGAGGGTGGCGGTTCAACGGCCAGCAGTACCCCAACGCGATCCACATGGCGGTCACCCGGCCGCAGACGCAGCCGGGCGTCGCCGACCGCTTCGCCGCCGATCTCGCCGACGCGGTCGCCTACGCCCGCGAGCACGCGGGCGACACCCCGAAGAGCGCCGCCATCTACGGCGGCATCGACGGCGGGTTCAGTGACGAAGCCGGCGAGTTCATCCGCGCCGTCATGGCCGACATGATGGACAAACAGCAGACCATCCCGGCCCTCTAGGACCAGCGGCGGAAGCCGCCCTCGGAGTTGATCACCTGGCCCTGGATCCACCCGCCGTCGTCGCCCACGAGGAACGCGACCAAGTTGGCCACATCGGCCGGCGACCCCCATCTACCCGCCGGGAACATGGCCGCGATCCGATCGTGGGTTTCACCGACAGCCCAGCCGGTGTCGACCGGTCCGGGGTTGATGCAGTTGACGACGATGCCCGCATCGGCCAACGGCGCGGCGATGGTGGCCGTCATCTGGTGCAGCGCGCCCTTGGTCACCGCGTACGGCACCTCGGACGCCATGGGAGCGAAGGCTTGACCGCTGGTGAACCAAATCATCCGCCCGCCCGGGCGCGCGGGGTCGTGCCGCTCGGCGAAGCGCTGGGCGAGAAGCACGATGCTGCGCACGTTCACGGCCCAACAGAGGTCGAGCTCCGCGGCCGTGACGTCGGCGAGCGACTGGTGTGAGCTGCGAGCGTGGACGGCAAGGACGATGTCGATCGCGCCGTGACGGTCGATCACCTCGTCGATCAGCGCCGCCGGTGCCGCGGGGTCGGCGAAGTCATGCGCCTCGATCGGGAACCGAGACGTGGCCACCGGGCGCGCCCCCCACGGCATCTCGTCGTCGTGCGGTTGCCACCCGGTTGCGAACACCACCCCGCCCAGGTCGGCCAACCGTTCGGCGACTGCCCACGCGATGCCGAGGTCGCGGGATACGCCAGTGACGAGCGCGACCCGCCCCTCCAACGGGTCAGCTGCCGTTGACGCTCCAATGCCAGGGCTCGCTCGGCAGGTTGTAGAACCCGTAGCGCGCGGCGTTGGCGGCCAGCCACTTGAAGGCCGGGTTGCTACGGCTCGAGATCACCGCGCCGTTCCACGTGAAGTCGATCGCCAGGCCCCGCTCGTGCATCGAGTAACCGGGAGGTGCGGTGGCCGGGTGGCACTGCGACGCCGGCTTCTCGTAGATGTCGTAGTCGGTTGGACCGCAATGGGCGCGGCGTAGGGCGATCTGCTGCTCGGGGTCGCGGTAGCCGCCGCCATGGAGGACGAATCCGTCGGCTTGCGCCGCGGCCAGCAAGCCTTCGAGCTCGTCGGCGATCGACGAAGCGACGGTGATGCCACGCACGGTGGTGAGGCTGATGTCGCCGCGTTGGAACGGTGACCCCGAGCCGCGGCCGCCGGCGCGGGCGGCGCGGGCGGCGAGCTCGGCCTCCTGCGCCGCGATCTGATCGGCGAGCTGCTGGTCGAGGGCGGCGAGGTTGGCCGACTCCGCCAGCGCGGTGTTGAGCCGGGTCTCGACGTCGGTGGCAAAGGCCTGTTGTTGGGCCCGAGCCTGCTCGACTTCGGTGAGCCGGGTCTCGACCTCCTGCGTGCGCAGCGCCGCTTGTGCCGCCGCCGTGTCGGCCGCCTCGCGCTCCGCCATGAGGTCCTCGCGGGCCGCCTCCACCCGGTCGGTGACGTCGAGGTTCCCGCCGGCCCGCAGGCCTATGAGCGCCCGCTTCACGACCGCGTCCGACATCGACGCCGACTGGAGCAGATCGACTGAGTCCGACTCGGACGGGTCGATGTACGCCGCGATCGCGATCTGTTGCAACTCGGTGCGCAGCTCGCGGAGCTGGCGTTCGGCCTCGAGCTCCGCGGCACGGGCGGCCGCGGCGTCGGCCGTGGCCTGTTCGGCGGCCAGCCGGGCGTCGGCCAGCGCCGCCTCTTGGGCTCGGACGTTCGCGTCGAGCGCGTCGAGTGCCTTCGAGACCTCGGCTCCGGTGGCCTTCAGCGTGTCGACCTGCGACGCGACCTCGGCCTGCTGGCGCTTGACCTCCTCGCGCTGCTTACGGGGGTCGTTGCTCGCGGGCCGGCTGGCGGCAGGGTTGGCGACGAGGATGAGCAGGAGCGACGCGAGGACGAGGATGACCAACGGGGCGCCGGTCGAACGTCGGGCTCGGGTGTGCGGCACTTCCACCTCCGGATTTCCTCCGGCCCCCAGGAGCGCCTGCCAGCCGTGCTCCCCACTCACCCGGGTGCCCTGCGTACGTCGCTCCGTAACGGAACCGCAACACACTAGCCGCGACCACAGCATGTCACCGGCACCCAGGCCAGCCCTCCGCCGGTGCCATGATCGCGCACGTGCTGGTCCACCTGGTGGATGGGACATACGAACTGTTCCGCTACTTCTTCGCGCTGCCGTCGCACCAGACCGGGGCGGGGCGGGAGGTGGCCGCCGTGCGCGGCGTGGTCGGGTCGGTCCTCATGATGTTGGAGGAAGGCGCCACCCACCTCGGCGTGGCGACCGACCACGTCATCGAATCGTTCCGCAACGACCTCTGGCCCGGCTACAAGACGAGCGCCGGTGTTCCGCCCGAGCTGAGGGCTCAGTTCCCGCTCCTCGAGGAGGTCTTGATCGCGGCCGGCATCTGCACGTGGCCGATGGTCGAGTTGGAGGCGGACGACGCGCTGGCGGCCGCCGCGAGGGTGGCGGCCGCGGATCCGGCCGTGGACCAGGTGGTGATCTGCACGCCGGACAAGGATCTCGGGCAGTGCGTCGGCGGGAAGGTCGTGCAGCTCGATCGGCGCCGTGGCATCACCACCGACGCCGACGGCGTGCGGGCCAAGTTCGGCGTCGACCCCGAGTCCATACCGGACTACCTCGCGCTGGTCGGCGACAGCGCCGACGGCTTCCCCGGACTCAAGGGATGGGGCGCCAAGTCGGCCGGCGCGGTATTGGCCCGCTACAAGCACCTCGAGCAGATCCCCGCGGCCGCGGCTAACTGGGACGTGAAAGTGGCGAACCCGGGCCGGTTGGCGGCGACGCTGCAGCGCGACTTCGAGCTGGCGCTCCTGTTCCGCCGGATCGCGACACTGGATGCCGACAGCGAGGTGCTGTCGTCGGTGGAGGACCTTCATTGGTCGGGGCCCCGGGCCGAGCTGGTCGACCTGAGTCAGGAGATCGACGGCCTCGGATTGGCCGAACGCGCCGTGCGCCTGGCGGAACGCCGAGCGGAGTGACGCGCGACCTGATCCCCGCCCGATCCCGTGCTCGACGCTGACGGGGACGGAAAACGTCCCCGTGAGCCTCAAGAACGCCCGGCGCTCAGCCTCAAGAACGCCGGTGCTCGGCCTTCGGCCTCGCTTCGCCACTCTGTAGCGTCGTGTCGTGTCGGACGTTCGGCGTCGGGGCTTGGACCCGATCCTGGTCACGGTCGTCGTGCTCATCGCTGTCGTGGCGACGGCGGTGGTCGTCGTCCTGTTGGTTCGTGACGATGACGGATCCACCACGGCCGCCACCGACACCAGCGGCGCCGCCAGCACGACCACGACCGTGGTGTCCGGCACGAGCGCACCGGTCGGCACGAGCGAGGACATCGAGGACGGCCGTCACTTCGGCTACTTCCAGTCGGTTACGCCCGGCGACACGACCGCGACCGCCGAGTTCGACCTGGCCCAGTTCTTCACGGGCGACGCGGCTAAGGAAGCGGCCGCCGAGGACGGCACCCCCGACTACGAGCTCGACTACTACATCCGCAACACCAACCCAAGGATCCGGACCCTCGTGGTCGACCCGCACGCCGACGTCACCGTGATCGACCCGGCCCACTGCTGCGATCCGGTCGCCAGCACCGTCGCCGCGTTCGCCGCCAGCGTGGACCCCGTGAACGGTTGTTGGGTCACCATCGCCAACGGGATCGTCACCCGCATCGAACAGCAATACCTGCCGTGAGCGGCGGCCGCTACCGGCCGGCTTTGAAGACCTCTTGGAGTTCGTACGGGACGGCGACGTCGAGTTGGGCGTAGGTGCACGACGCGGGGTCGCGGTCGGGGCGCCACCGCACGAGCCGCGTCGCGTGGCGGAAGCGGTCACCCTGGAGGTGCTCGAAGGCGACCTCGGCCACGAGCTCGGGGCGGACGGCTTCCCACGACAGGTCCTTGCCCGCGTTCCACCGCGACCATCCTCCCGGCATGCGGCTGTGCTCGTGGGCCTGCGCCTCCGCCCACGAACGCCACGGATGGTCGTCCAGGGCATTTTCCCGGTACGGCTCGAGCTCGGCGGTGAGCTCCCTGCGGCGGGCAGCGGTGAAGCTCGTCGCCACGCCGACGTGGTGCAGTGTCTCGTTCTCGTCGAACAGCCCGAGCAACAGGGACCCCACGCCGTCGCCGCTCTTGTGCACGCGGTAACCGGCGACCACGCAGTCCGCGGTCCGCTGGTGCTTCACCTTGAACATGACGCGCTCGTTCGGGCGGTAGGTCGTCGCCGACCGTTTGGCGACGACGCCGTCGAGACCGGCGCCCTCGAACCGCGAGAACCAGTCGCGCGCCAGCTCGCGGTCGGTCGTGATCGGCGTGAGGTGCACAGGCGGCTCGGCACCCGCCAACGCCGTCTCCAAGCGGCGTCGCCGCTCCGCGAACGGCTCTCCCGTTAGGTCGTCGTCGCCTTCGGCGAGTAGATCGAACGCGATGAACGAGGCGGGCGTCTCGGCCGCCAGCATGTTCACCCGCGAGGCGGCCGGGTGGATGCGCTGGAGAAGCGCCTCGAAGTCGAGGCCCTCCGCGCCGACGATGACGACCTCACCATCGACGACACAACGCGGCGGCAGCGCGTCGCGCAACGCGGGCGGCAACTCCGGGAAGTAGCGGGTGAGCGGTCGCTCGTTGCGGCTACCCAGCTCGACCTCGTCGTGGTCCCGGAACACGATGCACCGGAATCCGTCCCATTTCGGTTCGAAGAGGAAATCGTCGCCCTCCGGAAGCTCACTGGTCGCCTTGGCGAGCATCGGGGAGACGGGCGGCATCACCGGCAAGTCCACGCTCGCACGTTACGAGATGACGCGGAGCCCGCATGATGCGGCTGAAGTTCGGCACCCCGGACATCTCCGGAGCGGAGCTGTCGACGAAGAGCGGACGAGGCGATCTTCGTCATGGTCAGTTCCGTTGCTGGGCGAGCACAACGGAAGCGGTACTCGCCGGGGTCACTCGGTCGACGACCCGCCCGCCTCATCGTCGAAGGCCGTCGCCACTTGAGCGTCCTTGGTGGGCGACCCACGCTGATGCGAAACCGTCAGGCAGATTTCCGGACCAGGGCGGGCCGACGCCGCTCGGCGGACGCGCTCAGCCGGGAGCGGATGTCCGAGGCGTTGGCGACGGCGGCGAAATAGGCGGCCTTGCGGCGGGCGACGCGGCCATGGAGAGACGACAGCTTCGGCATCGTCTCCGGCTCCATCTGGGTGGCGATGCCTTCCTTCAGGAGGGCGAGCGCCTCGCCCCGCATCTGCGAGACGCGGGACTCAGTGACGCCGAGTTCCTCCGCGATGTCGAGCATCTGGCGCTCGTCGAAGAAGTAGGCGACAACGACGGTGCGCAGCCGGTTGGGAAGCGCGGTGATCGCAGCGGCGAGCGCGCCTTTCATCTCCTTCTTCAGAAGGTCCGACAGCGGATCCTCACCGGTGGTCAACTCGATCCCCGCGCCGGCATCGGACGTCGCGCCGTCGAGCGACATCAGGCTGGCGCGGTGGAGGTCGCCCTCCCGCCGATGGATGGCGTCGGTGGCGACACCGAGGTGGGCGGCGAGCTCGTCGGTCGTGGGTGCCCGGTGCAGTTCCTGCGTCAACGTGTTTGTCGCCGCTTCCAGGCGGCGGCCGTCGACTCGCAGGGAGCGGCTGGCCCAGTCACGGCTGCGCAGCTCGTCCAGGATCGCGCCGCGAATGCGGGTACGAGCGAAGCACTCGAAGGTCACGCCTCGTTTCGGGTCCCACGACCGTGCGGCCTGGGCCAAACCCAGCTGCCCGGCCGACACGAGGTCGTCCCGGGCCACCGACCTCGGCACCCGTGCGACGATGTCCGACGTCACGTACTGCACGAGGGGAAGCCCTCGTTGCACCAGTTCGTCTTCATGCCGACCTTGCTCGTCCCTGCGTGCTCGCTCCATCCATCGGTGTATCGGGCGCTTTGGACGCGTGCCGTATCCGCCAAGTGGGTGATCGGCTGCACGGGGTCCGCCACCTTGATGGCGGACGACTAGTCACATCGTGCCGGTTAGATCCATATGCCCTAATGCATTCGGATGACACGGTTGGCGGAACTGGTCCCGATGACCCAGATCGGCGGCACGGCGTCCAACCTGAGCGAAACCTCGGCCGACGACTCAACGTTTCCCGCCAAATGGTCGACACAGGAGCAAGCGAACGAGTTCGAGGGGAGGACGGCCGTGCATCGGGCAGTCGTCGCTGATGAATGGTCGGTCCTGCGTCGAGGGATTCGCGCGGTGCTCCTCGAGTGCGGTGTCACGGCCGTGACCGCCACCGGTACGACGTCGGAGGCGGTCGAGGAAGCCGAGACGCGGGACGCCGAGCTGGTGGTCCTCGGCGTGACGCCCGACATGGGCACCCGGGAGTCGGTCACGCACGCTCGGGCCCACCTGCCCAAGGCGCGGATCATCGTCCTCGAACCCGAACCCGAACGCGGATCGCTGCTCGACCTCCTGGGTTACGGCGCCGATGCCCTACTCACTCGTACGCCCGACGACGAGGAACTGCGCGACGCGGTGACCCGCGTCGGCAAGGGCGAGCGCTTCGTCTCGCCGGGCCTCCTCGGCGCCGTGTTCGGCGACAACGGCCTCGACCCGGAGGAGCAGGCGCCCGCGGGGATCCTCAGCGACCGACAGCGATTCATCCTCCGGCTCGCGGCAGAGGGCCGCTCGAACAAGCAGATCGCCAGCGAACTCTTCATCGGCGAGGCCACGGTCAAGACCCACCTACAGAAGATCTACGAGAAGCTCGGCGTGAGCAACCGCGTGCAGGCGGTCGGCCGCGCGCTCGAGCTGCGCGCCCTGTACTAACTGACCGGCGGCGCCATACGGGCGCTGCATCCTCCGGCTGAGAGTCATGCCGGTTTGCCGGCGTCTGCGGCCTCGCTTCGGCACTGTCATGGCGCAGCTCGTCGAGGACACGAGGTCGACGTCCTCGCTGAGGACCGAGCCCCGCTTTCTACCGGTGGAACGGGATTCACTACCCTCTGAACCGGTATGGCCCAACAGCCCCTGAGCGAGCGCCTCGACGAGCTGCACAAGCGCAAGGAGGAGGCGTACCTCGCCGGCTCGGAGCGCGCCCGCCAGAAGCAGCACGAGCAGGGCAAGCTGCTCGCCCGCGAACGAATCGACCACCTGCTCGACGACGGCTCGTTCCAGGAGCTCGACCTGCTGGCCCGGACGCGCCGCCCTGACGCCACCGACCGGCCCTACACCGACGGCGTCATCACCGGCTGGGGCACCATCGACGGCCGCAAGGTGTTCATCTTCTCGCAGGACTTCACGATCTTCGGCGGATCGCTGGGAGAGGTCTACGGCGAGAAGATCCACAAGCTGATGGACCTCGCCCTCAAGGTCGGCGCGCCCGTCATCGGCCTCAACGACGGCGGTGGCGCGCGCATCCAGGAGGGCGTGGTCGGGCTCGACAGCTACGGCGGGATCTTCTACCGGAACGTGCAGAGTTCAGGCGTGGTGCCTCAGATCAGCGTGATCCTCGGCCCCTGCGCCGGCGGCGCGGTGTACAGCCCGGCCATGACCGACTTCATCTTCATGGTCGAGGACACCTCGTACATGTTCATCACCGGACCCGACGTCGTGAAGACGGTCACCGGCGAAGAGGTCACCGTCCAGGAGTTGGGCGGCGCCATCACCCACGCGTCGAAGTCGGGGGTCTGCCAGTTCACGGCGCCCGACGACGAAAGCTGTCTCGACGACGTCCGCTACCTGTTGGGCTTCCTCCCGTCCAACAACCTGGAGGAGCCGCCGCGCGTGGCGACGACCGATCCGCCCGACCGGCGCACCCCTGAGTTGTACGAGCTCCTTCCGGCCATCTCCAACCAGCCGTACGACATGAAGAAGGTGATCGCCGCCATCGTCGACGACGGCGACCTGTTCGAGTACGCGCCGCTATGGGCGAAGAACATCGTGTGCGGGTTCGCCCGGCTCGACGGCCAACCGGTCGGCATCGTCGGGAACCAGCCGCTCGTGCTGGCGGGCGTGCTTGACATCGAGTGCTCCGAGAAAGCGGCACGGTTCGTGCGGACGTGCGACTCGTTCAACATCCCGTTGGTCACCTTCGTCGACGTCCCCGGCTTCCTCCCGGGCGTCGACCAGGAGTACGGCGGCATCATCCGCCACGGCGCCAAGCTGCTGTACGCGTACTGCGAGGCCACAGTGCCGCGCATCCAGGTCGTCACCAGGAAGGCCTACGGCGGTGCCTACGTCGTCATGAACTCGAAGTCGATCGGCGCCGACCTCGCGTACGCGTGGCCGTCGGCCGAGCTCGCGGTGATGGGGCCGAACGGCGCAGTCGAGATCGTGTATCGCCGCGAGCTCGAGTCGGCCGCCGACCCGGTGACCCGGCGGGCGGAGCTCGTCGAGGAGTACACGGAGCGGTACGCGAACCCCTACGTCGCGGCCGAGCGCGGGTACGTCGACGACGTGATCGATCCCGCCGACACCCGGGCCGTCCTCATCGCCGGCCTCGACGTGCTGCGCACGAAGCGCGAAGAGCTCCCGGCTCGCAAGCACGGGAACGTGCCACTTTGACGACGCCGTGGGTCGGCGACGTCCGGCCACAACCAAGCGACGAAGAACTGGCGGCCATCATCGCCGCCATCGAGGCGGTGTGGCCCAAGCCCGCGCCCGCGATGCCGTCGCCGCAGGAGCCGTCGCGGTGGCGCTTCGCCGGACGCTGGTGGTCGAAGCCGATCCCGGCCCGTCGCGACCGTCCCTGGTGACCGTCGTGACCGCGGAGCTGACAACGATCGCCGACGACGAAGCCGTGTTCTTCGACGGCGCGGACATCCTCCGTTACGACGGCCTCAGCCCCGACACCGCCTACGAGCGGCACGGGACCGCCTTCCGGACCTTGCCCCGCCCGGGCGAACTGCTGTGCCGCTTCGCGACGGTCAATGACACCCCCTTCGCGGAGATGTCGGCCATCGAGCCGGCGGCAGTGATCGCGAAGGGCGACCTCACGACCCACGGCACCGTCGAGGAGTACGAAGCCTTCCTCGCCGCGTACGCCACGGCGTTCGGTGAGCGCCTGTACCACGTGCGCGGGAACCACGACGGCTACCACGGCGAGACCTTCGCATCCGAGGCCCCGATCGTCGTCGATGTACCGGGAGTGCGGTTGGCCATTCTCGACACGGTCATCCCGTTGCACACGACCGGCCAGGTCACGGCCGAGCAACTGGACTGGCTCGATTCGATCGCGGCCGAGAGCGAGCGCCCGGTCTTGGTCTTCGGTCACCACCACCCGTGGAGCCCGGACTCGGCCCATCGCGAGGCCGGCTACTTCGGCATCAACCCGGACGACTCCGAGCGTCTCGTCGCGGTCGTCGCCCGGCGCAGCAACATCCTCGGCTACTTCGCCGGCCACACCCACCGGAACCGGGTGCGCCAGTTCCGGGCCACGGGCGACGTGCCGTGGGTGGAGGTGGCGTGCGTGAAGGACTTCCCCGGAACGTGGGCCGAGTACCGCGTGTTCGAGGGCGGGATCCTGCAGATCCATCGCCGGATCTCGTCCGCCGATGCCTTGGCGTGGACCGAGCAGACGCGCGAGATGTTCGGCGGGCTCTATCCGTCCTACGCCTTCGGCACGCTCGACGACCGCTGTTTCGCCGTCCTCCCGAGGGACTGACGACAGCGTCCTCGGCCGGTTCACATCTCGGAGGTGGCGACCTCGATGCGATCCTGGTGCCACTCCTTCGCGGCCTCGAGCGCGAGCGCGGCGCGGTCGAGGACTTCAGTGGCGTCGAAGGCGTGCGCCGGATAGCACGCCACCCCCGCCCACATCGTCTGGCCCGGGTTGACGCCCGCCAGCGTGCGCCGAACCCGTTCCACCGTCCACACCGCACCGTTCTCGGGCGTGTCCTCGAGCACGAGCGCGAAACGCCCGTCGGGAAGGCGGCACGCGGTGTCGGCCTCCCGGAGCGTCAGCCGCAATCCGGCGGCAACCACCGTGGGCGCGACCGGCATCGGCGCCCCGGCCCGCACGCCTTCCGCCACCTCGAGCAACGCGACGGCGACCGGCCGGAGATGGCGGCGGGCGGCGGAAATGCGCGATTCCAGGGCGACACGGAAGAACTCCTCGTTGAACAGCCCGGTGGCCGGATCCGTCATCGCCGCCGCTCTGGCCGCGGCTGCGAAGTCGGCGAGCACGGCGCCGGCGTCCATGGCGCTGCCCTCGTCGGCTGCGGGGAGGCCCTCGTCTTCGGGGGTTGAGCTGTCCACCGGCGCGATCGGGTCGACGCCGATTTCGGGATCCGGCGCCTCGGCATCGCGATGCGCCAGTTGGCTCTCGAGATCGGTGGCGTGGGCCTGTAGCTCCCGCAGCCGTACGCGAGTCGTCGCCACGACGAGTGCCAGACCGACGCTGATCGCGCCGAACATGGCCGCGATCCACCAGCCGCTCACGTCGCGATCTATCGGCCGCCGCGGTCGAAGATCAAGCCTTGACCTTGTCGCGGTGCGCCATCACCAATTCGAGGAGCTCGGCCATCAGCCGGCCCAGTTCGAAGTCCTTAGGGGTGTAGACGGCCGCCACACCGGCCGCTAGGAGGGGCTCCCGGTCCTGGTCGGGGATGATGCCGCCCACGACCACAGGGGCGTGCACGCCCTCGTCCCGGAGCCGGCCGAGCACTTGGGACACGAGCTCGAGATGGCTGCCGGACAGGATCGACAAGCCGACCACGTCGACGTCCTCGTCGCGGGCCGCGGCCGCGATCTCCTCCGGCGTGGACCTGATGCCCTGGTAGACGACTTCCATGCCCGCGTCGCGTGCCGCGACCGCGATCTGCTCGGCACCGTTCGAGTGACCGTCGAGCCCCGGCTTGGCCACGAGGACGCGGGGCGGGCCACCGGGCAGCTCGCGCACAAGCGCGGCGACGGCGCGCAGCCCGTCGGTGCCGCCGGCCGTCCCGGCGGCCGCACCGACCCCCGTGGGCGCCCGGTACTCGCCGAACACCTCGCGCAGAACGCCGGCCCACTCGCCGGTGGTGCCACCGGCATGAGCCAGCTCGATGGTGGCCGGCATGACGTTCTCGTCGGAGGCCGCTGCCAGGCGCAGGTCGTCGAGAGCGCGCTTCACTGCGTCCTGGTCGCGACGAGACCGCCAGGCCTGAACGTCGGCGATCAGATGGTTCTCGACCTCGGGATCGACCCGCAAGATGTGCTCGGCCTCGCCGAGCGGTGACGGCTCCGTCTCGGTGAAGCAGTTGACGCCGACCACCTTCAGCTCGCCCGATTCGATGCGTCGCATGCGCTCGGTGTGCGATCGCACGAGGCGTCCCTTCAGCTCGTCGATCGCCTCGAAGGCACCGCCGAGCGCGAGCACGTCCTCGAGCTCGGTCCACGCTGCGTCAGCCAGCTCGCCGGTCTTGGTCTCGACGACCACCGAGCCGTCGAAGATGTCGTCCAGCTCGAGCAGATCGGTCTCGTACGCCAGCACCTGTTGGATCCGCAGCGACCACTGCTGATCCCATGGCCGGGGCAGCCCCAGAGCCTCGTTCCACGCTGGAAGCTGAACGCTGCGAGCACGAGCCCGCTTCGACAGCGTGACGCCGAGGGCCTCGAGCACGATGCGTTGGACGTTGTTCTCGGGCTGCGCCTCGGTGAGACCGAGTGAGTTGACTTGCACCCCATACCGGAACCGCCGAGCCTTCTCGCCGATGACGCCGTAGCGCTCGCGCCCGATGCGGTCCCACAACGCCGTGAACGCCCGCATTTTGCATGTCTCCTCGACGAAGCGGATGCCGGCGTTCACGAAGAAGCTGATCGATGCGAACACCGACGGGAAGCGGTCGTCGGCCACTTGTCCGGACTCGCGGACTGCGTCCAGGACGCCGACGGCCGTCGCCAGCGCGTAGGCGATCTCTTGTACGGGTGTCGCGCCCGCTTCCTGGAGGTGGTAGCTGCACACGTTGATGGGGTTCCAGAACGGGATCCGGTCCGAACAGAACGCCACCATGTCCACGATGAGGCGCCGGCTGGGGAGCGGCGGGAAGATGTACGTGCCGCGGCTCAGGTACTCCTTCACGATGTCGTTCTGCGTGGTCCCGCGGAGTTGCGTCGAGTCGACGCCTTGACGCTCGGCGTTGGCCACGTAGAGGCCGAGCAACCATGCCGCGGTCGCGTTGATCGTCATCGACGTGTTCATCTCGCCGGGTGGGATCCCGTCGAGCAGTTGCTCCATGTGTCCGAGGTGCGCGACGGGCACGCCGACCTTGCCGACCTCGCCGCGGGCGAGGTGATCGTCGGGGTCGTAACCGGTCTGGGTCGGGAGATCGAACGCGATCGAGAGGCCGGTCTGGCCCTTGGCCAGGTTCGTGCGGTACAGCCGGTTGGACGCCTCCGCCGACGAGTGCCCCGAGTAGGTGCGCATGAGCCACGGTCGGTCGCGCTCAGCCATGGCAACCATTGTCGGTCCCGGTGTCGGCGCCCGCCAACCCGGCCTCGCAGGTCGCGCCGCTCACGTTCACTTCGGTCGGTCAGCGCCGCCGGAGCGGATCGCTCGCTATGCGAGCGATGCACCGCTCCGTCGACCCGGTCCGACGGCGGCCCCTGACGGGGCCGCAACGGCAAGGTCCTCTCGCGGTCGCGGGCCGTCAGGCCCCTCCGGCGATTCTCCATCGGCTCACGTCAGTCGGCGCTGTCCGACGGCGGCCCCTGACGGGGCCGCAACGGCAAGGTCCTCTCGCGGTCGCGGGCCGTCAGGCCCCTCCGGCGATTCTCCGTCAGCTCACGTCAGTCGGTCGGTCAGCGCCGCCGGAGCGGATCGCTCGCTATGCGAGCGATGCACCGTTCCGTCGACCCGGTCCGACGGCGGCCCCTGACGGGGCCGCAACGGCAAGGTCCTCTTGCGGTCGCGGGCCGTCAGGCCCCTCCGGCGATTCTCCGTCAGCTCACGTCAGTCGGTCGGTCAGCGCCGGCGGCAGGGGGCGTTCGACGGCGTCGGCCACGAGCTGGAGGTAGCGGGCCCGGGGGATCTCGATGGCACCGAGCGACGCGAGATGCGGTGTCTGCCATTGCACGTCCAGCAGACGCTGGACACCGTCGGCCCGTAGGCGCTCGACCAGCCCGACGAGAGCGACCTTCGACGCGTCCGGAACGCGGTGGAACATCGACTCGCCGGCGAAGAGCCCGCCGATGGCGATGCCGTACAGACCGCCGACGAGTGCGGGTTCGTCGCCGCCGGTGGGGTTGACGTGCCAGGCCTCGACGCTGTGCGCCCAGCCCAGTTCGTGCAGCCGCAAGTACGCGGCACGCACGGCGGGCGTGATCCAGCTGTGCGGACGGGTCGGATCCGCGCACGCGTCGAGCACCGCCGCGAAGGCGCTGTCGACCCGTAGTTCGAAGCGGCGGCAGGAGCGCCGCAACGATCGGGTCACGATCAGGCGATCGAGCGGGAGGATGGCCCTTGGGTCGGGCGACCACCATCCCATGGGCCCGTTGGCCTGCACCGGCATGGGGAACAAGCCGGCGCGGTACGCGGCGAGGATCGTGCCCGGCTCGAGGTCGGCACCCGAGCCGACGAGGCCGTGGGCGTCGGCCGTGTCCGCCGGTGGGAACTCCCATCCCGTCGAAGGCGGCTCGACGGGCACGGCCCGAAAAGGTAAGGGATGTGTCACCACAAGGGGGATACAACGCCGGAGGCTCCCGGGCGTACTCTGCTCCGAGCGACGCGGGT
>WNGA01008807.1_pt1 | contig 22711 bp, 21 predicted proteins | sample 5400061 | NCBI WGS metagenome assembly WNGA01 (sample SAMN13153366, study PRJNA577476) | soil metagenome | isolation source: 100 cm soil or saprolite under grassland replicate 2 | place: USA:California | collected 2016-06-15
CCGCGCCAGCGCGGCAGCAACGAGGGATGGACGTTCAGCCACAGTGCGCGGTCGAGGAGCTCGTCGGGGATGAGCGCGCCGTAACCGACGACGACGACCGTGTCGGCGGCGACGTCGAACGTCTCGTCGAGCCGCTCGGGCTGACGGACCGGGATGCCGAGGCTCACTGCCGCGACCTTGGCGGGCGGCGCGCCGACCTTGCGGCCCCGGCCGCGAGGGCGATCGGGTCGCGTCAGGAGATAGGCGACTGCGTAGTTCGCCGCGAGCCGCTCGAGCACGTCCGCGCCGAGCTCCGCTGTGGCGGCAACCGCCAGCCCGGACCTGCCCCCCGTTGTCGAGTCAGCTCCTTGCCAGGACGGTCCCCGTGCGCAGGGCGGCAAGCGCCATCCGGCGGTTCTCGTCGTCCGTACGGTCCAGGATCAGCGCGCCGTCAAGATGGTCGAGCTCGTGTTGGGCCACGCGCGCCGCGAGCCCTTCGAGCTCGTAGCTGGCCTCAGCACCGCTTACATCGAGCCCCTCTATGCTCACCGACAGGTTCCGCTCGACCGGCACGCGGATGCCCTGGATCGAGAGGCAGCCCTCCTCATCCGTCTCGACCTCCTCGGACCGCTCGACGATACGCGGGTTGACGAGCGCCGCGGCCTCCTCCGCCTCCTCGTCGGCCTGGAAGACGAACACCCGCCGCAGGATGCCGACTTGGTTGGCGGCAAGCCCTAGACCGTAGGCGTCGCGCATCAACCGCTTCATCCGCTCGACCAGCCGCTCGAGGTCCTCGTCGAAATCCTCGACCTCCGGCGCCTTCATCCGCAGGACCGGATCCGGGTACTGCCGGATCTGGGCCAGCGCGGCCAGCCGCTGCGCCTCCTGCTGGGGGTCGCGCTCCTCCTCTCGGATCTGACCTGCTTCAGCCACAACGGAAAGTCTAGGCAGGCGGGCCCGCTTGGACGACGGCGAGCATCTCCTCCGGCCGGCCTCTCCAGTCGTGGAGGCTCTCGAGCCACCACGTGGCGCCGGCCGCGTCGTACTCGGCCGGTGAGGCACGACCGGAAGCGCCGTTGAGGACCACTACCTCCCCGCTCACCCGGGCCGTCGCCGCCGCGATCTCCTCGGGAGAGAGCCTCACCCCCTCCGGCCCTGCGCTGTTCGCAATCCAGCCGTCGAAACGCGCAGCCAGGGTAAGTAGGTCACCGCTGTTGCCTCCGATCCAGATCGGCACGTGGTCCACAGGAAGAGGGCTCAGGGTCACGCCCGCAACCTCCTCGCCGTCCCACCAGCCCCTGAGGGCGCCGAGCCCCTCGTCGAGGAGCGCGAGCCGCCGCGACCGCGAGAAGTCCTCGCCGAAGCGCTCGAACTCGCTTCGATTGCCGCCAAGGCCCGCGCCGAACACGACGCGACCCCCGCTCAGCCGGTCGAGGGTCGTGACCGTGTGGGCGAGGTTCTGGATGCGGCGCCGCGGCACGGGGGTCACCGCCGTCCCGAGGAGAATCCGCGAGGTCGCGAGCGCGCAGGCCGTGAGGACGACCCACGGATCAGCGGACGGCTTCCCCCAGACGAACGCGAGATGGTCCCAGACGAAGAGCCCTTCCCACCCTGCCTCCTCGGCCGTCGCCGCGAGCTGGGCGACCGCGCGGGCGTCCGAGTACGAGCCGAAATTGGAGACGCAGATCCCGTAACGCACGGCTACAAGCTTTGCGGATCGACATCGACGACCGCGGTCACGCCGGCCTTCCGCATCGCCGCCGAGCCGGCGGCGAGGAGCTCAGCGGCGCGGGCGGCGATGCGCCGGGGATGCTCGGTCTTCGCGACGAGCTGGGCCCGGTGGCGGCCGCGTAGCCGCAGCAGCGGCGCCGGGCCGAGCAGACCGTCGGCGCCGATCCCGTCGCGAAGCTCGGCCAGCAGCTGCATCGGCCCCGCTTCGTCGGGGCCCGATGCGACCACCCGCACCAAGTGGCGGAAGGGTGGATAGCCGAGCTCGCGCCGGCGCTCGAGCTCCTCCGCGAGAAAGCCCGCGACGTCGTGGCGCGCCGCGAATCGAACCGCCCGGGCGTCCGGCTGAAACGTCTGCACGACCACCTTGCCTGGGGCGTCGCGCCCGCTTCGCCCCGCGAGCTGCGTGAGCAGCTGGAACGTCCGCTCCTCAGCACGGAAGTCGGGCAGGCCGAGGCCGGTGTCGGCATCGACGACCGCGGCGAGCGCGACACCGGTGAAGTGATGCCCCTTTGCCACCATCTGCGTCCCGATCAGCACCGAGCCAGGCGTCGAAGCGAAGCGCCGGAGCGCCTCGGCGGCGGCCCCGGGCTTCGAGACGGCGTCGGCGTCGAGCCGGATCCGCTTGAACTCGGGAAGGCGCGCCTCCAACTCGCGCTCGAGCCGCTGAGTGCCCGCACCGATGCGCGCGAGCTCTGCGGAGCGGCACACCGGGCAGGTCTCGGGCGCCGGCTCGCTGTGGCCGCAGTGGTGGCACCGCAGCACTCCTTCTCGGTGCAGCGTGAGCGAGACGTCGCAGTTCGCGCAGCGGATAGTCGTCCCACAGGCACGGCAGTGAAGAGCCGGCGCGACGCCGCGGCGGTTGAGGAGCAGGATCGCCCGGTCGCCCGCCTCGGCGACGGCGCCGAGCTCGGCGAGTAGCGGAGCCGAAAGCGGGTAGCCCGCCTCGCGCCGGAGGTCGACGACGCGCACCGGTGGCAGGCCGCCCGAGATGCGGCCTCCGAGCTCCAGCCGCTCGAGCCGATCCCAACTCTCCGGCCGCGGCGTCGCGCTCCCGTACACGGCCACGGCCCCCTCGAGCGAGGCCCGCTTCGCGGCGACCGTACGCGCGTCGTAGCGAGGGTCCGACTCCTGCTTGTAGGAGGCGTCGTGCTCCTCGTCGACGCAGATCAGGCCGAGGCCGCGGACCGGCGCGAAGATGGCCGAACGGGCGCCGACCACGATCCGCGCCTCGCCTGAGGAGATCCTCTCGCGCTCGTCGCGCCGCTCGGCCTCCGTCAGCCCCGAGTGCAGAATCGCGATGCCTTCGCCGAAGCGCGCTCGGAAGCGGCCGACCGCCTGCGGCGTCAGCGCGATCTCGGGAACGAGCACGATCGCACCGAGCCCCCGCTCCAGCGCGGCGGCGCAGGCCTGCAGATAGACCTCGGTCTTGCCGCTCCCGGTGGCCCCGTAGAGCAGGAAGTGCGAGCCCGTTCCGGCGTCCATCGCGCCCACGATCAGCTCGATCGCAGCCTCTTGCGACGAGGTCAGCGACGAAGGCTGCGCTTCTCCCTCGAGCGCCTCACGCAGCGCCGGCTGCGGCTTTTCGCCCCGACGCGCCCGCGCCCGGGGAGCCACCAGCTCGAGCGCGCGAGCAGGCGTCGAGCCGTAGTAGTCGGCCAGCCAGAGCGCCAGGTCGACGAGCGCGGGCGGAACGCCGCCCACAATTCGCTCGATCGGCGCCGTCTGGACACCGTCGGGCCTCTCTGCGTCCACTTCGATCACGACTCCGCGCGGATGCGAGCGTCCAAACGGGATCTGGACGACGGCGCCGCGCTCGACGTCCTCGGGCACCTCATACGTGAACGGTCGCGCCACCGCACGCGCGGTTACGAGCGGATAGACAGAGGCGTAACGGGGGTTCACCCGTTCAGGCTAGCCGGGGAGTCGTACGACGCAGGCGCCGCGTTAGAGTTGACTCAATGGCCGGACACTCCGTCGACGAGTACCTCGAGACGATCTACTTTCTCGCGTTTCCGATCGGGGAGTACCACCCCGTCTCGACCGGCTCCCCCACTCTGGCGGCCCGCGTCGCCGAGATGCTCGGTGTTTCGCGCGCCTCGGCCGGGGAGATGCTGAAGCGCCTCGAAGGTGAGGGCCTGATCGAGCGGGGCGAGCAGAAGGAGGCGCTCTTAACGGAGTCCGGGCGCGCCCGCGCCGAGCAGGTCGTACGCAAGCACCGGATCATCGAGCGGCTGCTGACCGACTTCCTCGGCTACACGGCCGCCGAGGCGCACGTCTACGCGGACGAGCTCGGGGACACGTTCTCGGACGAGATGGTCGAGCGGATGTCCGAGCGGCTCGGACACCCCGACCGCTGCCCGCACGGCTGGCCCGTCGACCCCGCCTTCGAACAGGAAGAGAACAAGGAGCTGGCGGCTTTGGCCGATCTCGAGCCCGGCGCATCGGCAACCATCGTCCGGCTGGCGGAACACGACGGTGAGCTCCTGCACTGGTTCTATGATCAGGGTCTCGTACCGGGGAGCAAGACGAACCGCGCGGATGTCGAGCAGGCCGCCGGCGCAAACGCGGAGAAGGCCACCGCGGGCCTTTTCGTCCGCGCGGCTTGAAGCGGATCGCGCTCACGTTCGACGACGGGCCGTCGCAATGGACGCCCGCCGTCCTCGACCTGCTGCGCGAGCACGAGGCGCACGCCACCTTCTTCGTGATCGGGCAGCGCGTCCAGGAGCGGCCCGACGACGTTCGCCGCGTCACGGCTGAGGGCCACGAAATCGGCAGCCACACGATGACGCACCCCCGTCTGACGGAGATCGAAGAGGAAGAGGTGCGCCGCGAGATCCAGGAGGGCGCGCACGCCGTCGCGGAGGTTCTCGGCGAGCGGCCGAAACTCTTCCGCGCGCCCGGTTTTCACGCCGACGAGCGGGTACTCGAGATCGTCTCCGAGCTGGGGCTCGAGGCGGTCTTCGCCGACGTCGACCCTCGGGACTGGCGGCCCGGGATGAGCTCGCACGCGATCTTCTCCCACGTCTTCGGCGACGCGCGCGACGGCGCGATCGTCGACCTGCACGACGGCTACCCGCCGCCGCCGACCAGCTCGCGCGACGACTGCACCCCGACCGTAGAGGCGCTCGGGCACCTGCTCCCCTGCTTAGACAAAGAGGGCTACGAGCTGGTGACGGTTTCGGAGCTGAGAAGCGGTTAGACCGCGGCGCCGGCGGTCAGCCCGGCGGCGGCGCGCAAGGCGTCCGACTTGTCCGTCCGCTCCCACGTGAAGTCGTGGTCGTCCCGGCCGAAATGGCCATACGCCGCCGTCTTCGCGTAGATCGGACGCAGGAGATCCAGCTCGCGGATGATCGCCGCCGGCCGCAGATCGAAGTGCTCGCGCACGAGCTCCTCGATCCGGCCGACCGGAATCCGCTCCGTCCCGAACGTTCGCACCGAGATGGACACGGGATGCGCGACGCCGATCGCGTAGGCGACGTTCACCTCGCAGCGATCGGCGAGATCCGCGGCCACGATGTTCTTCGCGACATAGCGCGCGGCGTACGCGGCCGAGCGGTCCACCTTCGTCGGATCCTTGCCCGAGAACGCTCCGCCGCCGTGCCGGCACATGCCGCCGTAGGTATCGACGACGATCTTGCGCCCGGTGACTCCCGTGTCCCCCATCGGGCCGCCGACGACGAACTTCCCGGTCGGGTTGACGAAGACGAAGTCGCGCTCCTCAAACCGGCTCTCGTCGTAGAGCTCGCGGGGCAGGATCGGGCGCAGGACGCGCTCGATCAGGTCGGGCTTGATCAGCGTCTCCGCATCGATCCCGTCCGCGTGCTGAGTCGAGACCAGGATGCGCTCGATCTCGATGGGCCGCTGGTGCCCGTGCTCGTCGACCTCGTAGCGAACGGTCACCTGCGATTTCCCGTCGGGACGCAGGTAGAGCAGCTCGTCGGCCTTCCGCACCTCGGCGAGCCGCCTGCAGATCGTGTGTGCCAGCATGATCGGCAAGGGCATGAGCTCCGGCGTCTCACGGCAGGCGTAGCCGAACATCATCCCCTGGTCGCCCGCGCCGACCCGGTCGAGCGGGTCGTCGTCGTCGGGGTCGTGCTGGACCTCGTAGGCGGTGTCGATGCCCTGCGCGATGTCCGGCGACTGCTCATCGATCGCCACCACTACTCCACACGTGTGCGCGTCGAAGCCGTACTCCGAGCGTATGTAGCCGATGTCCGCGATCGTCTTGCGCACGAGCCGGGGGATGTCCACGTAGGTCTCGGTCGTGATCTCCCCGGCCACGACCACGAGTCCCGTCGTCACGAGGGTCTCGCAGGCGACGCGGCCGTTCGGGTCGTCCGCGAGGACGGCATCCAGCACCGCGTCCGAGACCTGGTCGGCGATCTTGTCGGGGTGGCCTTCGGTGACCGACTCGGAGGTGAAGAGAAACTCTCGAGGCATCCGGGGGAGACTAGCTATCCGATTCCGAGAAACCCGTTGAAGTCGAAGTGCCCGCCGTGCTTGGAGGTGTACAGAAGCAGGCCCCGCAGCGGCTCGGTATTCGCGCGCACCTCAGGCCTGATCGTCTTCCCCTGCTGCTTCTCGGCGAGATCGAATCCGTACTTGACGCCACTCTGGAGGTTCGCGTACAGGAAGCCGGAGGTCTCGTCGGGAAGACCGGAGCCCTCGACCGCCGCCTTGTAGACCGGGTCGGAGGCCAGCTTCCCGCCCCCAGCTCGGATGGCCTCGATCGTTGCACTGCTGTTGGTGACGACAACCTTCCCGCCGAATGCGGTCACGTACAGCGAAACGTCTTTTCGGATCGCGACCTGCGTCGCCTGAACGCCGGCGATCTGGGTCGTGGTGACCTTCCCCTTCCCGCTTTGCTCGCCCAGGATGGTGAGCCTGTCGATCACCCGGTGAGCGGCGGCCTCGTCGTCGACTTTGAGGACGAAGTCCACACCGGGGACCTTTTGCTCCGGATAGACGGCGATCGCCCCTTCCCCGCCGAAGAGCGGCAGCAGGTCGCGATCGAGCGAGAAGCCGAGTTGCGCCTCGAACTGCGCTCGCGCCTGGTCGAAGTTGGGGACGAACTGGCCGACGCGGTCCAGAGCATGCCGGATAGAGCCCTCGAGGTTCGAAAAGGAGACATAGGCCAGCGCGCCGGCGGGAAGCTGGGAGGGCAGCTCGGGATGGAACGTGGACGGGTTGCCCTTGAAGTCGCCGCTCGCCGTCGCCTGGAGACGAAGCCCCGCGGGCTGGGGGATGACGGCCGCCCCCAGCGAGTCGAGCGTGCCGAGCGCGGCCGACGGAGTGAACCCCGGCACAGGCGCCTGCTTCGCAATCGCGGCGTTGATCCGCGACTGGATCGCACTGCCGCGCACGAACGCCTGGACGAGCGCGTCGTCGGGAAGGTCCCGAAATGCGTCCTTGAACGCCGAGTCGCCGTCGAGAGAGCCACCGACCGCGGCCCGCCGCTCCTCGAAAGCCGACAGCGTCGCCTGGTCCCGTGCGATCACCGTCCAGCCGTCGATCTCGGTCGAGACCGACGGATTGCTCGCGTTGCGAAGGAGCGAGCTCAGCGCCTGCGGATCCTTCGGCTTCGTGATCACGACGACGTCCCGACCGCCGTTCGCGAGGTCGAGCCAGACGAAATCGACCCGGTCCCCAAGAGCGGCTCGGACGGGCCGGACCTGGTCGAGCGCGCGCTTAGCCTGCTGGGCGGCGGGAAAGCGTCCGATCAGGGCCACGGCCTGCTTCCACTGGGGCGAGTCGAGCGTCGAATCGACCGAGAGGTACGCCGCCGCGTCCTTCGGTGCAACCGACGAGGCAGACGGCACCGTGACTCCCCCGCCGCAGCCGGCGACGAAGGCGAGGCTCAGCGCAAGACCCCCAACGAAAGCTCTAGTCGACCGCATCTACTCCTCCCTCGGACGCCGACCCATGAGACGCGAGACTAGCTCAGAGAGATCTCCCCCGGCAAGCACCTGGCAGGCCCCCTCGGTGATCGGGAGCTCGACCCCAAGCCGGCGGGAGAGCTCGAGCAGCACCGGCGCAGTCGTCAGGCCCTCCACCACCTGGCCGATCTGCCCGACGGCCTCCTCGGGGCTCGCTCCGGCGGCGATCAGCTCGCCCGCGCGGCGGTTCCGGCTCAGCCTGCTCCAGCAGGTGCCGATCAGGTCGCCCATGCCTGCGAGGCCGGCAAAGGTCTCGGGACGCGCGCCGCATGCGGCGGCGAGGCGTGACATCTCGGCAAGACCGCGTGTGATCAGCGCCGCCTTTGCGTTGTCGCCGAACGCGAGCCCGTCGACGGCTCCGGCCGCGAGCGCGATCACGTTCTTGGCGGCCGCGCAGAGCTCGACGCCGATCAGGTCGGTGTTGACGTAGACGCGGAAGATGAGCGAGTTGATCGCGTCTTGAAGCTCGAGCGCAAAGGCCTCGTCCTCACTCGCGATCACCGCCGCCGCGGGGAGGCCCGCCGCGATCTCCGTCGCGAAGTTCGGGCCCGAGAGGACGGCCACGCGCCGGCCCGAAAACAGCGTCGAGAGCCTGTTCCCCGAGGCGGGATCGAGACCCTTCGTCAGACTCAGCACCGGCGTTCGCTCGGGCAAGGTCGCCGCGACGTCGGCGAAGGCGTCGCTTGGGACGGCCATCACGAGCAGCTCGGCAGCGTCGAGGGGGGCCTCGGCGAGCGCGACCGCCACGACGCCCTTCAGGTCCACGTCAGGCAGGTAGCGCGGGTTGCGCCCCGTCTCCGCGATCGTGCGCGCCTGGTCGCCGTCGCGGCAGGCGAGCGTCACCTCGTGTTCACGCTCTGCGAGGAGGCGCGAGAACGCGGTTCCCCACGATCCTCCTCCGATGACCGTCGCCTTCATGATCTGCGGGCGAAGTCGATGTCGACGGGAACGCCTTCGAGCTCGAAATGCTCGCGCAGGCGGTTCTCGACCCAGTAGCCGTAGTCGCGGGTGACAAGCGAAGGATCGTTGACGACCAGGCGGAACCGCGGCGGTCGCGCCGTGACCTGCGTCCCGTACAGGAGATTGAGGCGCTTGCGGCGCCGGCCGGGGGGCTCGCGCTCCTCGCGCAGCTCCCGCAGGAACCGGTTCAGCTCTGCGGTCTGGATGCGGGCGGAGAGCCGCTCGAAGACGGCCTCGGTTCGGTCGAGCAGCTTGCCGATCCCACGTCCGGTCTTGGCCGAGACCGCCAGGATCGGGGGGCGCTGGCGGAGCCGGGGCTCGAGCCGTGCACGCACGTCGTCGAGCCCGACCTCGGCGATGTCCCATTTGCTGACGACGACGATCGTGCCGCAGTGCGCCTTGCGGGCGACGTCGGCCACGGCGAGGTCCTGCTCGACCACGCCCTCGCTCGCATCCACGAGGACGAGCGCCACATCTGCGCGCTCGGCCGCCTGGAGCGCGCGCAGCTCCGAGTAGTACTCGATGCCTTGCCGCTGGTGGCGCTTGCGCCGGAGCCCGGCGGTGTCGATGAGGACGAAAGAGCGCTCGCCGCGTTGGAAGATCGTGTCGATTGCGTCCCTCGTCGTCCCCGGGGTCTCGGAGACGATCACGCGCTCCTGGCCGAGGATCGCGTTCAGCAGGCTCGACTTCCCGACGTTCGGCCGACCCAGGATCGCGACGCCGATCGCCCCTTCGCTGACCGCCTCGCGGCCGGTTCCCGGGAGCCTCGCCACGATCGCATCGAGAAGGTCGCCGGTGCCGTGGCCGTGCACGGCGGAGACGGGGACCGGATCTCCGAGCCCGAGTCGATGGAATTCGAGCGCCTCTGCGTCTTGGGACGGGTCGTCGATCTTGTTGGCGAGCAGCAACACCGGTTTGCGCGCGACCCGCAGAAGCGCCGCCAGCTCCTCGTCGCCGGGCGTGACACCCGCCCGCGCGTCGGTCACGAACAGGACGAGATCGGCCTCGGCAACCGCCGCGCGCGCCTGCTCCACGACGGAGCGCGTGATCGGAGAGGGATCCTCGATGTCGACGCCGCCGGTGTCGATCAGCAGGAACTGTCTGCCGTTCCATTCGCAGACGAGCTCCTTCCGGTCGCGCGTAACTCCGGGAGTCTCGTGGACCACGGCCTGCCGGGAGGCGGTCAGACGGTTGACGAGCGTCGACTTCCCCACGTTCGGGAAGCCGACGACCGCTACCGTCCCGGCGAGCGTTGCCGGAGGATCAGGCAGGGAGTCGGGCACGGACAAGCTCTTCGATCCTCTCCACGACGTCGTCGATGCTGAGCTCCGTGGTATCGAGAAGCTCCGCGTCGGCCGCGGGCTGCATCCGTGCGGAATCGCGCTCGTCGCGAAGCCGCAGGTCGGTGGCGAGGGCGTCAGGACCGATGCCCGGACGCTCAGCGATCCGGCGGCGCGCGCGCTCCTCGGTGTTGGCGACGAGGTACACCTTCACCTCGGCGTCCGGCGCGACGACGGTTCCGATGTCCCGCCCCTCGACGACCGCGTCGCCCTCGTGCGCGAGCTCCCGCTGCCGATCCCGCATGACCGCTCGGACCGCGGGATGGCGGGCCACGGTGGAGACGACCTTGTCCACCCGCGCTTCCCGGATCTCCTTGGTGACGTCGTTGCCCGCGATCCACACCTCGGCGTCCTCGTCGAAGGTCACCGGATAGCCGCGCGCCAGCTCCTCGAGCTTCGTCTCGTCTTCGAGCGGAACCTCCCACTGCAGCGCGAGCCAGGTCAGAGCGCGGTACATCGCGCCTGTGTCCACGTAGCGGAAGCCGAGCCGCTCCGCCAGCCGCTTCGCGACGGTGCTCTTGCCTGCCCCTGCAGGCCCGTCTATGGCAACGATCATCGCCTGGTCACCGAGTCGAGGAGGTCGAAAAGCCCGGGGAAGCTTATAGCGGCCGCTTCGGCGCCCCCGACCTCGACGCCCTCGCGCGAGACGAGCCCGGCAACGGCACCGAGGATCGCGATCCGATGATCGCCGCCCGAGCCCATGCGGCCTCCCTTCGGCCGTGCCGGCACTCCCCGAACGCGAAAGCCGTCCTCCGTCGCGGATGCCCGGCCCCCGAGGGCACGGAGCGAACTTGCCACAGTTTCGATCCGGTCCGTTTCCTTCTCGCGCAGCTCGCGGGCGCCGCGAACGCGACTCTCGCCGCGCGCGCCGGCGGCCGCGAGGGCGAAAAGGGGAAGCTCGTCGATGAGACGCGGGACCTCCTCGGGCTCGATGTCGGTAGCCGTGAGCTCGGACGACAGCACCTCGATGTCGCCGACCGGCTCGCGGCCGAGACGGCGGCGGTTGAAGACGGCGATGCGTGCGCCCATGCGCGTGAGCACGTCGAGGAGCCCGGTTCGAGTCGGGTTGATGCCGACGCCGTGGACGGTGAGTTGCGAGCCCGGCAGCAGCGTCGCCGCGACGATCAGCGGCGCCGCAGCGGAGAAATCGCCCGGCACGTCGACGCGTTCGAGCTCGAGCCGCTCGGCGCTCGCGATCGTGACGCGGCCGGGGCCGCGGCGGACCGGCGCTCCGGCCTGCTCGAGCAGCAGCTCCGTGTGGTCGCGGGTCGGGAACGGCTCGACGACGGTCGTTTCACCCTCTGCGAGCAGGCCGGCGAGGAGAACGCATGACTTCACCTGGGCGCTTGCGACCGGGAGCTCGTACTTGACCCCGTGCAGGCGTCGGCCCTCGATGACGAGCGGCGGACGTCCATCGGCCGTCTCCAGCTTCGCCCCCATGCGCTCGAGCGGCTCCGCGACGCGGTCGACGGGGCGGCCGAGCAGCGACTCGTCTCCCGTCAGCTCGAAGCGCCCCTCCTGCCCGGCGAGGATTCCGGCGAGCAGCCGCAGCAGCGTCCCCGCGTTTCCGCAGTCGATCGGGCTTCCGGGCTCCTGCAGACCGTGCAGCCCACGCCCCTGGACGCGAACGAGGTCGACCTCGTCCTCTGCGACCTCGGCTCCCAGCGAGCGGACCGCGCGCAGGGTCGCCTCGGTGTCGCCCGAGCGGCCGAACCCGGCGACGGTCGTCTCACCCTCGACGATCGCACCGAGCAGAACCGCCCGATGTGAGATCGACTTGTCGCCGGGGACCGAAACGTGGCCGACGATCGACACCGCCGGCTCGATTCTCATCGCGCCTCGAACTTAATGGTCACGGCCGCGAATACGCCCAGCCTGGCCGACACGACCGCGACCACTAGCCGAGCTGCTTGCCCATGAGCTCAGCGACCGCCCCGACCTCGGCCGCGAAGGCGGCGAAATCACCGGCCGGGATCTGCTGAGGCCCGTCGGAAAGCGCCTCCTCGGGGCGCGGGTGTACTTCGACGATGATCCCGTCGGCGCCCGCTGCGGCCGCCGCCCGCGCAAGCGGCAGCACGAGCTCCCGCCGGCCGGCGGCATGGGAGGGGTCGACGATCACCGGCAGGTGCGTCTCCTCTTTCAGGACGGCAACGGCGGCCAGGTCGAGCGTGAAGCGCGTCGCCGTCTCGAAAGTCTTGATGCCGCGTTCGCAGAGGATGATCCGCTCGTTCCCTTCCTTGGCCACGTACTCGGCCGCCATCAGCAGCTCCTCCACCGTTGCCGAAGGAGCCCGCTTGAGCAGCACCGGCCTGTCGACGCGGCCGACCTCGGCGAGCAGGACGAAGCTCTGCATGCTGCGGGCGCCGATCTGGATCACGTCCGCGACCTCGACGACCGCCTCGACCTGGCGGGGGTCCATCAGCTCGGTCACGATCGGCAGCCCGGTCTCCTCGCGCGCCTCACGAAGCACCTCCAACGCCTCTTGGCCGAGGCCCTGGAAGCTGTAAGGGGAGGTGCGGGGCTTAAAGGCCCCGCCGCGTAGCATCGTCGCGCCGGCCGCTGCCACGGCGCGGGCTGTCTCGAGCGTCTGCTCGCGGTATTCGACGGCGCACGGCCCTGCAATGAGCCCGAACCAGCCGTCGCCGATCCGCCGCCCCCTTGCCTCGATCACGGTGGGATCGGGGGAAGACTCTCGCGCGACCAGCTTGTAGGGCTTGAGGATCGGCACAACCTGGTCGACTCCCGGGAACCCTTCGAGCGGGAGCGTCGCGAGGAGCTCGCGATCGCCGATGGCCCCGATGACCGTGGCTTCCCGCCCCTGGGAGACGCGTGCGCCGACGCCCGCTTCCTCGAGCCGGTCGACGACGTGGTCGACGTTGCCCGGGGTCGCCCCGCGGGCCATCACGATCAACAGCTCGGGCAAACCGTTTCCGCTCACGCGCTGAGTCTAGTGCCGTGGCCGGGAACTTAGTAACACTGTGTTACTTTCATTCGCGATGACCGATCCGGATGCCGACGACTTCATCCGCGGGCTCCGGCGCGAGCTCTCCGACCTCGACCGGGGAATCGTCGAGGCGATCAACGCACGGCTCGAGCTTGTATCGCGGCTGAAGGCCTACAAGGAGTCGCGCGGTATGAGCTTCATCGATCCCGACCGCGAGGAATGGATGCTCCAGTACCTCGCCCGCGCCAACCGTGGCCCGCTCTCTGCGAAAGGGCTCGAGGAGATCTACAAAGACATCCTCGACCTCACGAAACGCGAGCTCGACAACGGAAAGCCTTGACATCGCCGCAGCGTTCTCTACCCTAAGAAGCAATGACTTCCCGACCGCGCACCTGGTGGCCGAGCCGCACGCGGGGCGGGAGCTTCGCCTGGTCCTGATCTAGGCACTAGGCCCATCCGCCTCATCCAAGCCCCGACATAATCGGAGGTAATCCCATGCGCGTCTTTTCCGGCATCAAACCCTCGGGGGATTCCACCCTCGGCAACTACAGCGGCGGCTACCGCCAGTACGCGGCGACCCAGGAGCAGGGGGAGGGCTTCTTCTGCATCGTCGACCTGCACGCCATTACGGTCGAGCACGACCCCGCCGAGCTGCGCCGGCTGACGCTCCACATCGCCGCGATGCTGTTTGCGACCGGGCTCGACCCGGAGCGTTCGACAGTGTTCGTCCAGAGCCACGTGGCCGCGCACTCCGAGGCAGCTTGGCTGCTCGGCTCGGCCGCGAGCTTCGGCGAGTTGCGCCGGATGACCCAGTTCAAGGAGAAGGCTGACCGGCAGGAGTTCGTTTCCGCTGCCCTGCCGGTGCTGATGGCCGGGGACATCCTCCTCTACCAGACCGACATCGTCCCGATCGGGGACGACCAGCGCCAGCATCTCGAGCTGACGCGGGACATCGCTCAACGGTTCAACTCGCGTTACGGGGAGACCTTCAAGGTGCCCGAAGGCGTCTACCCGGAGGTCGGGGCGCGGATCATGGACCTGCAGGAGCCCGAGGACAAGATGGGCAAGACCGGCAGCTCGGAGCAGGGAACGGTGCTCATGCTCGATCCACCCGACGTGATTCGCCAGAAGTTCAAGACGGCCGTGACGGACTCCGGGCGAGACGTCGTGCACCGGCCCGACAAGGCGGGCGTGTCGAACCTGATCGAGATCATGACCGTCGCCACCGGCGAGTCGATCCCGGAGGTCGAGGCGCGCTACGACGGCCAGGGCTACGCGCAGCTCAAGGAGGACGTCGCCGAGGGTGTGATCGAGCTGTTCGAGCCGATCCGACAGCGCTACGAGGAGATCCACGGCGACGAGGCAGAGCTGATGCGCCTGCTCGCCGTCGGAGCGGAGAAAGCCCGGGAGGCGTCCGCGCCGACGCTCGAGCAGATGTACGAGCGGATGGGCTTTGTCCGGCCTTAGAACAACCGCCGTCCTCGCGGGCGTCCTCGGCTGCACCGTCGCGGCCGGAGCGCTGCATTACGGTGGGGCGGCGCCGGTCGCGATCTTCGTATTGGCCGGCGTCGCGCTCGCCGGGCTGGCCTGGGTCGTGGCCGTCGCGACGGAAACGGTGGGCGCGCGGTTCGGCCCAGCCGCGACCGGTGTTCTCCAGTCGACGCTCGGAAACCTTCCGGAGCTCTTCGTCGTCCTCTTTGCGATCTCCGCAGGCGAGATCGTCGTCGCGAAGACCTCGATCATCGGCTCCCTGCTCGCAAACGCGCTGCTCGTGCTCGGTCTCGCGATCGTCGCCGGCGCCCGCAATGCCCGCGACGGGGTGATGCGATTCCATGCGCGCCTTCCGAACGACACGGCGACGCTGCTCCTGCTCGCCGTCTTCATCATCGTGCTGCTCGCCCTCTCCGATCGGGTCGGCGACCGCGCCAGCGCCCATCAGATCGAGATCTCGGTGGTCGGCGCCGTCTGTCTCCTCGCCGTCTACGGCGCGTGGCTCTGGTCGTACCTGCGGGGGCCCCGCGGCGAGCCGGCTCTCGAGCAGGGCCCCGCGCACCAGCGCGTGTCGTTTCGGGCCGCGATCGCACTGCTCGCCGGTGCCGGGGTCGCGGCCGCCTTCGTCTCGGACTGGTTCGTCGGCGCCCTGGACGCCGCCGTGAAGACGCTGGGGATCTCGAAGGCGTTCACCGGAATCGTGATCGTGGGAATCGCCGGAAACGCGGTCGAGAACGTGGTCGGGATCCTGCTCGCGGCCAAGGGCCAGTCCGACCTCGCCATCTCGGTGGTGAAGAACTCGGTGGCGCAGATCGCCGTCTTCCTCTTCCCCGTGCTCGTGCTGCTCTCGCTCTTCTTCGAGCACCGCCTGACCTTCGTGCTCGGAGCCGTCTATGTCGGCGCGCTCGGCCTCATGGCAATCGCGGTCTGGCAGGTCACCGGCGACGGCGAGGCCACGATGTTCGAGGGCCTGGCGCTCGTCGCGCTGTACGTCATCGTGGCTGGGCTGGCTTTTTACGAGTAGCCGCGCGAAGCGCTTCCACCTCTTCCTGCGACAGCTCACGCCACTCGCCGGGCTGAAGCCCTTCGACACCGAGGCCCGCGTAGCCGCCGCGGTGCAGGTGGACGACCGGGTGGCCGACCGCTTCGCACATGCGCTTCACCTGGTGCTTGCGTCCCTCGTGGATCGCGAGCTCGACTCGCGAGGGGCCGAGGAGGCGCGCGCGGGCGGGCGCCGTCCGGCCGTCCTCCAGCTCGAGGCCCTCAGCCAGGCGGCGCAGCGACTCCGCCCCCGGCTTCCCCTCCACGTCGGCGACGTAGACCTTCTCGATCTCGTAGCGCGGGTGCGCGAGCCGGTGTGCGAGCGGGCCGTCGTTGGTGAGCAGGAGCGCACCGGTCGTGTCGGCGTCGAGGCGGCCGACCGGGACGACGCGCGCGGCGTGACCGACGAGGCCGACGACGGTCGGGCGCCCCTGAGGGTCGCGCGCGGTCGTCACGACGCCGGCCGGCTTGTTCAGCAGCACGTAGGCGAGCTTCTGCGGACGGACGCGCTCACCGTCCACCTCGACGACGTCACCTGAGCCCACATCGGTGTTCAGCTCGCCGGGCGCCCCGTTGACGCGCACGCGGCCGGTCTTGATCAGGTCATCGGCTGCCCGACGCGAGGCCACTCCGGCCCGAGCGAGATACGCGTTCAGGCGCATACCGTCATTATTCGGAGCGATGCCGCACTACGTCACGTTGATGCGCTGGACGTCGCAGGGAGTGGCGGGACTGCCGGGCTGGCGCGAGCGCGTCGAAGAGGGCGAGCGGATCATCGAGGAGGCCGGCGGCAAGCTCATCGGCGTCTACGTCACGCTCGGGCGCTACGACGTGGTCGAGATCTTCGAGGCCCCCGACGACGACATCGCCGTCGAGGTCCTGCTCAAGCTGCAGCGCTATGGGGCCGAGCACACGGAGACCCTCCGCGCCTTCACGCGCGACGAGGCCGAAGCAATCATTCGCAAGCTCTAGGCGGTACGCCGCTCAGCGACGGCGTGTAGGCGTTCGCGGATCTCGTCCGCGTCGTCGCCGAGCTCCTCGAGCCGTGGCAGCTCGGACAGGCTGTCCAGGCCGAAGATGCGCTCGAAGAGAGGCGTCGTCCGGTAGCGGACTGCCCCTCCGGGGCCGGACTCCCGACCGGCCTCGGCGATCAGGCCGCGCTCGACGAGGCCCGCGACGGCCGAGTCCGCCGAGACGCCGCGGATGCGGGCTATCTCAGGACGCGTGCACGGACCGAGGTAGGCCACGATCGCGAGCGTCTCCAGCGCAGCCTGCGTGAGCCCCCGTTCGACCGGTCGTTCGAACAACCGCCCGCACGCCTCGGCCGCGTCACGGGAAGCCCGAAACGCGTAGCCGCCGGCCACCTGCTCGAGCACGATGCCGCTTCTCCCCTCCCGGTAGCGCTCGGCCAGCAGCCCGAGCGCCGTCTCCACCCGGTCCGTGTCGTCGTCCGCGGCCACGGCGAGGTCGTCGACCGACAACGGCTGGGTCGCGACGACGAGCAGGGCCTCCACCATCCGGGCAAGCCGGTCGACCGGATTGGTCGAGATAAGCCGAAGCGGACGCTCGCTCACGCCGTCTTCCTTTCCGTTTCGGCTTGGTTCTCCTGCCGGACAGTCGTCTCGCTTTCCTGGGGCGCCGCTGGCGGTGCGGGGCCGGAGGGCACAGTGTCATCAACACGGGCCTGGAGAGCACCGTGCCGTCCAGCGGCGTCAGGCGGCGGCGGTGCCGGGCTCCGCCCGGCTCTAGCCGTCGCCGGCCAGGAACGCGAGACCCGAATCGGGGCGAACGGCTCGGCCTGCGAGAGCGAGATCTCGTTCGCCTTTCGCAGCTCGAGCAGGGCGAGAAACGCGACCGCCTGCTCGGCCCGGTCGAGCCCCTGGGCCTCCTGGTCGAAGTCGAATTGCCGGCGACGGCGAAGCAGCGCGCGGAACCGTTCGACGAAGAGCGACACCGGCGGGAACCGCAGGGCCATGTGGTTGAGCGAGACGGCAGGCGGCTCCGCCGCGAGGAGGCGCAGCGCCGTTGCGAGCCGCGCGGGCTCCTGCGGGTCGAGCTGGCGCGCAGGCGCCGGCGCGAGCGGAGCCGGGCCGAGGCGGAAGTAGCGGTCGCGCTCGGAGTCGAGACGCTCGGCGAGCCACGCGGAGGCGTCCCTCATCCGCCGGTACTCGGCGAGCCGGCGGGCGAGCTCCTCGGCCGCTTCGTCCGGGTCGAGCTCGAGCAGCTCTCCTTCCGCGTCGGGGAAGAGCGCACGCGCCTTCAGCTCGAGCAGGCTCGAGACGAGGACGAGGAAGTCGCCGCACGCCTCCAGGTCGAGCTCTTCGCGCTCGGCGAGCTCCTCGACGAAGGTGAGAACGATCCCTGCGACGTCGACGTCAACAAGGGGCATTTCCTCCTTGAGAACGAGCGTCAGGAGCAGGTCGAGGGGGCCTTCGAACGCCTCGAGGTCGAGCTCGAGCTCATTGACGAGCACCACGCGCCGGAGGCTAACGGGGCGGGCGGACGCGGCCCTTTGGAATCGCCATCGCGGGCCCCGATGGAGGCTGCTTCGGCGCCCGCGCCGGCCGCTCCTCTCCCTCGCCTCGCCGGATGAACTGCCACCAGACGAAGAACGCCGTCGCGATCGCGAACAGGACGACGGACACCCAGAAGTTCAGGCGCTGCCCGAGGAAGTGGTGGGCCGGGTCGATCCGCAGCGTCTCCTCGTAGGCGCGGAAGGCGGTATAGAGGGAGACATAGAGCGCGAACAGCGCCGGCGCCTTGATCCGGTAGCGCCAGCCGACGAGGATCAGCACCCCCACCATCAGCACGTCCCAGATGAACTCGTACAGGAAGGTGGGCTGGAACGTCGAGTCGAGTTGGTAGCCGCTCGGCCGGTGCTGCGGGTCGATCTGGACCGCCCAGGGCAGGTCGGACGGCTTTCCGAACAGCTCCTGGTTGAAGTAGTTGCCCCAGCGGCCGATTCCCTGCGCGAGCAGTAGGCCCGGGGCGGCGACATCCATCATCTGGAAGACGCTCACGCCGGCGCGCTTCACGACCACCGCGCCGGCCAGAACGCCGCAGAGGATCCCGCCCCAGACGCCGAGACCGCCCTTCCAGACGGCGAAGACGCCCCACCACTCCTTCGGCACTTCGTCCCAGCTCGTGATCACGTGGTAGGCGCGCGCGCCGACGATGCCGGCGGCGACGCCCCAGACCGCCATGCGCAGGACGAGGTCCCAGTCCCCGCCGAGCCTCCTCCAGCGGATCCCGATCAGCAGCACGGCTGCCGCGATCGCGAGCAGCAGCATGAGCCCGTACATGTGGATCGTGAACGGGCCGACGTCGACGGTGTTCGTGTCAGGCGAGGGGATGGATGCGAGGAGATTGATCATGGCAAGTGTTCTCGTGTTCCTGGGACACCGCTGACGGTGCGGGGCCGGAGCGGACAGTATTTCAATACGGACGCGGAAGGCACCGTGCCGGCAGCGGGGTCAGCCCTCGCGGAGCCCGGCTCCGCCGGGCGGGAGCGCAGGGCGACCAGGGACGCGAGAGGGGCATTGTGCCGATCTAGGCACAAGCGCGCCGAGTAGTCCGGCTACAGGAGAATCCGAAGCGCCAGCTCGGGCGAGCAGCCTTGACCGAGGAGCCTGATCGCCTGGTGCAGATCGACGTCGTGTCGCCGCGCGAGCCTCGACGCCGCGCTCCTCGCATAGCCGGCCCGCATGAGCTCTCCGCGCCGCCAGGAGCGGATCCGCTCCTCCTCGGTCTCCTCGAAGATCTCGATCTCGGTCGCAGCCATCTCGATTAACTAGACGCCGCGCACGCCGACTTTCCGGTAGGCGGCCGGGATGAAAGCGGTGTTAAGGCGCTACCAGCGCTTCAGCAGCTTCTTGGCCAGCGCGGCGCCGTTCTTCAGGTTGTTCAGCGAGTAGATCTTCAGGGAGGCGAGCTCGAGCGAGCCGACCGTCGCCCCGACGCGGAATGAGATCTTCACGTCCCACAAGCACCAGTCCTTGGGGTCTTCTCCCTTCGGCGGTGTCAAGCAGAGGCCGGTGAACGCCTGGGCCCCGCAGGCTTTATCGGCGCCGGGAATGGTCAGCTGCTTCAAACCTTTCCTCTGGTGGCACGCGTACGCGATAACCGTCTTGGCGTTCTCGAGGCGTGCGAACGTCGTCAGTCCGAGGATCGCCCCTTTGTGCGTCTTCGCGATCCTCGACTGCCAGTCGCAGGACTTGGGCACGTTCGACTGCAGCGTCATGTCGGTGTTGAAGTAGTCCTCGACGAGCCCCTTGGTGAGCAGGTGGCACGCGTGCGGTGTTCCAGAGGACGCGGCGACCACGCCGGACGCAAGGACGGCGGCGGCGGCAAGCGCTAGCAGACTCCCCGTGACCCACTTCATCGAACGTGAGGACCCTAACAGAGTCCCGACCGGCGCTCAGACGACCGCGGCTTCGCCGAGGAGTTGCTTCACCTCGGCGAAGAAGTCCGGCACCGGCTGTACGCGGTACTCGGGGCCGAACGCGAGCGTCTTGGGCCCGCCGGAGGTCTCGATCGCGAGTACGACGCGCGCCTCGCCGCGGTAGTCCTTGACCAGTGCCGCCAGCTCACGGATCACTCCCGCGTGCGCCTTGGTCCCGTCGATCTTGAGCAGCACCTCCCGCTTCTCCGCCGTCGCCTCAAAGGCCGAGACCTCCATCGCGATCAGCTTCGTCTCGCCTTCCTGCTTGTGGTCGACGCGCCCCTTGATCACCAGAAGCGTGTCCGCGACGCAGAGGTCGCGCGCCGCTGCGAAGACGGAGTTGAAGACGACCGTCTCGGCGCTCCCGGTCAGGTCGTCGAGGCGCATGAAGACCATCGGGTCGCCCTTCTTCGTCGTCAAGTGCTTGACGGCGCCGACGATCCCGCCGACCGTCAGGACCTCGCCGTCGCGCCGGCGCGCGAGCTCGGCGAGCGGGCAGTCGACCTTGCGCCGGAGCTGCTCGCGGATTCCCGCCAGCGGATGCTCGGAGACGTAGAGCCCGAGCGTCTCCTTCTCCAAGCGCAGGAGCTCACCCTTCTCGAACTCGTCCACGGACAACGGAGGATGGTGCTTGGGCCGATCGGCGGCGGGGGCATCACCGAGGTCGAAGATCGACCCCTGCCCGGCCATCCGGTCGGCCTGCTCGCGGCCTCCCCAGGAGAGCGCTGAGTCGAGCACCTCGAGCATCCCCTTGCGCGAGGCGCCGGTCGAGTCGAGCGCGCCGCACCTGACGAGCGCCTCGAGCGCCCGCTTGTTGACAACCTGCGGATCGACCCGCTCGGTGAAGTCCCAGAGGGATGCGAACGGCCCACCCTCCTCCCGCGCGGCGATGATCGCGCGCGCGGCCGAGTCGCCCACGTTCTTGACCGCGTTCAGCCCGAAGCGGATCTTCCCCTCGACGACCGCGAAGTCGTGCTGCGACGAGTTCACGTCGGGTGGCTCGACCTCGATCCCAAGCTCGTGGCAGGCGTTCACGTAGAAGGGAACGCGGTCCTTCGTGTTCATCACCGACGAGATCAGCGCCGCCATGTACTCGCGCGGATGGTGCGCGCGCAGGTAGGCGGTTCGGTAGGCGATCAACGCGTAGGCGGCGGCGTGCGCCTTGTTGAAGGAGTAGTCCTGCGACTGCTCCATGTCCTTCCAGAGCTGGTTCGCGACGGCGGTCGTCGTCTCGGTCTGGGCGCAGCCGTCGAGGAACTTCTGCTTCAGCGACGCCATCAGCTCGTGGATCTTCTTGCCGATCGCCTTGCGGAGGTCGTCCGCCTCTGCGGGCGTGAAGCCGGCGATCTGCTTCGCGATCTCGAGGTACTGCTCCTGGTAGATGCAGATCCCGTAACTGACGCCGGTGATCGCCTCGAGCCGCGGGTCGATGTAGGTGACCGGCACCTGGCCGTTCTTCCGCTTCGCGTATTCGGGGATGTACTGCATCGGCCCGGGCCGGTAGAGCGCGACAAGCGCGATCAGGTCCTCGAACTGCGTCGGCCTGACCAGTCTCAGCGCGTCGCGCATGCCGGACGACTCGAACTGGAAGACACCGGCCGACTCGCCCCGCGCGAGCATCTCGTACGTCTTCGAGTCGTCCATCGGGAGCTTGGCGATGTCGAGCCCGTTGCCGACCAGCTCCACCGCCTTGTCGATCACGTCGAGGTTGCGCAGGCCGAGGAAGTCGATCTTCAGCAAGCCCAGCTCGGCGACGTCCCACATCCCGAACTGGGTCACGAGCTCCTGGTCCGCTCCCTTCTGCTGCAACGGGACGAGGTTCGTCAGGGGCTCGGCGCCGATCACGACGCCGGCCGCGTGGATCGAGTCCTGCCGCACGAGCCCCTCCAGGGGCTTCGCGAGATCGACGATCTCCCGCACCAGGGGGTCGGCGTCGTAGGCGGCCTTCAGCTCCTGCCCGGGCTTCAGCGACTCGGCGAGATAGACCTTCGGCCCCTCCGGGATCATCTTGGCGATCTTGTCGACCGTCCCGTAGGGCACGTCGAGCACTCGCCCGGCGTCGCGCACCGCCGCCCGCGCCATCATCGTCCCGAAGGTGATGATCTGGGCGACGCGGTCGCGGCCGTACTTCTCGGCCACGTAGTTGATCACCCGCTCGCGCCCGGCCACCGCGAAGTCGATGTCCATGTCGGGCATCTCCTTGCGCCCGGGATTGAGGAAGCGCTCGAACAGCAGGTCGTAGCGCATCGGGTCGACGTCGGTGATCTCGAGGGAGTAGGCGACGAGCGAGCCGGCGGCCGAGCCGCGGCCGGGGCCGACGCTGATCCCGTTCTTCTTGGCGAAGTGGATGAAGTCCCACACGATCAGGAAGTAGTCGGTGAAGCCCATCTCCTTGATCGTCTTCAGCTCGAAGCGCAGCCGCTCCTCGAGCTCGGGGGTCGAGCTGCCGTAGCGGCGCTGCAGCCCCTTCTCGCACAGCTCGACGAGGTAGTCGAATGCGTCGCGCCCCTCGGGAACGGGGTACTTCGGCAGGCGAATCTTCCCGAGCTCCAGCTCGACGTTGCACCGCTCGGCGACCTCGAGCGTGCGCGCGAGCGCCTGCGGGTAGGCGGCGAAGTCGACGGCCATCTCGGCCGGGGTCTTGAAGAAGAACTGGTCGGTGTCGAACTTCCAGTGGTCCGGGTTCTTGAGCGTGTCCCCGGACTGGATGCAGAGCAGCGCCTCGTGCGCGCGCGCGTCTTCGTGCCGGAGGTAGTGGACGTCGCCGGTCGCGACAAGCGGCAGGCCCGTTCCTTCCGCGAGCTTCGCCAGCAGGGGGTTGATCCGCGCCTGCGGCTCGAGCCCCGCG